>Ga0209980_10000081_pt1 | contig 45778 bp, 42 predicted proteins | sample CR02metaG_FD_183611 | JGI IMG/M metagenome (GOLD analysis project Ga0209980, IMG submission 183611) | Deep subsurface microbial communities from Mariana Trench to uncover new lineages of life (NeLLi) - CR02 metaG (SPAdes) (version 2) | ecosystem: Environmental > Aquatic > Marine > Ocean trench...
TATTATCGGGGGCGACTCAGCGCCGCAGAGATCTGCACGTGCCTGCAGAGATCTGCACGTGAATTAAACCAGTTTTTGCGCCAGCCGAATATCAAGTATTATGTGAACTGGCGCAACGAAAAACAGTCAAATTTGGGCCAAATTCGGAACATGCTGATAACGCCGCAACAAGACACCTTGAATAAGATCGTCATCCTCAATCCAAAGGGAGGGTGCGGCAAATCGACGTTAGTGACCAATCTTGCCGCGTGCTACGCCCAGCGCGGTACCACCCCTGCAGTAATGGACTACGACCCGCAAGCCTCGACAATGGCCTGGCTGGAACGGCGTCCTGACGAACTTCCGGCAATTCACGGCATCGCCGCGTACAAGAGAACCATGCAGGCAACTCGTAGCTGGCAGCTCAGGGTGCCAAACGAAACCGAAACGGTGCTGATCGATTCCCCCGCCAGTATCGATCACGATATCCTGCGCGAACTCACACGGGATTCAACAAGCATCCTGGTACCGGTCCTGCCTTCTGCGATGGACATTCACTCCGCATCACGCTGCATCGCAGACCTGTTGCTGGTTGCCAAGGTGGACCGGCGCGACCGTAAACTCGCTGTCGTGGCCAATCGCACGCGAAAGAACACGAATAGTCTTGCCAAATTGATGCGGTTTCTCGATTCGCTGGGCATTCCCATCATTGCGGTAATACGCGACACGCAGAATTTCGTTCTCTCCGCTGAGCAAGGAATTGGTGTCTGTGAAATGCAGCCATCACGGGTGCAGCCTGACGTTGAACAAATCGAGAAAATCGTCAGCTGGCTGGACGACTGGCCGCAACGTCGCCGCAAGTCAACGTCGTCAACAGCCAGTAACAAGCAGCTATCTGCCGGACACTCAATAGTGCGTCACGCTCATTTCGGTTCCGCCTGAATCTGCGCAAATAAATCGACGTCGACGTTACCACCGCTCAGCACGATGGCTGTTGTCTTGCCTGCCGTGTCCAGCTTGCCCGACAAAACTGCCGCAAGCGCTACCGCTCCGCCCGGTTCGACGACCAGCTTCAAATTTCTGAAGGCGAATCGCATGGCCGATCGAACCTCGTCGTCGCTAACCGTCAATACATCGCTTAACAAGTCGCGATTGATCGCAAACGTCAACTCACCCGGCATCGGCGTTTGCAGCGCATCGCAGATTGACCTCGCAGAGTCATCAATACGCACGCGTTCCCCGGACGCAAACGAGCGCGCCGTGTCATCGAACTCCGCGGGCTCGACCGCATAGACACTCACCTCGGGCAAACGTGATTTCAGCGCTACGCTGCATCCCGACGACAGCCCACCGCCGCCGCAGGGAATCAGCACCTGGTCGGGTGGCAGTCCCAAACGCGTCGCGTCTTCGGCCAGTTCCAGGCCGATGGTGCCCTGACCCGCAATAATATGTTCATGGTCATAGGACGGGACTATTGCAGCACCACGTTCGGCTGCGATCTTTCTGGCGATCGCCTCCCGATCACCCGTGTAGCGATCGTAGGTGATCACCTCGCCGCCCAGCCGTTTGGTATTTGCCAGCTTGGCCTTAGGGGCGTCAGCAGGCATTACGATGGTCGTATTGATGTCCAGTATGGCACCGGCCGCCGCAACGCCCTGCGCGTGATTCCCGGAAGACCACGCGACGACACCATTTTTCGCCTGCTGCGCAGTCAATTGACTCAGGTGATTGTAAGCGCCGCGGATCTTGAAGGAGCCAGTGACTTGCAGGCATTCCGGTTTAATCAGGACCTTGCCACGGGTCACTTGATTAAGCTCGAAACTCTGTAACAACGGTGTGCGAACGCTGACGCCGTTCAGCCGTCCTGCTGCCGCTTCTATGTCGGCAACATCAACCACTACTCGGTATCAACTGCAAGCCTGTCAATCTTAGCCGCGCAGATGAAGTCGTTATCGGACAGGCCGTCGATGGCGTGAGTCGTATAGCGAACCGAGCAGGAACCATAGCGTACGGTCAACACCGGATGATGGCCTTCGACTATCGCTATCCATGCAACGGCGTTCGCGAATCCCAGCGAACGGCTGTACGCGGGAAATTCGAAGGTCCTGGATATCTCAAGGCCGTCGTCGCTAAGTGACCAGTCACCGTGTAACGCCTTAAGTAGTGCAGCACTTTGATCAGCACGCAATGCTTCATCACCACCCTCACACGGTTTACAGCGGCGATTCGCCAGATCATCAGACATGATTCGCTCCCGGTTTCATGCAAGCCGTTACATTAGCAACTGCCTGAAAAAAGCGCCACAAAAAAGGCCGACCCATTACAGGCCGGCCAGGCGGAGACTCGAGATGAGTCGCAGGGGTTTGTGGCCCTATTGCGCGTTTGACGCCAGAGATTGAGCGTTGTCGATAAAAAGTCTGACGCTGACTCGGCGCTCCAGAGCGTAACTGTCTACATCGGGGTCCTGTGCCACAGACTCACCATGTGCCGAGGCACTGATGCGGGTGGGATGAACGCCTGCTGTTATGAACATATTGCGCACAAATTCCACGCGCCTCTCCGACAGAGCATAGTTGTACTCAGCATCGCCGCGTTCGTCTGCGAAGCCATTCAGTTGAATCCGGACGCCCGGCATGTTCGCCAGCATGCCGGCCATCTGCGCAAGGCGGTCACCGGTCGTGTCGGTTAGCGCATACTCATCGGTGCGGAACAGCAGATCCATATCGATTCCGGCCTGCATGAGGCTCACAAGTTCGGGGCGAGCGATGTTCTGCAGTTGCTTCACTGCAGCATTCAGGTCGTCCAGCGACTCACGTGAGACTTGTAATGAACTCTGCAGGTTGTCGATGCGGGCCGATTTTTCGTGAAATGAATCACCCAGTTTCGCGCCAATTGCCGCGCCAATGATAAAACCCACGGGACCGCCGGCCAGCGCGCCGACAACAGCGCCTGTACCAACGCCAATATTCTCTTCCCTGGATGCAGCGGCCGATGCCGTTTGGGCAAACAGCGCCAGGATCGCGACAGTTGCAGTAATGATGGTGTTACGCATATTCCTAATCCTCCGATAATCGTGGCCGGGTAATGGCCGGCTTCGGAATTAATTACACATCGGAATAGCGGTCCGGACAGGCCCCAAACATGGAAAGCTGGCGATCAATTGTGACGAATAGTGGCAGCGGATAGCTGCCCTCGATGGTGGCAACGCCTGATCAGCCGCCGCTGAGCGCGACAAAGGTACCGCCATGCGCTGCGCAAACAGCACGCATGAAGGTCGCGAAGCTGGCCGCCGTGCGCGGTACGCTGGCAGAACCGAAACGACCGGGAAATCCGACGCCGTGAATTCGTATTAGCCTCTTACCATCGGGACCCGGACGGTTGAGCCTGTCAATCGCCGCCATCGCCTTGTCGATGCTGCGAACGCCCTGATAGTCGTCACCGAAGACATAGATACTTATCTTTTTGTCGTCCGATCGAAAATCACGGATGGCAGCCTCAATGCCATTGACCGGATTACTGTCGCTGGTTGCATTCCAGCTACGCATGCGAGAGATAATTGCCTGACGTCGACCAGGTGAGTCCGGCATCCAACGCGCTTGATAGTCTCTGAACATATACACGCCGTCATCGTTCATCACCTGTATGCCTTTGACCGTCGGGTACGCCTCCAGCGTCTGGCGCAGCATTTTCTGTGCCAGGGTCCAGCTGGAATCCAGCATGCTGCCCGACGTATCAATCACGAAAATAATGTATTCGCTATCGACGGGAATGCCGGCAACAGCATCCTCATCCGGCCTGCGGTAGTAGGGTCGCAGTCGCTTCTGTTCTTCGGACAGCCGTTGTCTCGCAGCGCTTAGCTCACCGATATCGATCGTTTCGTCTTCGTTTTCCTTGCTGGCTTTGTACTGACCTTGAATCTTGGTCAGGTCGCCCTCAAGTTCGCCAAGATGCAATTTCGTCGCACGCGCTTCGACCTTCACTTCCTTCAGGGTTCGATCCAGAATCGTTGTCGTACCACGAATCTGAAACAGCTCTTCCTGCAATAACGCGATCAACTGCTTTAAATTCTGCTCGGCTTCTTCAACAACGACAGGTTCGTAGATCTTGCTAATAACAAGCAACAGAATGATCGCCCCAAAACCACAGCAGATGCAGTCGAGGAACGACAGGCTAAATGCATGTATGTCTCTGCGTCTTCTTGCCACTCTTCAGCTACCCCTACGGCCAGTCTTTACTGACGCTGATGAAAGAGCCGCGCGTTTTCAATGCAAGCGCCCAGAACGATACTGGGGCTTGCGAGTCCCCTTCCATCGGATACAGCATGATGTTGATGGGGATGCCACTGGGAATCAGATCGACAGCGCTCGAGAAAAGATTCAGCCGCTCGCTGCCTCCGATGACTGACTTCGACGACGTCGCCGAGTCCATTGTCGGCATGGAATCGACCAATATGATGACGTTGTCTGGTCGCGGCTTGAGATCCCGGATGATGCGGAACGCGGCATGCATGTTGGTGCCATTCTTTGGTACTGTGCGGCGCAACCTGCGAATCGCGTCATCAAGCTGATTGCCGTCATCGGCCTGTAGCCAGAGACCGTCCGTACCTTTTGTGACCGGCTCGGCCGTATTGTTGAACATATAAATCTGATATTCGCTTCCCGCTTTGAATTGCGAAGTCAGCCAGTCAACGCTCGCCACGACCTGGCGCCATTTTCGGGACAATAGCTGTTGCGACTCGGGCAGGTTCTTGCGGCGTAGAATGTTAACAATCGTTTCATGCAACATACTCGCTGACCGGTCGACCAAGATCAGCGTGCGGTCGCCACCCAGTTTCAGGCCAGTCAGATACTGACGATCGCCTTCACCTTTGAAGGAGCGAACGCGTCGACCCGCAGCGTCCTGTTCTTTCTTCAACGCCAGCAGGCGTTTGACTTCTTCCTGCAGCGACTTGATGTCTGACCGCAATTTCTCAATTCGCTCTATCTTTGCGAGCGAGTCTTTGTCGTACTTCGCCAGTTCGGCCTGCAGCTCCGCGATCAGTGCTTTAATAATGGATATCAGATCTTTGGCTTCATCTTCTTCCGTTTCGAGTTTTTGTATCGACGTGCGTGCCAGGGCAAGGTTCTTGCGGCCTTCCAGTACTTCGATCTCCAGCCGGTTCGTTTCAGCCTGCAACGCCTTCGTTTGATCAGTCGTAATAATGTCGCTGTGCGAGTTAATGATCATATAAAATAGAATCACGGCGCCGAAGCCACAGCACATGCAGTCAAGAAACGACATGCTGAAAAGCTCGGCTGAACGCCGCTTCCTCCTAGCCATCATGATCCTCCGCGAAAATCAGGCGCAGCTCAAATCCTGGCGTGCCGATTCGAATGAGATCACCGGTCTGCAGCACGGCGGAACCGTCGATACGATGACCGTTTAAGAACGTCCCGTAACGGCTGAAGTCGGTAACAACATACTGGCCGTTCTCCGGGCTGACCACGCAATGCCGGCGCGACACGCCCGGCATATCCTGCTGCAGGTCCAGCCAGCGTTCGTTCTCTGCCGCCTGTGAACCCAATACCAGCGGTTCTCCTTTCAGGCTGAAAGCGTTGTGGCCGAAAAGCAGATGGGTCGGTTGTCCGCCGATGCCACCCGTATGCCCGCTTTCGACAGTTACCGGCGCCTGATCCCAGGGCATGTGCCGCGATAACGTGATACCGCCGGTCTTTTGCTCCGGCCGGCAACGCTTGATCAAACCCCGGGCAGTTGCACCTGACTCGAGAAGAAAGACCTCACCGCCGACCCGGGTTTTCAGCATTTCGGCCAATCCCGGCATGCGCGCGGCCCTGTCCGACAGCTGAATAGCCGGGGTTTCCTCTGCGCGATATAATGCTCGCAGGCTACTGACGATGCCTTGATATACCGGCGCCGCCGCGGCCACCAGTTCCAGCGACTCGATCTCGGCGTGATGGCTGATACCGAGGTATTCAACGTCCATAGGGACTGTAGCCGAACTCGATGCCCGCGATAGCCAGCCCGGGATTCTGTCCTGCAACATTTGCTCGGTTTCTGCTGTGTGCAAAGGATCGAACCGCGATTGTTGTACGAATGCTTCCGCTATGATTTTCAGCCAGCCCTCGTGAAGACGTAGCATTCCGCCATCCTCTATGAGCGCCGTGCGTTCAACCTGCACCTGATCTTCCTGCATCAGCCTGGTCAGCATGCTGCAATGCAAGCTCAGATCAATGTGCACGGGTACGGCGTGTTCGTAATGGCGGCGCGTCGCGCAGACTGCGGCGTCGATCATCGCCACAATCGGGATCTTCAATTCCGCCGCAATACCCAGCAGCAGGCCGAGATTTTCATTCGACATGTAAGGCGGTACGGCGACAGCGAGCCGGTCGCCGTGTGCCGATACCTGTTTCCAGATCTGTTCAAGCTGGCGACTCACGAGGTCGGCCGAACTCAAATGCTGGAAGCGCCGATCAGGCAGTGGTTCTGCGTGCAGTTCCGACCAGTAATGATTCTGAATTCGACGCGGCTTCAAACTGGCACTGGCATAGGCGTCGCTGCCGATGATCAGGTGGTCATCTTCCAGCAACGCAAAACCCGGCTCGCGATACAGGATTTTCTCGTCATTTACGACCAGAATTTCCGCATCGTTCAAATGTGCCGCCAGCAATCCCATAAGCGCCTCGTTTCTAATCCGATTTCAGGTGGCGAATGACTTTTTCATCACAATAGTTTTCGCTATCAAACACCAACCGCTCTTGCACCAGTTGCAACTGGTGCACGAGGAACATCAGGAAGATGCTGATCAGCAACGCGATATAGGTTGAGTTGAACGCAACACCGAGGCTCTGCGTAACGCCGGTAATGTCGCCTTTTACGGCTTTGTCTGCCTGCGCAAGCGCTTCACCGATGCCGCGAACCGTACCGATAAATCCGATGGATGGAATAGCCCAGGAGATATATCGAATCATCGATAACTCGGACTCGAGTCGATCCGCTTCCGACTCACAAATCGTATGCGTACTGGTGGAAACATCCTGAATATTGCGTGTTGAACTGAATCGCCGCAGCGCATTCAACAATACTCTTGGCAACAGCATTTGCTGGCGATCTTCAGGTAATGCCTGCACCTGGCGAGCGAACTCGCGTGTGTCTTCAGGAAGTATCCGCATGCCATCCGCGACCGGGACGAGGTCAACCTCCAGCAGACGCCGCTCGCTGCCGATTTTCACGGCTTTGTAGCCCATGATCGCGAGTGCCCAGAACATTAAAATAAAACACGACTCCTGCTCCAGGTCTTTGACCAACACCCAGACGCTACGATCACGCACGAAGGTCGGGTCGGCCGCGGCTTGCATGTTTTGCACTTCGATAACTTGCGCCGCCGTCGGCCTCACGACCGACACATAAAATGCGTGCACGATGATGATCGCGATAATGAGCGCGAAGAGCTGAAAAACGAATTCAACGGGAATGTTCTTTTTTTTCATAGGTGCGAGCTCTTTGGCGGAACCACTTAAATATCAACCGGAAATGGTACGGATTGTTGATACGACACGACATCCGACGGTATGAACACATCCTCGTCTTCCTCGGTGTAATCTTGATTATCGTCCAAATCAAGGTCGTCCAATTCTGCTTCGGTCATCTCCTCTACCGTCTTGGCTGCGGACTCGGTCGCTGCCTCTTCATCGGCTGACTGATCCTGCGCCCAGACCGCGGTCGCAGTGGCAAACAAGACCATTAAAATATATCGATACATGATCGGATCTCCTGTCAGTTCGTGTAAAAGTCCATTAAAGTCTTACTCAATTCTAGTCAACGTTGCGGGCGATTCGGAAGCCAACATCAACCCGTGCCTCAGTACTGTAGTCCCTATAGCTTAGACGCATTTCGGTAAATCCGGCGTGCCGCCAGCTCGAACCACGGATAACGTGGCTGTTGCCACGCGGCGGACCTGTCGGATCGACAACCGGAACGGTTATTCCAGGCGTCGGCACCGTGTACCAGTCGTTTACCCACTCCGCGACATTACCACCACCATCATAAATGCCGAGGGAATTTGCCTTGAATGTGCCGACAGGCGCTGTCGACGCGTAACCATCATCAAATTTTGGAATGATCGAAGGTACCAAATGGCGAGCCGAGATATCGGCAAAATTGCCACCATCCTTGGGTGGCGGCCAACTTTTTCCCCACGGAAACTTGCGCGGTGCAGGCCGTTCTTCGTAACGGATCGCCCATGCCCACTCAGCCTCCGTCGGCAGACGATAGCCGTCCGAGAACGGGTAAACCGCAACCCACTTACCAAACTCCTGTCTGTAAGCTGGCGTGCGGCCCTCCTTCTTGCTGAGCCAATTGCAGTACTGGACCGCATCGGACCAGGTCACATTGGCGACGGGATTACCGTCAGCCGCGAGAGACGCGTGTACGTCCGCGCCGGGGTCATGGTTCTTGCGAAATTGGGCAAACTGTTTGTTGGTTACTTCGTGCACGCTGATCAGGTATGGCGACGCAATCGTTACTGGTCGAATCACTTCGTTGGCACGTCGTCCGTTTTCAGAACGCGACGCGCCCATCGAGAATGTACCGCCCTCAACACGACGCAGTGCCTGTCCGGTCGCGGTCTGCGCGGTTCTGGCGACCGAATCGCGGGCAATTTCTTCAAGTGAGCGTAGCTTGGCCGTAAGCGTTTGTGGATATCCGGGCCGCGGCGTTATAGTCCTGGACCAGTCACGAAAACCCCGGCGTTTCACTTCGATGCGATGCGGTGCGGAGCTTAGCCGTACAATGGTCTTGCCAGTACCGCGTGCCCGGCCATCGACATATACAGTCGCGTCTGCGGGTTCAACCATCAAAGTAACCGTGCCGACGCGTGCCGACAAGTCCACTGTTATCGATTCACTCGCCGCAGACTGCAACCTTAAGTTTCGGCTGGTGACGCCATAGCCTGCTTTTGACATTCCGATCTGGTAGTCAATGTCCGGCGTCAGCGAAAGCGTAATCGGTGACTGGCCACGGTAGCGACCATTGACCGTAATGTTTGCGCCGCGAGGTATGGTATTGACCAGCAATCGAGCATCCGCCGGTTGCAGTCGAATTAATGGCAGCGTCTGACCGATGTTCGGTACTGCGACGACGTTGCCGTCCCAGGCACTGAAGCCGTCTTTGATGACCGTCAGGTCATGCATACCTTCAAGCAACTGAATCGTCGCCGGTGTAACTCCAACTTCATCATCGCCCGAGAAAACCGTCGCTCCAGCCGGTTCCGACCGCACCTCGATCTCCGCCCAACGGGGTATCAGCTGCACATGCAGGCTCTCGAGACGGTCGAGACCGGTGACATCAATGAAATCGTTAAATGGCAGAAATCGATCCGCTTCGACGCGCACAGCATGCTCCCCGGGCTGTACCTCGATCGGGCCATAGGGCGCCTTACCGACCAGGGAACCATCGACGGTCACCACGGCATCGACTACCGGTTCCGTTACGACCATCAATCGACCCGGCTTCTTGCGCATTCTTAGCCGTACGGTCATTGACTGTTCGTCACCGACGACGAACGTCTGACCGATAGCGTAATAACCCTTTTTCTCGACATTGACTGTGTAGTTGCCTTTGCGCAGCAAGACACGCTCGCCAATGGGCAGCCGGAACCAGCCACCTTTGATACTAAACGCGTCAGGTTGTCCCGGACTGATTTCAAACTCGACCGATTTCGACGTAAACAGCAGGAATGACATCAACAGCAGAACAAACAATCCGCCGCCCACAATCATTTTTAATGGATTGCGCTTGGGTCCCTGGGCCGCAGCACGGGTCGCCGCGGCACGGCGAAAAGCCTTCGGCGCTATCGACTCAACATCCGGCCGCCCATCGACGTCACTGGCCTCGGGCGGCTGAGTAACATAGGCGCTGTCCTCAAGGCGTACGTCAATAACAACGCCTTTATCGCTGACATTGATGCGAATCTCGCTACCAAAAAACTGCAGAACATCGCCATCCACCAGGTGACGACTGGCCTCGAGTGGAGCGTCATTGATGCGTAACGATGTGTCGCGCCCGACCGGCTGCACTATCGGCAATCCGTCAAGCAAATCCAGCAATGCGACCGGTTCACCCCCAGGCCCAGGCAACCGTAACTGACAATCACTGCCGGTACCGACGCGCAATGGCAGCTGATCCCGGCCAAAACTGCGCTCACCCTCTATATCCCTGATGATCAGCTCATTGAAACTCAAATCGGTTCCTCGCATTGAACAATGACCGGCCCGAAATCGACTTCCGGCGCAACGCGGAATTCCAGCCGCACGTCTCGAAAACCCGGCCGAGATCCGACGGCGATGTAGGTTCCGGGGCGTAGCCGCAATTCTTTTCTCATGAAGCTCCCCAGTCTACCGATCCTGTAGATCGCGACCTCGGTGACATTGTCTGACAGCAGGCGCACGGTCAGCGGCGTCGCTGCGCGCTTCAATAAGCGTGACAATTCATCCCGTTGTGCTGCGAGTCTGGGCCCGACATCGGGGCGCGTTGTAATGTCGACAACCAGCGTCGTCGCATTTCGCATGACAGCCGGTGCGCTGAGTTTATCGGGCTCGACGATGAAATCATCCAGACGGTCATGCAATGCGCTCATCTCACGACCATAAGACAGGCCATCACTTGCAAAAGTTAGTGTGCTATCGACTTTTAGAATTTCTTCGTAGGTTCTGACGACAGCGTCCCAATGCTCGTCCTGCACCAGGAACTTCGCTTCCTGTTCCAGCGTCGATATCTCTTGCAAGCGCAAGCCCTGATCAACTTGCAGCAGGCCGTCCGCTGGTTCTGTCGACTCAGGGATGAGCCGCTTCGCGACACGAAATGCGGCGCGGGCGGCAAGGTAATCAGACGCGGCAATCGCCTCAAATCCTTCCGACATACGCGTATCAAACTCAATCTCGGTACGAATGATCTGCACGCGCAGGATGCCCTCATGTGCCGGCTGCCAGAGATTGTCCAGTTCGGCGGCCTGTTCAAAACTCCGCTGCGCTGCCTCAAGTTCGAGATCCTCCTCGTACTCGAGCCCCTGATCGACGAGCCTCAATACCGCTTCGAGGTTTCTTGCACGCTGGTAGCCGGCTTGTGCGCCCGGGTGGCTCGGTGTCACCGCCACCGCCAGTTCAAATAGTCGCAAAGCCTCCAAACGGTCGCCGGCAGCAAAAGCTGCGGTGGCATCGGCGAATGCCGTTGCAAAGGTTGGTTCGATTTGTTCGTAGAGCGGTTCGAGGATCGTTAATGAGCCAAGATACAGCTCTTCCGCATACTCGAAGTCCTTCTTTAGATAAGCGCTATCGCCGTCAGCGTATAAGTCACGGGCTGCGCGGTGCTCTCTGGCCGCCCAGCGCTCAACACCCCGCGCTTCGAGAACCTGGAACGCAGAAAGCAGTTCGCCCAGCGTCAACTCAACATTGAATCGCGCGCGGCCCTCATCGTCAAGGCCACTGTAATCGGCACGATTTTCCGAAAACGTAATGTCGTCGTCGCCAGCGAGCTTGCGAGTCGGTACCGTTGCATCTCCTTTGATTCGTCTGCGCAGTTCAGGGTCGACGAAGACCTTGGCACGATCGCCAACGTCGTCGGTTACTACCACCGGCGGCAATAGGCTGTCGTCGCCTTGCGTAAGTTCCGACCGTGCCAATTCCGGTTTTTCATCGACGTTACCCGGCAGAACGAAAATAACCACAACAAGAACGGCAAGCAGTGCCCCGAAGGCCGCAACCACCGTTGCAGGACTAATTCCCGATGCGTCCTGCTGAACGATTTCTGCGACCTTGGTTTCCGCGCGCGACACCGATCGAATCGATTCGACCGTTTCAATAACTTCATCATCAAGCTGCGGTTGCACGACCCCGCGAATCGACGCGGCACGCGGTACGAAGTCTGCGGCCTTGAGTCGCGCGACCACGTCTGCGGCGGCGGGTCGATTGCCCGCCTCTTTGTCGAGCATCTGCAGAACCAGCTCTACGACGGGCTCCGGCAGCTTTGAACCGTCCGCTGCCTGTAACGGCGGCGCTGCTTGCTGTTTGATATGTGCGGCAATATCAGACGATGCCCACGGCGGGCGGCCCGACAGCAGCTCGAAGATCAGGCTGCCCAGCGCGAATATATCGTCGGCTGCGGCTGCCGGGTGGCCGTCCAGCGACTGCGGACTTTGTGCGATCAGCGACCCCCCGGCCGCAATCTGTCCGATACCACGCGACACGCCGAAATCGCTCAGGTACGGCGCACCGTTCACATCCAGCAGCACGTTGGACGCTTTGATGTCGCCATGCACAACCCCTTTGGCGTGCACATAACTCAATGCATCGGCCACCAGCCCAATGGGCCCAAGTACTTCAGGTGCCGGCAGGCCGGTGAGAACGCTTAAATTCGGACCATCGATAAATTGCTGACTAAAGAATGCCGCGTCCGGCACCGCATGGAATTCGAATACGCGAACAATATGTGCGTGCATCAAACGGATACTGGCCTGCCATTCAGAACGCAGACTCGCTGTGCTTCGTTGGTTCCCGTCTGCGATCTTCAGCGCAACCGACGCGCTGGTCAGACGATCTTTAGCGAGCCAGGTATGTGTCTGACTGTCGCCCCCCAGCCTGCGAACGAGTGTGTATCGGTCGGCCAGTTGCGTGCCTTGTTTGAGTTCGAGCATTTGCGCGGACTGCTTATCCCGTTGGTTCCGGCGCCCGTGCCGGAGCACCCACTTCTACGGTCTGGGAAAAGCCCGTGTCAGCTTCGTAGATTTCTTTAAGCAACTGTCGCCAACTCTCATATTGCGCTTCGGCGGTACCGGTCAGACGACGTTCCTGACCTTCGACGTTGACGACCATCGGCGCGGCCGCATTACCGAATGACTCGGAAAGCTCCTTAATAGCTTCCAGATGCAATCCGGCCTCTCGATTTCGTCTGAGGGCACTGAATATTGTATTAAATCCGCGTGAATAGCCCTGATATTGTAGCGCGCGATTGATATTTCTGGTGTTTCGACTGCCCGAGCTCGTGGTATCAATTTGAGTTGACCCGGCGAGCACTACGACTCCCACGAGCGCCTGTATTTTCGCCGATCGTTTTTCTTGTCGAAATTTAATGCTCTCTGCACGCGAAGTCTTGCGCCAGTTGCGATACGGAATTGCGATGCCATAGTAGAAATTGGCGTAGTGCTCGTTAAGTGTGTCGACAACCAGACGGTCTCGCTCGCGAATCTGGCGCATGCGTGCGACCGACGGATCGTTCTCGGCGGGTAAGCGAACAACATGAGTAATTCCTTTCTTGTCGATCGCCAGATAGCCATTATATGCCGCCGGCGACATATCGGAAAAAAACTGTAGTTCGGAAATTTGCCGCGTCTGTTGCAACTGCCGGGCAGGTATCGACGCCGCATGCTGCTGCAGATCATTGGAAAAGTCGTTGAATACTTTCTGATACGGATCACGTCGCCGGTCGCGTCTTTTCGAATACGACGTCAAGCCCGTCTGCGTTTCGTACGTACGCGTAAACCAGTGCCGTCCGGCGGCGTCCGAAACCGAGACTCGCAGCTCGATGTACTCGCCATCAGATTTCTCGATCGCGCCCTTGATGATAACGTCGGTAAAAGCACTGGTGGACGGAATAACACGGACCGCACCCCAATGGCCGGTGCCCTGTAGCGTCGTCTTGAGGTGATACGGAATGTATTTCGCTTCTGCCCGGCGAATGTCTCCATAAATCCCTGTTTTTTCCGGGCGATTACCTTTGGGTATTCCCGCATCGAATTCGACGATACCGACATCGAGCAACATGGCTTCGTCAACAGGCGCCGTAACGACGACGAGTTCAGTTTCTTCAGCGATGACCAGTTCCTGTACGGCGCAGCCCGAGCCGAATATCGGCATCGAAATCACAAGAATTATTATGACGGATCTTGTCATTTTTGTGGTGGCCCTATTTAAGTCCTTTGTACTTGCGATACTCCTCCCAGAGGCGTTCACGCAACTCGGGATCGTCTTCGGCGGTTGCTGCTTCGCGAAGTTGTCGTGCGACGATATCGTCATAGGCAGCAACCTCGATGTCGTCCGGTGTCCGAGCCTGGATTTCCTGATCACTCATCGCGTCGAGGGGCCCGGCCTGGCTTGCGCCGCTTCCTCCTGCGCCACCCGCTCCGCCGCTACCGCCGCTGCTGCTGGAAGCGCCCGCGGCTTGCTCACCGAGTCCGATGGTACCGCCTGCGCCGCCGGAGCCATCGCCAAAACCTTCCGTATCGCGACCAACCGACGCAACCTGACGCTGTTCTTCGCCCAGCGCCTCATCGAAGTCGCCGATCGACTTGTCGAGTTCTTCACCCAACTCTTCGGCGCGATCCGGGTCGCCCGGAAACTGACCTACACCTCCGGATGGATCACAGCCGGCACCGCCACCGAAGCCACCGCCCGTAATTCCGCCATCCTGACATTCTTCCCCGCCGCTGCTACCCGCGTCGCCACCACCTGGCGATCCCATGCCGCCGCCGGGCATCTGCACGTCACCACTTGGCATGGTGCTGCCAGTGGCTCCGCCGCCCGAGGATCCACCACCGGGCATTCCCATATCGCCGCCCGATGATCCACCTCCGGAGGAACCGCCGCCGGGCATTCCCATGCCGCCACCCGATGAACCACCGTCGGAAGACCCACCGCCCGACGAACCACCCGACGAACCGCCTCCGGGCATGGGGAGGCCAACACTGCCGCCGCCGGGAAGCTGCACGCCGGAGCTGTAGCCTGGGGCCGTTGCACAACCGCTGAGCACGATGGCCGAAATGGCTATCGCTATGCCAGTGACAGGAATCACATGAAAACTCTTGCTGAACAGGGTCTGTTTCATCGTCGTCGGCCTCGCTGATATCTAAGGGTTTGAGCACCAAAAGGGCCGCGGAGTTCCGCAATCAGCTCGTGAATGCTGCACCATCACAATAATACTCCCCTCGACTGTGTCGATCATTACTTACATCACGAATTTCGGAACTGCGTTCGCGGCGTGGTTTTATTATAAGTCATTGATATTTATGGTTTCTCTATTTACCCGGATTTCGGAACAGGATGAGCGACAAGTCGTCCGGCTTGCTGGGCTGTCCGCCACGCGCTTTTTTCATACGCTGGCTGGCAACGTCCACGACGCGGCGAACGGCGTCTGCCAGGGGTCCTTTGCGAACGCATTCGATAATTTCGTCAACATGTACGTTGTCCATCAAGCCATCACTGGCTAGAAATACCGTATCTCTGGGATCGAGTTCGATCGCCGCACCGACATCGATACGCATGTCGGTCGTACCGATGAAATTCGATACCAGGTGTCGCGCTTCGTGATGCAATGCTTCCCGCTGGTCCAGGAAGCCCGCCTCAACGGCAAAACCGGTCGGTGAATGTGCTGTCGTCTGCAACTTGATCAGCCCCCGTTGCCCAATCACTATCGCCTCGGAATCTCCAACCTGATAGGAACGCGCGAGTCGGCCTTCTATCGTAATGACCGTCATTGTCGTTGCAGAACCATTCGCGAGCCCGAGAACCGCAATATTGGCAGCTTCGATGCCATTCAGTATCGCTGTCCGCAACAAACTCGTCTTATCCATCGCTGACTGCAACGACGCTGCTAATGTATTAACGGCTGTCAGCGATGCACGTTTACCTGCTGGCAGTCCTCCGGCCCCGTCCGCAACGACCAAAACCGCCGCGGCCGGCCCATAAGGGACGATCGCGACCGTATCTTCGTTGTCGGTTTCCTTGTCGGGATCGCGACAGGTGTAGGCGATCGCCCTGCCGCCGGCAACAGCAGTTTCTACACAGTGCGGCGCAGACGCCCCGTCCAGCAACAATATGTCATCCATTCGTTTTTGCGGTGTCATTGCTGGCGATCACTCGCGTTTCACGGGCTCGCGACACCAGGCACAGTAATTCCAGAACTCGCGCGCAATACCCCAGTTACATGACTTACAGGCGTGCCCGTGGCTTTTCAATTTCCACGCTCGCCTGACTTTCTTGCGACACCATGGACAATAACGCATGAATGGCATCAGCGGCCCGCGACAACGTTTGTTATCGCAGCGCGCACAATAGCGCTTATCCGGATACGTTCGACTGCTCTCCTCGACAAAACCCGGCCCATAACACCAGGCGCAATAGTCCCAGTCGTTCTTGACACCACGTTCGCACCGCGGGCAACTCGATGGCATGCGTGACTCGGAACCTCGCGCCGGATTGTCGAAACCGCACCAGGGGCAACACTGCATGCTCTCGGATACAGGGCCTTCACAGCGACGGCACGAGTGGCGCGTTTCAAGCTGTTGTTTGAATTGTCGCCGGAACTCCCGCCACTGCATCTGTCGCCAGGAACTGCCGCGGCGTGCGGAGTTTGCTGGTCTTGCCCGCTTTTGTTTTCGCGCGTTACTTTGCGCTTTGGCAAACGCTGCCTGCATCTGCACCCCGTCGCGATAACGACGTTTTGGGTCCAGTTGAATGGCCTTCTGCAAAACAGCGATCAAGTCCGGTCGGACGCGTACCGCAAGTTTCTCCTGGCCGGGTAACGGCCATTCGAATGGCCATTCGGGCAGACGGCCAGACAGAAGCCGGTAAATCACGAGGCCCAACGAGAAAACATCGGATTGAAATTTCGGCCTGCCCATCGCCTGCTCAGGAGCAATGTAGTCAATAGTTCCTGAACCAGAGGCCTTCAGGGTGCGAAGATTGAGCTTGGCAAAACCAAAGTCCGCCAGTTTCAGCCGGTTATCCGGAAACAGAATGAAATTTTCAGGTTTGATATCGCAGTGAATAATCTTGTGTTCGTGGGCGTGCGCCATCGATGCCAGCGCCTGGCCTGCAAGATCGAGCGCCCGCGTCGTGGATATGCGTCGTTCAATTCGATCGGCCAGCGATTCTTCGCCCAATTCCATGGCGATGACGAATTGGTCATCGATATAACTTGCGTTCAATACCGACAGGATATTCGGGTGCCTGAGCTTCGTTGCGACCCGAACTTCGCGCAGAAATTCTTCATGGCCCGTGCCGTAGCCCGACTTCGGAATTTTCAACGCAACTTTGATCTTCTGGATCGTGTCTTGTGCGCGGTATACATCCGCGAGCGGCCCGGACGCGATACGTCCGAGAATCCTGTACTTGCCGACTCGTTGCCGCGCTTTCAACACATCATCTTACTCATTACGTGCGTATACGGCTGACGGCCGCTCTCCATCCTTGCAGTAAGTGTTCGCGTCGATCCCGCGACATCAGCGGTTCAAAGCGTGACTCGCACTGCCAATACTCTGAAATCTGTTCGCGGCGTCGCAGCACGCCGGCCTTATAGGCAGCAAGGTAGCCTGCGCCCAATGCAGTCGACTCGACATTCACGGGCCGCTCGACCGCGATATCGAGAATATCGGCCAAAAACTGCAGGAACCAGTTATTTGCCACCATTCCACCGTCGACACGGATAACGCTGGGCGCTATTCCGTCCTCCGCCATGGCATCGATCAGGTCCCGCGTCTGATAAGCCACCGACTGCAGTGTTGCGGTAACCACCTGATCGCGCCCGCTGCCGCGCGTTAATCCAAGCACAGCGCCACGTGCATCGGCATCCCAATGAGGCGCGCCGAGCCCTGCAAACGCCGGCACCACGATCACGTCGTCAACCACGCCCGTCCGCGCGGCGATGGCTTCAGACTCCGCAGCGGACTGAATTATTCCCATTTCATCGCGGAGCCACTGCATTGCCGATCCGGCGACGAACACGCTGCCTTCCAGACCGTAAGTGACCTCTCCGTCCAACCGCATCGCAACGGTTGTCAGAAGTCGATTTTCCGACGCCAACGCTTTCGCTCCCGTATTGGCAATGACGAAACAACCGGTGCCGTAGGTGCTCTTCGTCATGCCAACTTCGAGACCTGCCTGTCCTATCAACGCTGCCTGCTGATCGCCGGCGATACCCAGTATAGGAATTTCGCCGCCAAGCGACGCCTCTGTTGCCATACCAAACTCGGCCGCACAATCTTTTACGGTCGGTAGCAACTGGTGAGGAATATCGAATATCTGCAGCAATTCATCATCCCATTGCTGCGTGTGAATATTGAACAACATCGTTCGCGACGCATTGCTCGCGTCCGTTGCATGCTGAGAACCACCCGTTAGCCGCCACAGCAGAAAACAATCGATCGTGCCGAACGCCAATTTGCCTGCCTCCGCCCGTTTCCGAACACCATCGACGTTATCGAGAATCCAGGAAATTTTGGTCGCCGAAAAATACGGATCGAGTCGCAAACCCGTCTTGGCCGCCACCGTTGCCTCAAGTCCATCGCCTTGCAGTGCCCGACAACGATCAGCGGTCCGACGATCTTGCCAGACGATTGCGTTGTAGACGCATTGTCCCGTATTACGATCCCAAATCAGTGTTGTTTCACGTTGATTCGTGATCCCGATCGCCGTGATATCGGCCGCGTTAGCTCGCGACGCGCGCATAGCATCTTTGGTCACGGCGCACACCGACCTCCAGATTGCCTCAGGATCATGCTCAACCCAGCCCGGTTGCGGATAGATCTGCGGGAATTCCTGTTGCGCGCCAGCGATGACCGATATGTTGTGATCGTAGATAACCGTCCGGCTACTGCTGGTACCCTGATCAATTGCGAGCAGGTACTTCCCCATCAGTCGCGCACCGAAGCACGGTAGATTGGATTTGGCACCGTTATTTGTTGGCCAGCTTCGAGCGGCCAGCCCCACTCGCGTTGCAGATCCGCGAACGCCGCAATGCGCTCACGAATGGCAGCGGGCCACGGCGTTACCTTTCGTACGGCAAGATCGACGTGCAAATTCAGCCACTCCGCAGTCGACGCAAGATAGTGTTTTTCAGCGTGATACATGCGCATGAATTGTTGAATCCGTTTGTCATCGTAAGCCAGTAGTTGTGAGGTGATGACGTAAGGCTCATCAACAGCTAATTCGCGCTGCCAGGTAATATGGGTTGCAACAGCGAACGTTGAGCTGTTAGCGACGCTGATGTAGTCCTTTGTGATGCCGAACTTCTCCCACAGCGCATCAACGGCAAGATCAAAGGCAAGCACGTAGTAGGCGACGTTCATATGATCATTGACGTCAATCCATTCGGGCAGTACGGTGCCGCGAACGATCTCAATGCCTGAATATTCAGTTTCGGACAATTCAGGACACCCTAGGTCTCTAATTGCGGCAGGCCGCGATAGTACTCAAGTGCATCGGGATTGGCGAGGGCCTGAGTGTTACTGACCTCCTCCCCGTGCACAACGGAACGCACAGCCAGCTCGACGATTTTGCCGCTTCTTGTGCGTGGAATTTCCGGCACCGAAATTATCTTCGCCGGCACGTGACGAGGCGTCGTATTTTCGCGCACGGTTTTACGTATGCGCTCGACCAGCTCGTCACTGAGCTCGACGCCATCCTGCAACACCACAAACAGAACAACGCGAACATCATTGTTCCAGTTTTGTCCGATGGCAATACTTTCGACGACTTCGTCAAGCTTCTCGACCTGCCGGTATATTTCCGCCGTACCAATACGAACGCCACCCGGATTGAGCACAGAATCAGATCGTCCGTGAATAACAAGGCCACCGTATTCGGTCACCTCGGCAAAGTCGCCGTGTGCCCAAACGCCCGGATACTTCTCGAAATACGCTGCGCGATATCGAGCGTCGCCGGCGTCATTCCAGAACCCGACCGGTGTCGACGGAAACGGCCTGGTGCAAACGAGTTCGCCGTGTTCGCCAACAACCGAATTGCCGTTTTCATCGAAAATGTCCGTTGCCATACCCAGGCCCTTACATTGCAACTCGCCGCGGCGAACTGGCAAGATCGGATTTCCCAAAGCGAAGCAGCTCAGAATATCGGTTCCGCCCGAGATCGAGGCCAGTTGCAAATCGTCACCGATCGCCTCGTAGACGAAATCAAAACTTGCCGGTGCCAGTGGTGACCCCGTCGAAAGCACGGCGCGCAGTTCGGGCAACGAGAAATCCTCTATTGGCCTGACGGCCGTATTCTGCAATGCGGAGATGTACCTGGCGCTTGTGCCGAAGATTGCGATGCCTTCCCGCTCGGCAATTTCCCAGAGTATGCGACCCTCGTTGAAGAAGGGCGCGCCGTCGAAAAGAATAAGGGTAGCGCCAGTGCCCAGACCGCAAACCAACCAGTTCCACATCATCCAGCCACAGGTAGTGAAATAAAACAGCTTGTCTCGCTCGGTTACGCCGGTATGCAGAACATGTTCTTTGCTCTGTTGTAACAAGGTGCCACCGTGTCCGTGCACGATGCACTTGGGAACACCCGTCGTACCGGATGAATACATGATGTATAGCGGGTGATTGAACTCGACTGCAGTGATCTCGAGAGTGGTGTCGTCAGCGAGGAAGTCCTGCCAGGCGACCGCGTTATCGATGTCGATATCAACAGGCACCTCATCGACAAATGGCACGATGACAGTTTTCACGAGCGACGGAACGGCCCTCGCTACTCCGGCGACCGTTGTCCGCGTGTCACAAGTCTTGCCGTTATAAAAGTAGGCGTTGGCAGCAAACAGTATCTTCGGCTCGATTTGACCGAAGCGATCGACGACACCGTTGACGCCAAAGTCGGGTGAACAGGATGACCATATCGCGCCGATGCTGGTTGTGGCGAGCATCGCAATCACGGCTTCAGGACAATTCGGCAGATACCCCGCCACGCGGTCGCCTTTTTCGATACCGCAGGCGCGTAAGGACGCGGCAACGCGAGCGACTGTGGTGCGCAGTTTGTCGCGACTTAATGCCCGCCGGGTGCCGTCCTCACCGCAAAAAACAATGGCCGTCTCGCTGCCTGTGTGGCGCAGCAGATGCGCAGCGAAATTCAGTTCTGCTCCATCGAACCACCCGGCATCCATAATGTTTTCGGGACGCGCAAGAATGGTATCCGCCGGTCGCTCGAACCGGATCTCACAAAAAGTGCAGAGCGCTGACCAAAATGCCGGTGATTCGTCAATAGACCATCTATGCAGCGCGCCGTAGTCATCAAATCCCTGCTGTTGCATGAATTGGTACATTGCCGACCTGCGGATACGATCGCTGTCAGGCTCCCAGATTATTGGATTACTGCTCATTATCTCTACGCGTCGGAAGGCGCGTATCAGTATCCACAAAACCGCTCTTGTGTCCACGACCAATCGAGGGCGATACTGCGACACTATGAGCAACACCGCATTATTAATAATCATCGCTGTGCTGGCCGTCGCAGCAGGAGCTTACTGGCGCTTTCGAAGATCCGGCCGGCCGGTTCCTGCCGTGTTGCGTCGCGGTCAACCACTACCGGATTTTCATGCCATTAATGAAAACGGAGATCCTGTGCGATCAACCGAACTGCATGGCACTGCGACCGTCATGCTGTTTGTCCGTGGAAACTGGTGCCCGTTCTGCAGCTCGCAAGTTGAAAATCTGACCGTCCACTACAAGGACATCGTTGACCTCGGTGCGCGATTAATACTCGTGACTCCCAAACCACTTGAGACAACACGGCGTGTTGCCGAATTTTTTAAGGTCGAATTCGACTTTTGGCTCGACGTCGATCTCGCAGTCGCGAAACAGCTCGGCCTATTGCACAAGTCTGGCGTGCCCGACGATCACCGCAAGGAATATGGCGCGGACACCGTCTGGCCGACGGCGTTAGTGATCGACCCGAGCGGCATCATTCGCTACACGGAGTTATCGAAGTTCATCGCCGATCGCCCAGATCCGAAGATCTTATCGCGAGAATTGCGAACGGCACTCGGCCGCTAGAGCTTTACTCCAACCGCAGCACATAAGAACTTCATATAGGGCGTGGCGTACTTGAACGACGTTTCAACACTGCGCTGAAACTGCGGTTTCAGGCAGTCTTCAACCGCCAGGTTGCGAATGGCAATAAAACTCTTGCGCTTGATGACATCGATTAACGGATGATCCTTGTCAAAACCTCGCGGTGGACGTTGCAGTGACTCCCCGCCCAAATGAAAATGTCGTTTGAATGCCGGGGTACCAATCGCCCGTGTCCATTCGGCCGGCCTCGCGGCGATTCGTTCACGAATTTGCCGCAACGGATCGGAGTCGGGCCGCCACATGCCGACACCGATGAATACTTCATCAGGATCGATGTGCACGTAATAACCGGGCGAATGAACATCTTTGGCGCGTTCGTGGCGAAACTGAATTCCAATATTTGTCTTGTAGGGCAGCTTGTTCTTCGAGAAACGGGTATCGCGATAGACTCTCATCAACGAACCGCGCACGCGTGTGGGTACCGCCGTGAAATGCGGCGCGAATTCCGCCAATGGGTCCTGCATGGACTGAATGAAGCGTAACGCGACATCGAGGACGTCGTCTTCGTAACGTGACTTGTTGGCTTCGAACCATGCGCGATTATTGTTTGCGCGTAGCTCCTGAAGAAATTTGATCGTTCTCTTTTCGAACCGGCTGTAACGACTCACCGCCATCAGCACTGTGCCTCGTCACCGTCAGGATGTACAAACATATCCGCTTCATCTTCGCCTTCTCTCGGCGCAAGGCAGGCAAAATCTTTTTCCACAAGAATCGTCAACTTTTCGCCGTCGTCGAGTAAATGTTCACCCTCCACCGAAACCTGCTCCGTCGTTGCCCACGCCAGGACAACCGTCTCCGGCAGTCGAACCGTGATTTCATTATCGGAATAAAAAGCGGCCGGTTTGACACTTGCCGGACTGCTTTCGAGTGAGTAACTGTACTGTCGCCCGCCGGGGAAACCCGTGGTCGATTTAACCACGCCGTTATCGCGCATAGCGTCGACTTCGCCGCGTGTCAGGCGCAGTCGAATCGAATTGTCTCTGATACGAATCTTCACAGCAGGGTATTCTTGTTGCAGGACCTAGTGCTCTATCCATGTGATAGAGCGCTGGATTAAAACAGAATTCGGGCCGACCAGTAAGTCGAACGCGTTCTGAGGAGAAACAGTGATTGCGGACCCCTTATTTTACGCGGTCTCAATACCGGCCGTGTTGTTATTCGGAACAGCGAAAGGCGGCTTCGGTGGCGGACTCGGCGTTGCAGCCGTGCCGTTGATGTCACTCGCCATGTCACCAATCCAGGCTGCAGGGATTCTGTTGCCCATACTCTGCCTTATGGACCTGTTGAGCCTTTGGGCTTATCGCGGTAAGTGGGTGTGGCCTGAACTGCGTATTCTTGTGCCATCGTCGATGCTCGGAATTGTTGCCGGCACAATGCTTTTCGGCTACCTGAGCGCCGCCGTTGTCAAACTGATTATTGGCGTAGTGGCTATTCTGTTCACGGTTCATTATTGGCTTACTCGTCGCTTCGGGTCAGCAAGTGAAAGCGGCTATTTGCCAAAGTCTTTCGGCCTGCTGGGCGGAGCTGGAGCGGGTTTTACGAGTTTCATCGCGCACTCGGGCGGCCCGCCGATCAGCATGTACCTGCTGCGACGCCCGTTGAACAGAACAGAGTTTGTGGCAACAACGGTCGTATTTTTCGCTGCTGTCAATTACGTTAAGCTCGTGCCGTACGGCTGGTTGGGCCAGCTCTCGACCGATAACTTGATCGCTTCGCTGGTCCTCGCGCCATTCGCACCGCTCGGCATAGCGCTCGGTGTCTGGTTGCACAAAAACGTCTCGGACCGGCTTTTCTTCCGGTTCGTATACTTGTTGTTATTCGTCGTTGCGCTGAAGTTGATCAGCGACGGACTCGGCAGCTTTTGACCACTTTCGACTCGCCACTGGCAGGGTTCGGCTGGACTTACTCGGCGATTACGTTTTCCGCCTGGGGCCCTTTCTGACCCTGGGTCACTTCCATCGTGACTTTCTGTCCTTCTTTAAGGGATTTGAATCCTTCCATCTGCACCGCGGTATGGTGAACGAAAACGTCCTGACCACCTTCACGTTCGATGAAACCAAATCCCTTGTCGTCGTTAAACCACTTCACGGTTCCTTCAACTCTTTCGCCTGACATAAGTACCTCTTCACATCACTACCGTTCGATGACGGTGTCTACACCGGACCCTCATGGTCACAGAAGCCGAAATGGTACTCGCATATGGGTCCCAATTCCTCCTAATATACGTCGCGCACATTATAAAGTTGGTCATATTGTTCGATTTGGACCGCTGATCAGTGGGGTTCGGCGTTTTCCTGGATTTACCGGCTTCGAAATGGCTATTTCGTAATCTGGAAAAAATGACTTGATGCGCGCGTTTGACGCCAACAAATCTCAGTCGCCACGGTGTCGAATGAATCTCGAACCGAGCTGGTCAACCGAATCGCAGCCAAGCAATGCCATCGTCCTTTCAACCTCGTCGCGCAACAGCGTGAGCCCTCTTTCGACACCCGCCTGACCGCCTGCTGCCAACGGATACAAATAACCGCGCCCGATGCTGCAGGCGTTGGCACCGAGCGCCAGCGCCTTGACCACATGGGTGCCGCGACGAACTCCACCGTCGCATATGATCTCAAGCCGGTCATGCAGGGCATCCGCGACGTCGGCAATGCAATCGACAGGTGCCGGCGCAGCTTCAAGCTGCCGTCCGCCGTGATTTGACAGCATGACAGCCGTCGCACCGGAATTCGCCGCATTCCTGCAGTCGGCAACAGTCAGCACTCCCTTGATAACCAATGGCCCGTCCCACTGCGCTGCCAGCCATTCAACGTCCTTCCACGTCAGTGAGCGATCGAACTGACTGTCAATGTACTCCTTGACGCTCATATCGCTGAACTGCTCAGGACCCTGACTGGCAGTTATATTCACCATTTCCAGATCCTTCCGAATCGTCGCACGATACAACCATCCGGGGTGGCGTAATAAACTCATCACACTGCGAAGTTTCAGCTTTCCCGACGCTATTCCGAAGACGTGGTCACGCTCACGATTGCCGGCGACCGGAGTGTCCACAGTGAGGCAAAGCGCCTTGAACCCTGCAGCTTTGCAGCGCTCAACAAAGTCCGTCGTCAGGCCACGATCCCTGAAGACGTAGACCTGATACATCATGGGGCAGGTACCAGCAGCTGCGACGTCTTCAATCGTCGTCGTACCAATCGTCGAGAGGCTATAAACCATACCGAATTTTTCGGCCGCACGAACGACGGCAGGCTCACCTGCGGCATGAAATAATTTTGACGCACCGGTTGGCGAAATCATCACAGGCCAGTCAATCGGCTCACCGAACAACGTCGTTCTCAAGTTCAGATTGCTGACATCTGATAGCTGTGCGGGCAGCAGTTCGTAGTCATTGAATGCAGTCGTATTTCTGCCCATCGTCCACTCATCATCGGCGCCACCATCGAGATAATGAAATACCGGCGACGGCAATTTGCGCCGCGCGATACGGCGAAAATCCATGATGTTATTGCAGTCAGAAATTTTCACGAATCGAGGTTAGCACGCATTGACGCGGGTAGCTTTTGTGCTGCTAATATTGCACTTCTGGTGCAGCAACCGACAGGCAACCGTTAGATGACTGATTCAGACCTGACTCGCTCGCAGGATCGCGCCGTCGCTATGTGGTTATTGATCTGCTGTGCGCTCGTCTTCGCGATGGTAATTCTGGGCGGCTTTACCCGTCTGACCGGGTCCGGTCTGTCAATGGTCGACTGGCGACCGCTGATGGGCTGGCTGCCACCGTTCACGGATGCCGAATGGCAGCACGTGTTTGATCGATACCAGCAATCACCTGAATTCCAGAAGGTGAATTCGCATATGGACGTTGCTGCATTCAAAGGCATTTTCTGGTTGGAATTCTTGCACCGATTGCTCGGCAGGACCATCGGCATCGTTTTTCTCGTGCCACTTATTTTCTTCTTCGCCAGGGGCTACATCAAGAGTGCCGAGTGGCCGAAGTATCTGCTGATGTTTATACTCGGCGGCCTGCAGGGAGTACTCGGCTGGTACATGGTAAAAAGCGGCCTGGTTGATGTACCACACGTCAGTCAGTACCGGCTGACAGCCCATCTTGTTGCCGCTTTCCTAATTTACGCCTACATGTTTTGGGTGGCCATGTCGCTGCTGTTCCCTGCAGACGGCAAGCGGAAGCATTCCTGGTACAACAAGTCGCTGGGTCTGACTGTTCTGATGTCGGTGACGATCATCTCGGGCGGCTTTGTGGCCGGGCTAAAGGCCGGCAAGATCTATAACACGTTTCCGATGATGGGCGACGACTGGGTGCCACCGGGCACGATGGCGCTGCAGCCGTTCTGGCGCAACTTCTTTGACAACATGACGACGGTACAGCTGGATCACCGCATACTGGCGATCACGACCTTGATTGTCGTGGTCGGTTTCTGGTGCAAAGCCAGGAGTGCCGATTTGCCACCCCGAAGCCGGCCCGCAGTAAACGCTCTGCTGCACACAGTAATGTTGCAAATAGTGCTCGGCATCACGACACTGCTAATGGCAGTACCGGTGATTCTTGGCGCCATGCATCAAGCCGTCGCCATGGTGCTCTTCACCATTTCCCTCTACATTCTGCACAGCCTGAGGCGCGTCTAGCGCTATTCTTTAGACCTCGGTCAACCAGCCGTGGGTGTCGGGTGCCTGCCCACATTGAACGTCCTGCAGTGCTTTGCGCAACCTCACGGTGTTTGGCCCCGGTCTGCCGTCACGCACCATGATTTCGTCGCCGTGGTAGACCAGCGATCCAACCGGGGACAAACACACTGCTGTGCCGGACAAAGTCGCCTCGTGAGTTTTCACAAGCTCCAGAAGCTCGTCGACGGTAATATTTTTTTCGTTGATCCGGTAGCCGTTGTCAGCTGCCAGCCGCAGAATCGAGTCACGTGTCATGCCGTGCAAGAAAGTGGAATCCAGCGGCTTCGTAATGATTTCCTCGTCACTGATCAACAGAAAATTAGCGGCGCCTGTCTCCTGAACGTCGCCGTCTGGACAGAACAACACCTGGTCGGCACCGTACTGCTCCTTGGCGTCAAGCGTTGGACCGAGCGCCGCGGCATAATTGCCGCCCGTCTTGGTGCTGCCTAGCTGCTCTGTCGTACGTGCTCGCTGATCTTCGACAAGTAGTTTCAAGGTTGCCGTTCCGCAGTCGAAATAATCTCCAACGGGCGATGCCAGAACAAACAGCGTCGCTTCAGAAGAAGGCGCTGCTGCCGCCCCGATATTCTCCAACGTACCGATAAGGGTCGGCCGCAGGTACAGGGAACTCGGCGGCGGCGGTATATTGTCGATCTGGCTGGCGACGAGATCGATCACCATTGAGGACAACAGATCGGCGTCCGGCACGGGTAGCCGCATGGATGCCGCGCTTTTCTGCATGCGAGCAACATGTCCCGGCAAACGAAAGATGCGCGCCTTGCCGTCTTCCCAGCGATAGGCCTTGAACCCTTCGAAACAAGAGCTCGCGTAATGAAGAACATGTGCTGCCGGGTGCAACGATAAGGGCTTCAGCGGCTCGATGGACGATGCCGACCAAGCATCATTTTCGAAGCGCGCGATTGCAATATGATCACAAAACTCTGTACCAAACTGTGCCATGGACTGCTTACTCTGCTAGCAATTTTTCAGGGGCGTAACTGTGCCACTAAAGGACGTCCGATGACTAGTAGTCCGTCAAGGTGATATTGACGGACTACTAGAGCACTGTGGCATTAATTTGCAAAAATCGGCATCTATTTGGCGGGGCGTCGTGACGGGCCGACGGCGATGAGCGCGAACAGCTCAAACAACAATTGTGCTGCAACATGTGCTGTGTTCGTGGTCGGATCGTATTGCGGGGCGACTTCAACCACATCACCGCCGATGATATCTAGCCCGGCCAGCTCGCGTAAAATCATTTGCACCTGCAGTGGTGTCAAGCCACCGACCTCGGGCGTACCGGTGCCCGGCGCGTAGGCGGGATCGATGCCGTCAACGTCAATCGTAATGTAGAAAGGCTGGTCGCCGACCACGCTTTTCGCAGTCGCGACAACCGCATCGACGCCCTGACGTTCAACATCCTCAGCATGGATTACCGTCATTCCGGACTCATAGGAGAATTCACCGTTGATCTCAGATGCGCCACGAATTCCGATCTGCACAGACCGCTCCGGATCAAGGACACCCGATAAAACGGCCTGCCGGAACGGCGCGCCGTGGTGGAATTTCTCGCCCTCGTAAGCGCCGCCGGTGTCCATATGGGCATCTATATGAACCATGCCAACCGGTTCGTTTTCGCCGAGAGCCTTGAGGATCGGGTAGGTCACTGAGTGATCGCCACCGACGCTGAGAGGAATGACACCCGCCGCCACGACCTTCCTGTAATAGGTCTCGATATCCAGAAGGCTCTGCGCGAGACTGAAACGCGATTGCATCGGCACGTCGCCGACATCCGCGGCATTCAGTACGCCGCGCGGCACCTCATCGAGTGCGTGACTGTACGGCCCAACACGCTCGACAGTTCGGACCGCGCGCGGTCCGAACCGCGCGCCGCTGCGATTGGTAACGCCAAGGTCCATCGGAATGCCGATCAGTGCAACGTCCAGACCATCCAGATCCGGATTAAATGGCATATCGAGAAACGTCGACACTCCGGAATAGGGCTTGAATGTCGAATTCGGCCGGTCTGCGAGTTTTTTTCCGACATGGCGAAATCGATCAGTAAGATATTCCGAGCCGTCGGCGTCACCGTACAACTCACGTAATTTCTTGAGTTTATTCTCGTCCATATCAGATTTATGCCGGCGTCTGTTCAAGACCTCTCAAAAACTTCCCGATCAATTCATCGACCTGCGCTGTTGTGATGACCAGTGGCGGACGGAGCGCCGGTGTCATTCCCCCCAGCGACGTGCACCACAAACCCGCGAGTCCCGCGAGATATTTATTGCCCTTTGAGTCGTGATCGTAAACGACCTCGCCGCGGTCAACAATCATTTGCTCGACGGCTTTAGGATTTGTACTTGAATTAATAACTGATGTCATGGGGGCTCGCTGATGGCTATTCTGAACGTGGGCCAATTCGGATATTAACGCGGCTGTCTTAGAATGTGGGCGGTGTGCAGGCTGAAATGAGTTCGCAGGGCTCGTTGCCCGGGTTCCGAAACTGGTGCGGCTGGTTGCTCTTGAAGTAATAGGCGTCTCCTTTCATCAATATCTGCGACTGCTCGCCAACCGTGACTTCGAGCCGCCCACGCAGGATAATTCCGCACTCCTCTCCCTCGTGAGTGATCGCATGCTTGCCAGTGCCAGACCGTGGCTGGTAACACTCCTGGATCAACTGAATTGCGCGGTGCGACAGATTAGCGCCGACCTGTCTGTACGACACCCCGCCGTCGGCAATTTCGGTCAGTTCCTCCGCGCGAAAAAATACCCGGTCGCGGACCTCAAACTTATCGCCGAAAAATTCGCCGAGACTCATCGGAAATCCGTCCAGCACCTTCTTCAGCATACTGACGGTCGGATTCAGCTTGCCCGCCTCAATCTGTGAAATGGTTGCGTTCGCAACGTCCGACTGCCTCGCCAACTGGCGCTGCGACAGCTTGCATCGCACGCGGATGTTCTTTAATCGCAGTCCGATTTCATTGTCCATGAACGGTATGTCCTCACGAATGTTTAGCATATTAAACATTCTCCGACCAACGGCCAATAAAATCAATGATTTATAAAGATCTAGCTAACTAATTGTTTAACATCGGTTGCAGAGCGTAGAATTCCTCCTCTTTAGAAAATCAGCACGGAGCACTGCCCATGAGCGTAGCCGCAAGCAACATTGACGCCTACTGGATGCCGTTCACAGCGAACCGCGACTTCAAGGCGAATCCGCGAGTCATCAGTGGAGCATCAGGTCATCACTACACGACCGAGAACGGTACAAAGTTGTACGACATGTTCTCCGGACTGTGGACTTCCGGTTTGGGACATTGCCACCCCAAAATCGTCGCGGCGGTACAGAAGCAGGTTGCCGAACTCGACTATTGCATGACTTTCCAGGTGACGAACAATAAGGCCATTGAGCTGGCTGGTCGAGTCACCGAAATGGCGCCGGAGGGCATCAACCACTGCTTTTTTACTAACTCCGGATCCGAATCTGTAGATACGGCGTTGAAAATCGCTCTCGCCTGTCACCGTGCGCGCGGCGAAGGCAATCGTACGCGCCTGATCGGTCGCGAGCGTGGTTACCACGGCGTAAATTTCGGCGGCATGTCAGTAGGCGGCATCGCGCCGAATCGCAAGGCATTCAGCGCGAACCTGATTCCCGGTGTCGACCACATTCGCCAGACGCACGACATCGAGCGCAATGCGTTTTCGCGTGGCCTGCCGAAGCATGGCGCCGAATTGGCGGAGGACCTGGTGCGCTTATGCGGACTGCACGATAGCAGTAACATCGCGGCCGTCATCGTAGAACCGGTCGCAGGATCTACCGGCGTTTTGCCGCCGCCGGTTGGCTATCTCGAGCGGCTGCGTGAGATTTGCGACCAACATGGAATCCTGCTGATTTTCGACGAGGTGATCACCGCGTTCGGTCGTCTCGGCAGGCCGTTTGGCGCGCACCGGTTTGGCGTGACCCCCGATATCATCATAACGGCCAAAGGATTGACCAATGGCGTTATTCCCATGGGTGCCGTTCTCGTGCGCGACTCGGTTTATGATGCCTTCATGCACGGGCCGGAAAACATGATCGAGCTGTTTCACGGCTATACTTATTCCGGTCACCCGGTCGCCGCTGCAGCAGGTATCGCAACAATGGACGTTTACGAGGAAGAAGGCACGTTCGAACAAGCCGCCAGCCTTGAACAAGGCTTCGAGGATCTGTTGCATTCGTTCGCCGACCACAAGCATGTTATTGATGTTCGTAATTACGGGCTGATGGGCGCGATTGAAATGGCGCCGCGCGATGGCGCCCCGGGCGCTCGCGGCACTGAGACGCACAAGAAATGTTTCTGGGACGAGAATCTCGTGGTCCGCAACGGTATGGATACATTGCAATTTTCCCCATTCCTTAATTCAAAGCCGGATGAAATGGAGCAATCTTTTGCCGCCATTCGCCGCGTTCTCGATTCAATCGAGTAATTATCAGCAGTATTTGGAGATAGACATGAACGCCACACCTGCAAAGAACGTCGACGCAGCCGAAATCGTCGGACACTTCATCAATAACGCCGATGTTGCCGACGACAATCGTCCCGAGCCGATAACCAACCCCGCGACCGGTGCAGTAACGCGATACGTTGCGATGGCCTCAAAAGCGACTGTTGAAAGCGCTATCGCTGCAGCAGAGGCAGCCTTTCCGGCATGGCGTAATACACCGCCGGCCAAGCGTGCCCGTGTCATGTTCAAGTTCAAGCAACTGCTCGAGGAACATGCTGAGGAAATTGCCGCCGCCATCACGAACGAACACGGCAAAGTGCTCGATGACGCCATGGGTGAGTTCGGTCGTGGTGTCGAAATCGTTGATTATGCGTGCGGTATTCCCGAGATGCTGAAAGGCGAGTTCTCGCGCAACGTGGGTCCGGGCATCGATAGCTGGTCAGATTTTCAGCCGCTGGGCGTCGTCGCCGGTATTACACCTTTCAACTTTCCCGCCATGGTCCCCATGTGGATGTATCCGATGGCCATCGCGTGCGGCAATACCTTTGTATTGAAGCCATCTGAAAAAGATCCGACTGCGCCGATGATCGCAGCCCGTCTTTTGAAAGAAGCCGGTCTACCCGATGGCGTTTTCAACCTCGTCAATGGTGACAAAGAAGCCGTCGATACATTGCTGAACGATGCACGCGTTCAAGCGATCAGCTTTGTCGGCTCTACGCCGGTCGCCGAGTATATCTACAATACCGGCACCAAGAACGGCAAACGCGTACAGGCACTTGGCGGCGCCAAAAATCACGCCATCGTCATGCCAGATGCGGACATCGACAACGCGGTCAGTGCCCTTATGGGTGCGGCGTTTGGCTCGTGCGGCGAACGCTGTATGGCAATCTCCGTTGCCGTCTGCATCGGCGACGAAGTCGCAGACGCCGTCGTCAGCAAGTTGCAGGCAGAAATCGACGACCTCAAAGTTGGCTCGGGTACCGACACGTCAAATCACATGGGTCCGTTGGTGACTCAGGTGCATTACGACAAGGTTCGTGGGTACGTCGATCTCGGTGTCGAAGAAGGCGCTGACCTCGTTGCTGACGGTCGTGATTTGGTCGTCGATGGTTACGAAGACGGATTCTTCCTCGGCCCTTGCCTGTTCGACAATGTCACGTCAGAAATGCGCATTTACCAGGAAGAGATATTTGGCCCGGTATTATGCGTCGTGCGCGCCGAATCAGAGGAACAGGCTATGCGACTCATTAATGATCATGAGTACGGAAATGGCACTTGCATCTTCACGCGCGACGGCGAGGCTGCACGTTACTTCGCAGACAACATTAAGGTTGGCATGGTCGGAATTAACGTCCCGTTGCCGGTGCCCGTGTCATACCACAGTTTCGGCGGCTGGAAACGCTCGTTGTTTGGCGACTTGTTTGCCTACGGTCCTGACAGCGTCAGATTCTACACTCGTCGCAAAACCATCACGCAGCGCTGGCCGTCGGGGGGAGTTCGAGAGAAGGCGCAATTTTCGTTCCCGGGTCGCCAATAACGGCCCATTGATCATCCCCTCACCAACCACGCACCGGAAAATAATGGACAACAAGAAAACTGCCGATTTTGTTAGCAACATGTGGGATGACGAGATCATTCCGCAAATTTCTGAATACATAAAAATACCCAACAAGTCGCCGCACTTCGATCCCGACTGGCACGAGCACGGCCATATGGATCGGGCCGTAGAGATGTTGGAATCCTGGTGCAGAACGCAGCCGATAGAGAACATATCTATTGAAGTCTGTCGTATCGAGGGACGAACGCCGATATTGTTCATCGACATACCGGGTGATTCGGACGAAATCGTGTTGCTCTATGGCCATTACGACAAGCAACCGGAATTTAGCGGCTGGGACGATGATCTCGACCCCTGGACACCTGTCATAAAGGACGGCAAATTGTATGGCCGCGGCGGAGCCGATGACGGGTATGCCACGTTCGGCTCTCTAACGGCGATTCGGGCACTGCAGGAACAGGGCATTCCCCACGCACATTGCGTCGTATTAATTGAAGGTTGTGAAGAGAGCGGCAGTTTCGATCTACCGCATTACATCGAGTTGCTCGGGGACAGGATCGGTGCACCTAGCCTTGTCATTTGCCTCGACGCCGAATGCGGCAACTACGACCAGCTTTGGTGCACGACTTCATTGCGAGGAAACCTGACAGGCACGCTCCGCGTTGATGTTCTGACGGAGGGTGTACATTCCGGAACTGCCAGCGGCGTCGTACCCTCGAGTTTTCGTATAGCTCGCCAACTCATCAGCCGCATCGAAGACGAGTCCACCGGACAGATTCTTATCGACGGATTGCATGTCGAAATCCCGCAACAGCGATTGGAGCAGGCTGAACTCGCGGCGGCAACGCTGCAGGAACTGATCTATGCAAAGTTTCCATGGGCAGTTGAGAATCCATCGCCGAGTGAGTCCCACACCGAGCTCATGTTGAATAACACCTGGCGTCCGACGCTTGCGATCACGGGTGCAGAAGGCATGCCCGCGATGATTGACGCCGGCAACGTGTTGCTGCCCTATACGAAACTTAAGCTGTCTTTCCGCTTACCGCCGACCTGTGACGCTAATGAAGCGGCGAATGCGGTCAAGTCGGCACTGGAAGCCGATACGCCACCGCTCGCAAACGTGTCATTTGAATTCGAATCGACGATGGCGGGTTGGAATGCGCCAGAAGTTGCGGACTGGTTGGAAGCCTCCATGCATAAGGCATCGGATGCCTTCTTCGGCAAACCATCGATGTACATGGGTACGGGCGGCACGATTCCTTTCATGGGCATGCTGGGCGAGCAATTTCCTGAAGCTCAGTTTCTGGTCACCGGATTATTGGGCCCGAAATCGAATGCTCACGGACCCAACGAGTTTCTGCATATAGAAACGGGCAAGCGCCTGACGAGTTGCGTCGCGCAGATCCTGGAAGATCACTATTCGAGATCTGCCAACTAAGATCGACTATACGTTAACGACGTAATCTGTTCGGAAATCAGTCCGATCAGAAAAATGATCACGGAGGCACTGATAAGCAGCAGGCTCATATTCGTGAATCGCCCTGACGTGATAAAAGTGTAAGCGTAGTAGCCAAGGCCGGTGGTGAAGAACAGCCCGCTTACAGGCAGGAAAATCTTCAATGGCGAATACAGTGTCGCGATCTTGAAAATGATCACCAGGAAACGCACGCCGTCGCGAACGGGTCGAATATGACTCTTGCCCGCTCGCTTTGCCGCTGAAATCGGTTCGAACGCGATCGGATAGCCACTGCGCAAGAATGCCATCGTGATAGTTGTCGGATATGAGAACCCGTTGGGCAGCAGATACAGAAACTGCTTGAACTTTTTTGCTCGCACAACGCGGAACCCGGACGTCAGGTCGAGAATTTTGTGGCCACTCATTATTGACGCGATAGCGTTATAAAGACCGTTGGCAAACAAGCGACCAAAGTTGGCATGCGACCCTGTGTCTCTTGCACCGATGGCCATTTCGTAACCATTGTCCAAGCGCCCAAGCAGCACCGCCAGTTCGCCCGCATCATGCTGTCCGTCGCCATCCATAAATGCGATGATTTCACCGGATGCAGCTCGCGCGCCCGACTTGACCGCAGCTCCGTTACCCAGGCTTTCCGGATGACTAACCACAACTGCACCAGCGCCGGAAGCGACACTAGCCGTATCGTCGTTTGAGCCGTCATCGACGACGATAATTTCTGCGTCCGGATAATTTTCTCGCGCGACCGCAACAACCGCACCGATAGCGACACTCTCATTTCTAGCAGGAATTACTATGGATAAGGACATCGATTTTGTTCCATTCTCAAGTCTTAGATCGCGTCTACGATGCGAACATGATCATGATGCCAGCAGCCACAGCCGAGCCGATGACGCCAGCTACATTAGGGCCCATTGCGTGCATTAGCAAAATATTTTGTGGGTTGGCCTCCAGCCCGACCTTATTGGCAACTCTGGCAGCCATCGGTACAGCCGAAACACCCGCGGCGCCGATCAGTGGATTGATGGGCGTGGTTGATAATTTGTTGAGCAGTTTGCCCATCAATATTCCGCTGGCCGTACCGATCGCAAAAGCGACGAGGCCGAGTAACAGTATGCTCAACGTACGCCAGTCGAGAAACTGTTCGGCATTAAGTTTGGATCCGACCGCCAGACCAAGAAAGATTGTGACTATGTTGATCAGCGAGTTTTGCGTGGTATCGGACAGGCGATCAACGACGCCACATTCGCGCATCAGGTTGCCAAAGCACAGCATGCCAAGTAGTGGTGCTGCCGACGGCAACAGCAACGCAACCAGGAGCAGCAGCAGCAACGGAAAGATGATGCGTTCAGCCTTCGATACCTCTCGCAGCTGCACCATTTGAATCCTGCGCTCTGATTCAGTCGTCAAGAGTTTCATGATCGGTGGTTGGATGAGCGGTACCAGAGCCATATACGAATAGGCTGCTACCGCGATCGCGCCCAATAAATGCGGGGCGAGCTTCCCGGCCACATAAATTGCCGTTGGCCCATCCGCTCCGCCTATGATTCCAATTGCAGCTGCTTCCCGCAGCGAGAAATCCATCAAACCGAGTTCGGTCAGGCCCAAGGCGCCCAGCAGCGTCGCGAAAATTCCGAACTGCGCCGCCGCACCGAGAAACAACGTTTTCGGATTTGCGAGTAACGGGCCGAAATCAGTTAGCGCCCCGACACCCATGAAAATGATGAGAGGAAACACGCCGGTCTCAATACCAACAACGTAGGTGAGATGTAACAGACCAGAGCCGGTCGCGATCTCGACGCCCGGAATATTACTGAGCAAACCGCCGAAACCGATTGTAACCAGCAACAACGGCTCGAATTTCTTAACAATGCCGAGATAAAGCAGCAGCAAACATACAGCGATCATAGTGACCTGGCCGCTGCTTATCTGATAGATGCCGGACTCAGTCCATATTTGTCTGATCAAATCCATTGCTTATCCGATCGCAACCATGGCGTCACCCACCGCGACGGCGTCGCCCTCGCTGACGAACACGTCTGTGACCGTTCCGGATCTGGGTGCACTGATGACCGTCTCCATCTTCATGGCTTCAACAACAAGCAATGGATCACCCTCTTCAACCACTGCGCCAGGCGCTACATGGACCTTGAAAATATTACCTGCAAGCACGGCGTTTACGGCTTCGCCCAGCCCCGACGACGTTGATGAGGCCGTCGCGGGCGCCGCAGTGACAGCACCGAGTTGCCCGCTCGCAGTGACTTCAACCGTGTAGGCTTTTCCATTGACGCGCACCACATAGACACCAGTGTCGCCCGACGTCGCTGTACCTCGTCCTCCGTTGGTATCCAGCTCCCCGGTAGGCACTGGCTCAAACGCATCAGGATTACTACGGTTCTCAAGAAACTTGATGCCTATCTGCGGAAACAATGCGTAAGTAAGAACATCGTCAATAACTTCAGCGGCCAGCGTGATGCCCTTTTCTTCTGCAATGCGGTGCAGCTCTTCAGTCTGGTGCTCAAGTTCAGGTGCTAACAGATCAGCCGGGCGGCACGTCACAGGATCCGCCCCGTCGAGAACCTGCGCTTGTAATTCAGCATTCACAGGTAACGGCGTCTTGCCGTACTCGCCTTTCAGGACCCCGGCTGTTTCATTGGTTATGGTTGCGTAACGTGACCCGGACAGTACGTTGATAACAGCCTGCGTACCGACAATTTGCGATGTCGGCGTGACCAACGGCAGCATTCCAAGGTCTTCGCGAACGAAGGGGATTTCCTCCAGCACTTCGTCTATTCTGTCGCTCGCATTTTGCTCACGCAGCTGGATTTCCAGATTCGTCAACATGCCACCCGGAACCTGGGCAACCAGAATTCGCGAATCGACGCCACGAAGTGAGCCCTCGAACTTCACGTACTTTTTTCGAACTTCTCTAAAATACGCTGCAATTTCTTCGATGGGCTTGATGTCCAGACCCGTGTCCCGGTCAGTGCCTTCGAGTAGTGCGACGAGCGACTCGGTCGGTGAGTGCCCGTATGTCATGCTCATTGAAGACACGGCGGTATCAATATTGTCGATTCCGGCTTCAGTGGCTTTAAGGTAAGTTGCCGTTGATAGTCCTGTGGTCGCATGGCACTGCATGTGAATAGGGATATCGACGGACGCCTTGAGCTTGCTCACCAATTCGTACGCGACATACGGTCGCAGCAGTCCTGCCATGTCTTTGATGCAGATCGAATGCGCACCCATGTCTTCAAGGCGCTTTCCCATGTCGACCCATCCATCGACCGTGTGCACCGGGCTAACGGTGTATGAAATTGCGCCTTGCGCGTGCTTATCTACAGCGAGCGTTGCCTTGATCGCCGTCTCGAGATTTCGTAAGTCATTCAGAGCATCGAAAATTCGAAACACGTCCACGCCGTTGACCGCACAGCGCTCAACGAATTTCTCAACCAGGTCGTCAGAGTAATGACGATAGCCGAGTATGTTCTGGCCGCGGAGCAACATTTGCTGCGGCGTGTTTGGCATTGCAGCTTTTAGCAGCCGAATACGCTCCCACGGGTCCTCGCCCAGATACCGGATGCAGGAATCAAATGTCGCTCCGCCCCAGGATTCTATCGACCAGAAACCAATTTCGTCGAGCTTGCCGGCAATCGGCAACATGTCGTCGATGCGCATGCGCGTAGCAAGTAAGCTTTGGTGCGCATCGCGCAACACCAGCTCGGTAATACCAAGTGGTTTTTTTTCAGTCATGCAGATTTACATCAATTGTTTTTTCGATGCTGCGTAATCGCCGCCGTGATAGCCGCAATCTCTTCTTCACTGGCGTTGTCATTGGACACCGCTGACATGACGCGCACCGCAATAGCCGACATCAACATCATCCCGAGCACCAGCATCGTCAGGAAAACAAACACTGTTCCCATACCAACCAGCATCAGTGCAACACCCTGATCCAGAAGAGTTGTTTCCAATGAAACCTCCAACGCAGCAACGGTAGCAACCGATTATACTGGTTCCGGACGACAGACAAAGCGTGCGTCGGACAACCCACTTTGGCGGAATCGATTCGTGAACCGGATTCATCATCGTACATTACTGGTATTCCTTTCCTGCCTGGTCGCGGCGTGCGCGACAGAGCCTCGAACGGAAGTGCTTACCGCGAATGAAACGGCCGAGTGCGTCGTGCTGCTACACGGGCTGAATCGAAGCTGGCGAGCCATGCGACCGATGGCCAAAGCGCTACAAAAAGGGGGTTTTACAACGGTGAATGTCGATTATCCGTCGCAGGCCGGATCGATTGAAGACATTGCTCCGCTGGCAGTTGGCGCCGGACTCACCGAGTGCCGCCAAACGGGTGCGACGCGAATACACTTCGTGACGCATTCACTCGGCGGCATCCTGCTTCGCTACCAGAACCAACAATCACCGATAGCCGATCTCGGTCGTGTCGTTATGCTCGGACCACCCAATCAGGGCAGCGTGTTAATCGACAAAACGCGGGACTGGCCTGGATTTGAAATATTGCACGGCGACGCGGGTTTGCAGCTAGGCACGGATGCCGACAGCGTGCCGTCACGACTGGGACCCGTTGATTTCGAGCTCGGCGTTATCGCGGGAACCGGTACGATCAATGTGTTGGCTTCAGCGATGATTTCCGACCGTGACGATGGCAAGGTTTCGGTGGCCACCACGCAAGTCGAAGGAATGGACGACTTTCTCATCGTCGGCAATTCGCACCACTACATGATCCGCAGTGATGTCGTCATTCGGAACACAGAGTTTTTTTTAAGGAACGGTTCGTTCCTGGCCAGCGATAAAGCATTGATGACCAAGTAGCTTTAGCTACAAAGATCATCCTTCTTGATTTTTGTTTCGTCTATTGTCGTCTGTGCTTCTTCCTCAGACAAAAACTCTCGCTCGCCAGCCTCATTGGTGCGATACAACCGTGGCGCATGAATGTAGGAGTCATATATCTCGGTAGCGCGCCTGCAATAGTACTCTTGGGTATCTTCCTTCGCCGTCTCGTTCATGCCGGCAAGGTCACCCTTCGAATGCCAAATGAGCTGGATTGCGATCGCGTCTTCATGATCAGGTGTATCGCTGTAGAACACCTCTCCGCTCTCATCGACCCACGTGTAAATAGTGGTGTTGGTATCAACCAGATGCGTTACGCCGTCCGCGCCGACCCATCTCCATATGTCCGCCGCCGCTCCGCCAGAGACAAATAGTGACAGCACCAGGATAATTTTAATTTTCGACATTGGCGCTCCTGTAGTAGATGGCCAGTATGGTCGATAAATCCCAACGATCCTTTGACTGACGTCACATATTCTCGAGCATTGAGGAATCCTATTGAAACTCGATTCGCTCCTCCAACTCCTTGATTTTCTTCTGTTGTTCCTGAACAACTCGCGTCAGGACCGCGACGATATCCATGCTGCTAAGCGCCTCTCTATCACTCATGGCGACCAGGTCGGGTACATCTTCGGCGATGAACCCAACGTAATTTTCTCCTTTCTCATTTCGGTAGTTGAAGACGACAGGCTCGAGTGCCATTAGCGTCGACGCTGCCTGCTCGGCTGAAAGTGACTTAATATTTTCCTTTCTGTTACGCGAGGAACTGTTCGTCCAGACGCCGCCCGCAGTGACACGAGCGCCGCTTGCCATTTCCAGCGGATAGTCAGGATGCGAGACCGCGAATCCGACATTACCGTCACGGTCGATCGTAATTCTGTCTTGCGATCCTGCACCGATAGTCAGCGTGTTCGCGCGATTGTGCATGATGTAGCCCGTGTCGCCTGACGACTGCGTGATTACAAGGCCGGCAACACTGCTATTTCGATCATGTATCTGAATGCTGCCATTCACTTCGAGACGTTGCTTGGGCTCCGTCGTACCGATACCAACGCGCATACCGTTATCGTAGATTTGCGAAACACCGCCCTCCATCACATCATGAAACTTTACTACGAAGTTTTTTGTCCCCTCGATCTCAATGTGAGCTGCAACGACTTCCACTACCGGCGCCTCCACGACTTCTTCGGCGACCTCTTCGGCGACTTTTTCGGCGACTTCTTCAGCATCCTGCTCGACGTTCGCCACGACTGCTTCGACGGCAGGTTCATCAACAACGACTTCGTCGACTACAACGCGAGTCCAGTCGGCGCTGATATAACCAGTCGCACCGCCTTCCAGTTGAACTTCGTACCAACCCTCTATCGAGCTGACAAGTTCTGTTGCAGCACCTTGATCCAGTCGCCCCACAATTTCCGATGACGCATCCGGAAACAAGCGAATATTGACGTTGTCTTCGACTTCATCGATCGGCACGACCCAATCTGCAAAAGCAATAAACGACAAAAGCGGGACCAGAAATAATGCCAGGATTTTCATGTTCATCTCCTCATCGGCTGGTGGCGTCGATGAGCGCAGCATTCGCTGCGAACATGAATCGCCAATCCTCAGGATTGCTGGCGTCATCACGTACGCTGTGCAGGGCGATGACGACTTTATTGCTTGGGTCGATGTGTATCTGTTGGCCGAATATTCCGCTGGCTGCGTACGCACCACTTCCCCGCATCCACCACAAATAGCCGTAGCCTGAATGCCCTTTAGACGGTGTCGTCGACTCGATCATCCAATTATCCGGCAGTACCTTGGTGCCGTCCGGCAGGACGCCGCCATTCAGTGCAAACAGTCCGATTCTGGCATAGTCGCGAAGCGTAGCATTCAAACTGCTGCCGCCAAATTCACCAGCACCCGGACCTGTTAGCATCCAATACGCACTGTGTTCCATGCCAAAGGGTTTCCAGATTTTTTCCGAGAGATAGGTTGACAGGTTGTTACCTATCGCCGAACGCACAACATCGCCGACCAGATTTGTCTCGGCCGTGTTGTAATTGAAGACATCGCCCGGTTCCGACTCACGCGGCTTGCTACGCAAATAGTCATAGACCTCCAGGGTGGCCCATGGCGTTACGTTGATATCGGACTCTGGGTTGGCGTAGTCCTCATCCCATTCAACGCCGGATGCCATTTGCAGCACATCGCGAATGGAGGACTGATCGTAGGACGAGTTCTTCAGCCTTGGAATGTAGTCGGTAATCATTTCACCGACATTGTCGATATAGCCATCCTGAATCGCTGCACCAAGCAGTAACGATGTAACAGATTTTGCGACGGAATAAGACACCCAACGGGACTCTTGCGTGTTACCGAGTTCGTATCGTTCATAGACGATAGAGCCGTTTTTGACGACAATGATTCCGGCGACCTTTTGTTGCCGCACATACTCATCGATAGTCCAGGTCTTATCCGCGAATCTGAACTCCGTCGAGCCAAGGTCCGTTTCGTTTCTCGGTAAGGGATATGGATTACCGCCCGCCGGAACCGCTCGGGTCCAGCTGATCTTGTCCATATTGCGAAAACCCGCGACCTTCTGCTCGAAATTCCAAAAAAGCTGGTCTTCCACAAGTCCGAAATTTTCCGCGTCGATAGCGACGGCGGTCGTGGGGGTTTCGACGTCCGCCGAACACGCGGACAGCACCAAGAGTACAGGAATAAATTTGAGTAACTGATGCATACGGAATAGTAGCACTACGCCAGGCACCTCATTCGGCGCCACTTACTCGCCGGGTTCTGCCTCTGCCCGCCGAAACACGCCTTCGATCGAACTGACAGTCAACGGATGATAGGCACTTCGCGCCTTGGCGAACATGGACTTCGCGAGCGCCAGATCCTGACCATTGGTAGCCAGTGAGCCATAAACAACGGCAACAAGACGAGTTCTACCGTAACGGTTCAGGTGCTCCTCCAATTTTGCATACGCAGGCTCATAGCGACGTGTCGCTACCTGGATAAACCAGGTACGTCCAATCTCGGCATTCCGTGTATCACTGAGCCCCAGATATTTATCCAGCGACTCCAACTGCTTGTCGTCGAGATCATCAGGCAAGTTGTTTATGAAGTGAATCGTCGCCTGCGGGCTCCATGCGGCGAAAGGAATATCATCGAGAGTGACTTCACCGATGGCCCAGGCAACGGCCAGTTCAGCAGCTTGATCAAGCGTCGTTGACGAAGGAATCGGCGCGTCGTCCGGCAGCCCCGGCTGATACATCCACGCCTCTGTCTGTTCACGGGTAATGATGCCCGGATCGGATCTCAGTAAATTCGCATCGAGATAGTCGAGGAATACTTCCGTCGTTATGGTTTGAAAAGCGAAGTCTTCAAAATACCTCAGAAGAAACCGATCGAATCGCTCGCGCCCGAAGCCGTTTTCCAGGTACTGCAAGAACAACTGCCCCTTGTGATAGTGAATCGTGCCTTGAACATCATCCGGGTCACCTGATTCGAGACGGGGCGCCAGACCCTGTCGCTCGACTGGCACATACTCGAAATTCTGCAGTAATTCTTTGTAACCCAGAACGCGCTCTTCGTCGGCGCGGTTTTCATCGTAGATGATTTCCATAAGTCGAGATTCGAGATAACTCGTCATGCCTTCATTCAGCCAACTGTCCCGCCAGGTCGCATTCGTCACCAGATTGCCCGACCATGAATGGGCAAGTTCATGAGCAACCACGGAAACGAGACTGCGGTCACCAGCAAGCAGGCTCGGTGTCAGGAATGACAGCCGTGGATTTTCCATGCCACCGTAGGGAAAGCTCGGTGGCAATACGAGCAAGTCGTACCGCCCCCATTGGTACGGCCCGAATTGCTTGACCGCGACATCCAGCATATCTTGCGTATTGGCGAATTCGTAGACTGACGCGTCGAGCAACTCCGGCTCGGTATAGACGCCGGTATCTTCACCCAGCGGTGCAAAATACAGATTACCAACGGCGAGTGCGACCAGGTACGACGGTATTGGCTGCGGCATTTCGAAGTGGTACTCGCCACGTCGCGGCACCAACGGGTCATTGTTTGCGCTCATGACCGCAAGAAGTTCACTGGGTGTGTGTATGGTGGCTTCGTAAGTGAATCTCACGGCCGGCGTGTCCTGCAGTGGTATCCAGCTACGCGCGTGGATCGCTTGTGATTGAGAGAACATCATCGGGTGCTTGCCACCCGCTGTTAACTCGGGCGGTAACCATTGCAAGGCCGTTGAACCCGGACTGGTTTCATAATCGATCCTGACAACCACTTCCGCTTGGGTGTCGACGCTGGCTGGTAACGCGATAACGAGCGGCGCTCCCTTGATGCTATCGACTTCCCCGATCTCGAAGGTCGCAGGTTCGGGCGACCCGTCTGGCGCTATGAAGATAATCCTTTCGACAGTGAGGTCGCGTGTATCGAGAATGATCTCGCCGGCCGACTCGTCCAACATTTTCATGTGCAGTACGACGTTGCCGCGCAATTTCTCGGCCCTGAAATCGACCTCCAGATCGAGCGCAATATGCCGGGTAATGAACTGACCGGTATTGGCAAACGAGAAGTAGTCGTGCGCTGGATCGTACTCATCCTTGCTACCACACGAAACAATTCCGGCCATAGTAAGAATCAACAGTATTCTTCGCGACATTGCGATGCTCCTTTGAATTTGTGCGAATATTGCTGCCCCCGAGACTCAAGTGCAACAGATACAGTCGATTTTTCGGCTGGCGCCGTTGTTACCAGTTCTATTGATCGCGATCGTCGCACACGGTCATCCGGAGGATGATTTCTGCACCTGAGAAATTGATCACTTATGACGACTCGACGCACTATCATCGTAATTTTCCTGAGCGCTGTTCTTGGCGCCGTGTGTGGTTGCGATACTCACCTGCCAGCGATAACGCTGAGCGGCGATTCAATGGGGACGACATTCAGTATTGTCATCGTCGAGCCGTCCGCTTTTCCCCCGCTCGATGATTTGCAGTCGCAGATACTAAGCCGGCTTGAACATATTGAGGACATCGCGTCAACGTATCGAGACTCGTCCGAGATCGGCCAGTTCAATCTCAGTTTGTCGACTGACTGGGTCATCGTCTCCGCGGAATTTTGCTCCATGGTATCCAGGGCTCTCCTGGTTGCTCGGGAAACTGACGGCGCATTCGATATAACGATTGGGCCCCTGGTTAATCTGTGGGGATTTGGGCCTGGAGGAGCCGTTAGTTCCCCACCCATTGCCAGCGATATTGAACAGGCCCGCAGCAATATCGGCTACGCTGGTCTCAACGCGGATTGCGAACGCGGGGCAATTAAGAAGTCAATTCCAGCCATGCAGATCGACTTGTCCGGGTGGGCAAAAGGCTATGCAGTAGACCGGCTGGCCGAGCTGCTGGACGCGATGGGCATGAATAATTATCTGATCGAGATTGGCGGCGAAATTAAGGTCAAAGGACACAACGCCAAAGATCGCCAGTTTGCCATTGCCATTGAAAATCCGTTGCATCAAACCGAAGATCAACTCTCAATTATTCACGTCAGCGACACTGGCGTAGCTACATCGGGTGATTACCGGAATTACTTCGTATTTGAAGGCACTCAATACTCCCATACGATCGATCCAAGAACAGGGCGACCCATTGCGCACAATCTTTCTGCGGTTACGGTGATTCATCGATCGACAGCCTATGCCGATGCCATCGCTACGGCGCTGCTTGTTCTCGGTCCCGACGAGGGGATGACGCTCGCTAATGAATTGGGTATTGCCGCCTATTTCGCCATCTCAACCTCCACGGGACTGGATTACCGAGCATCAGACGCGTTCTCCTCGCTGCCGGAAAGCTGACCGCCCTGCGCTCTGATATAGTCGCTCGATCATCCATCGGCACTCACCGAATGAAACCCATACTGGTCATAGGTAGTTCAAATACCGACATGGTGATCAGGGTCTGTAACCTGCCGCAGCCGGGGCAGACCGTCCTGGGCAAAAATTTCCAGATGTTCGGCGGCGGAAAAGGGGCCAATCAGGCGGTCGCCGCACAGCGCGCGGGAGGCGATGTTCGATTTGTCGCAGCCGTCGGAAGTGATGACTTCGGGAGGGCTGCGCTTGAAACACTTTCGATCGAGGGCATAGATACCCGCTACGTACAAACACTCGACGGCCTGTCATCCGGAGTCGCGATGATATTCGTTGCTGACAGCGGCGAAAACTGCATTGGCGTTGCACCCGGGGCGAATAACGCATTAACGCCTGAGTATCTCCACAGTCACGAACAGATTTTCGCAGATATCAGCGTACTTCTGGTGCAGCTCGAAACGCCGATCGAGACTGTAGCCGCGGCCATCGAACTTGCAACTCAACAAGGAGCGACATGCATTCTCAATCCCGCTCCAGCCACACCCGTGCCGGATCGTGTTATCGAAGCGCTTTTCTGTATTACACCGAATGAGTCCGAGGCTGAAATGCTGACGGGAGTCACCGTAACAGACGAAAAAAGCGCTGCTGCCGCGGCCGATGAGTTACTGCAACGCGGCGTCAAGAATGTTGTTATCACAATGGGCAGGAACGGGGCATTACTGCGTAATGCCAGCGGATCGCATCGGCAGACAGCAGAGTCCGTCAATGTCGTTGACACGACGGCAGCCGGCGATACATTCAATGGTGTGTTAGCAACCATGCTCGCGAAGGACCGCTCGATGCGGGACGCGATCGGTATCGCTGTTGCCGCCGCTACGCAATCGGTGCAGATAGCCGGGGCTATAGCAAGTATTCCGCACCTAGGGAAGCTCTGATCAATTCAGTATTTCTCTGGGCGTTGGCCTGCCCGGCAATCAAGACGTGCTTCTG
>Ga0209980_10000082_pt1 | contig 45690 bp, 48 predicted proteins | sample CR02metaG_FD_183611 | JGI IMG/M metagenome (GOLD analysis project Ga0209980, IMG submission 183611) | Deep subsurface microbial communities from Mariana Trench to uncover new lineages of life (NeLLi) - CR02 metaG (SPAdes) (version 2) | ecosystem: Environmental > Aquatic > Marine > Ocean trench...
ACGGCTACCATACCGGCGGGCGTGCCACATTGCGGCTGCGGTTGGGCGGTTCCAGTCGGTGAACGCGAAATGCCACCGTTGGCGTTAAGTCCCGATGAGTGTAGCGCCATCGAAGATGGCGAAAATATTAAACGGGGTTAAGGCGCAACCACTCGTAACGATTTCCACTTTCGACTGTTATATTCATTAACTTCGAACCCCGCAGTACGGTGAGCGCTGCCTGCGTACCGGCATCGCCCTGTGCCCATACTCGGCGGTAGAAGTCCTCCATGGAAGCGACCTCCTGGCCGTCGACCGCAACGATTATGTCGCCGGTCTCGATCCCGGCTTTGGCGGCTGGACCCTGATCCGCCACACGCGTGACGAACAGGCGTTCTCTGAACTCTTCGGTGTAGACACCTAGCCACGGGCGCGATGAACCCGATGCACGCCCCGATGTAACCAGATCCTTCAGAATCGGTTTTAGAATATCGATGGGTACAAACATGTTGCCAGGAATCTGTTGCTGGCCTTGTACCGCATCACCGACGATGAGGGAGCCGACGCCCATAAGTTCACCGTCGGTACTCACCAATGCGGCACCACCGAAATTTCGGTAAGGCGGCGCCGTAAAAATGGCGTTCTCGAGCAAATACTCCCAATAACCAGCGAAGACGCGTCGGGACACGACGATTGCTGGCTGTGCTGCAGCCGCACCACCATACCCTGAAATCAGTAATTGCGTCGACTCTTCAACATCAGCAGACTTACCAAGTTTCATTGGGGTGGTATCGATCGGATGCACGGTTCGCAGCAAACCGAATCCGGTGTCGTGATCATAGGCCACAATATTTACAGGCACAGTTAGGCTGTCGGCAAGTGTGACCTCGACCCTGGAGGCCTCGAGTATCAAGTAGCCGATGGTGACGATCAGTCCATCTTCATCGATGACCACACCAGATCCTTGACGCTCGGTGCCGAGTGCGGCCGCGGTGCGCGCCGTTATCGGTACTTCAGCCCGCACACCGACAATGGCCGAAAGGATCTCGTCACCTTTCGAGTCGTCGGCGACAGCCGCACCGGATACTGAAAGCGTTAGGAACAATAGGCAGCTACTTAGCCAGCTAGCAGCGACCCTCTGCAATGGGGTGGTCAGCCCCTTATGCTTGCAATTGTCTAAGACATTCCGCATCGTCGTTTTTCGGCTGATTGACACGCTTGCTAACTGAGTAAGCCACCAATTTCTTTGCGTCATAGGGTAAGAGCAGTGCCTGTAGTGTGCCTGGATCCTGCGACGATGGATCAAGCCAAAGGTCATAGGTATCCTCCGGAAGTATGACGGGCATTCGATGGCGAATCGGCACCAGGGACTCATTGGCGCTCGTGGTAATAATTGTGCAAGACTCAATCACTTGTTGCCCCCGCTGCCACCGCTCCCATAGCCCGACAAAGGCGAGCGGGTTTTCATCTCTGGCACGTATGAAGTAGGGTTGTTTGCTATCGTTTGTTTGTTGCCATTCATAGAAGCCGTCCGCCGGTATCAAACACCGACGGTGGACGAACGCGGCGCGAAAAGCAGGTCGCTGTGATAGGGTCTCTGCCCTCGCATTAATCATGTGATAGCCATTTTTTGTGTCTTTGGTGGTCGACGGAACCAGGCCCCAGCAAAGTAGTGCGAGCTCCCGTTCTTGGTTCACGTTTTCGCGTATGGCCGCTACCGATTCACTAGGGGCTATGTCGTAGCGTGGCACCAGTTCGGCTGCGTGTTGTAGGCGGGAACGCGCAATGAAACGTTCGTGCGGCGTGGCTAACATATAGCGTCCACACATGAACCTTATCCTACGCCCTCGGGCTGGGCGCGGCTAGCCTGGCAACCGCAGGGCACATTTTTACGTGCACGAAAGCTGTTAATATCGCGGGCGCGGTCTTAGAGAGTCATCGATGGCCCAGCAAACAGTGGCACCACCTGAAACGAGTGCAGATGTCCTTGGTGAGGATGGGCCATTTGTACGTCTATTACCGGGGTTTAGCCCGAGGGCCAGTCAACAAGACATGGCCATGCGCATCGAGGACGCGTTGGCACATAACAGCGTATTCGTTGGCGAGTCGGGTACGGGCACCGGCAAAACGTTTGCTTACCTGGTGCCAGCACTGAAATCGGGTAAGCGAATACTGATCTCAAGTGGCACCAAGAACCTCCAAGATCAGATATTCAATCGAGACTTGCCGCTGGTGCGCAATGCGCTGGGGACGCCTATTGCGGCCACGTTACTGAAGGGCCGCGCCAACTATGTTTGTTTATATAGATTGGCGTGTACGCGGGAAAGTAGTTCTATGGATGGCGATGGTGATGCCAGCGATATACTGCGCATTGCCCGATGGGCCGACGCAACGCGCTACGGGGATATCGCTGAAGTCACGGATGTCTCTGAGGACTCGGGCATTTGGCCAATGGTAACGTCAACCGCAGACAATTGCCTAGGCAGTGCATGTTCTTATTATGATGATTGTTTTGTTAATCGCGCACGACGTGAAGCCCTCGACGCCGAGATTGTGGTCATCAATCATCATTTGTTCTTTGCCGACCTAGCGCTACGGGAGGAGGGCTTCGGACAGCTGCTACCCGGTATGGATGCCGTGATTTTTGATGAGGCGCACCAACTACCGGAGATCGCCAGCACATTTTTCGGTGTGATTTTGAGTAGCCACCAGCTTCTGAATTTATGTCGCGATACCATTGCCGAGGACTTAAGGGAACAGAGTGGGATTCCCGATTTGCAGGAGCGGGCACATCGAGTAGAAAAAGCGACGGCAGATTTCCGACTCGCCTTTGGTAGGGCGTCACGGCGCGAGGCCTGGCATGTGGTGGTGGGCGAAGATGCGATACAAACGACCTTAGCCGATCTAAAGGCTTTACTCTCTGAGCTTGCGGTGGCGTTAGAGGTCGCGGCTGGCAAGGGTCAGGGGTTGGCGAATTGTTGGCGTCGGGCGGTCGACTTACTCGAGCGACTGTATACGATCAGTGAGTCGCCGCCCCCTGAATATGTCGCCTGGTTCGAAACCAGCGGACGCAGTGTTAGTTTGCATCTCACGACCTTGGATGTGGCTACGCCATTCCGCCAACACGTGGAAGACGGAAATAGGGCTTGGATTTTTACGTCCGCTACCCTGACCGTTGGCCAGCGTTTTGATCATTACCAGGCGCAGATGGGTCTTGAGGTAGCCGATACCTATCGCTGGGAGAGTCCGTATGACTATGCAGGCCAGGCGCTTATGTACATTCCGACAGGGATGCCTAACCCTGCAAATCCAGATTATACCGAAAAGGTTATCGAGGCGGCGCTACCCGTACTGACGGCTAGTCGCGGTCGTACGTTCATGTTGTTTACTAGCTATCGGGCGCTTCACATTGCGACCGACTTGTTGGCGAGTAAGATTTCATTCCCATTGTTCATACAAGGCAACGCACCGCGAAGTGTATTGCTAGAGCGTTTTCGCGCGGCCGGCAATGCGGTATTGCTTGGAACGAGTAGTTTTTGGGAGGGTGTGGATGTGCGTGGGGACGCGCTGTCTTGTGTCATTATAGATAAGCTCCCGTTTGCGTCGCCGGATGACCCCGTTCTACGTGCTCGTGGAGAAGCAATGGAGCAAGTCGGGCGCAATCCCTTCCTCGAACACCAGCTTCCTAACGCGGTTATCGCTTTGAAGCAGGGCGCCGGTCGACTTATCCGTGATGAGAACGATCGTGGCGTACTGATGCTGTGCGATCCACGCCTCCTAAGTAAGGGTTATGGAAAGTCGTTCCTGGCCAGCTTGCCACCGATGCCACTGACCCAAGATCTGGCCGAGGTCGAGAGTTTTTTCGCCAACGAGAATGATAGACCGACGACTACGTGAAGACGCGTGGCCAGCAAAAGAAAAGGGCGGCTTTTGCCGCCCGATTGGAACAACGATTTATCGTTGTTGTTTATTCAATGCCGTAGTGTTACATGTCACGGTCCTCACGTAAAGAGGCAAATACGGCCGTGAGCGCGGATTTGTCTCAGTAGGTGCTGGGCGTGGGTCGGGGTAATATCGGACCCGCGTGAGAATTTTGGCCCTTGATACATCAACCGAAGCCTGCAGCGTCGCGCTGTCCGTAGATGGCCGCATCTGTGATCGTTTTGAGCTCGGTTTGCAGCACTCATCGCGCATCTTGGCGATGATTGATGAGGTGCTGGCTGAGGCGGCGCTGGCATTGGCGGGCCTGGATGTCCTGGCGTTTGGGCGGGGGCCGGGTTCGTTTACCGGCCTTCGTATCGGCGCGGGTGTTGCCCAGGGTCTCGCTTTCGGCGCCGGGTTGCCGGTTGTGCCGGTGTCATCTCTGGCCGCCATGGCACAGGGTCAGCGCCAAACTCGGGTGCTGGCCGCCTTTGATGCCCGCATGTCTCAGGTCTACTGGGGCGCCTATCGTCGCGGGCCGGATGGCATAATGACCCTCATGGGCGGCGAACGTGTGGTGGTGCCGGCGGAAGTTCCAGTACCTGAGACTGGTGATTGGTTTGGTGTCGGTAGTGGTTGGGATCAGTACGCGGAGGAACTAAAGACGCATCTCGGAGATCGCGTTAAAGATTGGTCTCAAGGCGGTCATCCACATGCCCGTGACGTGGCGCGACTTGGGGAGTCAGGCTTTAACAACGATGAGGCCGTCTCGGCTGAGCATGCGCTACCGGTTTATCTTCGTGACAACGTGGTCGTGAAACAGTCACCATAACTAGGTTTCTATTCTGTGTAGCTACCCATTAGCTGACAGTAATTGCCGCGAGGAGTCCGAGATGAATTTTCCACCACTACCTGATGCTCATGCCATGGCGGTGCTGGCGTTGATAGTACTAGCGTTTTATTTGTTCACGCGTGAGCGTATCCCGATGGAATCCTCGAGTCTGTTTGTGTTGGCAGTGCTGGCGGTTGGCTTCGAATTACTTCCTTACGAGGCCGATGGTAAGACGTTGCATGCCGTAGATTTCTTTACTGGTTTCGGCCATGAGGCATTGATCGCCGTTTGTGTCCTCATGATTGCTGGCCAGGGGATTGTCCGAGCAGGTGCGCTAGAACCGGTGGGCGATACCTCGCACGTCTTTGGAAGTTCAGCCCCGTCTTATCATTGTTGCTGACCTTAGTTGTCGGGGCTGGCCTGAGCGCTTTTGTAAACAACACGCCGGTTGTCGTGTTGTTGCTGCCCATCTTAATCGGCGTCTCCCTGCGTACTGGCACCGCGGCCTCCGACAGCCTTATGCCCATGGGTCTCGCTACCCTTGTCGGTGGGATGGCGACGACGATTGGCACATCGACGAACTTACCGGTGGTAAGCGTGGCAGCCGACATGGGATTGCGCCGCTTTCGGATGTTCGATTTTTTTGTGCCGGTCGCCATCGCTGCTGCTACCGGTATCGTTTATTTGTGGTTGGTGGCGCCACGGCTGCTGCCCAAGCGCGAAATTCAGCTGCAAGACACCTCACCGCGGATATTTACGGCACAGCTTGTTATCAAGGAGGGCAGCTTTGCCGATGGCAAGACACTGGCGGAATTAAGGGAGAAGAGCGGTGACGCTATGCAGGTTGCGCACATCCAACGGCGACCGGGTACCAGAATCATGCCGCTGGCGGATGCGGCGGTAAAAGCCGGCGATCGACTGTTGATCAAAGATACCCTCAGTTGATTTGAACTCATGAAGGTGTCTTGGTTGGGCGGTTTGCCTCCGCGTTTGGTGAGTTGGCAGCTATGGGCGACGCCGTTACGTCGCCATTTGCGCTTGATCGCGGTTGAAAGCAGCGTGTCGTGGCTTTGGGGCTATCCGCGTGCCCGAGCGCGTGTTTTCGCTACACATAGTAAATAATAAGGTACATGGCTAATAGAATTGCCACCCACAAGACCATACTACCGGTCGGCCAACCACGCGCGAGCACGCCGTGTGGACCATGATGGCGCCATAAAAAGGTCAACAAGCTTTGAACTTGGCGTATCGCCGCGCGCCGCATACTGCTATTGATCAGATGGCCGACCGGGGACAGGGCTGACAACACACCCGGCGCAAACCTGCGGTATGCCCAGTCAGCATCCAGATTCACCGAACGCAGCTCCGGCGGGTACAACCCGGAAAGCTTAAGCCATGTAAATGCTAGCGCCGAGAAGAACAAAAGCTGGAGCTGGGCGATGACATGGGTTCCATTGAACGCGACGTAATCGACAGGGAAGGGCAGAAGGTCATAGAGCAGCCAGGGATAGGAACCGATAAACACGCATAGCACCGCGGCCATCCCCATAGCGAGCAGCATGTTGAGCGGCGGCTCTTTTGGTCGCAAACCGGAATCGTGTGCGAAGAACGCGAAGAACGGAATCTTGATTCCGGCGTGATGGAACACACCGGCGGAGGCGAACAACAGGGCAAGCCAGATCCAGTCATAGCCCTGCTCCAACGCCGCCACCATAATCATGGTCTTGCTGACGAAACCGCTGAACAAAGGAACGGCCGAGATGGAAGCAGCGCCGACGATGCAAAGCACAGTGGTGATCGGCATCGTCTTATAAAGTCCACCAAGGTCTGAACCCTTGATGCGTCCGGTCATGTGCAGCACTGCGCCCATGGACATAAACAGCAGTCCTTTGAATAAGACTTCATTAAAGGCGTGAGCGATAGCACCGTTGATGGCCAGCGCCGTACCTAGGCCAATCCCACACACCATGAAGCCGAGCTGGTTGATCATGCTGTAGGTCAGCACCCGACGCAGGTCGTTCTCGATCACGGCGTAGAAAATCGGGAAGCACGTCATCAGGGTGCCGATGTAGATGAGAAGCTCGGTTCCCGGGAACGCCCGCGCCAATGCGTATATCGCCACCTTAGTCGTGAACATGCTAAGAAAAACAGTGCCGGTGGGGGTCGATTCGGGGTAGGTGTCGGTGAGCCAGTTGTGCATAAGCGGAAACGCACATTTAATACCGAACGCAAGGAAGATCAACCAAGCGGCAAGACCCTCCAGGCCCAAGTACTCGAAGGTGACGCTACCGGTGTCGTGGTAGTAGACCAGGGCGCCAGAGAGCAACAGCGCTCCTGAAAGCACCAGAATGATCAAATAGCGGAATCCAGCGCGCAGTGCCTCGGGTGTCCGCCGGGCCCATATCAGAAACACGGAAGTAATCGCGAGTAGCTCCCAGAAGATGAACAAGGTGACGAGATCGCCCGCGAATACGGCACCAAGGGCACTGCCGGCGTACAGCAGGGCCGCGACGTGCTGCAGTGTATCGCGCACCTGTAGGGCGAATACGACGCCCAGGAACGCGCCGATATGGAACAGATACCCGAACAGGAGGCTTAAGCGGTCGACCCGATAGGGAATGAGGGTGTAATCGAGGAACGTCAGTTGCCCGTAGATGCCTGGCTCCACCCCGAGTAAGTGCACACCCCCCAGGATCGGAACAAGCAGCAACAGTGCTTGGCGCAGATAGCCGCGCGTAATCGCAACCAGGAAGGCGCCGATAAAGAAAGGGACGAACGGCGGTAGCTCAGTCGTCCATATCATAATAGTCTTCTTTGCGCATCAGAAGCTTGCGCATCTCTTTGGCAGCCAGTACCAGAATTACGCAGGCGACGAATCCATAGATGACGTGAAAGCCCCACAGGCCTTCCCACGGATGTACGACGTGACGGTGGTAAACGAAGTCGATCAGAAATAGGACACCGCAAATCGCATACAGCACCCTGAGCACGCGTTTAACATTTTGCGGCTTGTCAAAAAAGTATTGTCTTTGTCTCGTCTTTCTTTTTCGTTTCATGAGCTTCGCCTCAGCGCGTTACGAGTAACTGTGCGAGCCGGTACAAGGGATCCGGATAAAAGAACAACGCAACACAGCCGAACGACGTGAACAAAATGGCGGCCAGACAAGGTAATGGTGCCTCCTGTATACCCTTGATCTTCCCGCGCTCTGGTTTTTGTAAGAAGGCCCGAACTGGGATCGGAAGCAGATAGGCGATGTTCAATAGTGAGCTCACCATTAATACGGCGAGGAGAACGAACTGGCCCGCGTCCACCGTGCCCAAGGCTAGATACCACTTACTCCACATACCGCCTGTGGGCGGCAGGCCAATGATACTCAGACTGCCGATGAGAAATGCCGTCATGGTGATGGGCATGGCATGGCCGAGGCCATGCATCTGACTGATCTCCGTTTTACGAGTTGCCACCAAGATGGCGCCTGCGCAGAAAAACAGTGTGATCTTACCGAATGCGTGCATCGCAATATGAAGCGTGCTGCCCAGGATACCCAGGCTGTTGGCCAACAACGCTCCCAGGACTACGTAGCCAAGCTGGCTGATGGTGGAGTAGGCGAGCCGGGCCTTCAGGTTGTCTTGCCGCATTGCCACCAATGAGGCAATCAGGATAGTGGCGCCGGCGACGTAAAGTAGCCAATCGGTAACGCTGTTCCCTGCGAGCAAATCAAGCCCGAATACAAATACCGAAACTTTGAGTATGGTAAAAACACCTGCCTTCACCACTGCCACGGCGTGCAATAGGGCGCTCACCGGTGTCGGCGCAACCATCGCTGCCGGCAACCAGCGATGAAAAGGCATCAACGCTGCTTTGCCAATACCAAATACATAAAGTGCATATAAGACACCGATGGTTGCTGGTGACGCAGTGCCGGCAAGGATGCCACCGTGACGGAAGTCCAGGGTGCCTGTAAGTGTCCAGGTCCAGACGATGGCAAGCAGCTGCAAACCGATAGAAGTGCCGAGCAGCAACCCTAAGTAAATGCGTCCCGCACGCCGTGCTTCTTGGGTGCCAGAGTGGGTGACCAACGGATATGTCGACAGCGTCAATACTTCGTAACATACAAATAGCGTAAACATATTGGCGGCGAAGGCGACGCCCATTGTACTGGCGAGGGCTATTGCGAATGCGCAATAGAAACGTGTCTGGTGTTTCTCATGGTGGGCACGCATGTAGCCGATGGCGTAAATAGACGTAACAATCCACAACAAACTGGCTACCGAGGCAAACAACAGTCCAAGTGGCTCCAGGTTGAAGGCAAGCGGAAGCCCGGGGAGCGTTTCCACCAACACGACACTCGGGCGTTCGCCGGCCTGCAGCGCAAACCACAACCGCACCACAAGCGCAAACAGTGCGCCGGAAGTAACCAGCGTCACGGCCTCGCGCGGGTTGGGGCGCCGGCCCAACATGGCGATCAATACAGCACCGGCAAGTGGCACCGCGATCGTTAGCCACAACGTGTTGTGGGCGCTCACGAGGCCCCTCCGAGCAGCCACACAGCCGCACGCTGGGCAACACCCACCGTAAGATCAGTATTGATGCCAAAGAAGATGTTGGCGCCAATCAGTACCCAAGTTGGTAGTAGCAGCGACAGCGGCGCCTCCCGGCGCTGCGATCCTTGTCTGGGGGCGGGCTGAAAAAAGGCCACTTCGACGATGCGCCACATATAAACGACCGCCAACAACGAGCCGATCAGAACCAATACCGCCACCCACCATTGACCACTTTCAAGCGCAGCCAGCACCAGATACCACTTACTAATAAAACCGACCGTGAGCGGTACGCCAATGAGACTCAGACCCCCGACGACAATGGCGGCAAAGGTCCAGGGCATACGGCGCCCGAGACCCGCAAACTTACTGATGTCTGCAGAGCCGAGCTGATACACAACACAGCCCAATGCAAGGAAGAGTCCACCTTTCATTAGCGCGTGATTAAAGAGATGCAGAATGCAGGCGGTCAGACCCGTCACGGACACGAAGCTGAGACCGAGAATCATGTAGCCAATCTGGGCAACGCTCGAATAAGCGAGCATTCGTTTTATGTTGTCTTGAAATATCGCAACGATGGACGCACTAAACACTGCCACCAACGATAACGGCAATAGAATGGTAGGTAGGAGTACGGCTTCGAACGATAATGTGGCTCCGAATACCGTAAACAGGAAACGCAACAGCATATAGACTGCTACTTTTGTGCCAGTGGCGGCGATAAACGCCGTGACCACGGATGGGGCAAAGGCGTAGGCATTGGGCAGCCACAAGTGCAGGGGGAATAGCGCAAGTTTGAGGCTGATACCGACGGTGAGAAATGCCAGCGCGGCCGCTACTGTGCGTGTATCGGCGACAAGCGGAAGGCGCTTTGCTAGGTCGGCCATGTTAAGTGTACCAGTCATCATATAGAGCAAACCGACACCTATTAGAATGAACGTGGCACCGATGGTACCCATGATGAGGTATTGAAACGCCGCCGTCAGGGCGCGGCGATCGCGGCCGAGACTAATCAAGACGTAAGAAGATAGAGACGAAATTTCGAGGAACACAAACAGATTGAAGGCATCGCCGGTAGCCGCGATTCCCAACAAGCCAGCGAGGCACAGCAGGTAGGCAGCATAAAACAGCGCTATTTGTTGTTCGGGGATTTCACTTGCCACACTTCGCGGCGCAAACGACATCACCACAGTCCCGATTGCCGCAACTATCAGTAGTACAAATGCGTTTACTGGATCAATTCGATATTCGATGCCCCAAGGTGCCGCCCACCCACCGATCTCGTACGTCACTATACCCACGGTCAGCACCTGCTGAAGCAGCAGCGCTGCAATGACCAGCGCCACGCTGCTCGCCACTAGGCTGAGTATCCAAGCTACCCGCGCGTTATTGAATAACAGGCATACGGGGGCTGTCAGCAGAGGAATAACAACCTGCAATGCCGGCAGATGTTGTGAGATCAAAATGATTTATCCAGGTCGTGGATTTCGTCTTCTTCTACGGTGCCGTAGGATTCTCTAATGCGCACAACTAAAGCTAGCCCAAGAGCGGTGGTTGCAACGCCTACAACGATTGCCGTCAGTATTAGAACATGTGGTAACGGATTAGAATAAATGGCGAATTCGTTGTCGACGATGGGTGCCGTGCCACCCTGCACCTTGCTCATCGATATATACAAGATGAACACTGATGTCTGGAACAGATTAAGGCCGACAATTTTCTTTACTAGATTGCCACGTGTAATCACCGCGTAAAAGCCGGCCATCATCAGAAAGATTACAACCCAGTAGTTATACAGTCCGAGCCACGCCATTACGAACGACCCCGACTTGCAAACGTGAAGAAGATCGTAATCATCACGGCCGCGACAGTAATGCCAACGCCGAGTTCGATAATAAATATTCCCAGGTGTTGACCACGAACCGGATCATGGGCAAGCACGCTATAGTCCAGATAGCTTCCACCGAGTAACAGCGAAACCAACCCTACTGCGCCATAGAGTAAGACACCGACTGCCACCATTACTCGCACGATCTCTGGTTGTGCGACTTTCTTTGCTGTCTCCACGCCGAAGATTAAGGCGTAGAGAATAAACCCGGCGCCAAAAATGACGCCCGCCTGAAAACCACCCCCTGGTCCGAAATCTCCGTGGAACTGCACGTATAGGGCAAACAGTAGGATCGGCGGGATAAGTAACTTGGCAACAATTCGCAGGATAAGGTGATGTCTCATCGCTTACCACGTTTACGTTTAGTTTGACGTCGAGGGGATCCAAGCAACAACATCACGCCGACACCGGCAGTGAAGATAACAGTGACTTCGCCCAACGTGTCGTAGCCGCGGTAGCTTGCGAGTACTGCCGTGACAACGTTGGGTATGCCGGTTTCACGCGGTGCGCGTTCTAGGTAGCGGGGCGCCACGTGTTGATGAATTGCGGCAGTCGGATCACCGTAGCGTGGCATGTCTAGCGTACCGTAAACAAGCGCGGCCCCGGTAATAATGACAACCAGCAACGGAATCGGTGCAAAGCGCGGCGAAGTTTTCTCCTTAGGTGTCGTGAGTGCTAGCGTACCTAACATTAATACGGTGGAGATGCCCGCACCGACAGCTGCTTCGGTGAAAGCCACATCGACCGCATCTAGTACTAGGAAAATGACTGCGGACAGAAGGCTGAAGATGCCGAACAACATGACGACCGCAACAAGGTCATGCAACATGACGATGGCAACCGCAGTAATCGCTAGAAAACTCAATAGAACGATAACAATCAGGTGTTCCACGGCTAGGTGCCTTTTCTCCTCAGCAGCGGCTTTACTTTACCGCGCAAGGCGGCTTTAGCTAATGCATGGGTGGCAGTCGGACTCGTAAATAGGCCGAAGGCGAGAATCAGTACTAACTTTATAGTGATTAACGACCAACCGGCTTGCAGCATCAACCCGATTAGGACCAGGCCGGCTCCCAAGGTATCGGTGACACCAGCAGCGTGAAAACGCGAAAAAAGATCGGGAAAGCGTAACAACCCTATGCCGCCAACAATGCCGAAGAAGCCGCCAGTCACCAGACAAACCCAGCTCAGCGCATCAATAGCCGCCATTGTCATGTCCGGTCCCGTCTTGCGCGGCTCGGTCGCGATTGTCCAAGGTCGCCATACTCAAAGAACTTAAGAACCGCGATGATGGCGATGAAGTTTATGAGGGCGTAGGCGAGTGCGATATCCAGGAAATCCGGGCGCCCGGTGAGAAATCCAAATACCGCGATGAGCAAGACGGTCTTGGTGCCGAACATGTTGACCGCCAGTACGCGATCGTAGACGGTCGGTCCCAACAGCGCTCGGATCAGCGCGAGCGCCATCGTTACCAAGATCGCAGTTGTCGCAGCCACAAACATCAATCGGACCCCACAAACTTTGTGACACGACGATCCATATGCCCGCGCTTCAGATCCTGGGCGGCGGTGCGGGTTAACGCATGCACCTCGATTTCGTTTCCTTTGATATCAAGCGAAACGGTTCCCGGTGTGAGCGTTATGGAGTTGGCATAAATGACTTTGCCCAACCGACTTTTCTGAGACGCCTTTACCTTTATTAAGGTTGGTTTGACGGGCAGGGAAGGCGTCAAGATGCAGCGTGCCACCACGAAATTTGCCTTAACTATCTGCCACAGAAGCCATGGCCAGTAGGACAGGATCATAGGGAGAAGGTGGACGGGTTGCCCTTCGCGATTAGAGATCTCCATGCGCACCGCTATTGCCACGACAATCAAGGTCGACAATACCCCCAAAGCAAGCATCAGCGGGTCATAATGACCGGAGAGCAATACCCATAGGGCGAAGCAGATGAATGCCAGGCTAATCGCGTGTGGCAACGGGCCCCCCTGTTGTTAGGTTAACGTGCTGTTGACGAAGGTACTGTGATAATACCGGGGGAGTGCGCGCGATGCTAGATCGCAGCTACGCTGTCTGCTGCAGCAGAACGAATCACCTTGTTTAGGACGAGGAATCCTCTTCTGCGGCAACAGGATTGTCGTAGGGACGAATGCGCGCTACCTCTACCGCGGTGCCGCGGGTGCGCATGACATCGACTTGATAGCCGTTCAACATCAAGCTGGTGCCGGGTGCCGGGATATCTTCCAGGTATTCGGTGATTAGGCCATTGATGGTGCGCGAGCCGTCGCTTGGCAGTTCCCAACCAAGCTTGCGATTCAAATCACGAATGCTCGCGCCGCCTTTAACAAGGTAGCTACCATCTGCTTGCGGGCGAATATCTTCGATCTTACCAATTGCCTCGGTCGAAAAGTCTCCGACGATTTCCTCCAAGATTTCATCGAGGGTGACGAGACCCATAATGTCGCCATATTCGTCGACCACGAAGCCGATGCGCCGCTTTGTTTTTTTGAAGTTGAGAAGCTGAGTATTCAACGGTGTACCTTCTGGAATGAAATACGGTTCAGTCATACTTTGTATCAAGGTTTCACGGCTTAGTTTGTTTTCACGCAGTCCATTCAGAACCTTGCGCATGTGGATCATACCGATAACGTTCTCCAGGCTGCCACGATAAATCGCCAGTCGTGTATAACGACTGCGTGTGAGCTGTGCCAAGATATCATCCCAGTCATCGTCGAAATCGATACCCTGAATTTGGCCACGCGGCACCATGACGTCTTCGACGGTTATTTTTTCGAGATCGAGAATACCCAGCAACATCGCCTGGTGGGTTTTCGGGATCAACGTGCCGGCGTCCATGACGGCCAAGCGTAGTTCCTCGGTACTGATTTGGTCGCCACGCTTATCGAGTGGCACGCCAAGTAGGCGTAACATCTGGTTCACAATCTGATTGATAAGCCAAATAATGGGGTAACAGACCTTCAGCAAAAAGCGCAGCACGTAGGCGGCGGGAAAAGCCACTCGCTCGGGTTGCATGGCGGCGATGGTCTTGGGTGCGACTTCGGCAAAAATCAGTATGGTGATTGTCAATAAGGCGGTCGCGACTGCGATTGACGCTTCACCGAATATTTTAAGGGCTATGATGGTGGTGACGGCCGAGGCTGCTAGATTGGCGAAATTATTGCCAAGCAGGATAACGCCCAGTACGCGATCGGGCCGTTCGAGGAGTTTATGGGCAATACGCGCCGCCCGATGGCCGGACTCGGCAAGATGCTTCAGGCGATAGCGGTTTAGCGCCATCATGCCGATCTCGCTGGCGGAAAAAAATGCGGATAACAGGATGAGGAGAGTAAGCGCGATAGCGAGCGCGCCTATCGGGACGTCATCCAAATAAGGGTTGCCTCAGGATCATGGGGATAAACTGACTTTAGCACAACTGAAAGGCTGGCCGTCAATGTTCAGCGCCGCGTAGGCATGCATTTTCTATACCGCTTCTGTCGTAATACCGTCTATTTCGTGTAGAACCACGCCAACATCGGGATTAGAACGAGGAGAAACAACAGAGTCATAATGCTCCCTGCCCGTAAGAAATGATGGTTGCGATAACCTCCGGGGCCCATGATGAGCGCATTCACCTGATGGGTTGGCAGCAAAAAAGAGTTTGATGCGGCAAGGCCTACTGCGAGGGCAAAGACTCGCGGATCAGCGCCCGCACCGATCGCAATGTTGATGGCCAAGGGCACTAGCAGCACGGTGGCGCCGACGTTGGACATCACCAGGGTAAATATGGTGGTGAGGACCGCGACGATCGCCAGCAATACCCAGTGGGGGACGTCGCCGACAAGGGCCAGGATATTTTGCGCGATCCATGTCGCCGTATGCGAGTGCTCGACTGCGATACCTAGTGGGATCAGGCTCGCGAGCAGAAACACCGTCCGCCAATCTACTGAGCGATAAGCCTCATCGATGCGTAGTACTCCCGACAGGATCATACCTATTGCCCCCGTCATCAGTGCTGCCGAGAGGCGCAGATTGCTGAAAATCGCAAGCCCTATTGCTATGCCGAAAAAAACCAATGCGTATTTTACCTTCTCCGGTCTCATGCCGAGGTCTTGGCGGGGATAGGCGGTCAAAACAATAAAGTCGGGATCAGAGTCCAGCAGCGCGAGGTCTTCCCAACTACTGTGCACAAGCAGAGCGTCGCCCGCTTGAAAAGTAATGTCGGCGAGTTTTTTGGTGATGGCCTCGTCACTGCGGTAGAGCGCCAGAATGGTCGCGCGATAGCGTTGACGAAACTTTATTTCACGCATCGACTTACCCATTAGCGATGAGCGTGGGGCAATGACGATCTCGGAGACACCGGAGTAAGCCGGCGAGAGGACGTCCGACAGCACGCCCATTTCGGTGCGTACCTCGAGCCTGAAATTCCGCGTAAAGGCCTCGACATCTTCCCATTTGCCGAGCAGGCCCAATACATCACCGGGCTCGAATACCGTCTCACGTACTGGTGCGAGACGAATATGACCCGCACGCTGGAGTGCCACCGCACTAATCTTATAGTTCGATTGTTTACGCAGGTAGTCCACGGTATTACCTTTCAAGCTGCTGCTGGCGGGGATTGCTACTTGAAAGACGTCGCCCTGCACATGGTAGGTACGATTGAGGTAGGCCATGGTACTTGATGTATCAGGCTCACCGGTGGCGCTGGGCAGCACATACTTGCCGAGAAAGATGAAATAGAGAATACCGGTGGCTGCCAACGCGAGGCCAACCGGCGTCACATCAAAGAGCTGGAACAGCTCCATTTTCTCGACACCTGCGGGCAGGTTCATATTGGAGGTCTCGACCAAGTCATTGAGAAGAATCAGCGGGCTCGAGCCGATAAGGGTGATGGTACCGCCGAGAATCGCACAAAAGCCCATGGGCATGAGCAGACGGGAAAGTGGATTACGGGTGCGGGTGGCAATGCGTCTGATGGTGGGCAAAAAGAGCGCGACGGCGCCGATGTTTTGCATAAATGCAGAAATCAGGCTGACGGTGCCGGCGATGACAGCAATAAGCCGAGTTTCGGTATTGCCGGCCAGCCTGACGATAGGTCGACTGATCTGGTTCATGACCCCGGACTTGTCGAGCCCCGCCCCGATAATCATCACCGCGATGATCGAGATAACGGCGTTACTGGAGAAGCCGCTGAAGATCTCATTGGGTCCGACGACTTCTGGACCAAAGGCGCTACTTATCGCTAGCAACATCATAATGCTGATAGCGGCGACATCGACACGCACTAGCTCGGATACAAACAGAAAGATGGTCAGTGCAAGCACTCCCAGGACCCACGCGATTTCGGGGGTGAGGGAGATCGGGTCAACCATCTTGGTGATGCGTGTAACTTATTGTGGTGTTCGGAGGGTTTAGTTGATTATGGGTTATAGTATAGTGATTTTGTGGACCGTTGTCAGTTAGGTTGAGCAGCTAGCGCCCAAGTATTACCTCCAGAACGAACTTGCTACCAAAGTAGGCGAGCAAGAGTAAAGCGAAGCCACCTAAGGTCCAATGTATCGCCGGCCGACCGCGCCAGCCGAAGCGCCAGTGACCTAGCAGCAGTACCGCAAACACTATCCAAGCGAAAACCGACAATACCACATGGTGCGTAAAGCGCAGCGGCTGACCAAATAGCCGCTCGGAGAAGAAAGCGCCGCTAATAAGAGTCAACGTCAACAACACAAACCCCAGCCCCATGAGTTGAAACATAAGCTGTTCCATTGTCTGTAGCGGCGGCAACGCGCGCATGAATGCGGAAGACTGTCGTTGCTTAAGCTGTCCTTCTTGCGCTAACAGGAGAAGGCTTTGTATTGCCGTGAGGCTCAGTAGGCCATAGGCCAATACTGAGACTATAATGTGGGTTGACTGGGCGATCGTGCCTATCGGTAAGACTATATGGGTGCCCGGCCAGATCCAGGCAGCAACAACCGCTAGCGCCGCTAACGGCATGATAACGATACCCAGGTTGTCGATTCGTTTATATAGGGTGGCGAGTAGGAATAGCACTGCTACTGCCCAGGCGATCAGAGAGGCGGCGTTGGTCAATGCAAGGTTAAGCCCGTTCTCTAACCACAGGTCGCCATGCAGGATGAGCGCGTGTAGAAACGCCGCGATAAGGCCGACAGCGATAATTGCAAATCGCGTTGCCCCGGTACTGACTTTGCCTCGCATCAAGCGGCGCCATAGGACCAGGCCAGCCACACTGTATAAAGATGCGGTTAAGAACTTTAGAAGCGAATCATTCATAATATCCATATTCGTAGAGCGCTCGCCGAGTGCATGATGGCACAGCTCGACTTATGGTTGAAGCGTAGCAGGAGCAGCTTGGTTATTCGTTGTTGGCCTTGTCTGGGACATACCCGAAGTGGCCCGGCCAACGCTAACTTGTGAGAGATTGTAATGTTTGAAAACTTGAGCGGGCGTTTGCAGGCCACGCTGAACCAATTGCGGGGCGCGGGCCGCCTGACGGAACAAAAGATGGCGCAGGCGCTGCGCGAAGTTCGTATGGCCCTACTTGAAGCTGACGTCGCGCTGCCGGTGGTTAAGGCATTCATCGATCAGGTTAGAGAGCGGGCTGGCGGTCAGCACGTGTTGCAGAGTCTCACGCCAGGTCAGGCCGTTATCAAGATCGTCAACGATGAGTTGATACAGCTATTAGGTGCGACCAACGACGGTCTGGATTTGGCGGTGCGCCCGCCGGCTGTGATCTTAATGGCGGGCCTGCAGGGCTCCGGCAAAACAACAACGGTGGTAAAGCTGGCTCGGCTCTTACATGAACGCGAAGGTAAAACGGTACTAGCCGCGAGCGCGGACGTGTACCGACCCGCCGCCATCGAACAGCTTGAACGGCTGTCTGCCAGTGCCGATGTGCGATTCTTTCCAAGCCGGACGGATCAGCTGCCGATAGAAATCGCTACCGCTGCAGTCGCTCAAGCACGAAAGGAGCTTGTGGACGTGGTGCTTATCGACACGGCCGGGCGTTTGCATATCGATGACTCGATGATGCAGGAGATTCAGGCGTTGCATTCGGCGGTCAACCCAGTAGAGACGATTTTCGTTGCCGATAGTACGACCGGGCAAGATGCGGTGATTACCGCCAAAGCCTTCAGTGACGCGCTACCATTGACGGGCATCATCCTAACTAAGACCGATGGTGATGCGCGCGGCGGGGCCGCACTATCGATCCGGCATGTTACGGGCAAGCCAATCAAATTCTTGGGAACGGGCGAGAGTACCGATGCGTTGGAACCGTTCCACCCGGACCGAATCGCTTCGCGCATACTCGGTATGGGAGACGTTCTCAGCATCATTGAAGAGGTGCAACGCACCGCAGACTTACAGCAGGCAGAAAAGCTTGCGAAGAAGATTTCCAAGGGCAAGGGCTTTGACCTTGAGGATTTCCGCACCCAGTTGGTACAGATGGAAAGCATGGGGGGTATTTCGGGGCTACTCGAGCGGCTGCCAGGTACAGGTCTTTTGCCAGGGGGCGTCAAGGGGCAAGTCAATGACAAGCAAGCTACACGTCTGGTGGCGATTATTGATTCTATGACGCCGGAAGAGAGACGCTTCCCGGCCATCATTCGCGGTTCGCGAAAACGACGAATTGCCAAGGGCTCAGGCGCGCAAGTCCAGGACGTTAACCGGTTATTGAAGCAATTGACGCAGATGCAAAAAACGATGAAGCGCATGGACAAAGGTGGTATGAAACGAATGTTGCGCGGCATGCAAGGCAATTTACCTGGCAAGTTCTAGTTAGAGTCGTTTTCGTTACCTGTGGTTACTTTTTAATATCAATGAGTTAATGTATTTTGGCTGTCGATATTTCACAAACCTGTCTTGACAGCATATATTTAATGGAAAGCTATTTCGGAAAGGGGAAGGGACGCTTAGCTTATGTCAACTAAAACAGATAAGGCCACCCAGTCTCAAGAGCGTAGAGCGGGTACCCAGCAGCTGGTTGAACGGCTGACCTCAGATCGTGCGGCGATGTTGGCACTCTTTTGCCAAGTAGCTGGCGTAGAACCGTTCAAGCGAGACAAATCTGAAAAGTCGTCACGAGCCTTGTTAGATGAGTTTTGCCAGGTGTTGGTCGATTACATAGCGGCTGGTCATTTCAGTCTTTACGAACGCATCGTCAACGGGAAAGAACGACGTCGAGACACCGCTAAGCTCGCCGAGGAACTCTATCCGCGGATTAATCAAACCACAGACGCCGCTATTGCCTTCAATGATAAATATGATTCCGAGAAACACCCTGAGATCAGTGACGAGCTGGAAAGCGACCTATCTCGCCTCGGTGAGGAGTTGGCGAAACGGATCGAATTGGAAGACCAACTGCTGAACGCAATGATGGTGTCGGGTGCCGTTACATCAGACGCATCCATGCGCTGACATGTGCGTGCTAGCAATGTTATTGCACGACCGATCTAGCGGGACTGTGCCGATAGTGCTTGGCCCGTGACTCCCTTGCTATCGGGCCCCAGTAAATATAGATAGCTCGCCATAATCGACTCAGGCTTGACTAAGCCTCCTGCGTCCTCACCGGGGTAGGCGCGCGCACGCATTGCAGTTTTTACTGGGCCTGGATCTAGGCTGTTCACGCGAATGGCTGTGTTGGCCTCGAGTTCCGCCGCCAGAATCTGCATCATGCCTTCCACTGCGAAGCAAGTAACGCCATAAGCACCCCAATAGGCACGTCCTTGGCGGCCAACATCGGCACTAGTGAATACAATCGATGCATCTTTGGATTTGCTGAGCAAAGGCAGGCAGGCGCGGGTAAGCAGCAAGGCGGCGTGAACATTGACCGTAAACACTTTGGACCAAGTGCCGAGATCGTATAAGGACAGCGGTGTCAGCGTACCAAGTTCGGCTGCATTGTGTATGAGTCCATCGAGGTGACCGAATTCGTGCTCCACCGTTTTGGCCAACTTTTCGTAGTCCTCCACTGTAGCCCGCGACAGGTCAAGCGGGACAATAGCTGGACGAGGGTTTCCAGCTTGTTCGATCTGGTCATAGACATGCTCTAGTTTCTTGGCGGTACGTCCAAGGAGGATCACTGTGGCTTGATGATTGGCGAGGGTCAAAGCCGCAGTTCTGCCGATTCCATCTCCGGCTCCTGTTATTAGAATGGTACGGCCGGCAAGTAGGTTTGGCGCTGGCGTGTATTGATCCACGGTTTTCTCGCTCATTAATAGGTGCGTTGTCTAGCGCGTCGTACTTCATTGTGCCTGGTTTTCCACGCTATCCATCGTTTTCGCATCGGAGGCAACGCAATCCGATGTTTTAACACTCGACAGCCATCACGTTCGATTTCATCTAGCGTTGCCCGGTAGATAGCCGCCATAACGAGGCCAGGTAGTTGCTGTAATCGGTCTTGCTCGGCTAACCTGTCTAGAGCATCGTCGTAAAAGGATTTTGCCCGCTCGATTTCAAATGCGATGAGTGTTGCGATATTAGGATGATCAATCCTATTTACAATGTTTGTTAGCGGAACTTCAAAACGCTGCAAATCTTCCATCGGTATATAAGTTCGGCCACGCTGGGCATCTTTACCGACATCGCGAATGATCTGTGTGAACCGAAACGCGGCACCAAGTTTACGAGCATAATCGCCCGTCGTGGGGTTGGTGTATCCGAGTGTACGTGCCAAAAGTGAGTCGTAAAAAGTGCCTACACGACGACAATAGCTGGCCAGTTCTTCAGCCGTGTTGTAGTGAGGTTGCTCGATGTCTGCATGCATTCCTTCGATAACTTCCAATAACTGGTCAGCTGTTAAAGCGTAGGGTTGGATAATCGGATGCAGCGCCTTAGCGACGGGATGGCTGGGGCTACCATCGAAGAGCCTATTTACCTCTTGGTGCCACCATTCTAGTTTTATTCGTGTAACCGCCGGCTCGCGGCACTCATCTATGATTTCGCTGACCTCGCAAAAGTACGCATATAAGGCTGTTAGCATATCGCGTTTTTCTGATTGCAAAAACGATGTGCAGTAATGAAAGCTCGAGTCACGTGTAGCGACTTTTTGTCGACAATATTCTACTGGCAGCATGTCGCTAACGGTATCGCGCGAGAGACTAAGCGACAACCGATTTTTTGCGATGGCTGACGGTTACTGATTATTGCTGGTCATGATGAGTAATCCCAGGTTATCATTCGTGCGGCTGATAGAGCTAAATCGAAACTATGATTGGATTTTTTAAGGGCCTCGTTATTGGTGCAGTCGTTGCTTTCCCGCTAGGGATGAATTTCGGCAAAGACGAACCGTTACTCAGCAACCCATTTGCGGTCAAAGCAGACATACCAGAACGAATCGCGGAAGAAAGCGGTCGTTTGTTAAAAGCAACCAAGAGAGCGATTCACGAGGCAACGAAGCCACTGAAGCAGTAGTTTATTGGTGTGGCACCTGTCAGGAGGGAGTTGCGCCGATGGGTGCAGCCCTAGGCGTCGGCGTCGTCAGTTACACAGACGCGATTTCGACCTCGTTTTTTGGCGACATACATGCGGCGATCTGCAATCCTCAGTAAAGCAGCAACACTGTCTGCCTCATCGTTACCGGATGTAGCGACGCCAATACTGATAGTCAGAGAAATCGGCCGACCGCTGGCATGGAACGGCATATCAGCGGCCGCGGCACGCATACGTTCCGCGAGTACAGCGGCACCACCGCGCTTCGTTTCAGGCAGAATAATGGCGAATTCTTCCCCGCCCAGGCGTGCGACCGTATCCACCGAACGACTCATGCGAGTTAGCAGCCGGGCGATCCCGATCAGCACTTTATCGCCAGCCTGGTGGCCATACGTATCGTTCACACGTTTGAAGTGGTCGATATCTAGTTCCATTATCGACAGTGAATTGTGGGAGCGCTCACTTAGCGCGAATCCCTGGCGACCTTCCTGAAAAAACGCGCGGCGATTTTTCAATCGTGTTAGCGGGTCGGTGGTCGCCTGATCGGCCAGGGCGCGTCGACTCATTTCGAGTTCGCGAATCGTACGAGCAAGCTTATGGTGCACTCGCACGCGTGCCTGTAGTTCCGAGGAGTCGATGGGCTTAGTTACGAAATCATTGGCGCCGTTCGTGAACGCAAGATCCCTGTCATCTTTCTCCGCCGCGCCGGCAATCACAATGACCGGCAAGTTGCTGATCTGAGGGTTGTCGTTTTGACGAATCTTGACGAGTAACTCTTGCCCCGACATACGTGGCATCTCAAGGTCCGTGATGACGAGTTCGATCTCGGGGTGTGCCTGCAATAGCTTCCAACCGTCGACGCCATCGTGCGCCGCCAATGGCGAGTAGTTTTCTGACAACGGCTTAGACAATAAGCTAAGGGTCGTAGACGAATCTTCGACCAAAAGGATACACGGCCGCGGCTCGGCTTCGAGTGGCCGGTCTTCTGCCTCTAGCGCAGTCGGGGCGTCGACCGTAATGCTATAAGCGCGGGAAAAATCAGTGCTCGTACTCATTATGGTGATGCTGCCAACGGGTACTCCGCATGTTTCTAGTCATTATTGGCGACCCAATATATCATGTCAGTGCCGTATTTTCTTCCTGTAACGCCGCGAAACCTAGGATTCCACTTCACGTAGGCCTTTTTCGATCTGCTCCGGCTCTTCGATGGCCTTACGTTCGGTGACCCCCAGTTCCGTAAACTTGCGCGCCCCCGGCATTACCTTGGCCTGAAATGAGCCCACAGATTGGTTGTACTGGCTGACGGCGCGATCCAGACTGCGGCCAAGACCGGACAAATGCTCGCTGAAGGTTGCCAGGCGGTTATATAGATCCTCGCCAGTCTCACGGATACGTTCGGCGTTGGCCGCCAATGCCTGTTGGCGCCAACCGTAGCCGACCGCGCGTAACAGGGCGATCAGACTGGTTGGCGTGGTCAGGATGACCCGCTGGCGCATGGCGTGCTCCAGGAGGTCGCGGTCAACATCCAGCGCTGCTCCGAGGAACTGCTCACCGGGTATAAACAACACCACAAAATCAGGGGCGCGCCTGAATTGCGCCCAGTAAGTCTTGGCCGAGAGCTCGCGAACACGGGCACGTACGTTGCGCGCGTGTTGTAGCAGGTATTTATCACGTGTTTCATCGTCAGGCGCTTCTATCGCACTGAGGTAAGCGTCCAGCGGGGTCTTGGCGTCGACCACCAGCTCGCGTTCGTCCGGCATGCGCACAATCATGTCGGGACGCGATTGCCCTTCGGTACTGGTTGCTTGCTGCTGTTCGTAGAAATCACAGTGATCGACCATTCCAGCTAACTCCACCAATCGCTTGAGCGTCATCTCTCCCCACTGGCCACGCACTTCGGGGCGCCGTAAGGCCTGCACTAAATTGCGTGTTTCACTATGAAGTGTCTGCTGGGTTTGAGTTAGGGTTTCTAGGTGTTTGTGTAGGGCACCGTAGGCCTGTTTGCGTTCGTTTTCCATCAGCCGCATCTGTTGTTCGGTCTTTTCTAACGTCTCGCGTATCGGCTTCACTAGATTTTCCACCGCCCTTTCTTTCTGTTCGAGCTCGCCTTTGGCATGCACTTGGAAACGTTTAAGCGTTTCCTGGGCCAGTTGAAGGAATGTCTGGCTATTGCTCCGTAGAGCCTCGTTCGAGAGGACGGCAAAGGTCTTTTCTACTTCCGCCAGTTGTTCGGCTGCCGTTTGGCGTTCGATATGCAGCGTGGTCTCGAGTTGCGTAATCTTCCGCTGACTGTGAAGTCGGGCAATGAGCCAACCAAGGCTACCGGCGACGGCCGCAATCAGACATATTATTAGGACTGGGTCGGCGGTGATAAAGATGTCGGAGATTGAGTTCGTGGCCTCACGCATGTTGCTTTAACCAATCAAAAACCTCCATCGGTGCGCGAATCATGCCGTCGGCGCCCCATGTTTCAGGATCTTCGCTATCCGTAATGTAACCGAACAGTGCCACCAGCGTCTTCATGCCGGCCTGCTTTCCCGCGTGGATATCACGTTCGGCATCTCCCACGTATAGGCATTCGTGCGGGTCACTGCCGGCCTGATTACAGGCAAGCAGCATAGGCTCCGGGTGCGGCTTACGGTTAGTAGTCGTATCGCCGCTGACGATGCAGGCCGGCGGTGGTTGAATTGTGAGTTGCGCCACCAACGGTTCGGTCAAGTATCCGGGTTTGTTGGTAACCACGCCCCAGTTAAAACCGTTCTTGCTCAATATCGCCAGCAACTGCGGTATGCCGGGGAAGAGACGAGTCTCGCGACAGAGGTTTTCGGCATAGATTTCGAGAAAACGCTGTCTCAAATTCTCGAGTTTGACATCTCCTCTTTCTTCTCCGAATCCGAGGCGTACCAGCGCGAGCCCGCCATGGGATACCCAAGGTCGAATGGTATCGAAGGGTAGGGGCTGATAATCTTTCTCCTTTAGCAATAAGTTAAGCGCCTGCGCCATATCGGGTGCCGTATCCGCCAACGTCCCGTCTAGATCGAACAGCACAGTTCGAAGACTACTCACCTTCGCGCCGACTGTAGGCCAGGTAGTTCACGTCGACCCCTGGCGCCAACCAATAGTGCCGGGTCAGCGGGTTGTAATGCATGCCGGTCAACTCACGCATGGCAAGCTTGGCCTGTCTGGCCCAGTTGTCCAATTCTGAGGGCCTAATCAGTTTGCGATATTCATGGGTGCCCCGTGGCAGTAGGTTAAGCACATACTCGGCCCCGACAATGGCAAACAACCAAGACTTGGGGTTGCGATTGATGGTCGAGAAAAACACCGCGCCACCTGGTTTCACTAGGCTGCTACAGGCGCCAACCACGGCCGCCGGGTCGGGCACATGTTCTAACATTTCCATGCACGTGATGACGTCGAATGATGCGGGTCTGTTTTTCGCCAATGCCTCCGCCGTCGTGTGCAGGTACTCGACGTTGTGACCACTTTCCTTCAGATGCAGTTTCGCCACCGACAGCGGGGTTTCGCCCATATCGATGCCGGTCGCCCTGGCGCCAAGTGCGGCCATGCTCTCTGTCAATATACCGCCACCACAACCGACGTCGAGCACGGCGCTGCCGTTGAGCTGTGCACGTTCATCGATCCACTTAAGACGCAGCGGATTGATATCGTGCAGGGGTTTGAACTCGCTCTCGGGGTCCCACCAGCGTGAAGCCAGTTGTTCGAACTTGGCAATCTCGGCGGGATCGACGTTTTGTGTGGCTTCCGTCATGTCTGTTTGTCAGACATAAGGCTTGATGTCTCGGATTAGTCGCTTACCAATCCTGGCTTTTTCACATTCGAGGTCATAACGCGCCTGTAGATTGAGCCAGAATTCGGCCGAGATGCCGAAGAAACGTCCAAGTCGTAATGCGGTATCCGCCGTTATCGCACGTTTCTCCAGCACGATCTCGTTGATGCGGCGGGGTGGTACATTGATGCGCTTGGCCAGCCGGTACTGGCTGAGGCCCATCGGTTTGATGAATTCGTTGTGTAGGACTACGCCGGGATGGACGGGTGCAAACTTGGTCATAGCCTTCGGTTAGCGTCTCGCCGCTGTCCAGTCATAGGCTCGACGTTCAAACGGTTGGTCCTGGTGCATTCGTCCATAGTAACGTGTCGCGTTAATACCCGCAAGGGCCGACATTGCGGCTAGCGTAGCTTCTAGGATTAGGCGCCGCTGTCCGCAGCCTGAATACGATCTCGCCACTCGCCTGCTTTTTGCAAAATGGCCTGTTCATCTAAGGTTGCGAGCTGGCGATTTTTCAGCAGCTGCTTGCCCGCTATCCAGACATCGGTGACTTGGTGACCCCCGGCGCTATAGACAATCTGCGATATCGGATCGTAGATGGGTTGTGTGCCGATACTAGATAGGTCGATAGCGGCGATATCCGCCGATTTGCCCGGTTCCAGTGACCCGATTTGATCATCAAGGCCAAGCGCCCGCGCACCATTTAAGGTCGCCATGCGCAGCGCGCTGTGGGCAGGTACCGCCGTCGCATCATTGGCAACCGCCTTGGCAAGCAATGCGGCGGTACGCATTTCGTCGAGCATGTCGAGATCATTATTGCTGGCGGCACCGTCGGTACCGAGCGCGACATTTACGCCGGCTTGCATCATCGTATTAACCGGACAAAAACCGCTCGCCAGTTTCATATTGGATTGCGGGCAGTGCACGACGTTAACACCGGCATGCGCCAGTGGCTCAATCTCGCCTGGCAACAGTGTGGTCATGTGTACCGCCACCAGATTAGGATTGACGAGGTCGAGGCTGGCAATTCTTTCCAGTGGCCGTTGACCTGTTTTGCTCACTGCCTCGTCTACCTCATGGACGGTTTCATGCAAATGGATATGAACTGGCAGATTGAGCTCGTTATTCATGGTGCGAATCTTCTGTAACGGTCCATCCGATACCGTGTAAGGCGCGTGCGGTGCGAAGGCAGTGGTGATGAGTTCGTTGTTGCGCAGTTCGTCGTGCAACTGCAAGCCTTTGCGCAAGCACTCTTCCGCAGTCTGGGCCCACACGGTGGGGAAATCGATGACAATCAATCCGACCACCGCCCGCATACCTGCCCCCGAGCACACACGGGCGGTCTCTTCCGGAAAGAAGTACATATCATTAAAACAGGTGGTGCCACCCTTGAGCATTTCGGCGATGGCGAGCTCGGTGCCATCGCGGACAAATTCGTCATTCATCCATTTGCCTTCCGCTGGCCAGATATGATTATTGAGCCAATCCATCAATGGCATGTCATCGGCCAGCCCGCGAAAGAGACTCATTGCCGCATGCGTGTGGGCATTCACCAACCCAGGGATCAGGGCGTGATCGCTGAGCTCGATCGTTTCGGTGGGTTCGTACGTTTCTGCAGCCGCAGCGGTAGGCAGTACTTGGACGATCCTCCCATCCCGAATCACGACACTGTGATCAGCCAAGACCGTCCCGTCCGGCTCTACCGGGATAACCCATCGCGCGCTTATTAAGGTATCGATCGTCTCCATCTTCGGCGTCACGAAAAATTCCGCGCAGTATAACGAATTTGCTTTCAGCGCACCGAAAAAATCACTATCGAGCCAACCTATCCGGCTAAGCTATCGATGTCCCCATACGTAAGCGCTAAACTGGGCGGGCGATGGTTATGCCAGCAGAAAACGGAATTCCTTACGACCGTATCCGGGCGATCGAGTGGGACGGCGATCGAATCAAATTGATCGATCAGCGGCGGTTGCCCGACCGCCTGGAGTATATCTATCTCGACAATCTACCCGACAGCGCGCGCGCAATTCGTGACATGGTAGTGCGTGGTGCACCAGCGATCGGGATTACCGCCGCCTATGCTGTCGTTCTCGGGGCACGTGCGCGTTATGCTGAAGACCCGCAGGCCTGGCGCAAGTTGTTGACACCAGACTTGGAGTTATTGGCGACGGCGCGACCGACCGCGGTCAACCTACGCTGGGCGGTGGAACGCATGCGCAAGGTGAGCAACACAATCACTGGTGATCCAGCACCGCTACTGCGCAAGGAAGCAGAAAGCATCCATGCCGAGGACATTGCTGCCAATTATGTGATGGGCAAGTTGGGGGCCGAGCTCATCGACGATGGAAGCGTCGTGCTTACTCATTGTAACGCGGGCGCCTTAGCCACTGGTGGTTATGGGACAGCGTTGGGGGTTGTGCGGGCCGGCGTCGCCACCGGTCATATCGCCGGTGTCTATGTGAGCGAGACACGCCCGTGGTTACAAGGCGCACGACTGACCGCCTGGGAGTTACTGCAGGAAGGTATTCCGGTTACTGTAATGGCGGAGGGCGCGGCGGCGACACTTATGAAGCAAGGACGCGTGCAATGGGTAATCGTTGGTGCCGATCGCATCGCCGCCAACGGCGATGTAGCCAACAAGATTGGTACCTATGCAGCAGCCGTGGCGGCACGCCACCATGGCATCAAGTTCATGGTGGTGGCGCCTACCAGTACGGTCGACATGTCTACCGCCAGTGGTGCCGACATTCCCATTGAGAATCGGGGTGAGGATGAGGTGCTCGCTTTTGCTGGACGACGCACCGCCCCTGAAGGTGCGCGTGCGTGGAATCCCTCCTTTGATGTCACCCCCGCGACACTTATCGATGCCATCGTTACTGAGAAGGGCGTCGTTCTGAACCCCAATCGCGAGAAACTGGCGGCGTCGTTGAAGTCATAGTTTCAGGAGAACCCGGGCTTGATCACCGTGTTTGCACTACCCGATCGGGATGCATGCACACGCTCGTCTGTGGTAAAATTCGCTTTTTTTCCGCTGTTGGAACTGACTTCCGAGGCCTGCAAAGCAGCCTTATAAAGTTTACGCGCGTATTGCGGCATTCTTGGTGGCGAAACCAGATCGATCTCTACGAGCATCGAAAGGCGACGCTTTTTGGCTAGCTTGGGCACAACTACGGGGCGGCTCGAAGTGCGGCGCCAGCTAGTGTAAGGGAAACATGGACCCGTTCGCGAAAGAGACAATCCCGGTAAATCTAGAAGACGAGATGCGTCAGTCCTATCTGGACTACGCGATGAGCGTCATCATTGGGCGCGCGCTCCCCGATGTGCGCGACGGCATGAAGCCGGTACATCGGCGTATTCTTTTCGCCATGCACGAGGCCAACAACGTATGGCACCGGCCGTACGTCAAGTGCGCGCGCATCGTTGGCGACGTCCTCGGTAAATATCATCCGCATGGTGATAGTGCGACGTACGACGCGCTGGTGCGCATGGCGCAGGATTTTTCTATGCGCCACCCGCTGATCGATGGACAGGGCAACTTTGGGTCTATCGATGGCGATCCACCGGCGGCCTACCGGTATACCGAGTGCCGCATGACGCGGCTCACCACTGAGATTCTTGCCGACCTTGAAAAAGAAACCGTTGATTTTGTTCCTAACTACGACGGCCGCGAGAAGGAGCCGGTCGTTCTGCCGACTCGGTTGCCAAATCTGTTGGTCAATGGTTCGTCAGGAATTGCGGTGGGCATGGCCACCAACGTACCGCCCCATAATCTCACTGAAGTTATCAATGCTTGTATTGCGCTGATTGATGATGACGAGATCGGCGTTGACGGACTAATGGCGCATATACCGGGGCCAGATTTTCCTACTGCCGGCATGATTCACGGGGTTGATGGTATTCGCGAGGCCTATAAGACCGGGCGTGGCAAGATCTATGTGCGGGCGCGAGCCGGTTTCGAGACGGACAAGAAAACCAATCGTCAGAAGATCATTGTTACCGAGCTACCGTACCAGGTTAATAAGGCACGTTTGCTCGAGCGCATCGCCCAGCTCGTGAAACAAGGCAAGCTCGAAGGTATTAGTGAGCTCCGCGATGAGTCCGATAGATCGGGTATGCGCATGGTGATCGAGCTACGGCGCGGTGAAAACGCCGATGTGATCTTGAATAATCTCTACTCGCACACGGCGATGCAGAGCGTCTTCGGCATCAACATTGTGGCGTTGGATGGTGGTCAACCACGCCTGATGAATCTTAAGGACTTGCTCGATGCGTTCCTTCGCCACCGGCGTGGCGTGGTTACCCGACGCACCCTCTTCGATCTGCGAAAGTCGCGTGAGCGGGCGCATGTCCTCGAAGGATTGGCCGTCGCGCTCGAGAGCATTGATGAAATAGTCGCCTTGATTAAGGCGGCGAAAGATCCGGCCCAGGCCAAGGCCGGACTCATGAAGCGTACTTGGACGGCGAGCGTGGTGGCGAAGATGCTGGCGGGGGCCGAAAGCGATATTTCCCGACCCGAGGGTTTGGATGCGATCTACGGTCTCGGCAAGAAAGGGTATCGACTGTCCGACACTCAGGCGCAAGCCATCCTCGATCTTCGCTTGCATCGTTTGACGGGCCTGGAACAACAAAAGCTGCGCCAGGAATATCGTGATCTCCTAGGGACGATTAAGGGCCTGCTAGAGGTGCTCGAGAACCCCGAGCGACTCATGCAAGTAATACGTGATGAAATAATCGCGGTACGCGATCAGTACGGTAATGATCGTCGCACCGAAATCATCAAGACCCGCGTTGATCTGACAGAAGAGGACTTGATCGCGGAAGAAGACTTGGTGGTAACCCTATCGCATGCGGGTTACATAAAGGCGCAGCCGCTGTCTGACTATCGTGCACAACATCGTGGTGGCCGCGGTAAGACTGCAACGCGTGTGAAGGACGAAGATTTTATCGACCGACTCTACATCGCCAATACGCACGACACGATTCTGTGCTTCTCCAGTCTTGGAAAAGTTTATTGGCTAAAGGTTCATCAGATACCGCAAGCTCGTCGCGGCGCCCGCGGCAAGCCCATCGTAAATATCTTGCGGTTGGAACAAAACGAACAAGTAAATGCAATATTGCCGATTCGTGATATTGAACAAGGAAAATATATTTTGATGGCGACGTCAAACGGCACCGTCAAGAAGACCGCCTTGTCGGAGTTCGCGAGACCGCGTCCGAGCGGGATCATCGCTATCGAGCTGGTACGCGGTAACCGCCTCGTTGGTGTCGGCCTAACCACTGGGAAGTGCGATATCTTGCTTTTCAGTGATGCCGGCAAAGTTGTACGGTTTGATGAGAGCGAGGCGCGACCCTTGGGCCGCACCGCCAAAGGGGTGCGCGGTATTACCCTAAAGAAAGGTCAGGCGGTGATCTCCGCGATCATTGCCTGTGAGGACGTTGGTGATGCCACCGTGTTGACCGCAACCAAGAACGGTTTTGGCAAGCGCTCTCTGTTGACTGACTACCCGCGCCACAAACGCGGCGGCCAAGGCGTGATTTCCATTCAAGTTAGTAAGCGAAACGGGCGTGCGGTGGGGGCATGCCTCGTCACCGGCGAGGACGAAGTCATGCTGATAACCAAGGCGGGTAAGCTAATTCGTACGCGTACACGGGAGATCTCTATCGTTGGAAGAAACACCCAAGGCGTTCATCTCATCGACTTGAGTGGGGATGAAAGTCTGGCTAGACTGGAAAAGGTCGCCGAATCACCCAATGGCGGCAATATCGACTGACCCGGGTAGTGTCGTAATTCCATGGCAAGGGTATTCAACTTTGGTGCCGGACCTGCCATGTTGCCAACGCAAGTGCTCGAGAAGGTACGGGTTGAATTAACCGATCTGAACGGCACTGGCATGTCGGCCATGGAGATGGCCCACCGCGGTAGCGGCTTCAGACCCATCGCCCAACAGGCCGAGGCCGACTTGCGCGAGCTCTTGGCAATTCCGCCGAACTATAAGGTTGTTTTCATGCAAGGTGGGGCGCAGGCACAGTTCGCGCTGGTACCGCTGAATCTGTTGGAATCCTGTACGCGGGCTGATTATATAAACACCGGCCACTGGTCGAAGCGCGCAATTGCGGAGGCCGCGCGCTATTGCACCGTCAATGTCGCTGCCAGCAGTGAACACAGCAACTTCACGACTGTGCCACCGCAGTCGGAATGGCAGTTAAGCGAGCAAGCGGCCTACGTCCATTACACCCCCAACGAGACCATTGGCGGCGTGGAATTTCCGTGGATACCCGATACCGGGGACATACCGCTAGTCACTGACATGACATCGACGATATTGGCGCGTCCGCTCGATGTCTCACGATTCGGCGTCATCTATGCCGCAGCCCAAAAAAACATAGGCCCGGCTGGGATCACCGTTGTTATCGTGCGTGAGGACTTGCTGGGTCGTGCGCGCACAGAGGTGCCGAGTGTCTTCAATTACAAGCTGCAAGCCGAAGACAACTCGATGTTTAACACTCCCTCTACCTTCGCTTGGTATGTGTCTGGACTGGTCTTGAAGTGGCTGAAAGACAAGGGCGGCCTTGCCGCCATCGCCAAGGTTAATGAGCGCAAGGCCGCCAAGGTCTATGCGTGTATCGACGAATCGGGTGGGTTCTACCGCAACCCGGTTGCGCTCGATTGTCGCTCGAAGAGCAACATTCCATTTACGCTGGTCGATAGTGCACTCGATGCGACATTCCTCGAGCAGTGCCAGGCAGCGGGATTGACCCAACTCCAAGGCCATCGCTCAGTGGGCGGCATGCGGGCCAGTATTTATAACGCGATGCCGGAGGAGGGCGTGGACACATTGGTTCAGTTCATGCGCCATTTTTGCGAGAAACATGGTTAAATGACTCATCGGGTAATGAAGGTATTGACTGGTGAGTGGTGACCAACGACTGCGCAAACTGCGTGATCGAATCGATGCATTGGATGGGCAGATTCAAGAGCTGATCAGCGAACGGGCCCGTTGCGCACAAGAGACGGCAAAGAGTAAGAGCCGTGCGCGTACCGACAACTACTACAGCCCTGAGCGTGAAGCCCAGGTCCTTCGGCGTGTGGTAGAAAGAAATAAGGGTCCATTGCCGGACGAAGAAATGGCGCGGCTATTTCGCGAGGTGATGTCAGCGTGTCTGGCGCTTGAATCACCGATGACAATCGCGTTTCTGGGTCCCGAGGGGACGTTTACTCAAGAAGCGGCCTTGAAGCACTTCGGTGGCTCAGTGGAAACGCTGGCGCTAGGGGCTATCGGTGAGGTCTTTCGGGAAGTTGAATCAGGTAACGCCCATTTTGGAGTTGTCCCGGTGGAAAACTCTACGGAGGGCGTGGTTAATCATACGCTCGATATGTTCATGACCTCTTCGCTAAAGATATGCGGGGAAGTGGCGTTGCAGGTTCACCACCATCTCATGGGTTTAGGTCAGGATTGCAGCAACGCAAAGCAAGTTGTTTCACATCAGCAGTCACTTGCCCAGTGCCGAGAATGGTTAGATACGAATCTGGCCGGGATCGAACGCGTGTCGGTGAACAGCAATGCAGAGGCAGCGCGTGTAGCCAGCCAGGACCCTAATTGCGTTGCCATCGCCGGTGACTCAGCCGCGAGGATATATAAACTAAATATTCTGGCTTCAAGGGTCGAGGACAAGCCCGATAACACAACTCGTTTCTTGATCATTGGTAAACATGAAACATCACCTAGCGGTGTCGATAAAACGAGTCTATTGTTGTCCGGCCAGAACAAGCCTGGGGTGCTGCACGCCCTGCTACATCCGCTAGCCCAGCACAACATCAACATGACACGCATTGAGTCGCGCCCTTCGGGTCAAACCGTTTGGGACTATGTATTTTTCGTTGACATCGACGGTCACGTGCACGACGAAACCGTACAAAAAGCGCTCACCGAGTTAAACGAAGTAGCCGACTTTGTGAAATGCTTGGGCTCTTACCCGAAAGCGGTGCTATAGCGCCATGGTTGTAGATCCATTGTCTCTTGCTGTGCCTGGTGTACGCGGCCTGAGGCCCTACGAACCCGGCAAGCCCATTGAGGAGCTTGAACGTGAGTATGGTATCAGCAATGCAGTCAAACTCGCGTCTAACGAAAATCCTCTCGGCCCAGGACCCAAAGCGCTTGCCGCTATTCGGCATTGGCTGCCCGAGCTCGGGCGTTATCCCGATGGCCATGGATTTGCACTGAAAGGCGCACTTGCTGATAAATTCGCTGTCGCACCCGAGCAGCTTACGCTTGGCAACGGCTCCAACGAGGTGCTCGAACTCATAGCGCGGGCATTCGTGCTGCCAGAGAATGAAGTGGTGTTCTCCGAACATGCTTTTGCGGTCTACGCATTGGTGACACAGGCAGTTGGTGCGACGGCCAGAGTCATACCGACTCGAGATTGGAGACACGACTTTGAAGCGATGACACGTGCGATCAATCCGCGTACCCGCGTGGTGTTTATCGCCAACCCCAACAACCCGACCGGCACCTGGGTGGCAAGGCAAGAACTTGAAGAGTTTCTGCAAGCAACCCTAACCGACGTCTTAGTGGTAGTCGATGAGGCCTATTTCGAGTATGTGGACGAGCGTGATTATCCTAATACTATTCCCTGGGTGGAACGATTTCCGAACCTGGTTGTTACCCGGACGTTTTCCAAGGTGCACGGACTCGCCGGCCTGCGGGTCGGTTTTGGCGTTTCGCGCCCGGAAATTGCCGACCTTTTAAATCGGGTGCGCGAACCGTTTAACGTAAATAGCCTAGCACTCACGGCGGCACAGGCAGCGCTAGGCGACGACGCCCATGTTAGTCAAAGCGTGGCGATGAATCGCGCTGGCATGGTGCAACTGTCGCAGGCGTTTTCTGACATGGGGCTCGCCTATATCCCGTCAGTCGGCAATTTCATTTCGGTTGACGTAGGCCGGCCCGGAGTTGAGGTTTATGGGCAGTTGTTACGCGAGGGGATTATCGTGCGCCCCATCGCTAACTACAGCATGCCTAATCATCTTCGTGTAACCGTAGGCCTCACGGAAGAAAATCAGCGTTTCCTTGATACGCTTAGAAAGATCCTCTAGAGGTATCGGCAGAGCACATCGATGTCGATCCCCATGATTAAGAAATTGGCGGTTATCGGTGTTGGCCTAATCGGTGGCTCGCTTGCGCGTGCCCTGCGGGAGGGCGGGCACGTCGGTGAAGTGGTGGGATTCGGGCGCAGTCTGGGTAATCTAGAAACGGCCGCAGATCTCGGCGTGATCGATCGTGCGGAAGTATCTGTGGCCGAAACCGTACGCGACGCCGATATGATTGTGGTGGCGGTGCCGGTCGGGCGTATGGAGGGCATCTTCTCGCAGCTTGCCACGGGCATGATGGATGGTGCCGTGGTTACCGATGTTGGCAGCGTCAAACGCGCGGTGGTGGCGATGGCGAGAACCGCGCTCGGCGTGCGATGTTCCGCATTTGTGCCCGGGCATCCTATTGCCGGGACTGAGCACACGGGTGTATCTGCGTCCAAGGCGGACTTGTTTGAACATCACCGCATCATTCTTACGCCAGAAGACGATACCGATGTCGCGGCGGTGGCCCGGGTGCGGGCAATGTGGCAGGCAGCGGGCGGCGACGTGGTTTCAATGTCAGTGGCAGAGCATGATGACATTCTGGCGGTTTGTAGTCATCTGCCACACGTGTTGGCATATGCGCTTGTTGACCTCTTAATTAGGCGAGATGATCACAAGACCACATTCGACCTTGCCGCCGGTGGTTTTCGCGACTTCACTCGCATCGCATCGAGCGATCCCACTATGTGGCACGATATCTGTTTGGGGAATCGCGATGCGTTGGTCAAAGTGTTGAAGGACTATCAGCAAAATTTGGATGACCTGCTGAGCGCTATCGACAGAGGCGACGGCCAGTGGTTGATGGACACCTTCATGCGAGCCAAACGCGCGCGCGATACCTATATTGAGGGCCAGAATTAAGGGTAGTGCTACCTCAATGACCACTGATTACCTCATCGAGCCTGGCGGGCGGCTGCTTGGGTGTATCCGTGTGCCGGGTGACAAGTCCATGTCTCATCGGGCGGTCATGCTGGGCGCGCTTGCCGACGGCGTTACGCATATCGAGGGGTTGCTCCAAGGCGAGGATGTGCTCGCTACGCTGGCCGCTTTTCGAGCGATGGGCGTCGACATCGTCGAACCGCAGCCGGGACGTTTGACCATTAGGGGTGTGGGTTTGGATGGATTAAGGCCACCTGGTCATCCACTAGACATGGGCAACTCCGGCACGGCCATGCGGCTGATGAGCGGTATTCTGGCGGCACAGTCATTTGATAGCGAGTTGGTTGGAGATTCAAGCCTTCACAAGCGACCCATGCGACGAGTCGTTGAACCACTGAACGCCATGGGTGCTTGTATCACGATGGCCGACGGTGGCCGCCCGCCCCTGTCCATCAAGGGGGGGCAAAGGCTGCAGGGTACCGATTATGTGATGCCCGTCGCTAGCGCTCAGGTAAAGTCTGCGTTGTTGCTGGCTGGTCTCTACGCAGATGGCGTGACATCGGTGGCCGAGCCGGTGCCTACGCGTGACCACACGGAGCGCATGCTAAAGGGGTTCGGCTATGATTTGTCGATGGCGGACCATACGGTGCGCGTGCAGGGAGGTGGGCGACTCAAGGGCTGCGATATTCAAATCCCTAGTGATCTCTCGTCGGCTGCCTTCTTTCTGGTGGGGGCGGCCATTGCGCCGGCGTCGACGCTGCAACTAGAGGGCGTTGGTGTGAATCCTACGCGAAGCGGTGTCTTGACGCTGTTGCAGCGTATGGGTGCGGACATCGAACTTCGCCATAGACGCGAGATCGGTGGTGAAGCGATCGCCGATATTCACATGCGCCACAGCCGGCTGCGAGGCATCACCATCCCTGAAGATGAAATATCGTTGGCCATCGATGAGTTTCCCATCCTGTTTGTGGCGGCAGCCTGCGCCGACGGTGACACGAGGCTGGGTGGTGGCGGCGAGTTGCGGGTCAAAGAGAGCGATCGTATCGCGGTGATGGCGAAAGGGCTGCAGCAGTTAGGTATCACGGTCCGAGAAAGGGCCGACGGCGTGACTATTCGCGGCGGTCAGATGAGTGGCGGCGTGGTGGACACCCACGGCGATCATCGGGTGGCGATGGCCTTCGCCATGGCCGGGTTACGCGCCGACGGGCCGCTGACCATCCGCGACTGCGAGAACGTAAATACGTCGTTTCCCGGTTTTGTCGCAGTGGCGGCGGCGGCTGGCCTTGGGATTCAAGCCGTGAATGCCGCCTAGCGCGGGCGCACGAGTCTGCCGTGGCGAAATCACGAACCAGTTCTGGTAGTCGCCGGGTTAGCCTTGTTCCGGTGGTGACCTTGGACGGTCCCGGCGCTGCCGGCAAGGGTTCGGTCGGCCAGCGGTTGGCTATCCATCTCGGTTGGCACTTTCTTGATAGTGGTGCGCTCTATCGGGTGACGGCGCTGGCGGCGCAACAGGCGGCCTGCGATCTTGGCGATATTGCCGGGCTTATCGGGCTTGCGTCTGGCCTAAACGTACGCTTCGAACCGCAGGTGGGATCGGATGCACGCGTCCTACTCGATGATAAGGATATCGGCGATGTCATACGCACCGAGGAAATCGGCCGTTTGGCCTCGGAAGTGGCAATGCTGCCGGCGGTGCGCCAGGTGTTGTTAAAAAAGCAACAAACACTGCGCCAACTACCGGGTTTGGTCGCAGATGGGCGTGACATGGGAACCGTGGTTTTTCCCGATGCGGAGCTCAAGATTTTTCTCACCGCCAGCCCTGTCGCACGTGCCGAACGACGCTATAATCAGTTGAAAGACAAAGGGTTGGATGTTAACCTTGCGCGCCTCGCGGAGGAGATTCGAGTGCGCGACGCTCGGGATGAAGAGCGCGAGGTTTCACCACTCAAGCCCGCAGACGACGCCTATATTATAGATAGCTCGCACCTGAGCATCGCCCAGGTGGTCGAGCGTGTGTTGGGTGTGTTACAGAAACAGCAGGGACGATAGCCCTGTAGGCAGCCAATTGGAGATTATGAGCGAAAGTTTTGCCGAATTATTCGAAGAAAGCCTAAAGACGATGCCGTTGCGGTCCGGGGGCCTGGTCACCGGTGAAGTCGTGCACGTCGATAATGAGGTTGTAATCGTTAACGCCGGCCTGAAATCAGAAGGTGTGATCCCCGCCGTACAGTTCAAAGATGAAAAAGGTGATGTGACGGTCAAGGTTGGCGACAAAGTGGAAGTTGTCGTCGAGCAATTCGAAGATGGTTTCGGCGAAACCCGCCTCTCCCGCGAAAAAGCCAACCGTATGAAGGCCTGGGCAGACCTGGAAGAGGCCTACGAATCACAGGCTATCGTTACCGGTGTCTTAACCGGTAAGGTCAAGGGCGGGTTTACCGTCACCATCGATACCATCCGCGCCTTTCTTCCAGGCTCCCTTGTTGATGTACGTCCGGTACGTGATCCGGGTTACTTGGAGGGTAAAGAGCTCGAGTTCAAAGTCATTAAATTAGACCAAAAACGCAATAATGTGGTGGTCTCTCGCCGTGCCGTGGTGGAGACGGAGATGTCCGCCGAACGTGACGCACTGCTATCCAGCCTAGAAGAGGGGCAGACCGTTACCGGCGTCGTGAAAAATATTACCGACTACGGTGCATTTGTTGATCTAGGTGGGGTTGATGGATTGCTTCATATTACAGATCTAGCGTGGAAGCGAGTAAAGCACCCATCCGAAGTCGTTAATGTGGGCGACGAGATCCAGGCGAAAGTATTGCGTTATGATCGTGAGCGTAATCGCGTTTCCTTAGGACTGAAGCAGCTTGGCGAGGACCCTTGGGCCGATCTGAGTCGTCGCTACCCCGAGGGCACACGACTGTTTGGCACCGTCACCAACCTAACCGAGTACGGTGGTTTTGTTGAGATCGAAGAAGGGGTTGAAGGGCTTGTGCATGTGTCTGAGATGGATTGGACCAATAAGAACATCCATCCGAGCAAAGTGGCACAGGTGGGTGACGAGGTCGAAGTCATGATTCTGGACATCGATCCAGAGCGTCGGCGTATCTCACTCGGGATGAAGCAATGTCAGCCAAATCCGTGGGAGGAATTTGCCGCTACTCACAACAAAGGCGATCAGATTAAGGGTACCATCAAGTCGATCACCGACTTTGGCGTATTCGTCGGTCTTGAAGGTGGTATCGATGGTTTGATCCACCTTTCAGATCTGTCCTGGAGTCGTACCGGCGAGGAAGCAGTACGTGACTATAAGAAGGGTGAAGAGATCGAAGCAATGATTCTAGCCGTGGATCCCGAACGCGAGCGTATTTCCTTGGGCATCAAGCAGCTAGGAGGAGATCCGTTCTCGAACTTTGTCGCCGAACATGGCAAGGGCAGCGTTGTCACCGGTAAGGTCATCAGCCTCGAGGCCAAGGGCGCCACAATCGAGCTGGCCGACGGCGTAGAAGGCTATCTGCGCGCATCCGAGCTTGCGCGCGACCGGGTAGAAGATGCGCGATCTGCGCTCAAGGAAGGTGACACGGTCGAAGCCAAGATTACGACGATAGATCGTAAGAATCGTAAGATTTCCCTCTCGGTAAAAGCCAAGGACTTGGCTGAGGAGACCGAGGCGGTGCAAGAGTATGCGCGCAAATTGGGCTCGGGGATCTCGTCGTTAGGTGAGAAGTTAAGAGAAAAGCTCAAGGGGAATTCAGAGCTTCCTTGAAAAACGATTGGTTATTTTCTAGAGTGCTTAACTAGAGCTTGTAACCATGACAAAATCAGAACTCATCAGTCAGTTAGCGGCCAAACAACCGCAGCTGGACTATCGGGACGTTGAGCTGGCGGTAAAGGAATTGCTAGCACTGATGAGCGCCTCCCTAGCGTGTGGGGATCGTATCGAAGTTCGTGGTTTCGGGAGCTTTTCGCTGCATTATCGTCCGCCGCGTGTTGGCCGAAACCCGAAAACTGGCGCCTCGGTCGTGGTCTCGGATAAGTATGTACCCCACTTCAAACCGGGCAAGGAACTGCGCGAGCGTGTTAACGGTTCGGGCGATACGGGATAAATATTCTCTAGGTCTGGGACAGAAAAAACGGCATTGGTAGCCCCAGTGCCGTTTTTTTTGAGCCAAATCCTGGCCCACCCACCGAATCGAATGACAATCATCGCTGAATACCCATAAACGCAGATGTTTGCGAAAAGCGGTAGACTGTTCGCTCCTATGTAGCGCTAGGTAACCGGCATATCTTGGGAAATTTGACCCACGGGCGTAACTAGGCCAGCGTGCTGCCAAAGCTGATGGGTGGAACACACACGATAGCGGTGCGACATACGCGCGCGGATGGTTCGGAGGAAGAGTGAAAAAACTAATCTACAGTATCATTGCGATCGTGGTGCTATTTTTTGGGTTTACCGTTGCTTTTCAGAATCGTCATGCTGTCGACGTTAACTACTATTTCGGATTTCACTGGCATGGTCCGCTGGTATGGATAATGTTACTGCTGTTCGCTGCAGGCGCGCTCATTGGGTTTCTTGCGAGTCTTAGAATAGTGATACGTATGCAGCGACGGCTGGTTCGGACACGCAAGGAACTGCGACGAAAGGAGCAGGAAGTTACTAATCTGCGAGCTTTGCCCATAAAAGATGTCCTTTAACGTTTACAATTTATTGTGGCTGCTTTTGCCGCTGGCGGCCATGTCTGGATGGTTAGGCGCTAGCATCGAGCAAAAGCGACGTGCGCGAAGGAATGCCTTCGATCTGCCATCGGCGTATTTCAAGGGCCTCAATTTTCTCCTGAACGAACAGCCGGATAAAGCCATCGAAGTCTTCACCCAAGTACTGGAAGTCAATTCGGAGACAGTTGAAACTCATCTGGCCCTGGGGAATCTTTTTCGCCGACGCGGGGAGGTGGAGCGCGCTATTCGCATCCACCAAAATTTGATAGCGCGCCCCACGCTTGATAAGGAACAGCGCTCACACGCCCTGCTTGAGCTAGGTCAGGACTATCTTAAAGCCGGCCTTTTTGATCGTGCGGAAAATCTGTTTTTGGAGCTTGCCGAAATACGTCTGCATAGCGAGCAGGCCTTAAGGTTGTTATTGCGTATTTATCAGCAAGAGAAAGAGTGGGGTAAGGCGATCTCGAGCGCACGAAAATTGGCCCGGCTTTCCGGCGAAAACATGAACAGTGTTATTGCCCATTATAATTGCGAACTGGCCGAGCTTGCCTATTCGAACAAGGATTACGCGGCAGCCCGCGGTTTCGTTAAAGAGGCCCTCAGCAATGACCGCAAGTGCGTTCGTGCCAACATTTTATTGGGTGACATTGAAGCGGAAGGCAACCGCCACCGCGATGCCATCAAAGCGTGGAAACACATCGAACAACAGGATGCCCATTTCCTAGGTGACGTCGCCGAAAAGATTGCAGACAGTTACCGCCGCTTGGGGGATGAGAACGGTGTCTATGAATTCTTTAGGTCAGCGCTGGAGCGTCATCAGTTAATTGGCTTGGTGCTGACGTTTGCGGAAACCATAAGAAATCGTGAGGGTATCGAAGCAGCCGAAAAATTTGTCGTAGAATCTTTACGCCGCCGACCCTCGGTGCACGGTCTACATAAGCTAATCGAACTCAATTTGGCTGAAGCACAGGAGTCGAACAAGGACGATCTAATGCTTCTGAGGAATATTATCGAAGAGTTGCGAGAACAGCATCGGGGCTATGCATGCCAGCAGTGCGGATTCAGGGGAAAATCTTTGCACTGGCTTTGCCCGGGTTGTAACCGCTGGAGCACGATCAAACCTGTATTGGAGGAGTAATTGGACAGCTCGCGGATAATTGTGGCACTGGATTATCCTTCGGCCGAGCAAGCGGTTTGTTTTATTGAGCAGGTGCGGCCAGCTGAGTGCAAACTAAAGGTCGGTGTCGAACTATTTACGGCGACCGGCCCGTCGTTCGTGGAAAGGCTTGTAAAGCTCGGGTTTGATGTCTTTCTCGATCTGAAATTCCATGATATCCCCAACACCACGGCTCGGGCTTGTCGCGCCGCGGCTCGCCTGGGGATCTGGATGTTGAACGTGCATACCCTCGGCGGGGCCCGGATGCTGGCGGCTGCCCGTGAAGCGATTGAGTCATCTGGAGTCCGGCCTAAGCTTATCGGCGTCACGCTGCTAACGAGTTATTCTCAGCGGGATGTTGAACAAGTCGGATTACATGGAAGCCTTGATGAGACCGTCGGCTCGTTGGCGCAGTTGGCGCGCGACGCGGGTCTTGATGGCGTTGTGTGCTCGCCACGGGAAGCGGCAGACCTGCGCCGCAGGTTTGGCGAAGAGTTTATCTTGGTTACCCCTGGGATACGACTAGCAGAAGCGGAATCTGACGATCAAGTGCGCACCTTGACACCGCGCGAGGCTTTAGAGCGCGGTGCGCACTACCTTGTGGTCGGGCGCCCGATTACACGCGCACCGGATCCACGGGTTGCTCTAGGCGCGATCAACCGACAAATCGATATCGATCGACACGCGGTCGACGAGATTTGATGATCAATCGAAGCACAAAAAAATAGAGCCATTATGTTACCGGAGTTGTTAGAGAAGATTAGAGACACAAAGGTTCTTGTTGTCGGGGACTCGATGCTTGACCGCTATTGGTATGGGGGTGTGGAGCGTATTTCTCCCGAAGCGCCTGTGCCCGTGATCGCGGTCGACCGTTGTGATGAGCGCCCCGGTGGTGCCGCAAATGTCGCGCGTAACGTACAGGCGTTGGGCGCAAAATGTGATCTATTGTCGGTGAGTGGCAGCGACAACGAGGCAGATACGCTTGAACAATTGTTACGAGAAGAAGGTGTCAATTGTCGGTTGCAGCGAGATAAGCTACTGAATACGACAGTCAAACTCCGCGTCATATCCCAAAATCAGCAACTAATCCGCATCGACTTCGATATGCCGGGCAGCAAGGACGCGCGCGCTCAGCTTCTCGAGCGCTATTTGGACAACCTCAGGCAATTTCAGCTCGTGGTTGTTTCAGATTATGGCAAGGGAGGGCTGGGATCCATCAGCGAGATGATAGCAGCGGCGCGAGGTGTCGGCATTCAAGTCGTGGTTGATCCTAAGGGCGATGACTATAGTTTGTATCGCGGTGCCGACTTACTCACGCCGAATCGCAAGGAGTTCGAGCAGATGGCGGGGCGTTTTAATGATCAGAAAGAACTCGAGGAAAAGGCCAGGGCCCTAGCGTCTTCGTTTGACCTGGGCGCGGTGTTGGTAACGCGCGGCGAAGAGGGTATGAGTTTGATTAAGCGGGATGGTGAGGCGTTACATTACCCAGCGCGTGCTCGCGAAGTATTCGACGTCACCGGCGCCGGTGATACGGTTATTGCCACGGTAGGGTGCGCCTTTGCCGTGGGCAGCGGACCGGAAGACGCGTTGCACTTAGCCAACATAGCGGCCGGGGTGGTGGTTGGTAAGCTTGGTGCCACCACGGCCACGCCCGACGAGATCCTGCATGAATTGGCCATCGAGCAGGCTTGAGCTTTGGACGCGGGAATCAAGTCGGGTTCGCTGCGCATGAAACAAGGCGATACTAAGAACTGGTATTTGGTGTATTGCAAACCTCGGCAAGAGAGCATTGCCAAGCGCAACCTTGAGCGCCAGGGATTCGAGACCTACCTGCCAGTTGCACGACAACGGCGCCGCAGATTGGGTAGGCCGAAAATGGTCGTTGGGCCCATGTTTCCACGGTACCTGTTTATTCGCCTGGATGCCCAACATGATGACTGGGGGCCAATAAGGTCGACCCTGGGTGTGACCACCCTGGTTCGATTCGGGCAGTTCCCGACTCCCGTCCCTGGTGACCTTATTAGCAACCTCAGACAGCGCGATGACGAGGAAGGCATCCAGCAACTCCCAGACTATACCTATCGACCCGGTGAGCCGTTGCGTATTGCGGATGGAGTGATGGCCGGTTTCGAAGGTATCTATCTGGCGCCCTCGGCCAAGGATAGGGTGCTGGTGTTGCTGGAGATCCTGGGCCAGCAAGCCCGGGTAGAACTTGCCCGGGATACGATCGAGCCTATTTGTTAGACACATACATAACCAGATCGTCATCCTTGCACGCTTGACGATCTCCCCCTTAGGCTTTAGTGTTCATGGTATGAACACTAAAGGGGAGCGCGACGACGAGCTTGTCCTGGAGCTTCTGGATGCCATCGGCAAGCAGAGTAATCTGAGCCAGCGCCACCTTGCCCGGCAGCTGGGAGTAGCTTTGGGCTTGGCCAACTCCTACCTAAAGCGCTGTATCCGCAAAGGCTATGTGAAGATTCGTACCGCACCCGCGAATCGTTACCTCTATTATCTCACTCCCAAGGGGTTTGCCGAAAAGAGCCGACTGACCGCCAAATACCTGTCTTATTCCTTCGCTTTTTACCGGCACGCCAGCGCCTCTTGCGCCGAGGTTTTCCAGCAGTGTGCGCTAAGGGGTTGGAAGCGGGTCGTGCTTTGTGGAATTTCTGACCTGGCCGAGATCGCCTCGCTGCAAGCGACAGAAGCCGAAATCGAGATCGTCGCCATCTACGACCCGCGTGCCGATCGTGAGCGATTTATCGGCAAAAAAGTATGGACTGACCTTGATGGCATCGAAACCTTCGATGCCTGCGTATTAACCGATCTACAGTCACCCAGCACTAGCCATAAACAACTCGTAGAACGGGTCGGACAAGAAAGGGTGATGGTGCCGGACATACTTCGGTTGGAATAGTGATACCGCTGATTCGCGTGGTGGCGTCGGATCAGTGACATAAAAAGGGCGTGGCTGTGCGGGCACTGAATTGTGTTCTGCATGGCGGTAGCGTGCCTGGATTCTTAAATTTTCACCACCGAGCACACAGAGAGCACAGAGAGTTGGCCGTAGATAAAGAAAAACTAAATGAACTGACCGAGACACATCGGTGCTGCCATCCGAGTACATCGCCAGCTTGGTCCTGGGTTGCTGGAGTCCACCTACGAAGCTTGTCTGTCGTATGAGCTCGTCGAGGCCTGTTTAGGCGTAGAGCGTCAGGTCACTCTTCCTGTTCGGTACCGAGGTGTGACTCTTGACTGTGGTTATAGGATCGATCTGTTAGTAGAAAAGGCGGTCATTGTAGAACTCAAGTCGGTCGATCGGCGCGAGCCAATTCACGAGGCGCAACTCCTTTCGTATTTGAAGCTATCCGATTGTAATGTGGGATTACTGATCAACTTCAATGTCAAGCTCCTAAGAAACGGTATTCGTAGGATGATTCACGGCATCGATTTGGCAACAACCACAGAGGTCCAAGCCTAGGATTGGCGATAAGAACATGAATCTCTCTGTGTTCTCTGTGGGCTCCGGTGTGAAGTCTTGGAATCCATCACTGTGCCGCAGGCTTGCCGGATGATTCAAATGATTCCTGGTGCTCGGCCAGATTTGGTAGTAAGAACATGAATCTCTCTGTGTTCTCTGTGGGCTCCGGTGTGAACTCGTGAAGATTTTGGTTACAGGGTCGGCGGGTTTTATCGGTGCGGCACTTGCTATCCGGCTGCTCGAGCGTGGCGATACTGTACTTGGGATTGATAACCTGAGTGATTACTATGATGTCAGCCTCAAAGAGACGCGTCTCGCTCGTGTTGGCAAACACTTAAACTTTACGTTTAGCAAGCTGGATATTGTAGACCGTAAGAATCTAGAAACATTATTTCGAGAAAATGAGTTTGATGCAGTGGCGCATTTAGCCGCTCAGGCTGGTGTTCGTTATTCTATCGATAATCCATATGCTTACATCGATGCCAACTTAGTGGGTTTTGGCAACATTCTAGAGGGTTGTCGTCATAGCGGGGTCAAACATTTAGCATTTGCGTCATCGAGCTCGGTGTATGGCGCCAATACGAAGCTACCCTTCTCTGAGCATGATAATGTGGATCATCCCGTGTCGCTTTATGCCGCAAGTAAAAAAGCGAACGAGCTGATGGCACACTGCTACGCCCACCTTTATGGGTTGCCGTGCACCGGACTGCGCTTCTTTACCGTTTATGGTCCTTGGGGCCGGCCGGACATGGCGCTTTTCAAGTTTACCAAGGGAATCCTCGAAGAAACGCCCATACCGGTTTTCAACCAGGGCAACATGATTCGTGGCTTCACTTACATAGATGACATCGTCGAGGGCGTAATCCGCGTCATCGATCGACCGGCACAACCCGAACCAAACTGGTCTGGTGATTCACCGGACCCTGCCACCAGTTACGCA
>Ga0209980_10000084_pt1 | contig 45043 bp, 51 predicted proteins | sample CR02metaG_FD_183611 | JGI IMG/M metagenome (GOLD analysis project Ga0209980, IMG submission 183611) | Deep subsurface microbial communities from Mariana Trench to uncover new lineages of life (NeLLi) - CR02 metaG (SPAdes) (version 2) | ecosystem: Environmental > Aquatic > Marine > Ocean trench...
AATATTGTTTCAGGTATTTGGTTACCTTCTGTACGTCTAAAGACGTGGTAACTAAAGTCAATTGCACTCATTATTCCGTCTCCACCACGTCCTGAATCTCCACTTCCTGGGAGGGTGAAGTCATTGAACAATTCATTGACAATCTCTCTTACGGGATCCCCATAGTTTGCTATGACCTCTATCAATCTGTAATTGAATGGATCATTTGGCAATGCTGAGAATTTTCTCCTTGGGTGGCGATTGTACTCTGTTTTTTGTTGTGCCGAAAGGCCAAGAGTATTTGCGATCGCGTCCGCATCAGAGGTTGTAAGTCTTTGCACTCCATTTATTGCTGCAGCTATGAATACAGGATTTCTCTTAATGACTGCTGCCAGTGATTTCTTCCCGCCAGCGCCTGTGTAATTGTATCCTTTTGCTTCCATAGCAAGTTTTGCGGCCATTATGGTTTCATCTGTTACTACTAAATCTGCCATATTGCTCAATAGTGTAATCGATCAAGTAGTATTATACTCTTTTTTTGGGATTGCTACTTTATTTAGATCTACATGATCGCTTTAGATCGACCGATCAATATTTAGATCGCAGTACAATCAAACACATAACAATAATGCGCTGAATAATTCAAGACATAAAAATTTCTTGACAAGATGAAAATTTCTTACAGGTGTTATACAGCTTGACCAAAACATGTTTTCTTATGAGAACCTCAATATTTCCAAAATCTCTGCTTTAACAATATGACTAGAAAAATTGCAGCCACCATTGGCATTAGCGTGCCAAGTGAAAATTCAGGAACAATCACTGTCCCGGTTATTTCAATCAAGCTTTCGTGTGAAAGCCCTCCTATTATCAACCGAGAGTGGGTTCCATTATCTATTTGTTCAAAAGGCAGTGGACCCTTTTCAGAATTGACAGAATAGGTCCCACTCAAAAGTTCAATAGGTATTGTTACGTGCATAAATGCAGGTCTATCCCCCTGAGCCAAGTCTACTAATGGTTTCTTTATTGTAATTTTTTTTTCTTCAGGAATTAAGTATACCCTAAGTAAAGTGGGATCATAAAATGTGCCAATCGAAAACTGAACATCTTCTACTTTTACGATATGTGCTCTGTGCATAAATACATCTAGTGCCCCCCAGCAGAATGGATTGAGGTAACACTCGGCAACAAGTGTCATTACGTCGCTATTTTCTGTCCCCTTTGTAGCTGGTCTAAAAGTCCAATCCTTGAATTCTCCCGTATCTCCACCATCTGGAAAGCGCTGCCAAGTCCGTTCATTTGCAAGTTCATCACTCAACCCACGTACAGAATCTAAAGTTGTTTGTCCATCCGATAAAACAAATGAATTAAGTCTATAGTCAAAGAAATTATTTTGCGGTTCCCCTATTTGTACTACATAGTATTCCCCGGGTTTGATGTTTTCCTGGAAGATAGGTGAAAGACTGAATCTTTTTTTGACTTTTTCACCATCGACGGACAATAATTCAAGAGAGTTCAAAGAAGCTGAAGATGTGGTTGGATTATACAGTTCTATCCATTGAGCTTCCCCTGGAGGCGGATTTAGTTCAAGCTCGTTGATAATCATACCACTAGACTCTTCCCCAAAAGCTGCTGGTAAAACGAGTAATGATAAAGCTAGATGTATGAGCAATAATAAACTCCCCAAACCATTTTTGTGATATTATACAGCCTTAAATTGGTTTTTTTAACACATGTGCATGGACTGGATGCAAATTACCCGATGTCGGGGAATTTTATTAGAATTTATGTTGTCTTTACAAAGTCAATAAGATGGCTAGATCTTTTATATTGTAAGCGAACTCTAAATTTTTGTCATTTTTTGCTCAACTAACTGTAGATAAAAGATCTAGTTACATAGATCTGAAATTGATGATATAAACCGGAATAATACAATTAACGTTATATAATAAGAAAAGTCAGCTACGTGAAGTATGAGTACGCAAACAGAACCTCCTAGTACGCCAACTGATGTTCCTCCACCACGGATGAATGCAGCATTACTTGGCATACGGGATACAATCAAAACATTAAGTACCTTAGGAGTTGCAAAGGCAAAATGTAATCCAGCTCAGGGCATAATAATGGGCTGGCAGTCAATGTGTTATCTTGCATTTGCAGCCTTCTTTGCATGGATGGTCATGTCAACTGTGGCAACAGACCTATCTCCAGGACTTGGAAAGTTCCTCATGTTCGGCATCTTCGGCTTCGCCGCATTAGTACTCGTCATCATATATGGTTCCAACCTAGTAACTGGGGACTATATGACTACGGGCATATCGCTGATGACGGGTCAACTAAAGTGGCTAGAGGTGTTTTATCAATGGGGCATAACACATGCAGGTCACTGGATATCGGGATTTGTCATTGGATGGATGATTGTCATTGGCGCAGATCAAGCAGGCGCAGTAGGAGCTCCACTTATGAACATGCTTGCAAAAATCGCTACTGTAAAGTCAGTCGGTCTTCAATGGGACCAGCTGTTCTACCGTGGAATCTTTGCAAACTGGATGATTGGCATGGGTGTATGGGGAGCCTTCAGAACACAAGAAGTGATCGCCAAGATTGTCTTGATCGGAATACCAGTATCAGTATTCTTTGCTACAGGGTTTGAACACAGCATCGTTAATCATTTTGCCCTGTCAGCTGGAATTTGGGCTGGTGCCGAAGTTACATGGGGTGAAGCATGGTTCAATAATCTTGTTCCAGTAACTCTGGGTAACATTATAGGTGCTATGCTGTTACAAGGAATGGTGTATTGGTACTGCGGTGGTATGCAGACGTATTTAGGAAAAGACAAGTGGAAAGAACCACACGGCACATATCGTGACTTGGGAGGCGCAATAGCAAGATCATGGAGTCTCATGTTTGTCTTCGTTGCAATAATGCCTCTAGGAGCAGGAGCATTACTTCTCTATGGAGTAGAGCCGGCTATGGGAATCGAACCTGGAACTGCAAATGCAAACTGGATCGAACCAATAATTGTCATGATATACCTTACCGTAATTTCACTTATTGTGAAATGGGGCATGTGGCCACGCAAGCCATGGTATTCAATACCAGCAACGTAACTAAATTCTCCTGAATGGAGAACTACCTCTTTTTCTTTTTCTTGAAAAGATTCCAAGATTTATGAAACGGGTTGCTGTTTGTTTTCCAGTCATTAAAGATTACTTGTCCACTGAGCTTTAGCTAGGGGTATTTGGCAAAAATTCAAACAACTATTTGATGTAAAATAGATAGCCCACTAACAGTGTAATTTGAATCTTGTATAAGTTTCTCAACGGATCTTCTGGTATGGAGTTTTGAATCATAAATTATAATGAAACTCTCATCTCCAACATCTAGAAACGTACTTTCGCCGAATTCGGTATAGCGTGTTGAGCCAATCGCTATAACTGCATTAGCAGGGTATCCGGACTCTTTCAAATGCATTGCAATGGATTCCAAAGGACCTTCATCGTTCTGTGTATTCATTTTAAAAACTATCCAGTTGAGCAGCTTCTCATAAAAATAGCTATAACCAATAAGAGGACTATCTATACCATATTCATGCAATTCGTCATCCCTTTTCAAATAACAGGCAAGGCGGTATGTATCCATTACACCTCCGCGTGAGAATCCATCAATGTCTATATGAGTCAAGGAAATACCCTTTGAGTTTTTTCCCCAGTTCTTCTTTTCACTTATCTTCTTAGCTCCTGGCTTGCGAATGGTGCAATCATTAAATGCCGTAAATTTTTTTGGCTTGAGATCAATGACTTGACCCTTATTATAAGAAATTTCGCAAATTAGTGCTACCTCTGGTTCAATTTGTAGGCTCTCGCCTTTTGGCGGCCTAGAAATTTTGCTCGATGATAATGGATAAATTTCTATGAACTTTCCCGTTTTGGAATTTGAATAAAAAGGAAACAAGCCCTTTGGCGCCTTTTCGTCTTGAACTTTAATATTTGCAAAATCTTCTGCTTCACCTGCTTGTTCCAGATGACCGGTGAAATTTCCTGCCACGCCAAGTCCAATGATTGATTTTAAATCCAAAACAAATTCTACACAATACCCCCCAGTAAATTCTTTTCATCACTCAGTATAGGCCAGAAATACCAACTATCCGTTAGAATCTATCATCCATCATTTTAGGTCCGAATTGAACCTATTTTGAAATCTTTTGTTCTATAATGGATTCTGATTGGATAGACCACAAACTCTTGAACAAAAGAATATTAGAATAAATTAAAGATTTAGAATTTGTCCAAAGTGCAATTACCTCTTTTTGGATAATTTTCGAATTTTTTACAAAAATGAGGATTTCTTTATCATCTTTAATGAGAAAGCAGAGATTTTCTATAACTGAATTGGCAACTTGTCTTATCTTTGATTTGTCAATATCATCAAAAATGTACCATGCATTTTCTGAAGTGGAAGTAAGGAATTTGAAATTGATCGAGCTGTTTTCAAAAAGTTCAAGGAAATTTGCACGATAAAATCTCAAAAAATCATCCTCGCAGCCAAGAATTAAAAACTTTTTTTCAACATCAGAAATCATATCCATGATTTTACTTTTTACCTGATTTTCACCTCTTAATATCTGAAATTTCTCTTCTTCTATCTCATTAAAGCTGGATCCAAAGTTAGGAATTTTAGCCCATAGTTTTTTTAGGATATCTTCTGAATTTTTTAAAGATTTTAGCCGTTCTGATTCTGCATTGAGAAGAGCAACCATTGCTTTGTCAAATGGAATTGCAGAAAACTTAGTTGGATGATTAAAACTTGACATAACCATTCCTTTACTTTGAAGTGATGACAAAAGATGATACGTTTCAGTTCTTGGCATTCTTAAATTTCTGCTTATCTCAATTGCCGTTTTTGAACCAAATTTTCCAAGATAAAAAAATACCTTTACTTGATTTGATGTCAAACCAAATTTTAAAAGCTCATCTCTAATCTCTTCATATTTTTTAACGTCAACTGGATAGTTTCCGAAAATAACTTTTTTAGTAGCCAATTTACATCTAAATGACTTATTCCCGTTTTGGTAAAAATAACTAGTAAGTACTATCCAGCTACATACTAGAACCCACACATACAGCAGCAATCTTCATTTATGTATATTCAACGCATATAGAATTTGGAACTCAATTTTGATTTCAATATGATACAATCATAGTTCTAGAGGCATAGGCAGATTTGCTTATACTTCTTTGTTGTGGGCATCATCCAAAATGGATACTTGAACACAGTAAACAAAATGAGGTATGTATCAGTCCTACTAATTTTCTATTCTTTATCAAAACCTCGAAAAATTTTCTAAGGTTTTTTCTGTTGTAAACCTAATACCTGTATTGGTTTTTCGTAACTTTTTTTTCTTTTCTTTATTAAACTGAAAATAATCATTCCCACATTTATTATTGAAACGATCTCAATCAGATCTACTCCATACAACAGCCAATCTAAAGCCGGATGAATCCTTGCAACAAAACCGAGTTCTAAATAAAGGTCTGCATTCCAAATCATGTGTGGAATTTGTATGAATTGAATGATTGCAATAATTATTACACTTCCAAGAATTTTATTCTCATACCAATTCCAAAATCTTTTCCATAGATTCATACTATATGATATTATTTACATTAATTAAATACATTGAAAATTAGTAAAAACTAATTAGAACAACCTAATTTTTTTGAACCTAAATTTTTCAAAATTTGGTAAAGCTAACATTTTAAAATTGCAAACATAACATCTGTCACATGTCAGATTTATGTAATCATTTTCACCAAGTTAAAGAAAGTATTGAACCAAACACAAAAGGTTGTGAAGAGTGTGAAAAAGAACATTTACCATGGGTTGCACTCCGAATGTGTCTTACTTGTGGTCATGTTGGTTGTTGTGATTCATCAGTAGGACGACACGCAGCAAAACATTTTGAGGATACTGAACATCCAGTGATGCTAGCTCTGCCTACAAAATCGTGGAAATGGTGTCATGTCCACGAAGAATATTATTGAATTTGTAATGACTTGAGAATTAATATGAAGAGATACAAACTTGGAGAATGGAATCTTGAAGAATTAGTAAAGGATCCAAAAAATCCAGTTTTTGAAAAACAAATCAAATACGTTCAAACAAAGGCCAAAGATTTTGAAAAAAACAAAAAAATACTAGAATCAAAAATTACCTCAAAGAATTTTCTAAAGATATTACATTCACTTGAAGGGCTTACCGAGAAAATTAGCATTTTAGGGGGTTACTCATCCCTTGCTTATGCTGCGGATACTCAATCGGATGAAGCGACATCATTGATGACTCGCATGACAATGCTTGGCGCAAGCATTTCAAACCAGATTCTCTTTTTTGATTTGTGGTGGAAAAGAGGAATAGATGAAAAAAATGCACAGCGATTGATAAAAGATTCTGGAGAACTATCAGGATACTTGAGACATAAAAGGCTAGTTGCAAAATACTCACTAACAGAAGCAGAAGAGAGAATAATTAACACGCTTGATGTTACTGGAGTAACTGCCCTAGTAAAATTGTATGATAAGATCACCAATGCATTTGAATATCCGGTAACTGTTAAAGGCAAAAAGAAAAAGCTTTCCAGAGAGGTACTGACTACACTTGTTAGGAGCACAAGCTCCAAGACAAGGGAGGCAGCTTACAAAGCACTATTATCAAAATTTTCAAATAACAAGGGAGTTCTTGGAGAAATTTATCAAAACATCGTTTTAAATTGGAAAGATGAGGGAATTGAGATTAGAGGATATCCATCTCCAATTTCCATGCGAAATATTGGAAATGATGTTGGTGAGAAAACTATCAATTCATTGTTACAAGTATGTAAAATAAACGCCCCAGTTTTTCAAAAATTCTTTTTACAAAAAGCAAAAATGCTTAAAGTAAAAAAATTGAGAAGATATGATCTTTATGCTCCCACTACTAAAATTAAAGAGAAGAATTACCCTTATGACAAATCAGTTAAACTAGTTTTAGAATCCCTTTCAAAGTTTAGCCCAAAATTATCAGAATTTGCAAAAAAGATATTTGATCAAAATCACATTGATTCTAAAGTCAGAACTGGAAAAAGAGATGGAGCGTTTTGTAGCACTCTGGCACCAAATATTACTCCATATGTATTAATCAATTTTACTGGTAAATCAAGAGATGTGTTTACACTAGCTCATGAATTAGGACATGCAATCCACAGTCAGTTGGCGTCAGATAAATCAATTCTTGTTCAGGACGCATCACTTCCTCTTGCAGAGACTGCATCTACATTTTCAGAATTGTTACTGTATGATAATTTGTCAGATAAAATCACTGATGATGAAAAGAGGTTAATGCTGACTGAAAAAATTGATGATCTTTATGCAACAATTATGCGACAATCCTTTTTCACGATTTTTGAAATTGACGCACATAAACAAATTGCTAACAGTACGACTGTTAATGAGTTATCGAAAACATATTTACAAAATCTTAAAGTACAATTTGGTAATTCGGTTTCGTTGACAGATGATTTTTCGATAGAGTGGAACTGTATACCTCACTTTTTTCACTCACCATTTTACTGCTATGCCTATTCCTTTGGAAATCTGCTAGCACTTTCGCTATTCCAGAGATACAAAAATGATGGAAAAGACTTTGTATCTTCTTATGCTAGCATCCTTGGTGCTGGAGGTTCGATAAAGCCTGAAACTCTATTATCAGAATACCAAATTGATATCCGTTCAACAAAATTCTGGCAGGATGGGTTTGATTATATAAAAAACCAAGTTAGGACACTATCTACCCTAAATTAAATACAAATTTGAAATGGAATTTTATAACAAAGTGGGGCTGGCAGCCTAACGCACAGACTGCCAGTCATTGTTCCCCGATCGGTTTGAATCGATGTCACTTTTGGTGCAGAATGAATGGAATTTAAATCTTGATTCTAGATTCCAAGATTTTCACTGTTGGCAAAAATTATACTGTATTTTGAGAATGATTTCCTATTATTTTGGATATTTGGATTAATGGGTAGTTGTTGGGAATTGTTTTGTTTCTTTTAATGCGTAGGTTATAAGAGAATAAGTTTCAAATATTCTTTAATTCTTGAAAATGTTTTATTTTTTGTTACGATATTAACTTGATGAAGTATTGTAGATGCTGTAATCAAATGCCAAAGTATAAAATTACATATGATTGCACCCCTGAAAAAAACCAAATAATACTTGTTTGTGAAAAACATTATGCTGAAGAACCGTTTCATAGATTCATAATTAAAATCGAGAAATTATACGAGTAACATTAATAGTTTCGCACTAAAATGAGCACTTTGTGTACAAACTTATACTATTAACTGCAATATTTTGTCTTTTGTTTTACAGTTTTTTTGAGGTTTATGCACAACAACCACAGCTTGCAACTTTTCAAGAAACTGCCCAAGTTTTCATCGACCAACAATTATCAAATAATGTAACTGCCTCAATAACCCTCCAAAGTACTAGCAATCAAGAAATACAAATCCCATCTGAACTGGAACAAAAAATTCGAGAAAATGAAAGAATTATTGCAATTGTGTTGACTAGTGAAAAACAATGTGTTCTTGGAGTTCAAGATGAATCCTGTATTATGATTAATGTTTCAAGAGACCTATCTGAGAAAGGCATTATAGAAATTCAAGAAGGTGCAAGGCAGATAGGAGACTCATTAATTGATAGTCTGAATGAAGTTTTTGATACCCGTGCAGAATTTCATTCTGTTTATGTTCATCAAAGTGGAGAAGTGAATCGAGTACTTGAGACATCGGGAGTGATTTCTGGCATAGGAACTATTTCAGCAGTATACACCATGCCATTAGAAGAAACTGAATCAATGTATACTAAAATTTCTTCAATGTTAATTCACCAAGTAATTAGAGATTCTGGCGGATTTTATGAAACTGCCAAAAAATTGTCTTCAGAACCAAATTCTGCAGTTACCTTTTCAATGATTTCAAAAGAAAATTCATTTCTTTATCAGCTAAAGCTTTCGGTCTCTTATCCAAACTCTGCAAATATTGATGTGATAAGTCCATTAGAATTTTTGAAGATAGATGTTCTAAAAAGATCAGATTATTTTTCAGGCAATTTTTATCCTCTTAATTCAATTTTACAAGTGGTAATTTTATCATCTGTGAATGTTACTGTTAATGAGGTTAATGCCAACGTTCTTCAAACTAAAATAATTGGCGGTGATAAAATTCCAATTGAGCTTTCTCAAGATGGATGGGTTTTTGATCCAGACTCGGGAAATAAGATAGAGGGAAAATATCTGTTTGGTCACAAATTGTATTTAGAAAAAAATGAATTGGTTTTTACTCTTGGCACGGCACAAATAAATCAAATTCCTCCATCAGAGATTCCAGATTTTGATGAATCAATTATTATTTTGATTATGATAGTGATTGTAGCTGGTGGTGCAACTGCATTTTACCTTAAAGGATACCAAAAGTGAGTTTAGACCAACAAAGCGGCAGCCGCAAAAACTGATGTCCATTTTCCATTCTTGTCACCTATAGCGGTTTGAGTGATGTTTCTAGTTTTGTAAATTTCTCCAGAAATGTTCCATTGTTGTCTTTTTTCATCCCAGCTTTTTTCTATATCAAAGGGAATTCCCAGCGAAGATGCCAGCATCTGAGCTGCCACATCCTCTGCATAATCACCAGCCTGTTTTTCTGTTTGCCCAAATGATTCATATTCAGAAAGATAACCGTAACGATTTGGATCTTTTGGTTGAGCTATTCCAACAGAAGATGCACATAGTCTATGTGGTTCATTTGTTTGGTTTCTAGAATAAATTGAAAATAAAATCTGACCAGGCTTTATCAGTTTTAGACCTTCTTTTTTTGAAATAAGTTTAGCTCGAGGCGGAAAAATACTCGAAATTAAGACTAAATTAGTACTGGCGATTCCTGCATCCCTTAAGGCATACTCAAAGCTAGTTAGCCTATCTTCATGAACGCCTTTACCTTTGGTCAGAAATAACAGCTTTGGAACAAGATCAAGCAACTCTTTCATTTTTGAAAGTGTTTAATTATTTATATTTTGATTATCAACAGATTTCTAATTAAGCTGCTTTAAAAATTCTAAGATCTCTTTGCCATGATTTTCTACATCAATATTTCGAAAAATTTTTCGAATAATCCCTTTCTTGTCAACTATACATGTTGAACGTTTTGCAAGTCCTACAATGTTAAGACTTGCATAATTTTTACATGTTCCTTTGGTGGGATCACTAAGGTGCCGGTATGGTATATTGTATTCATCAACAAATCTTTTCTGAGCCTCAACAGTGTCAATTGAGATTGCAAATAAGACTGAATCAGTTGACAAAATTTCTTGGTGGGCAGAAATTACACTTTTTGCCATTTTGAATACTTTTTTTGAAGGACATGCAAAGAGATGATTTTTTGGATAAAAACACAAAACGATATTTTTTTTCTCCTTAAAGGAGTCTAGGCAAATTAGGCTTCCATCGTCAGCATTTAATTCAAAATTTGGTGCCTTTTCTCCTTCCTCCATGTTATTATTTTTCATACAGGTTATATAACAAATGGCTAGATAATTCCCAGAAAAACCAACCAGAGTATTTATAGATTAGAGTAAATGTTTTCTTGATTTGGTTTTAGATTTTTTAGAATCTGACATCTTTGTGATTGGGTATTATGTTTTAATTGTAGCTGCCTCGCTTCTACTAGTCAAAGACACAAAAAAGAGATTGTCCGATCTCAAAAAAGGAATAGGATCAATAAAGTTTGCACCCATAGCTTTTGGCATGCTTATTGCATACATCTTTTTGGTTTATGACTATGTAGATCTCATCCCAATTCTAAATTGGAGTTGGCTAGGATACAATATTGCGTTTGGTCCATTAGCTGATCAAGGATTTTGGGGAATCGTCCCATTTGTACCCTTGCTAATTTACATGTTTATTCACATAAACCATGTGGAAGAATTGTATTTTAGAAAATCAAAAAAGATGGTTGTGATTTGGGCTTTGATGCATATTGCAATGGGGATAAAGGTTCACACAGCACTAATGTTGTTACCACTTGGATTTTTTTTCAAAATCATTTATGATAAAAAAGGAATTAATCACTCCTATGCAACGCATTTTGCAACAAACATTTTGATTGTAATAACACTATTTCTTTCGTTTATGTTTTGAACGTGGTTCTTGGTTTAGAAAAATCCAGCCAAAAAAACCGCCTAAACAGAGGTTGATAACTCCCATAAATGTCATCATGAAAATTTCTTGAGTTAGCCCAACTGCTATTCCAAAAACCCCCGTTCCAAAAAAAACCATCATCAGAACTTTAAGTTTTTTTGGTGGGACATATCTCATTGTAGATTTGCTTGGGTTACGTTATTAAAAATTGATGGGGATTGAAAATATGGAAATGGATTTGTTGAGCTAACACTTTAAACCACCCAAACTTTCATTTTATTTCGTGCCAATGTAGCTCAGCCTGGCTAGAGCATTCGCCTTGTAAGCGAAAGGTCATGGGTTCAGATCCCATCATTGGCTTTATCGCCTAACTGAAAAGCTCATAAATTATTAACAATGGTTTATTAGGCCGTAAAAATGACTTTGGAAATAGGAATAATGATAGACTTAGCAATGAGCTTTTTCTGTCATTGCTTAGAGAAGAAAAAGAATGACAACATTTAATCAATTTGGAATTAAAGAATCCATTTTAAATGGGTTAAAGGATATGGGATTTTTAAAACCATTCCCTATTCAGGAAGCCGCAATTCCGGTTTTGCTATCAGGTAGAGATGTTGTTGGTCAGGCACATACTGGAACTGGAAAAACTGCTGCATTTGCAATATCTATGTTACAGCATATTATTCCTAAAAAAGGGATCCAAGGGCTTGTCATGGCTCCAACCCGAGAACTTGCACTCCAGATTACTGGCGAGTTCAAAAAGTTTGGTAAGTATACGGGAATCAGAACCGCTACAATTTATGGAGGACAGGGAATGGGCACTCAACTTGCGGCTTTGGCCAAAGGTGTGGAAATAGTTGTCGCAACTCCAGGTAGATTAATTGATCACGTTAAACGTGGATCTATCAAACTTAATGATATTTCACATCTAGTGCTTGATGAAGCTGACACTATGTTGGATATGGGCTTCATTGAGGATATTCAATTCATTTTAGATCTTACTCCAGACAAAAAAGTTATGTCACTGTTTTCAGCAACAATGCCATCTGCGATTTTAAGATTATCAGAAGACTATTTGAGAAACCCAAAACACTTCCTTCTTGATGCTGATGATCTAAGTGTAGAAGGCATAGAACAGGCTTTCCTAATTATAAGAGACCGAGAAAAAATGACCTTCCTTGTTGATTTTATCAATGAAAACAAAGCAGGCCAAACAATTGTTTTCTGTTCAACAAAACACAGGACTAGAGATGTTGCCAGAATGTTGTTGCATAAAACATTCAATATTGTGGCCATTGAGGGCGATATGTCCCAACACCAAAGAGAAATGTCAATGTCAAAGTTTAGAACCGGAAAAGCTGAAATTTTAGTAGCTACGGACGTTGCTTCAAGAGGAATAGATGTTCCTCAAGTTGCTCTTGTGGTTAATTATGATGTTCCTAACCAAGAGTTGCTTTATTTCCATAGAATTGGAAGAACTGCCAGAGCAGGTGGAACAGGAAAAGCTATAACACTTGTTTCTTATTCATCCATAGGCGATTTCAACATAATCAAGAGACAAATAAAAACAGAGATGGTTGATTTGAACAAAGAAATGAACATTACGATAAAAATTCCCGATCCCCTAAAACGAGAAACACCCTCTCGAAGACATGGAGTGTTTTCCAAAGGACCCCGGAAGCAAATTGGTCATTCAAGTGGTAGAGGTGATGCTAGGGATGAAAGAAGCGAAAGGCGTGTAGAAAAAAAACGATTTAGGGGTAAGAGAAGTAGCAATTACGGATTACGTAGTAGATGGTAAATTATTTGATTTTAAAACTTATAGAGAAGTTTCAATAAATGATTGTGAAGAAAAAACAATGCATGTTGGCTATGTTTTGTTGAACTGTGATATTGGAGCAGAAGAATACATTGTTGAAGAACTAAGACAAATACCAGAAGTAAAAAACGCTTATCTTACTTTTGGTGCTTATGATGTGATATCAGAGTTACATACAAACAGTCAGAAAGATTTTGAAAAAATCGTGTCATCAAAAATTAGGAATTTGCAGAGTTGTTAGTATCATGATGTTGAATGTGGCAAATCCCGAATGATTGTTATAACACAATGCAAATCTTTGATTAAAAATGGATAAAATTGAATACGAAGGAACTGTTTGGGCAATTAATCACAAATACCCTGAACCTTTGGTAGAGCATTCGATTAAAAAATTAAAACAATATGGAATAAAAAAAGAAGATATTGTGTTGACAGATGCTCCTGAAAATGTCAAGGTTGGTTCAATAATCGTAGAGATTTGGCCCTATCATCTTGATATTGGTCGTGTGAGAAAAATTCGAAATGAATCGTTTATCAGCTGTTCCGTTATGACGATAGAGCTTAAAACTGACGCTGATGGAAATTACATCGATTAGGATTTTTTCATTTACATTTGATGCAAACTGCTAAAGAGAAAAGAATAGAATAATAGCAACTTAAAGTTTAAACATCAACGATTAATTTTGAAAAAAAAACAAAAGCAGAATATTGTATTAGCTGTAATTGCTTTGGTCATTATAGTGGGGATAATAGCCTATAATTATTACATAGATCAAATCAAGATCAAGGGTTTCAATTTTGGAAATAAAATACTGCAAATCCAAAATGACCTAAAAAAAATGCAAGATGATTATGAATCAAAGATAATACAATGGACAGAAGGAGACCTGAGCAAAGAAGAGCTTTTAGAATATTCTCAAATTTACATTTCAGGATTGGAGGGCCTTATTACAAGGTATGATAAACTAACTCCTCCAGTACCCTTCATTGCCTCAGTTGAACTATTCAAATTATCAACTGAGACTCAACTTGAAAGTTATGGAGAATATATCAAATGGATAGAAACTCAAGATAGTTCATTCAAGATTCGTTCTAATTTACTTCTTCAAGAATCATTCGAATATGAATTGGCAGCTTTGGCAAAATTCAAAAATGCTCAATTGGGTATGACCCCATAACTTCTTTAACTAAACTGAGCACAATAATTTGTTGAAAGAATATTTTTTGCTTGTTCTGCCTCTTGCCTTTGGATTTTCAAATGCGTGGGCGGAAGTTTCAATTGATAATCATCAGCAATATCTTGCAAGTGATGGCACACTACATATTGTTGGAGAAATTCAAAACCATTTGGATGTTCCATTGAACCAGGTTTATGTCTACATAATCCTGTATTCTGGAAATCAAGTTATTGATACTAGAAACACAAATTCACTGGTCAACACAATAATGCCGGGAATGAAAAGCCCATTTGACCTTGTCATTCATGGTCAAAAAGCAAAGATGGTTGATAATTATTCTTTGGAGATTAACTACAAGATAAGCGAGCCAAAAAATCAAGCAATCGATATTACTTCATCTAAGATTTCACGAGATAATTTTGATAATTTGGTAATAACGGGAATGGTAGCCAACAGAGGGGACCATACTGCAAACACAGTATCTATTGTTGCTACACTTTACGATAAAGAAGGAAATGTCGTTGCTGTTTCAAAATCTCTAATAGAGCCTGATTATCTAAGATCAAATGATGAAGCATTCTTTTTGGTTTCTGTTTTAGATAAATCACAAACCAAGATAGTAGTTGATTATTCTCTTGTTGCCGAATCAGAAGAATATGCCGCAGTTCCAGAATTTCCACTTGGCTCAGGTTTATTGCTTGCAGGTTCTGTATCTTCTTATTTACTCATGATAAGATACACAAGCCGGTCAATTGGAAACCTCATTTATGAGTCATATACAACATAGGCATCTTCAAAACAATTTTAGATGAATTTCGATTCTTAAATAAACCAGTCATAATTAGGTACTGCAATGGCAATTTCTCAGGAGAACAAAAAATTCATTGACAGTTTAATCCATTATTATATTAGCGAGGCGGCTTCTTATAGGCAAATTGCAGAAAATTACGTTCCTGAAGTAGAATCTGTGGCTGATGCAGCCTTTGGGATCATTGTCGGAAGTATTTATTCCGAGTTTTTGCAAGCGTATCAAAATCAGAAGATTGAGGTTAATGTTGAGGACATTCAAGAATTTAATAAGATAATTAAAGATAAGGCGCATTTAATCAAAAAAGCTATCTTAGAAGAAACTTCGGAGAGTCAAGAAAAAAATGAATCAAACACTGATTAATAATTTTCAATAGTCTTATTCTAATTGAGAAACTGGTCCCAGGTTTGGGACCAGCCCTCATGACACTCTTGGGACATGGTTATCGCAGTAGGATGGTTTAAAGTCATTTTTTGGTCTGGGAATTTGCGATATGGAACCTTTAACGTCAAGTATTAAAACACTTACGCAGAAATTATCAGTAACAAACTAAATCAATTTCATATAGTAATGGCCCTACCTTAGTTTTGATATTCGTTAGCCTAATTCTTTTTAGTAATTTCTTGTTAGAGATTTACTTGGAACAGATAGTTTGTAATTAAGAAATTCCTTAACAGTTCGTATTAAATGTAAATGGTTAGAGATAAATGCAATTGATATGATTTTTCCTTATGGCAGAAATTAACGAGTTTAAAGTATCACAAATAGTAGATAGTGGTCAAATAGTTCAATTATCGCTTTTAGAAAATGTTCAAACTGAGCCTATCTCCCAAAAACAAATGATCAGAGAGGCAGCATCACAAAAACTTGATCCTGAAACACAGAAGCAAGTGATGCCACTCTTAGATATAATTCTACAAGCTCAGCCAACAATAAAGATCAAAAGCTATCAACAAACATCAATTATCATTAGTATGCCAAAAAATAGATACGAAGCAATGGGTAGACCTCAAGTTGGCGAGATTTTAATAATTAATTTTACAAAGATTTAGAATTTTTCTACACGAATAGATAAATGATGTACGTGCTTACAAATGCAATACCTGCACTACCTGGAATAGTTATCAACCATGCAAATACAATTTGTCTTCCAATCCTCCATCGTACTGCATGTTTGCGTCTTATAGCTCCTGCCCCCATAATTGAACCAGTAATAGCATGAGTTGTGCTAGCTGGAATTCCTAGAATGGCAAAAATTGCAAGAATAATTCCACCTCCAGTTTCAGCTGCAAATCCTTGATATGGTTTTAATCTGACTATTCTTAGTCCAAGTGTTCTAATTACTTTGTATCCTCCAAAGAAGGTTCCAAGACCAATGGCACTTGCTGCTGCAAAGATTACCCACAGAGGAATTTCAATTTCAGAGATTAATCCTTCTGCAAACAAAATAAGAACTATTATGCCCATTACTTTTTGACCATCGTTTGCACCATGCGTTAAAGCAAACCACGCAGAAGAAATTAGTTGCAGTCTTCCAAAAGTTTTGTTTACGGTTGCAGGACGATGTCGTGCAAAGAACATTATAATTGCACCAGCTAAAAGAAAACCTATAATCATGCCAATAATAGGTGATGTTACAATTCCAATCAAAACTTTTGCTAACCCATCAAAAACTAATTTCTCAAAACCAAGTCCAGCAATTCCTGCTCCCATTATTCCACCTATGAGAGAATGGCTATTTGAAATCGGTAAACCTAACATTGTACAAAAGACGCTCCAAGTAATAGCGCCAGCCAAGCCTCCAATGATCATGTAAACAGTAATGTCTTCTGGACTCACAATTCCCTTTGCTATGGTTGTTGCTACTGCTACTCCAAACACAAATGGGCCTACAAAGTTTGCGACAGCTGAAAGGGTCACAGCATGTAATGGTTTTAGCACTTTAGTTCCAATGACAGTTGCAACTGAATTTGCAGCGTCGTTAAAACCATTAACAAAATCAAATACCAGTGCTATAATTATTGCTCCAATAGCTAATTCTAACATTGAAAAAACCTAGGCGTATTTTAGAACAATATCTTCTACAACATCCGCAACATCAACACATCTGTCTGCTGCATTTTCTATAGCTTCATAGATGTCCTTCAGTTTGATTATATTTATGGCATCATTTGTTTGAAATAATTTTCCTAATGCTTCCCGGTACAGTTCATCGATTGTATGTTCTATATCACTTGTTGTTCTGCAGTGGTTAATGATATCAGCATTTTTTTTAAGGTTTTTTAGCTCGGAAATCATAAACTCTACCTCTTCTACTGCCTTGACTAGCTCTTTTGAAATGTCTAACATGTATGGGGGGGTTGAAGTGATTTTATATCTCGTCGCCCTTCCTGAAACTCCCTCAATAAAATCAATCACATCGTCAATTTTTGAGGCTATTCTTTGAATGTCCTCCCTGTCAAGAGGAGTGATGAAGGTTTTATTCAATTCAGCAAAAACTGAACGTGTCAAACTATCTGCCTCACGTTCCAGCTTTTTTATGTTGTTATGATGATCATCTACACGCTCAATATCTGAGAATAAGATAACTAGCTCTTTTGATGTCTCAACTGCTTTTTTTGCAAGACTATCTAAGATGCCTAGAATTTCTTTTTCGCGTGATTTCATCCAAGAAAACAATTGTACCATAATTTTTGTAAAAAATTTACTGTATTAAAGAATGACTTATGTATACTATAGTCACTATATAGTAATCAGCTTAAAAATTTATTCTAAAGTTGAGCTTCAATATCTGAGATCGATTCTAATGGAAGTGAGCATGTAAAGTCTTTGCAGATAAAGACGGTGGTTTTTTCGATATTGAATTGTTTTCCTTCAAAGAATGGATATTTTGAAAGATCGTTTGTTTGATTTTGATTGTTTACTGTCACAAGAATTGATTCTGGCAAGAATCTCTTAGTTAATAAATTTAGAATCTCTTTATTTTTTGTGTTCAAGAGGGTGATTTCTATTGGTTTTTGTAAATACATGAAGATTGTATTTAGCAAATGACCAAATCCAAATGGATTCTCAGCTGCCATTTGAGCCTGATTTTCCATTATCTTTGTTGAAATTTCAAGAAATTCCTTTTCCTGTGTTATATGAAATAGTCTCAACAACAGGCTGGCAGCCACAGAGTTTCCTGAGGGAAGAGACAAATCGTAGTTATTTTTTGGTCTGATGATTAGCTTTTCATGGTTATCTGCAGTCATGAAAAAGCTGTTGTGATCAGAATCCCAAAAGTGTTCAATTAGATGGTTTCCAAGCTCCTTTGCCCGTGCAAGGTATTTTGATTCTGGATTAATTTCAAAAACGTCAAGAATTGCGCTTGCAAAGTAAGCATAATCCTCAAGATATCCTTGTATCTTTGCAACTTGGTTTTTGTATGTTCGAAGCAAAAATCCATCTTTAACCAAATTGTTTTCAATAAATGCAATACATTTTTCAGCTACATCAAGATATTGACTATCCTCTGTCACGCGAAAGCCTTTCGCAAATGCTGAGATCATTAATGCATTCCATGATGTTAGAATTTTATCGTCAAGGCCAGGAGGCACTCGTTTTGAACGAATGTCTAGTAATTTTTTAGAACATGATTCTATTGTTTCTCTGACTTTGTCCTCAGAAATTCCTAGCTTAAACGCAAGAGTTGATAAACCGATATTGTTGCATAGTATTGAATTTCCTTCCCAGTTGCCACCATCTGTTACATCATAATAAAGACAAAAAACCTCCGAGTCCTTTCCAAGAATTTCCTTTATTTCACTTTTTTTCCATACATAGAATTTTCCTTCCTCTCCTTCAGAATCGGCATCTTTTGCAGAATAAAATCCTCCATCAGGCGAGGTCATCTCTCTTAAAACAAAATCCAAGGTTTTTCTAAGAACACCGAGATAGAAATTATCTTTTGTAATCTGATAAGCTTCAATAAAATTAATTGGAATCAATGCATTATCATACAGCATTTTTTCAAAGTGAGGAACAAGCCACATTTGATCAGTAGAGTACCTATGAAAGCCCCCTCCAATTTGATCATGGATTCCGCCTTTTGCCATTTTTTTGAGAGTCTTTAGTGCAAACTGGTTGAATTTTGATATGCCTGATAGTTTTGAATACCTAAACATGAATGAAATGTTGGCCGAATTTGGAAATTTTGGAGCCGTACCGAATCCCCCAAAAATCTGATCACCCATCTGTAGAAGATTCATCGCAGCCTCATCCAGAATTGATTTTTCCAATTTTGAAGAAATTTTTGTAGTCTCTGTTTTTTGTAGAGTTTGTAAGAACTTTTCTGCGGATTTTTTGACGTCTTGAGGTTTTTCTTTCCAAGCTTGTGAGAGTTGTTTTAGGATGCTGCCGAATCCTGGGCGCCCATAAGAATCTAAAATGGGAAAATATGTTCCTACATAGAATGGTTTTTGATCTGGCGTTAAGAATACACTAAGCGGCCAACCGCCTTGCCCAGCTGCAATTTGACAAACCTTTTGGTAAATGTCATCAATATCGGGCCGTTCTTCACGGTCAACCTTAATGTTGATAAAGTTTTCATTCATTATTTTAGCGATCTCCTCATTTTCAAATGATTCATGTGCCATAACATGACACCAATGACAAGAACTGTAACCAATGCTTAGAAAAATGGGTTTATTTTCTTCTTTTGCTTTTTTCAAAGCCTCATCATTCCATGAGTACCAATAAACAGGATTGTGGGCATGCTGAAGCAGATAAGGACTTATCTCATTAATCAGATTGTTTTCAGCCATAGAAAATCTTAATCCAATTAGTATTTGTACCTAATCAGATTACTTTTTTTCTTTGCGCTCATAAATTGCAATGTTGATTTGTGCAAGCAGTTTCATTTTGGATTTGCGAGTCTTTTTGTTGTGACTATAATCTTTTTTTTCAACCAAAAATTGAAGACGTTTTATTTTTTCTAAAGATAAATCCTTGAACCCTCTTTTTGAAACAATTTGTAAAAGCTGTACTCTTTCCAAATCTTCCGGAGTTATCTTTTCTTTCATCATGATTCTAAGAATTAAACTGATTTAATTTTATTTCAATTAAATTGTGGAAATGTACAAATATCCAAAAAATTGTGAGTATGATGTGACTGAAAAAATGCGTGCTATGGTTTTATCTGGGTGTGCTCCTATTGAAAAAAAACCGCTGAAATTAACTGAGATTGATAAACATCAAATTCAAAAACCAAATGAGATTTTAATCAAGATTGAGGCATGTGGTGTTTGTCATTCTCAACTCCATGGAATAGAAGGAGACTGGCAAGACATTGGAATTCCTTCAACACTCCCTACGGTACCCGGGCACGAAGTGGTAGGAAAGGTTATCGAAGTTGGAAAAGAAGTTACAAAGTTTAATGTCGATGACAGAGCTGGTATTTCACCATTATTGAGCTCTTGCTTTGAATGCCAATATTGTGATGAGGGAAAAGAGCAGCTGTGTGAAAAAATGGAAGTGACTGGAGAATCGCTCAGAGGAGGATATGCTGAATACATTAATGTGTCAGAAGATTTTGCAACCAAAGTTCCTGGGACAATGCAACCTGAATACGCAGCTCCTCTTTTTTGTGCCGGGATTACAGCATACAAAGCTGTCAAAGCAGCTGAACCCGCCACCCACAAGAAAATTGGAATTTTTGGAATTGGCGGCGTTGGACATTTGGCAGTAGAGTTTGCAAAATTGGAGGGTTGTGAGATCATAGCTATATCAAGAAATCAAAAACATCTTGATGTTGCAAAGAGACTTGGTGCATCTCATACGATAAAATATACATCAAACCAAGACCTCTTTTTAGAAGAATTAAAAAACAAACATGGAATGCTAGATGCTGCTATTGTTTTTGCACCATCAGACGAAGTTACTGACACTGCAATTAAAGCAATCAAAAAGGGAGGAACGGTGGTAATTGGAACAGTCGGAAAGATTACATCCTTCTTATCATTTGAGGAAAAAACCATACGTGGAACCCTAATTGGTTCTAGAAAAGATATGGAAGAGGTAATAAGAATAGCTGAACAAAACAATTTGCAAGTTGTTTCTGAAGCATATCCTTTAGAGCAAGCCAACGAAGTGTTGTTAAAGCTAAAAAATTCTGAAATTGATGCTAGAGCAGTTCTTATTCTTTAAATAAAAGACAATAATTTTTTTAATCGTGAATTGCCAAAGATGTCACCATACTGATGATGCTCATGTATCATCTGACTCTAGCGAGTCTCTCTTAAAGCTGGGAAAATGTCTAATTCCTGGCTGTACATGTCAGCAATACTTGGATGCCATAAAACAAATTGATGAAGATCTTTTGTAAAATTCAATAATTCATATACAAATTTAAACTGAAGTTGTAATATGAAACATTCCCCATCAGAAAAGATGAAACAAGAACTTGATGTTTTGTTGTCAAAAATTAATGCGCTTGAGGTTGTTGCTTCTGATGAATTCAACAAAGGCACAGTCAAGGTTTTACGAAGACTTGTTGAAGGTCAGATTCACTCAATTAATGAATTTGAACATTTGAAAAAGGCGATTGATTTGCTTACATTACAATTATTTGATGTTCTAAAGAAACTGAATTCATGATTTTAGTTTAGTGTCGCTCAGGCCACAATCAACACATTTCATAAGAATGCTTTTGCCTAATTCTTTTTCCACCTTCATTTCAGAACCACAGCACGGACACTTCATAATTTTCCTCTAGTTGAATCGATAAAATAAGATTATGGCTACTTTTCCTGGTTACACACGGGCTTGTATCTTGTTATTGTATTTCTTACTACTCGTTTTCTATCATCTTTGTCTGACCCCCACATTGGTAAAATTGCTAGGTAAAGATTATTTTCTGATCCTGCATGTGAAATCCAGCACTTGAACTTGTCTTTTTTTGTGAAAAAGTCTTTTTCTTCTGTTTTTTCTGATTCATCAACATGTATTATTTTGAAACTGTCTTTTTCTCTAGCCATTAAAACATAGACCACCTCTTCCATAGGTGGACCCCATTCAGAAAGTTTTATTGGGCCCAAGAATTCGTAATGTAAGATTTGTATTGTCAACAGTAATGATTGGTGAAACTGACTTTTCTTTTTTCCGGAAATTGACAATTGTATGGTTAAATTAATTTCAAGTTGTTCTTGAAAAGAATAAATTCCTCAAGAGAAGAGATTCGCTAAATGAAAGAACCTCATAACTACAGGACAGTAGGTTATTCAATGATCCTCGTAGCCGGATCTCTTACGCTTATAGGCATACTTGCTCTTGCAATAGGTCCTGACGTTCTTTTTGCAGACCGAATTCAGAGAGCAGCAACTACTCATTTTGAGGAATGTAAAGCAAACAACTTCGTAGACGAAGGGTGTGAAAGATTCAAGGTTTTTATCAAAGCTGAGGAGTGTATTGCAAACCAAGACCTTCAAAGTCCAGAATGTCATTTGTTCACAACATTTGTAGAATCTGCAATATTTGAGGAATGTAGGGCAAACAGAGACATTACTAGTCCACAATGTCAAAAATATTTAGAGCAAATTCCTATCGAATCAGAGTCTTAGTTTTTAATTACAAATAACCATTTGAGAAATCTTCAAAAGTGTTTAGATTTCTTGTGAGTTTATTCATCTCATAAAGGGCGCCTCCCACTATTCCAGCTTGGTAGAATGTGTAGAGAAAAACTTGAGAATTGGAAGGATCATTTTGAGTGAAGCTTAATGCTAGCATGGAAAAGAAAATAAAGGTACCAACAAAAGTAAAAACCTTATTTAATGATCCGCCCAATCCTATAATTCTTTTTGTGGCAGCTGCCATTAATGTAATGCTTGAAATGATTAGAAACGTAGCTCCACCGTTTGAAAAGACATAATCAATCAGCCATACATGTAATCCGTCCTCTAGAATCGACGTAGTTGGCATTAGGCTACCGCCATTTATTGCAAAGCCTACAGAACTAAACAAACCACCTATAACGAAAAAGAATAGGAAAATCTTTACAATTGATCTTTTTATTGGACTGCGAATTTCAGAGGGTTTTATGGCACGTTCTGTAATTCGTATTCCATAAAGGAATCCTATTGCCATTGCAGGTACAAACATAATGTTTAAGATAATAGGAGATTTTTCATTAAGGTCTGATATTTGAGGATGAAATACTAGAAATAAAATCAGGGCAATAATAGCGGCTGAAACGAAAATTATTAAATTTAGATTCTTTGGTCCTCTTGATGTTGATAAATCATATTCCCAATTGTACATCTTTGTAAATTTATAAAAATGGATTAAAGAAATAATCCAAAAACATTTGTTCAAATTATCAATTTTAATTAAACCATTTTGTCCTAATGACTAGAAAATCTATGCGTGAATTTTAGGGTTTTATATAATCCCACAATTTCACAGCTGATTTTTAAGATGACTATATTGTGGTAAAAAACAAATTCTTCATTAACATTTGTTATGAAATGTTAATAATCAAAATTTTGTTAAGTAAAAGAAACTCATTAATTGAATTCTGTTAAACCGCATTTGCCACAAGTGTGTCTACTTTTGTGTTCGGCCATAAAAACACCTTTTCCACAACGAGAACAAATTTTTCTACTCCTTGTAGCTTTTTCACCATCAACCTTGTAATATGAGTGAATCTTAGGACTGTAACCTTTTCCTGCCATTATTTCGCTTTCCCCTCAGGCTTTTTTTCTTGGACTTGTGTCTTATCGGATTCTTCTTTTGATTTTAGCTTTGAGGACTCAACATCTTTTTTATCCTGTTCATCGCCTTCAGCTTTCGTTTCTTGTACTTTCTCTTCTGCAGGTTTTTCCTCTTTCTTTTCCTTACCTCCTTTTTTTGCCTTTTCTAATCGTGTGAAGATTATTGGATTGACATGCTCTTTGGCTAATTTTTCATCATCATAAACATAAAAAGTGCCTGTGACCAGAGGCATTCCTACATGATTTTGTAATTTTATTGGAATTATGATCTTTCCATCAAGCTTGAATTCCTTTGTTATCATGTTGACAGCTTCTAATTTTTTTAGTTTCCCTCCAAGCCCTGTAAAATTACAGATAAGCTCCCTTCTAGATAGGAATGTATTATTCACATCACTAATTGTTTCAATAATTGACATGTATCGAAATCCTTTCTATAGTGAATATAAATCTTAATTGGCATAGAAGAAGAAATTTATGAAAACTCAATATTGAAAAATCATGGAACGATTCATGCTTCATTTAAAAAATAATGACTTTAACCCAAAAGATGCTACTATCTTGTTAAAAAAATCACGCGAATTTTGCTCTGGTATGAATGTCATTATTCGTGATACAAGAGTTTCAAGCAAATATATTGAATTTGATATTTCAATAGAAAAAAAAGAGTTAGATATGCTAGTAGAAAAGTTACAACCTATAGGATCCTTAGAACATGCAAAACATGTCATTGAGGAAAAAATAGAAAAAGAAAAAGCTGTCAAAGACGGGGTTTTTTTCTTTAACGATGAAAGATTTTGGGAATGCCATGAAGTTTTTGAAGGTGTATGGAAAAATTGCCATGGGAAAGAAAAAGTGTTGGTACACGGAATAATCCTTGTGGCTGCAGCTTTGGTTCACTACCAAAAAGACGAAGACTCGATCTGTCTTTCAATTTTAGGCCGTGCTTTGGAGAAACTATCGCACTCTTCAGGCAATTATTATAACATTGATGTGGATAAGCTTCGAAGCAAAGTTTTTGATATTAGAAATTCTGGAAAAATTACTACATTTGAGATTTAATTAAATCCAGTGCGGTTTGGACAACTTGTACTCCTTCAATTAATCCAATTTTTCCTTTTTTAGCTTCAACTTCGGTCATTCTTTTGGTTCCATCATTTTTTATAGAGTCCTTGGAAATTAACAATGGCACTGGGTCATCACTATGTCTTTTGTTGATGCAAGGTGTTGAGTGGTCAGAAGAAATCATTATAGCTATTTCACTCGTGTCAATATTATCTAGAAGTTTTCCAAAGAATCTTTGATCAATCTCTTCAATGTTTTTCATTTTTCCTTCTGCATCTCCATCATGACCATAATCATCAGGTCCCTTCAAATGCACATAGATAGCATTTTGACTTTCCATAGCTTTAACTGCAACTAGTGCTTTTTCTTCATAATCAGTCAGGCCTCCCGCGTTGAACGCTTTCATTTTCAAAACTTTGGAAATTCCTAGTTCTACAGGCATGTCTACAATGCACGAAAAATTCATTGAATACAACTCGTTAATTGGGGTAACAATGGGATAACGATTTCCTGCATCCCGCAAAAGAATACCATTAAGCAACTTTTTTCCCTGGTCCTTCCTTTTTTTATTTATCTCACTTTTACCCATTATTGAGAGAGATTGCTCAGTGAATTCGTTAACTAATTTTGCTGAAATCTTTGCATTTTGTGATTCATCAAGCTGGAAACATTTTTCAATTTTCAGAAAATCAGATACTGCTTTTGCAACCCCCATCCCCTCAACGCGCGCATATGATGGATCCGTATTAGAAATTTCGGAAGATAGGGATTTACCCTCTGCTCTGAACCTGACTGTAATTCTATGATCTATAGTTGGTGCAACAACAACAGAAGTGTCTGGTTGTGAGAACTGTATTTGTTCCTCAATTTCCTTAGCTATTGTTTTTGCATCATCTTTTTTCATCTTTCTCCCAGCTCTTCTGTCTATGATTATCCCTTCCTTGTTCAAGGTTGCAAAATTCCCTCTTAGGGCTAAATCCCCATCCCTAAAATCAATTCCAATCCCTATAGCTTCTATTACGCCCCTTCCAACATAATTGGCATATTGAAATTTGTATCCTAGCATGTTGAATACCGCTATATCTGATTCTGGTGCAATTCCTTTTCCTACTGAAATAACCTCTCCTATCGTTCCATTTTTTGCTAGAAGATCCAAATTGGAAGTCAGTGCTGCATCCAAGGGAGTTTTTCCCTTCAAATTAGGGTGTGGAAGGTCTCCGACCCCATCCAATAAAACATATATCATATGAACATCCGAATTTTTTGTAATAATTTATCAGCCCCTTTTCTGACCACTTTACTAGTCTACTTTAAATCTTGCAGCTAAATTTCTGATCTCGGATGACATGAAACAGTTTTAACATCCATGATCTGCCAGTAAGAAATATGGGTGCCCTGCGAAAAGATTACGTTTCTGAACGATTTATGATCATTGGAAAGGAAGACAAAACTTCTGATCTAAAAAAATCTCCATATGCCCCAGGAAACGAATCAATGACAAATCCATCAGTTTTATCACTTATAGCAAAAAACGGAATGTTGCAAAGATTACAAGATACTGAAGATGATTACGTCACAAATTGGTTGATTCGAGTTTTTGAAAGTAAAAACCCTACGGTTTCAATAAATTCTGAAAATTCCTATAGTGATAGACCTCATTACAGCGAACCTGCCTATGGTTATCATTATGTAGTAGTAGCCTCTCCAAAGGAAAAAGACACTTTCGCCACTATTGATATTGAACAATGGTCAAACCTTCTAGTTGTAATTCAGGATAGATTGAGATGGCTGTACACTCAGAAAGGGGTTACCTATGTATCAATTTATATAAATCAGGGGGAGGCAGCTGGCAGCAATATCAATCATCCACACTTGAATATTATCTCATTTTCAACAATCCCTCCAGTTATTGAAGCAGAGGCTGAGGCTTCGCACAAAATTCTAAACGAAAAAGGAGTATGTCCAATGTGCCAAACAGTTAATGCCGAAACAGGAGGTCCTAGACAAATTTTACAAACTGACGGTTTCATTGCATTCTGCCCTTGGGCTCCTTCATACTCTTACGAATTTTGGATATCACCAAAAAAACATGTTACCAGTTTTTCAAAAATCACTCAAAAAGAAATTAATGATTTATCACTTATTCTCAGAGCAACACTTGGTGGTCTCACAAAAAGTATTAAGAACGTTTCATACAATCTTGTATTTCATCTATCTCCTGAAAAGAAAAATAGTAGACAAATTCATTGGCATATTGAAATATATCCTGTAACTGATCTATGGTCCGGTTTGGAAAAAGGTTATGGAATTTTTGTGAATAAAACTTCGCCAGAACAGGCTGCAGAAAAATTAGGTGCAGCATGCAGAAAAGAATTAGCAGTACTTGTGGGTATAGTTTAGTACTTTGTATAGTTTATTTATTAAAAATGAAATCAATATTATAAATGGCTGTAGAGAAATTCATTGCAATTGCAAGTCTTGGATTATTTGTAATGTTTTCAGGAGAGATAGTGACCATTTATCATTTTATGTCACAACCGGAAGATACAAACACGATTATAATAGAGCCTAATCCAAAAATTTATCAATTTATTTCAATTGGTGTAGCTCCTGCTTCAATTATGGTTGGAATTTCTTTCATTATGACAAAAAGATATGGTTCAAAACAAATTGGAACAATAATAATTGCTGGCGGAGTAATTTTGTTAGTTGGGATGGCATATTCGTACACTTTAGTAGATGACATCGCCAAAAATTATTTGATTCCGGTTGTGCAACTAATGCCTCTATTATTTATGGCTGTTTCAATTCCTGTGATAATTATTGGGATTAGTTTATTTAAAATAAAAAAACCCAAACAAAAAAAAGATTATGTTTAAACGTGGTCAAATCTCATAGAGTTTGAATGTTTCTTAAATCCGATTTTCTCATAAAATGGCTTTACTTCATCATTACAATCTAAGATTGTTTTGTAACAGCCACAATTTTTGGCATAATCTAAAGATGTTAGAATGAGTTTTTCTCCAATTCCCTTATCCTGAAATTCTTTTGACACTACTACGTCCTCTATATGGCCAACGAGTCCTCCATGATGGATAAACTTGGGTTCTATGATAAGGGTGGTAGAGCCAACTATTCTTTCTCCTAATTCTGCCACAAAGATTAGATGGTTGGGGTTTGATTTTATCTTAGCAAATACTTGTTTGGATTTTTCATTGCCTAAATCGCTTGCTTTTCTAAGTGAATCTAATGATTCTAAAAATCCTTGGAATAGATCCCTTTCTTCCAGCTCTCTAATTTTGACCTCATTCATTCTTTCACGTCAGATTTTTCCCAGTTTTTCCAAGTATTGCTGATATGCCTTCCTGTAAGATGTTTTATCTCCAATATCTATAAACCCACTTTTTATTACGAAGCTGTGAATTGGTTTCTTTTTCATCATTGATTTTTTTACTAAATCATCCATTCCATATGGTTTATTCTTAGGGATAAAATCAAAAACTTGTGTTTCCATGACATAACAACCCATGTTAATATTTGCATTAATTTCAGGTTTCTCATTCCATGCAGTAACCTTTCCATTTTTTGATGTTTCGATTACTCCATATGGGAGATTTGTTTTATATTCAAATAAACTGATTGTGATGAATGATTTTTTTTGGATGTGCTGTTTAACTATTTTTTTTAAATTAAAATCATAAATTGAATCTCCATACATACACACAAATGTATCATCAATGAATTTTTCTGCCGTTTTTAACTGTCCTGCAGTTGCAAGTGGTCTTTTTGCATTAGCGTATTTTATTTCAACCCCAAATTCACTTCCATCTTCAAAATAATCTTCAATAGTTTTTCTAAGATAACTAACACATAATACGATGGATTTTATTCCATTTTTTTTATTCCATTCTATAAGATGTTCTAATAATGGCTTTTCGCCTAGTGGAAGCATTGGTTTGGGCATAAAAGTTGTGTATGGTTGTAATCTTGTGCCTAACCCGCCTGCTAGAATAACAGCTTTCACGAGGTTGTATTTGAAATAATGACTATTTATGTTACAGTATGGATTTCTTCCACACTTAAATTGAGTTCAGAATAGTCTGGAAATTTTATCAACTACTTTGTTTGGTTCTTCACCAAAGACTAGAATCATTGGTTCTTTTCCAAAACCACCTTTATGAAAAATAATATCCGGTGCTTGAGAAAAATTCTTAATGGCTGCTTTAATTCCCCAAGTAACTGTAAGATTCTCTTTATTTTTTATAGCGGAAGGTTCTTTGCTTCGTTCATAGTCGGAAATTCTGAATCCTTGACTTTGAAATTTTTTCAGAATTTTCGGATTATATTTTATGTTTAACGCTGAACGTATTGTTGGGAATTTTTTATTGATCGCGAGAATTGCAGTGGCTACATGTTGTGAACTGCCATATTCAAAATCACCGACAACCTGAACAGTTTTACCAGATTTTATAATTCTTCCATTAATTCCGATAACATCTTTTGTTGACTTTGGATTTAACCTTGAAAAAACAAAATTTGTTTGAACTTCGGGTATAAGTGAGTAAATGTTTTTTATTTGAACAAATCGTGTTGCAGCGTTTTTAAGATTTTTTTTGATGGGATCAATTTTGGGGACCTTTATAATTTCAATACCCATACCCAACTTTTCCGCAAGCTTGATTGATTCTACTGTATATTTTTGTGCAAACATTGATGATTCACTAATATTTTTACCATTTGCAATACACACTGTTAATGCAGAAGAGTACGTGCAACCACTGCCATGATTTAACTTTGATAATTTTTTTGTTGTATTAAAGTGATGTCTCATATCCTCTAAAATTAGATCACTTATCTTATTTTTTTCTAATCTATTTCCAGTAATTATAACATTTTTTGTACCAATTTTTTTAATTTTTTTTGCACATTTTAAAAGGTCGTTTTTTGTTTTAATTTTAATTCCTGACAAGATTTCGCCCTCTCTTTTATTGGGTGTAATCACAAAACCCAATGGTACTAAGAATTTTTTGTAATCTGGAATAGAACTTTTGGTCATTAAAACTCCACCCGTTGTAGATTTTATAACGGGATCAAGAATTATTGGAATCTTCACTCTTTTTATTTTCGAATAAATTGCTTTGATAATTGAAGAATTGTATACCATGCCGATCTTTATTGCATCAATTTTAAAATCAGATAATATAGAATCGATTTGAATTGTTATCATTTTTGGAGAAATTGGCTCTACTCTGAAAAATTTTTTAGTATTCTGACTGGTGACGGCAGTTATTACGGTAAAACAATAGGAATCTAAAGAAGTAATTGTTTTAATGTCATTTTGTATCCCAGCACCAGATGAAGGATCAGAACCTCCAATTGATAACACATTCATTTTAATTCATGTAAATCTAAAGCAAATGTTCTAATCAATTTTTACAATATTCAGGTTTGGTACTGTTAGCGAAATAGGAAACTTATTGAGCACGCTCAAATGAACAAAAATTACTCATGTTCTCTTGAAATTCTCTACCGCCAATTTCTGTACCTCATAATACCCTTATCCACAATTAACCCCATATCTAAATCTCAAACATGATGGCGATTCAAAATAACAATATACTTAAAGGTTTTACAAGAACTTTCATATTTTTCTTTAGTTGGGATTGTTTAAATCCCGCTTAAAGGTAGTTAGTTTAGAATGAGCACACAAATGAGTGCAGCTAGACGTGGGGTTGCTACGGATCAAATGAAATTGGTCGCAAGGGATGAAGATGTGACTTTAGATTGGTTATTACCAAAAATTGCAAAAGGTTCAATCATAATTCCTAGCAATAATGTCAGACCTCAAAAAATTCACAATGTTGGAATAGGTAAAGGCTTGAAAACCAAAGTTAACGTTAACATTGGAACCTCTACCATGAATGTTAATTTAGAGGAAGAGATTGAAAAAGCAAAGGTTGCTGTAAAATACCACGCCGACACAATAATGGATTTAAGTGATGGTGGTGAGATTGGAAAAATCAGACGAACATTATTGGAGGTTGCCCCAATAACGTTTGGCACGGTGCCAATTTATGAAGCATACAATCATGGTGTAGAAATTCACAAAAATCCTTTAGATTTAACTGAAGATGATTATCTAAACGCATTTGAAAATAATGCCAAAGATGGGGTGGATTACACAACTATTCACGCTGGAATTACCAAAGCCCTGGCTAAGAGGATTTTAAAGGTTCAGAGATATGGCGGAATCGTTAGTAAAGGAGGAACAATCACCGCAGCATGGATGCTGAAATATGATAAAGAAAATCCTTACTTTGCTCACTATGATTATCTAATTGATATAGCTAGAAAGTATGATGTGACCTTTAGCTTGGGTGACGCTTTACGACCTGGTTCAATATTGGACTCTCATGATGAGTTACAAGTTGAAGAAATGATCAATGTTGCCCGTTTAACAAAGAGAGCTCATGAGAAAGATGTTCAGGTAATGGTGGAGGGGCCTGGTCACGTGCCACTGAATGAAGTTGCAGCCAACGTAACATTAGCAAAATCAATGATAGGCGAGGTACCATATTATGTACTAGGACCATTAGTAACTGATATTGCTTCAGGGCATGATCATATTGCGAGTGCAATAGGCGCTGCAGTTTCAGCAAGTGAAGGTGTAGATTTATTGTGTTACTTAACTCCCTCAGAACATTTGGCGTTACCAAATGCCAAGGAGGTCAAAGCGGGATTAATTGCGTATAGAATTGCAGCACATGCAGCAGATTTGGTTAAACTTAGAGGCAAAGCAATAAAATGGGATATGAAAATGACTGAAGCTCGTCGAACTCTCGACTGGGAAAAACAGCTAGCTTTATCAATTGATCCTGAAGAGGCTGCAAAAATTCATAATAGAACTGGTCAGCATCCTGGCAACAGCGTTCCGTGTACAATGTGTGGTGGAGCATGTGTGTATATTATGTTACCACAGCAAAGGAAATATCCGAAAGAAACTGAAAATTTACAACAAGCTGAATAGAACCTTTGCTAAATTAGGAACAGTAGGATAATTCTTCAATTCTTCAACTAAAATCCACATAAAATCTGAATTTTCCCAATTTAGTTTAATATCAGGATTTTTCGCTTCAAACAAAAAAGGAAACACTACCCACTCATGATTTTTGTATTGAGGTGATTTGATCCTTATTTTTTCTGCTGATTTCAGCAGTTTTAATTGATTATCTTTTATTCCGATCTCTTCAAAAATTTCAATTTTTGCCCTTTGGAGAGCAGTTTCATTCTTCTCAATCACTCCACTAATGCCTCCCCACAAACATTTCATGGATTTGACCTTTTCACTTCTTTTTAGGATGAGATATTTTTCATTATTAGTAATAACCGCCGTTACAATTTTGACTGAACGCATTTTCTTTACTTAGAAATTGCATTAATCATAGTAGTTAATTTCTTGTATGAATTCTCCAAATCAGTGTTTTCTGCAAGACGCTCTTGGCAAGATTTTACATAGGCTGTCACTTCTTCTGTCTTTCCCTCCTGCACTGCTGATAGTAGTCTACCTATATCCTTCCAAAATTCTTCAGCAATTCTTCTGATTTCTGGATTTGCTATTATTGTTTCAATTAATTCAGGAGACTCTGTCATAATGCTTTCAGCTAAAATCTTTTGTGCCATAAAAGTAGTTCCAGACATTTTTTCTGTTAGTGAAACCTTTTCATCCTTTGAAATTATGTTTGCAAATACCAAATTCATCAAGTGTGTTAACCCTAAAATCATTGCAATTTTTTTATCATGTTCAATTGCATCAATAGAAACAAAATTAGCTTCTGGAAAAAGTGATCTAGCAACTGCGAGTTCTTTTTTTGCATCTTTAATTGGAATTGAAATGATGTTTTGAGCCTTGATTTTTTTTGCTCCAGGTCCAAACATTGGATGTATACAGATTGGATTAATTTTAGATGGCAATTTTGAAAGAGCCGGTAACGTTTTAGATTTCTGTGATGAAATCTCTATAAGACAGGTGTCTCGTTTCATCTCTTTTGCAATTAATCTAATAATTTCTGGAGTTCTTCTTGTAGGAGTGCATAACATAACATAGTCGGTATTTAGTATCCCTCCTACCAGGGAATCTGATATTATAATTGATTTACCCGGAATTTTTTTTTCAGAGTCAAAACCTGTTACTTCAAAACCTTTTCCGATAAAGTATTTTGCAAACCATTGACCCATTTTTCCACCAGCGCCAATAATTGTAATCTTTTTATTCAATTTTCACTCCTTTAGATAACGTCTAAGTATAGAGATGCCATCCATTAGTTCTTTTTCGTCTCTACAGGCAGATAATCTAATGAAATCTTTATAGTCTCCAAAACCTTCCCCCGGTGCCACTGCTAGACCATATTCCAATAAGGAATTTGCAAATCTCCCACTATCAAATTCATCTTTGGGAACTTTTGCAAATAGATACATTGAACCATCAGGTTCTACAAAATCAAGTCCGATCTCTTTAGCTTCGCGTGTCAATAGTTCGAGTCTAGATTTTATGATATTTGCATTGTTTGAAATGTCTGCATCCAAGGCTTCAAGTGCAACAAATTGTATAGGTTCTGAAACATTGGTAAGGCATAGTGCCTGAAGTTCAGACATCTTGTTTATTATTTCTGCAATTGCTATTGCATATCCAATTCTGAATCCTGTCATAGAGTGAGATTTAGAAAATGACTGGGTAACAATACTTTTTTTGTAATTGTATGAAAGAACACTTTTCCATTCTTTGTATGAATACTGTGAATAAATCTCATCACTTAATACATACAAATCATTTTTGATTGCAAGTTCAATAATTTCATCTTGAACATTTAATGGAAGGATTTTTCCTGTAGGGTTGTTTGGATAATTTAGTACAATCATTTTAGTGTGGGGAGTTATTGCCTCTTCAATTTGGTTGATGTTTGGTTCCCATTTGCTTTCAAGAGTTGTTTTAATTACTCTAACCTTAACTCCTGCATTGAATGCACAATCTTTGTAGGCAGGCCATGCGGGCTCAATTATTATAATTTCATCACCAGGATTTAGTAACGTAGAAATGGCCAAGTAAACTGAAAAACGTGCACCTGGCGAAACAAGAATATTTTCTTGTACTGTCTTTACATCAAAAGTTTCAGAATTTTTTTTTGCTAATGCAGAACGAAATTGAGACAGTCCTTTAGCATCTCCATATCTTATAAATCCCTTATCATATACTTTCTCAAGAGCATTTTTTACTTGAATTGGAGGAAGGAAATCGGGTTCGCCAACTTCCATGTGTATAATTTTTTTACCATGCTCTTCAAGGGATTTTGCTTTGAGGAAAATTGTAAGGTGTGTTTGATCCATCGGGGTTTGAATTTTAACTGATTCATTAAGCAAAAAATTTAGGAATTTTGTTCCTATGGAGGTATCTAAATCAATTTCATCACATAATGAAATTACCTTAGTTCGTAAGTTCTCTTCACGTACTTCGTCGGTTACTCTCTTTCCTAGATTTTTTTTAACTTGCCCAATCTCTTTTGCAATTTCGTTTCTAGTGTTCAACAACTTTATCATTTCAAGTGTAACTTGTTCCATTTTGTTACGTAATTCATCTATGTCTGACATTGTTTCAAATAACTGATTTAATGAAACCGCCTTGTAATGAAAGATCTGCAAGAGTTAGAGAAACTAAAGAATCCACAACTGGAGGAGCTCTTGGCACTACACAGGGATCATGTCGTCCTTTTATACTCAAAATTGTTGCTTTTTTTGATTTAATGTCTACTGTGATTTGCTTCTTTGCAATAGAAGATGCAGGTTTGAATGCTGCGCGAATCACAATTGGCATTCCAGTCGAGAGCCCGCCCAGAATACCTCCAGCATTGTTTGTCTTTGTGACGATCTTACCTTTTTTAATTATGTATAGATCATTATTTTCTGAACCAAAACTCCTAGATCCTTGAAAGCCTGATCCAAACTCAATTCCTTTGACAGATGGAATTGAAAATATTGCCTTGCTAATATCTGATTCAATCGAACTAAAAATTGGCTCACCAATACCCGTAGGCAAATTGTAAGTGACAGATTCTATTATTCCACCTAATGAATCACCTTTTTTCCGTGCATCAATTATGGAATTTTTCATTTTTTCTGCATAGACATTATCGGGACATCTCACATCATTAGAATAGATTGATTTGATCATTTTTGCAGTGGGCATCTTATTCATTCTAATTTTTCCGATTTGCACTGTGTATGAATGAGTTTCAACACCTAATGATTCCTTCAATAACTTTCTTGCAATCGATCCACCCATTACGAATGTAGCTGTTAATCTACCTGAGAATCTACCACCCCCTCTGTAATCATTGAATTTTTTGTATTTTATCATGGCAGGAAAATCAGAATGTCCTGGCCTGAGCTTTGTTTTTAGACTATCATATTCTCGTGAATCTTGATCCTTATTCCAAATGATCATGGTAATTGGAGCGCCAGTAGTAGAGCCCCTGAAAACTCCTGAAAGAATTTCTACGTGGTCTTGTTCTTTTCTTTGTGTTGTAATAATTGACTGACCAGGTCTTCTCAAATCAAGCATTTTTTGAATGTCCTTTTCTTCCAGATCTAAACCTGCAGGACAACCATCCAATACCGCACCTACACATCTTCCATGACTTTCACCAAAACTTGTTAAAACTAATCTTTTACCTATTGAGCTACCTGACAATAATTAAGAGACATTAAATGATGCTTATAATTCCTTATGCACAGATTTTATTTTTCCGCCAACCTGATTCAAATCTCTAATGAAATTTGGATATGATACATTTACAGATTCTGGGTCAGTAACTGTACAATTACCTACATACATACCAGCAATACAGAATGACATGAATAATCTATGATCATTTTCTGAGTTTAGATCTGATCCTTTTGGCTCAATAGGTGGGAATAAAATTAAGCCATCATCTTTTTCTTCCACTTGAATTCCAAGTTTTTGCAATTCTCTTGCAAGTATAGAAATCCTATCAGATTCTTTGTATCTAGCATGCTTAACATTAAAAATTTCAATGGGTTTTGATGTTTTTAGTCCAAGAATAGAAAGTGGTGGCAAAAGATCAGGCGTATTACTTAGATCAAATTTTCCACCATCTAATTTTTCTGGAGATTTTACACTGAAGATATTTTTAGACAGGTTTACAGATACTCCCAATTTTTTCAGAATATCAATGTATGCTTCATCGCCTTGAGGTAAATCACTCATTGTAGCTTCGATTTTTAGATTGTCACCAACTAAGACAGCAGCAGAAAGTAATATTGCTAAATTTGAAAAATCTGACGGAATTGTGATTGTAGTAGCAGTATATGATTGTGGTTTTATAGAATATTTTTTGTAGGGTATTTCGGTTTTTACCATCACGCCAAACTTTTTCATTGCGGTAATTGTTGCATCAAGATAAGGTTTTGAAACTAAATCGTTCTCTATATTCAAATTAATCCCATTTTGTGATATTGGGGCAACAATCATCAAGGCAGAGATAAATTGGCTAGAAACATCGCCTGGAATTGAAATTTTTCCACCTTTTATTTCTCCAGTTATTGTTACTGGTGGTTTCCCTTCTGTAGATGAACATTTTGCGCCAATTAATTCTAAAGCATCTAACAAAGGCTGCATTGGTCTTTGGTTTAAACTTTCATCACCAGATAATGTTGTTGTCCCTTTCGCCAAACCCGCAATTGCACTTGAGATTCTAATCGTAGTCCCTGAATTTGCAGCATCAATTGTACAAGGTTGTATTGTTGAATTTGAATTAATGATGAGATTATTGTCATCCTGCTTAATTTTTGCTCCAAATCTTTTACATGCATTAATCGTTGCCTCTGTGTCGGCAGAGTGAAGAAAATTCTTAATTACACATTCACCATTGGTAAGAGCCGACAGAAATATTGCTCTGTGTGAATAACTTTTGTTTGGCGGGCAAATCAGTTTTCCAGAAATTTTTGTTTTTTCAATTTCACAATTCATGCAATTCTGCTCTTTTATTATTCACTTGAGAAACAATTATTCTGCCTTCTAAGGATGAAAACACCTTCTTCACTCTTGAGACATCAAAATGTTTTGCAACTGCAGCAATTGCAGGTCCGTTGCCAGATATTGATGCACCGATAGCACCATTCAGGATCAAATCAGTTATTATTTTTGGTTCTGAATTTAATATTGCAGAGGTAGCAAAGCCATTTAAAATCATAGCATTCCAATAATCGGAATTTTTTGCAAAGTTCCAAGCTCTTTCAAATATCGTACTTAAGGTCTTTAGTTTTTTGATATTTCCCCTCCTTCTAGATTTTGGAATAAATATTACAACTTTAAGATCGGTTGGGGCATATCTGGAACAAATTATTTTCCGTTTGTAATTATCCGTGACTGCAAAACCACCAAAATAACATGCACAAGTATCATCAAATGCTCCAGTAAGGCTGACCTTTGTTTCAAGAGAAGCATTTACTCCTGCAAGTAAAATTTCTACGTCATTTGTTTTTTGCCCAATAAACTTTGTACATGCCAATGCCACTGCCGATGAAATGGCACTTGAACTTTTTAGTCCATATCCTGAAGGAATTTCAGAATCAAGTATTACATGGAATTTTGTTTTTTTAAGCTGTTTTTTTGGAACAATATTCTCTATTGTTTTAGTAACAAGTCTTGAACTAATGCCTTGATTTTTAGATTCGATTGAGATGCCTGAACCTGATACGCCCTCCAGTATAGCTTCTACTTTTGGTGTAATGCCCAAAGTTGCTCCTTTTCCCGTAGCAATTGCATTTACAATTGAAATGGCGCCATGGACTGTGGCCTTTACCACAGTCATTAGAATCCACCCAAGATAGTTCTTTTCATTACATCATAAGGTGCTTTTATTCCATGCCATATTTCAAAAGCACGAACTGCTTGACCAAGTAACATTTCATAACCATAAATTACTGTAGCTCTTTTTTCCTTTGCCTTTTTGATAAGATCTGTGTTCAATGGCATGTATACAATATCATATACCACTGTATTCTGATTGATCGTTTCAGTTGGCAACGGTGTGGACTCGTTTTTCAATCCAATCGAAGTCGCATTAACAATGAATTTGTAGCTTGAAAGATTGTTCCCTATCTCGTACAACGAAATTGCATTTGTTTGAACACCTATTTTCTGGGCAAACTGTCTTAGTTCAACTGCTTTGTCTTTGGTTCTATTTGCTATGGTTATTACTCCGACTTTTTCTTTTGCAAAACCTGCAACTATTGCTCTTGCTGCTCCACCTGCACCTAGTAATAACACATCTTCCCCCTCAATTTTTAGATTTCGTTTTTTGATGGGTTCTAAAAAACCATCCATGTCTGTATTGTATCCAATTAGTTTGCCATCATTATTTGAAATTGTGTTTGATGCTCCAATTAGATTACAATCTTCATCTACCTTGTCAAGGTATTTCATGATGGCAATTTTATGAGGAATGGTTACGTTAAACCCAGCAATTTTAATTTTTTTAAGTCCTTCAAGGCCATCTGCAAGCTCCTCTTTTGGAATTCTATAAGCAATGTAAGTACAATCGAGATCTAACTCCTTAAAAGCAGCATTGTGAATATGGGGTGATAAGGAGTGAGCAATCGAATCTCCTATGACAGCATATGTTTTTGTCAACAAATTTTTTCATATACATGATTGATTTAAACTAAGTCACATGATGAATTTTTGAAAATGTTATTTTAACTAACAATAGATTTTACTTCTTTAAGACTAAACTGCCCTGGAGCAATGGGTTTTTCAAGTGAAACGTAGATGTAAGGGCTGCCAAGATATAAACAAAGAATTCGTGACATTCGACCATAATCCCCCATTGCAAATGCAATCAGGTTAATCGTAGAAGCTCTGCTATAAAGAGACAAAACATGTGCAGGATCCTCAGCAGATTTTGCGCTTGTAACAATTTTGATGTTTTTTGAGAATTTGGCCATTTGATTTAGCATTTTATTTAATGCTGAAATGTTGGGAGTTTTCTTAAAATCATGCCAGGAGACAAGAACCGAAGTTTTTGTTTTTTTTAGATAATTAACCAAAGTTTTATTTTTTTTGAGAGAATTGAATTCCACATCCAACAAGAAGGGATTGTATTCTGCAATTAACTTGAGGATTGAAATTCTTTCTTTTTCAGATCCTGGAAATTTTCCGCCCTCAGATTTTGGCCTTAAGGTGCAAACTGAATTTTTCAAATCTTTTTTGACTAATTCTAAGGCCTCTGGAATCTTTTCAGGTTTTAGAAAATCAAATCTCATTTCAACATAATCGGATTTTTTTAGAGTTCTTTTTACTAACTCTTTTAATTTTCGTGGAGTTTTTTCAGCTATAGACACACAGGTTTTGTATTTCATTATGGATTATTTTTCGAGAATATACTCATCTGTGACTTCCATTCCAAAATGTCTGCCAGCTGCAGTCTTTGCATATGCTAATACAGAATCTCCTTTTTTAAGATGTGTTACTGAAATCAATCCCCCATTTGGTTTAACAAATCGAATTGTTTCAGCATCCTGTGCTATTATTCCACCTACCTCTCCCCCAGCTTTGGCTTTGATCATTAACATTGGTCTTGTTTCAATCTTTGAGCGACCAACAGTTACTCTTCTTGCCTTTCCTTTAGTATCTAAAATTAAGATTTCGGTTCCGGTCTCAATCTCTGAAAGGTATTTTGTAGTTCCATCAGGAGATAATGTGTAACAGTGAACAGCTCCTGCATTGACTCTAAATGGACGTGGTGAAGTAAATGATGAACCTACAGATTCATTATGCACTAAAAACATAAAGTTAGATCTATTTCCAATCAACATTCCTTCTCCTCTGTGTAACATAGAGGCGGTATCCACACAAACTCTTTCACCATCACCGATTTCTTTGATTTCAATTATTTTTGCAGTTTTTAATTCATAATTTCTTGAACCGAGATACACCAAAGCCTCTCTGACTTCATTTACAGAGGATACTTCGAAAATCACTCCATCGACACCTACTTCAAGAATAGAAAACATCTTTCTAACCTCTTTTGGATTACGTGCAAGCGCAAAAATTTTGGTGTGGATTTTGTGTAATTTAGCAATGATGTTTTCAAGGGGAATAATTTTCCAATCTTTTACCTCAACAATTACGAAATCAAGTCCTTTCTTTGCTGATGTTAAAATGTTCTCAATATCTGTATTTGATAAAACTTTGAATCGTCTTCCAACTTTCTTTCCCTTTGGTTTTGATGTAATTTCTTTATCAATTATAACATATTTTGCAGATGTTGAAGGATAAATTGTAATGAGTTTTGTTTTGGTTTTTCCTAAAACCTTGGGATCCAAATAGACCATTCGTATACCTTCATTCTCTAACTGAAGGAGAAATTTCCCAAGTTGTTTCTTTGAAATCTTGGGAGAAATTATTAACTCCCTAGCTTTTTTCAATTTTCTTCGCTACTTCCTTGGCTGTTTCTTTTTTGAATATTATTGCTGCTAGTGCATGCACCATGCGTTGTGGATTTTTGTGGGCAAAAATATTTCTTCCATAAGTAACACCTTTTGCGCCAGCTTTCATTGCATCTTCAGTCATTTGTAAAACATCATAATCAGATTTTGCCTTAGGACCCCCTGCAATAACTATGGGGACAGGTGTACTTTTTACAACCTTAGAAAATGAATCAATATCGCCAGTGTATACAGTTTTTACAATGTCTGCACCGCATTCTGCACCTATTCTAGATACATGTGCAACAATTTCAGGATCATGCGGATCTTTGATTTTTTCACCCCTAGGATACATCATTGCTAATAGTGGCATATTCCATTGGTGACACTGGTGAGCAATCATTCCAAGTTGTTCTAACATTTCCGGTTCCTCTTTTCCTCCAATATTGATGTGAAGTGAAACTCCATCTGCGCCTAATCGTATTGCTTCTTCAACATTACCTGTTAACATCTTTCTGTTAGGAGACAGAGAAAGCGTGGTACTGCTTGAGAAGTGAACCAAAATGCCTACTTTGGTTGGCTTTGGTAACGTTTTGAGAATCCCTTTGTTGATAATAACGCTAGTTAAACCATGACTCTCACATTGGTAAATAATAGAATGTGGATCGATTAGACCTTCGATAGGACCATTTGAAATCCCATGATCCATTGGAATGCAAAGCATTTTTCCCTTTCTCAAAATACGATTTAATCTAATCTGAACACCAGTTACCATAGCTAAATCTTCTTCGTGCCCTACTTAAAAATAACGAGAATTTTTTCCCACAAAATCTGCTGTACCCGTAAATTATGTTTAAACCAAACAATGTTAATTGTGAGTTGTTGCTCTCAAGGATTAAATATCATTTCAAAAACATCAACTTAGATTAATTGAGTCAAATTACAGAACAAATCCATTCAAGCGAGATAGGAGATATTATTGAAAATTCTCTTAATGGAAAAAAACCCACTCAAAGTGATTCTCAACGATTACTGAAATCAAATGATGTTCAACTTATGGGATTAGCAGCTAACTACCTTACAAGAAAACAATTTGGAAAAAAAGCTTCTTTTGTGAATAATATTATTTTGAATTATACTAATGTCTGTATTACTGATTGCAAATTTTGTGCTTTTTACAGATCTCCTGGGGCTGAAGACTCCTACACGCTTAGTATTGATCAAATAGAATCTCGAATAAAAATATCTTGGGACATTTTTAAGATCAGGCAAGTTCTAATCCAAGGTGGACATAACCCAAATCTTCCTTTAGAATATTATGAAGACGTCTTCAAACTAATCAGAAGGAAATTTCCTCAAGTAGGTATTCATGGCCTTTCTCCATCTGAAATCGACATGATTGCAAAAGTAGAAAAATCTTCAACAACGGAAGTCTTATCTAGACTAAAAGATGCCGGACTACAAACAATTCCTGGCGCTGGCGCTGAGATTTTGACTGATTCTGTAAAAGAGATTATTAGTCCAAAAAAGATTTCAAGTGCTGAATGGATCAGAATCATGGAGGAAGCTCATGCCTTGCAGATACCCTCTTCAGCTACAATGATGTATGGGCATGTTGAATCAAATCATGATATCGCTGTACACTTCTCACAATTAGTAAAACTTCAAGAAAAGACTAATGGATTTATGGCATTTATTCCTTGGAGTTTTGAACCAAACCATACCTTGTTGCAAAAAGAAGGAATTGTGACATATGGTGCAGGAGGTATTCAACTTTTGAAAATGATTGCAATCTCAAGACTTGTTTTTGATGGCTTGATTCCACACATACAATCTTCATGGCTTACAAACGGAGTTGGAATGGCACAACTTGCCCTTCAATATGGAGCCAATGATTTTGGTGGAACTCTAATTGGTGAAGAAGTAGTTTCATGTACCGGATCTCGTTCAACCGAATTGACCGAACAAAAAATTATCGAGGCCATAAGTCAAATTGGTTATCAGGCAGAAGAACGTGATAATTTTTACAACACTGTTTGTTTGCATTAAAATCCATAACTAGACCATTTTGAATCAACCAAATTTTTTGTAGAATCATCAACTTTTACTTGCTCCTGTATTTCTCTCTCAAATCCCTCCTCCTTTGTTTTTTGAGTAGCGTCAATGCCTAGCTTTGAGCCTAAATTCACCAACGGCGATGCTGGATCTAAGGTATCTGTAGGAGTATTTTCAATTATCATGGTGTCTCTAGCTGCGTCTATTCTTGTAGTGATTGCCCATAAGACATCATCCATACTGTGAACATTCACATCATCATCAACAACCACAAAAATTTTTGTTAAAGCTAGCTGTCCCATTCCCCATAACCCCATCATTACTTTTTTGGCTTGTCCAGGATAACGCTTTTGTATTGATATAATTGCTAGCCCCTGAAACCACCCAGCTGCTGGCATTGCAAAATCTACAACTTCTGGATGGAGCATTTTAATCAATGGTAAAAATGAACGCTCGATTGCTTTTCCAATAAATGCATCCTCTAAGATTGGTTTTCCAACAACTGTTGTTAGATAGATTGGTTTTTGCCTTTGCATAATTCCTGTTAAAGTAAATATTGGAAATGGTTCTTTTGGTGTATAGTAACCTGTGTGATCACCAAAAGGTCCCTCATCTCTATAATCCAATGCATCAACATATCCCTCAAGAACCATTTCGGCATTTGCTGGAACTTCTAGATCAATAGTTTTGCATTTTACAGTTTTGATTCCTTTCTTTCTTGTAATTCCAGCAAACAAATACTTGTCAATTCCTTCAGGAACAGGTGCAACAGCCGAAAAAACGGTTGCAGGTTCTCCGCCGATTATAACTGCGACCTCCGTTTTTTGCTCTTTTTCTTTTGCAAGTTCATGATGATGTGCACCACGTTTGTGTTTTTGCCAATGCATTAATGCATGAGTACTATCGATAATTTGCATTCTGTACACTCCTAAATTTCTAACTTCTGTCTCTGGATGTTTTGTTGCAACCAAACCAAATGTAATAAATTTGCTTGCATCTTTTACCCATGTTTTTAGAATTGGAATTTTTTCAAAGGAAGGAGAATCAAAAAAGACTTGGGTAACAGGACCATTTTTTTCTAATTTGGGAAACACTTCACTCATTTTAGAAAGCTCTGGAAGTTTTTTGATTTTGTTTAATATTCCAGACGGCATTTCCATTTTAGTTAGGTCTACAATCCTTTGACCGATTTCAGTAAAGTCTGTAGTTTCTAATCCAATCTCTAACCTTTTCAAAGAACCAAATGCATTTCCAAGTATTGGCATATCATAGCCCTTTACATTTTCAAAAAGAATTGCAGGACCCTGAGAATACATCGTCCTCCTCAAAATTTCTGCTACCTCTAAATTAGCATCAACTTCGGTTTTTACTCGTTTTAATTCACCATCTTTTTCTAACTCTTCGATAAACTGTGATATATCTTCTATTGGCACGTCTCTGATTTTTAGATGAGCAGTATAAGCTTAACTAGATTTGTCTAATATTTTGTCATTAAGAAAAAATATTAACACAGGCCTTTTAATCGAGAATTAAAGGTATAATTTTATTGACAGAGCGAAAATGTGTAATGTGTAAAGGTGATGGAATTATTGAACTCTTAGGGTCAGAGTGCCCATTTTGTAATGGTACAGGTGAATACGGCAAAACAGCAGAGTCTTACTTGAATTCTCATATCTGTCAGTGCATTTTCTTAGATAGAAAGTCTTGCCCATTATGTGGTAAGCGATGTCATCATGATACTCCAAACAGACCAAAAGTTTTGATTGGCCCAGTTTAAGAAATTTTAAATTTAACCGATTGGAGGGAGTTCGCTCTTTTTTCCGTGGCCGCCTGAACCAAACTTACAATAGAAACATAAATCTGATTGCAAATGATTTAACTTATGAATTTGAATTGCTCCAAGCTTTAGTGCGATCTTTGTTAATAATTTGTATTTGAGTGGCATAGCTGGAATAACTTCATCCATGTATACTCTGTAATGATCGGGGCAAAATTTCAGAGTGACTCTTGTTACCTCTTTTCCCCTTGCATTTACTTGTTTTGTGAAATTGATCTGTTCTCTAATGTACTCATGCTTAGGACAAGGGCAATCCTTTCCACGGGGATGCTTATAAGCAGGTGTGTTTTTCCAGTCAAACCCCGGATATTCTTTTTCAAAATCATCCAACAGCTATCTTTTGTATTATGGGCATATAAAACTTGGTGGAATTTTATGATCAAGATTGTAACAATATCTTGGGATTTTTCACGAATGAAAATGATCACAATGTAAATAAACTACACCTTATGTAGAAAATTCATATGGCTATTCGTAAACGCAAAAAAACTAAAACGACAAAAAAAACTAAAACAACAAAAAAAACTAAAAGCAAAGCCAAAGCATTAACTAAGAAAAATTTAGAAAAAAAAATTGCGGAACTTGAAGCCAAACTGTCGGCCCTTTCAGGCGTACCTGCAGTATCTCCATCACGAAAAACTAAGGCACCTACACCAAAATTGATTAAACCACAAGCATTGGTAAGCAATCTGCCCGAAAATGCCAGTGTTATGTCCTGGCAACCTAGACCTACAAAACCAGCTGTGCAAATACCAACTTTTCTTGTACCTCCAAAAATTGAAACAAAGGCAGCACCCCCTCCGCCACCCCCTCCGCCAAAACCCGCAGATA
>Ga0209980_10000085_pt1 | contig 45025 bp, 36 predicted proteins | sample CR02metaG_FD_183611 | JGI IMG/M metagenome (GOLD analysis project Ga0209980, IMG submission 183611) | Deep subsurface microbial communities from Mariana Trench to uncover new lineages of life (NeLLi) - CR02 metaG (SPAdes) (version 2) | ecosystem: Environmental > Aquatic > Marine > Ocean trench...
GCGCGCCTGGATCAGCAGGGAGTTCTGCGCGTAGGCGGGCGCGAGCGCCAATTGCGCGGCTATCAGGAGGACAAAGGCACAGGCGACATGGGGGCGACGACACCCCTGCCGACCACCGCGGTCCTTTCGGCTGGCTCGGCTGACGGGAAGACGCATCGGGACTCGCTGGAGTCTTATATTTTATGTCATGAATCTAGTCTAAGCCCATGAAATTTCCAGAATACACCAGATGGAGAGAAGACCGTGAGAGCATTCAATAGCACCCTCGCAGGCTTCGGAACGACGGTGTTCGAGGTGATGTCCCGGCTCGCCAAGGAGCACCAGACCATCAACCTGGGCCAGGGATTCCCCGACCAGGAAGGTCCCGCCGCCATGCTGGATGCCCTGGCCAGCGCCACCCGCGAGTTTCCCAACCAATACCCGCCGATGATGGGCGTGCCGGAGCTGCGCCAGGCCGTGGCCGCCCACGATGGGCGCTTCTACGGCCTGGAGGCCGACTGGCAGACCGAAGTCATGGTCTGCTCGGGCGCCACCGAGGCGCTGGCGGCGAGCATTCTGGCGCTGGTGGAGCCCGGTGACGATGTCGTGCTCTTCGAGCCTCTGTACGACAGCTACCTGCCGATGGTGAAACGTGCCGGCGGCAACCCCCGCTTAGTGCGGCTGGAACCACCGGATTGGCAAATTCCCTGGGACCAGCTGGAGGCCGCGTTCACCGACAAGACCAAATGTATTCTTTTCAATACCCCGATGAACCCCACCGGCAAGATATTCAGCCATGACGAGCTCACATCCATCGGCAAGCTGCTGGAAAAGTTCGATTGCTACGCCATTTGCGACGAGGTTTACGAGCACCTGGTGTTCGACGGCCGCGATCACATCCCCTTGATGACGCTGCCCGGCATGCGCGAGCGTTGCATACGCATTGCCTCTGCGGGAAAGACTTTCTCCATGACCGGCTGGAAGGTCGGATACATCACCGCGGCGCCTGCGCTGCTCAGCATCGTCGCCAAAGCGCATCAATTTCTGGTATTTACGACGCCACCGAACTTGCAACGCGCCGTCGCCTATGGACTCGATAACGAGCAGAAATGGTACACGCAGCTCGGCGGGAACCTGCAGGTCAAGCGGGACCTGCTGGAGAGCGGATTGCGCGCCGTCGGCTTCGACGTATTGCCCTGCCATTCGACTTATTTCATGAATGTGGATTTCCGTGCGCTGGGATTCGACGGGAACGACGTGGACTTCTGCCGCTATCTGACCATCGAGGCAGGTGTTACCGTGGTGCCCGTCAGCGCTCTTTACGCCTCCGACGACATCGATCATCTGGTCCGCTTCTGTTTTTGCAAGCGCGACGAAGTGCTCAACGCCGCCGTCGATCGCCTGAGCGCGCACTTTGTCAAAGACACCGCCTGAGGTTGACGATAATGAACTGCAAAGCGCGTTTTTTTTCCGCACTCGTCGCGGCAGCCATCACAATGACGCCGGCCGCCGCCCATGAGGCAAGTCCGACCTACGATCGTGTCAATTTCCGCGTAAGTGCGATGAAGGAAGTCGACAACGATACCTTGGTGGTGGTCATGTACCACGAGCGCAACGGCCAGCATCCGACCGGCATGGCCGACGACGTCAATCGAGCAATCGCCTGGGCGGTGGAACTCGCAAGGAAAACCAACGGCATCAAAGTCCAGACGCTGCAATACCGCCAGGAGCCCGTCTACCGGAACCAAAGCATCAGCAGTTGGAGAGTGCGCCAATCCATCCGCCTGGAAAGCAACGACGTCACGGCCCTCAGCCGCCTCATCGGTGAGTTGCAAGAGCGCCTGTCGGTAGCGTCATTGCGTTACGCCATCTCGCCGAAGGTGCGCCAAGAGGTGGAGGACGAGCTGATTACCCTGGCGCTGGGTCGGTTCGGGCGCCGCGGGAAATTGATAGCCGACGAGCTGGGCCGATCGGACTATCGAATCGTCGCCATGGATGTCTCCACTTCAGGCGCGTCACCGGCGCCGGTGCGCATGCGCGCGATTTCGGCGATGGCCGAAAGCAGCAGCGTCACGGCGCCGACCCTGGAGCCAGGAGTGCAATCGGTCACGGTGCAGGTTTCCGGAACCATCGAGCTGGAGGTGAGTCGGTGATCTGCAGGGAGGAACGTAGGTTGGGCTGAGCGCAGCGCAAATTGGGGACAGATCTATTTTCTCTCTTGGCGGAACCCGCCAAGAGAGAAAATAGATCTGTCCCCAATTTGCGCTGCGCTCAGCCCAACCTACGACACTTCGATGAAACCCATCCCGACGACTCGCTAACCGCTGGCGCGGCCGACGCTTGCGGGTTTCGGGGACCGCAGGGGCCGATCGTGGCGCAGCGCCGGGACCATCGCCCTGGCCTCCTCCACTTTCGCCGGGTCCACCTCGGCGATGACGACGCCGCCGCTCTCGCCGCCATCGGCGATCACCTCGCCCCAGGGCGCCACCACCAGGGAATGCCCGTAGGTCACCGCGTCACCATGGGCCCCCCATTGGCAGGCGGCAAATACGTAGCAGCCCGTCTCGATGGCGCGGCTTCTCAACAACACCTGCCAGTGCGCCTTGCCGGTGGTGCGCATGAACGCCGCCGGCACGGTCAAATAGCGCGCGCCCGCCTGGGCAAGACTTCGGTAGAGATAGGCGAAGCGCAGGTCATAGCACACCGTCAACCCCACCAGGCCCCATGGGGTAGGCGCCAACACTGCTTCGTCGCCGCTCTCGAAGATCTCGGATTCCCGGTAGCTTTCTCCATGGGCGAGATCGACGTCGAACATGTGCACCTTGTCGTACCGCGCTACCAGGTTGCCAGTCGGGTCCATCATCACGGCGCGATTGCGGAGCCCCTTCCCGGCTGTCTCGACCGCGACGGAGCCTGGCTGTATCCAGGTGCCGAGTTCGCGAGCGAGCCCGCTGAAGTGCTGCAACGCCGGGTGACTGTCTTCAGGGTACGGGCCCACGTCCAGCACGCCATCGCTGGAATACAGGCAGGAAAACATCTCCGGAAGGCAAATCAGATCGGCGCCCTGGCCGTGGGCCTGGCGCACCAGATCACTGCAATCGGCGATATTGGCGTCCATATCGGCGCCGGCACGGTTCTGAACGAGAGCAACCTTGAAGCAATCAGCCATGGTTCCACCTCACTTGCTGACGATGTTGTGTTCCGGCCCGAAGGGAAACTTGGTGATGTTGACCGCGCCGTCCCCGGTAAGCACCAGGATATCGTGCTCACGGTAGCCTCCGGCGCCGTCCTGCCCCTCGGGCAGCATGATCATGGGCTCCATGGACACCACCATACCGGGTTCCAACACCGTTTCTATGTCTTCGCGCAGCTCGAGCCCCGCTTCGCGGCCGTAGTAGTGGCACAGGGTCCCGAATGAGTGACCGTAGCCAAAAGTACGATATTGGAGCAGATCGTGCTCGCGATAGATTTCATTGAGCTCGGTGGCAATGTCCGCACACCGCACACCCGGAGCGATGAGCTCGAGCCCGCGCCGGTGCACCCGGCAGTTGATCTCCCAGAGCGCGATTGCACGTGGGCTGGCGGAATCGAAAAACAGGGTGCGCTCCAGGGCATGATAGTAACCCGAGATCATCGGGAAGCAGTTGAGACTGAGAATATCGCTCCGGCAAAGACGCCTGGTGGTCACGGGATTGTGCGCGCCATCGGTATTGAGGCCCGATTGAAACCAGGTCCAGGTGTCCATCAGCTCCGTGTGTGGGTAGGCGCTGGCGATTTCCCGCACCATGGCGGCAGTGGAGTGCAGCGCCACCTCGTACTCGGGAACACCCTCGCCGATGGCCTCGACACAAGCCCAACCGCCGATGTCCGCGATGCGCGCACCTTCGGTGATCAGGGCGATCTCCTCAGTGGATTTGAACAGGCGCAACCGCATGGTGGGAACACCGATGTCCACCAGCTGCGCCTGCCCCAGCGCCGCCGCCAGTTTCCCGTGGATTTCCACGCTGAGATGATCGAGCTCGACGCCGACCCGGCGGGCGCGCGGGATGAGCTCTTTGACTGCGGCGAAATAATTGTCCCGTTGCCAATCGGTGTAGGTCAGCTGGCCGCCAAAACTCTGCCGCCACGGCTGCCCACCGTCGATGTTTGCACTGATGGTGGTAGAGGCCTTCTGGGTGATCACCAATCCGTATGGACGCCCGAACGAGCAGTAGACGAAATCCGTGAAGTAGTTGATGTTGTGGATTGAGGTCAACAGGACAGCATCGATGTCCTCGCGCGCCATATGAGCGCGCAGACGCTCGAGGCGCCCCGACATCTCGGCTTCCGAAAAAGTCGGCGACGCCTTGTGACCATTTTCGATGGTCAGCGTGCGCAGCCTATCCATGTTGCCAGGCGGGCTGTCAGGTTTGGGCGTTGGCACCCGGTGCGTTGGGGTTCTTAATCTCGAAGCCCGTGCCCTGCAGTGTCTCGACCATATCCACCTTGAGACCTCGCGCTTTCTGCGCGGACCCGACGTCCAGGAGAATCACCACCCCGTTCGACTCGGACTTTATCTCGTGGCCCTCGGCCGGCCCGAGGGCGAAATTGTGCTGCCAGCGCCCATCGATGGACAGATGCACCGACGCTCCCGGCTGGCCCTGCAACGCATTGCGCATGACTTCGGCCGCCGCGTCACTGATCTCGATCTCCGGCGGTGTGCGATCCGGGGCCTCCACGCCCAGCGCTTCATGCAGCGCGCCGGTGTTGAACAGCTGCTTGACGACATCACAGCCGCCGGTGAACTCTTTGTCGATATAGAGCTGCGGGATGGTCGGCCAGTCGGAATAGGCTTTGATACCGTCGCGAATCGCCGGATCCTCGAGCACATTGACGGTCACATAATCCGCCAGAAGTGAGTCCAGTATGCCCACGGTGGTGGCGGAGAATCCGCATTGCGGCTGCTCACGCGTGCCTTTCATGAAAAGCACGGTCCGATCGGACGCGATCAAAGCATCGATTCGTTCCCGAATTGCTTCATCGGCAGACATGAAATTCTCCTTGCAGAGCCACGCCTGAGGATTGGCGCAGCACGGGTATGAAAGGAGGAAACACTAGCCGAGCCCGTGCACCGGCGCAACCCCATTCGGCCCTCCTGGCACGCCTCAGGCGCGTTCCTGGCGCAGACCGAATACGGTGCGTGGGGATTGAATATCACGCACGAAATGAAAGGGGCGCTCGCCAGACCCTTGGAAACCCGGGGCCCGCATCAGCACCACGTCGCCGGCAACGTGGGGGATCTCCCGAGCTCCGCTTCCGGTGCGGTCGTCACAGAGGGCGAAACGCCCCTTGCCTTCGAGGACAAACAGGCACACGAGATTTCGATAAGCCGTGCGGTCCCGGTGCGGCGTGATGCCCACTTCGCCGACGCTGTATCTCTGCAGCATGAGATCGTTGAAGATCAACCGGCCAGTGAATGGGTTGCATGATGCATTTTCGAGCAGATCATCCCAGAGTACCTGAAATTCCCTGGCGAGTGTGCGAAAAACACTGTCAGCAGAAAAATGCTCGCACACCTCCATGCGCTGATGCACCAGGCGCTCGCCTTTACCCACCAGCGGCCGGGCTGCACGAAAACGGCTGGCGCGTGCCGCGTCTAAAAGCAAAAGCCTCCATTCGTCGCCGAGTAGCGGCACTGCCAGTGCACCGGATTTCGCCAGGGCTTCGACGATTTCGGCGAGATGCAGGCGCGGCGTGGGGAAAATCGACGCGCAGGGGAAGCGGCGTGAAACGCTTCCGGCATTCACCTTACCTTGACTCGCACCTTGATCCACTCGTGTGTGATACGGCCAAGCCGTCCATCCTTTTTCATTGCCGCGATCTCATCGTTCAGTACCGTGCGCAACGCCTGGTCCGAGATACGCACGCCCCAAGCGAGGCTCTCATCGGTCAGTGGCCAATAGAGCCCGATGAGATCCTGATACGCCGGATCGCTGCCGATGCGCCAGGCCGTGGGGGCATCGTGAATGAAGACGTCTATCTCGCGACTCCTGAGCGCCGCGACGGCAGCCTCGATGGACGCGAGGGGCTGGGGCTTGGCGTTGCGCATGTTCGTTTTGACAAAGCTTTCACCCGTGGTTCCCGATTCGAACCCGACAGTGATAGGAGCGTTGAGCAGTGCGGTCAGGCTTCCAAGATTCTGAATTTCGTCTATGCGCGTAATGGCCATCTGCCCGATCTGCATATAGGGATCGGTAAAGGATATCTGCTTCTTGCGGCCGGCGGTGATGGACATACCGGACATGATGATATCGATGTCTCCGTCGGCGAGTGCCGGAATGAGCTGTTGCCAGGGGAGCTCTATGAATTCGATGCGCTTGCCGAGATCCTTGCCCACCTCATTGGCGAAATCGATCTCCATACCGACGAGCTTGCCATTCACCTTGTCGATCAGGGGCGGATAGTTCGCCGTCACGCCAACGCGCAGAACGGACTTCGATACCGCACTCTCGGTTGCCTTGCTGCCGTCATCCACTGGAACAGTGCAACCTGTCAGCCAGATCGCCGCAATCAGCAACGCGGAACCGATTCTCGAAAACAACCCGGTCATAGTGATGTCATCCTAAGTCATGGTGGTCATCCGGAGTGCCGCTATGATACTGGGATTTGACCTGTGTGGGACCCTCCAACCATGCCTGAGGGGTTGCTGGCAGCAATCTTTCATGGGTTCGTGTGCCGGCCCAAATGGGCTATCATGGAAGCCGATTCGCAGCGCCGTGCCGGCCATACGGGCAGTATCTCCAGGCTTCCGCGCCGGGGGATGCGAGGAGATGGGGAAGATCCCACGAGGCGCCGCGACCGCCATCGCCAGCCTGCGGTGACGGGGCCGTCCCACAGAGGGCGGTAAGGAGGTAATCCATGCGCACTGCATCGATCGTCGTCGGAATCGCGGTTGTTCTCGCGCTCCTGGCCTTTTTGTTCCAGGACAGCCTGTTCACCAGCGAGGAGCGCCTGGCCGAAGAGTCGGCGCCCACCGGCCAAGCCGCTACGCAAACCACGGCCGTTGAGGTGCCCAGCGTCGAAAGCCAGGCCAAAGCCTACATCACCAAGCTCACCGAGACACAGCCCGAGCCGATCCCGGCGAAGGACGCCGACCACTTCGTTTCGAAAGACCAGATAATCTCCTTGCTACCCGAATCCGCCATCGAGTTCACGACGCCGAAAGACCTCGCGCGAAATCCAGCGCTCAAACCGGATACTCCGATCACTGTCATCCGGGAGTCGGAGCAGATTGAAACGGTGACGCCGGAGAAAATCATCGCTGAGTCAGGAGGCGATCTGGACAAAATCGTCAAAATCCTCGATGGCGACGAAGTACTGGAGCTCACCGTGCGTGAAGTACTTCAACGTTATGCCGCCAACCCTGATCAACCTATTTCCGTGGTCAAGACGATTCAGTACTTCGAGATAACGACGCCTCGGGAGATCGCCCAGGACAAGACGCTCGCGCCTGACCAGGAGCTGAGAATCATCATTAAACCGTACCGCCTGGAGGCCGCCACCATCGCCGAGCTGCTCATGCGCGAAGGCAAGTACAATCCGGACTCCATTTTCTATGTGCGCACCGTGCGTGACACCGACAATCAGGGAATCTGGGGGATCATTCACGACGGAATAATGACGAACTTCGCCCAGGGCATGGCCATTCGACGCGGCAAAGAGGTAAATACCTACAAGATCGACATTCCCCGCGACGCGGATGAGCTACTGCGAGATCAGTCCAGTTCTTTTCTGGGTAAGTTGATTCACAGAAAGACGGCGGAATCCTATGTATACAATTTCAAGAAGAACCGCATGGGAAAGAATCCGGATCAAGTAACGCCGGGCCAGGAAATCGTGATCATCAACTTCGAACCCGAAGAGCTGATCGGTATTTACAAGCACTTCGTGGCCGAGCAGGGCTAAGCGGCACAGGAAACGTGAGACTCGTCATCGAGGCCAGCGATTTTCGGCGCCTCTCGGCCGATACGCAGAAGGAGCTCATCCGCCACTTCGCGGGTCGAAACTTTCTGGAGATCAGGGAGAGCCGACGACGAAGCCAGCAAGAGTGGCGGGAACCCATCGACCTCAATCGCGATCTCACCGTGCAGCTCATGCACGGGCTGGCGGACAATCACCGGCGGCGCCTCGAAGCTTTCGCCAGGAACAATGGCCGCATAACGGTGAAACGACTCCTCGAGGTAACCGGCGATCGGGACCCGAAAGTGCTCTCTTACTTTCAGAGTGTCGTCACCCGGAAACTCCGGCGCATCCTCGGTGATACTGACAAGAAGACATTTCTAATCGGTTGGGATTATGCGTCGACAAAATGGAATAAGGCGCATACAGAGATTCTCGATGGTGACTACTACGTCACCGACAAAACCCTGAGTGCACTGAAACATTACTTTCGCAGGGCTTGACGGGCCGCCTGCGGAGGCCCGGTGAATATGACTCTGCCAACCACCCGCGCCGACTGGTATCGCCGCGTCTGGTCGGTGGCCTGGACGAACACGTTATCCAACGTCTCGGTCCCTCTCGTGGACATCGTGATACCGCTGTAGTCGGGCACCTGCCGACTCCCACGTTCATCGGGACCGTCGCCCTCGGCGCGGTGGTGTACCGCCGGGCATTTTTGAACGCGGTCCACGCTTCGACAGTTTGTGCGGGCCTGGTAGCGGTTCTCTGCTGCCTCGGCTACGCAGCGTTTGGCCCGACCATCGTCGCACTGATCATGGGGATCTCCGAGATCAGGGCGATGGCCGGGGAATTTCTGCCATGGCTGGCGATTGCGCCGATCGTTTCGGTCTGGAGCTTTCAGCTCGACGGCATCTTCAGCGGCACTACCAGAACGGTCGCCATGAGAAATGCGATGCTCCTGTCGCTGGCCGCTTTCCTGATTGCGGTCTGGCTGTTTCTACCCCTGTGGGCGGCGCTGATGGTACTCATGGTGACCTGGGCGATCACGCTTGGGATCTGGTACCCGCGGATAGTGCGCAATCTGCCGGAATCCTGACAGCGGTATCTGCTGCGCCCTCACGCCTGCTCCAGCTCGATGAGCGTGCCGCAGAAATCTTTCGGGTGCAGGAACAGCACGGGCTTGCCGTGGGCACCGATGCGCGGTTCACCGTCGCCAAGTACCCGTGCACCGGCGGCCGTCAATCGATCCCGGGCCGCACGGATATCCTCTACCTCGTAGCACACGTGGTGCATGCCACCGGCGGGATGACGCTCGAGGAACGCGGCGATGGGCGATTCTTCGCCCAGCGGGTGCAGCAGCTCTACCTTGGTATTCGCGAGCTCCACAAACACGGTGGTCACGCCGTGGGCGGGCTGCTCCACCGGCTCGGAGACGCGCGCGCCCAACGTATCCCGATAGATGGCGCTGGCCGCCACCAGATCCGGCACCGCGATGGCGATATGGTTCAGCTTGCCGATCATCGGCGTGCCCGGCGCCGGGGATTCGGGCGGTCGGATGAATCCGGTGTTCGTCCACCCTCGGCGAAGATCTCGACCAGGGTCCGGGCAGCAGCCGCCGGGGTGAGCGTACCGTCGGCGACACGTCGCTCGACCTCGGGCAGTCGTTTCTTTACCTCGGCGTCCGTCTTGAGTGCGTCGATGAGATGCGCCGAGACTTCGCTCCACAGCCAGGAGCGTGCCTGCTCGGCGCGCCGGCCGGCGAGCTCGCCACTCTCGCCCACCAGTTCCCGATACTGTTCCACCAGCGACCAAGCTTCCGGTATGCCGTCGCCGGTCAACGCCGAGCATGTGCGCACCGGGACTTCCCAGTGGGATGAACGTGGGCGCATCAACCGCAATGCACTCGCGTATTCCGCCGCGGTGCGCTGCGCGTGTGACGCGAGCTCTCCGTCAGCCTTGTTTACCAGCACCAGATCGGCAAGCTCGACGATACCGCGCTTGATAGCCTGAAGCTCGTCCCCGGAGTCCGGCAGCAGCAGCAGCACGAACACATCGGTCATATCGGCCACGGCCGTCTCCGATTGCCCGACACCCACTGTCTCGACGATGACCACGTCGAATCCGCCGGCCTCGCACACGACGATGCTTTCCCGTGTGTGCCGCGCTACACCGCCGAGGGTATCGCCGGCCGGCGACGGCCGGATGAATGCCGCCTGCGCCTGCGCGAGCGTCGGCATGCGCGTCTTGTCTGCGAGAATCGAGCCGCCGCTCAAGGTGGAAGTTGGATCGACGGACAGAACAGCGACCCGATGACTCAGGCCCAGCAGATGATTGCCGAAAGCCTCTATGAAGGTCGACTTGCCAACGCCCGGGGCGCCGGATATTCCAATGCGAATGGATGTCCCGGAGAACGGAGATAACTGCTCTATCAGCTTCGCAGCCAGTTCCTGATGATCTTTGCGCGACGATTCGACCAGGGTCACCGCCCGCGCAAGGGCACGCCGGTCACCGGCGAAGACCGCCTCCGCAAGCTTTACAGGATCGGAGATGTTGTCAGTTTCTGGCTTCTTCATCTACATCGGCGCATCACACGAACTCGATGATCGGTTGATCGGCGTCGACGCTCTCTCCAGGGGACACCAGCACCGACGCGATCTTTTTCTGCTCGTCGGCGCGCAGTACGTTCTCCATCTTCATCGCTTCGATAACGGCAAGCTCCTGGCCCGGATCCACGTCATCACCCGAATGCACGGATACAGAAACCAGAAGCCCCGGCATCGGCGCGAGCAGAAATCGTGATGACTCGACGGCTTTCTTGGCAGGCATCAACGCATTCAATGCCGCCGCGCGCAGCGAAAGAACCAGGATCTCGATGACGATACCACCCATGGCAAGCCGATAACCGATACCGGCACGCTCGACCTGCGCGCATACAGATTTTCCGTCTATCGTTCCCCTGAAAAATCGCTCGCCTGGCGCCCATTTCGTACTCACCTTTACCGACACACCATCGATGAGGACCTCGTCGTAGTCACCAGCACCGGTAATCGTCACCGCGCTGCGTTTGTCGCCGTGGCTGACCACCCAATCCCGAGGTGGTTCGGTGGCATCTGCCGACATCCGGCCACTGATCCCTCTCGCCCGTCGCCGCAGGCGCTGATGCACGCTTGCTGCTATACACGCGAGTGTACGCCACTCTTGCGCGTCCATTCGTTCGGGGTCATAGCCACCGGGAAATTCCTCATCGATGAAATTCGTGCTCAAGTGCCCGTCGGCGAAACGTGGATTCTTGAAGATCGCGGAGAGGAAGTGCATATTGTGAGCGATTCCGCGCAAATAAAATTCATCGAGAGCGAGTTGCATCCTCGCGATGGCTCCGGGTCGGTCATCGGCGTGAGTGATCAATTTGGCGATCATCGGATCATAGTAGATTGGGATCTCAGCACCCTCGCGCACACCGCTGTCCAGCCGCACATCGTCCGCGGACGGCGGCTGATATCGCACCAGCCGCCCGCAGGAAGGGAGAAAGCCCCGACGCGGATCCTCAGCGTAGATCCGCGACTCCATTGCCCAGCCATTGAGCTTCACGTCGGACTGTGTGATCTCCAACGATTCACCCGCCGCGATGCGGATCATGTGCTCGACGAGGTCGATCCCCGTCACGGCTTCGGTGACTGGATGCTCCACCTGCAGTCGTGTATTCATCTCGAGAAAATAGAAGCTGCGATCCACACTGACAATAAACTCCACCGTGCCAGCGGAGTAATAGTCGACGGCGCGGGCCAGGGAGACCGCCTGCGCCCCCATTTCGGCGCGCATCCGCCCATCGACGAACGGCGAAGGCGCCTCCTCGATGACTTTCTGATGGCGACGTTGAATTGAGCATTCGCGCTCCCCCAGATAGATTGTGTTGCCGTGAGTATCCGCGAGAACCTGGATTTCGATATGACGCGGCTCGGTGATGAACTTCTCGACGAATATCCGATCATCTCCGAAGCTCGAGCTCGCCTCGCTGCGCGCGCGCTTGAAGCCGTCCCGGCATTCATCATCATTATTGGCAACGCGCATTCCCTTGCCACCACCGCCGGCGCTCGCTTTGAGCATCACTGGATAACCAATGTCCCTCGCGATTTCCACCGCCTCGTCTGCATCCGAGAGCGCCTCCAAGTGACCGGGTACGCTGTTGACACCGGCTCCCTCGGCTATTCGCTTCGAGGTGATCTTGTCGCCCATGGATTTGACGGCAGCCGCCGGCGGCCCGATAAAGGTCACGCCAGCCGCGGCCAGCGCCTCCGGAAAGGCGGCGTTCTCGGACAGAAAACCGTAGCCCGGGTGCACGGCGTCGCTACCCGTCGACCGGCAGGCTTCGACGATACGCGCTACATCCAGGTAACTTTCCGTGGATGGTGGCGGCCCTATACACACAGCCTCGTCGGCCATTTCCACATGCAGGCTGTCGCGGTCGGCTTCCGAGTACACGGCGACAGTGGTAATGCCCATCTCGCGCGCCGTCCTGGTAATTCGGCAGGCGATTTCGCCCCGATTGGCAATGAGTATCTTGTCGAACATAACTAAAGGGGTAGGTTTCCATGCTTGCGCCATGGATTCTCTAGCTTCTTGTTCTCGAGCATGGCAAGGGACCGGCAGATTCGTTGCCGCGTAGTGCGCGGCAGGATGACGTCGTCGATATAGCCACGATGCCCGGCAATGAACGGGTTGGCGAATTTTCTGCGGTAATCTTCCGTTTGCCTGGCGATTTTCTCCTCGTCACCCAGATCCTGACGGAAAATAATTTCCACCGCGCCCTTGGGGCCCATGACCGCGATCTCGGCGCTCGGCCAGGCAAAGTTCACGTCACCACGCAAATGCTTCGAGCTCATCACATCGTAGGCGCCACCATAAGCTTTGCGGGTGATCACGGTGACTTTTGGTACCGTCGCCTCGGCATAGGCGTACAGCAACTTCGCACCATGCTTGATGATGCCGCCGTGTTCCTGCGCCGTTCCAGGCAAAAATCCGGGAACATCCACGAAGGTGACGATAGGAATGTTGAAGCAATCGCAGAAGCGAACGAATCGTGCCGCCTTGATGGAAGACTTGATGTCCAGGCACCCGGCCAGCACCAGAGGTTGATTAGCAACGATGCCAACCGTCGAGCCGCGCATGCGAGCAAGGCCTATGACAATGTTCTCTGCGTGGCGCGCTTTCAGCTCGAAAAAGTCCTCCTCGTCGACGATTTTGACGATCAGTTCCTTGATGTCGTAAGCCTTGTTGGGACTGTCTGGCACCAGACTGTCCAACGAGGGTTCAGAACGGTCTTCCGGGTCCTCGGTGCTTCGCACTGGCGGCTTTTCGCGATTGTTCGAGGGTAGAAAATCGATGAATCGGCGAATCATGAGCAACGCTTCAGCATCGTTCTCGAAGCTGCCGTCTGCGACACCGGAACGAGTGGAATGGGTTATGGCGCCGCCAAGCTCCTCGAGAGTCACCTCTTCATGAGTAACGGTTTTCACGACCTCCGGACCGGTGACGAACATATAGGAGCTGTCCCTGACCATGAAAATGAAATCAGTCATGGCCGGGGAGTACACGGCACCACCCGCACAGGGCCCCATTATCATCGACACCTGGGGTATCACTCCGGATGCCAGCACGTTACGTTGAAACACTTCCGCATAACCACCGAGAGATGCGATGCCCTCCTGAATTCGAGCGCCACCGGAATCATTGAGACCGATCACGGGCGCACCCACTTTCATGGCCTGGTCCATGATCTTGCAGATCTTTTCCGCATGGGCTTCGGAAAGCGACCCGCCGAACACGGTGAAATCCTGACTGAAAACGAACACCAGTCGTCCATTCACGGTGCCGTAACCGGTGACGACCCCATCGCCGGGGACCGTTTGCGCATCCATACCAAAATCCGAGCACCGGTGCTCCACGAACATGTCCCATTCCTCGAAGCTGTTCTCGTCGAGCAATAGATCAATACGTTCGCGCGCCGTCAGCTTGCCCTTGGCATGTTGGGCCGCCACACGCTGCTCGCCGCCACCCTGACGGGCCGCCTCACGTTTCTCCTCGAGCTTTCGAAGAATCTCTTGCATTGGAACTCCTGGAGGTGAAAAAAGAAAAATGGGGACAGTTAAATGGGGACAGATCTATTTATCTCTCTCTGCCGCGCTGCGGCAGAGAGAGATAAATAGATCTGTCCCCATTTAACTGTCCCCATTTTTCTTTTCCCCCTACGCCACCAACCGCCGCCGTTTTATCAGGTTCAGGATCTCTTTTGCCGCGGACGGTATGTTGGTGCCGGGTCCGTATATGGCCGCTACGCCGGCTTTCTGAAGCGCCTCGTAGTCCTGTGGCGGTATCACGCCGCCACATACGACGGTGATTTCACCGGCTCGCTCGCGTTTCAACGCTTCGATGAGCTGCGGAACCAGGGTTCTGTGTCCGGCGGCCTGAGACGAGACGCCGACGATGTGCACGTCGTTCTCCACCGCCTGCTTGGCAGCTTCCTCGGGGGTCTGGAACAGCGGCCCGATGTCCACGTCGAAACCGACATCGGCGAAGGCGGTGGCAATGATCTTCGCGCCCCGATCGTGGCCGTCCTGACCGAGCTTGACCACCAAAAGCCTGGGCCGGCGGCCCTCCTCTTCGGCGAAGCGGGCGACTTCATCCTGAATTCTGGCGAAACCGTCGTCGCCTTCGTAGGCCGCGCCGTAGACTCCGGAAATGGAATGGCTGACCGCGCGGTGGCGTGAGTACACCTGCTCCAGAGCATCGGAAATCTCACCCACCGTCGACCTGGCACGAGCCGCCTCGATGGCGAGCGCGAGCAGATTTTTCGCCTCATGGGCGGCACCGACCGTCAGCGCCTGCAACGCCTCGCGGCACCGTTTCTCGTCCCTGTCCTCCCTCACACGCTGGAGGCGTTCAATCTGATTGTTGCGCACGGCATCGTTGTCTATGTCGAGAATCTCGACATCGGGGTCTTGCGGGGGCGCATACTTATTCACCCCTACGATAATGTCTTCACCACGATCCACACGCGCCTGTCTGCGTGCGGCCGATTCCTCGATACGGCGCTTGGGCAGACCCGATTCCACAGCCTTGGTCATGCCGCCCGCAGACTCCACCTCATCGATGAGCTTGGTCGCCTCCTTTATGAGGCTCGCCGTCAAAGATTCCAGGTAGTAGGAACCCGCCAGCGGGTCGACGACTTTCGTGACATCCGCCTCTTCGCGCAGGATCAACTGTGTGTTGCGCGCGATTCGCGCGGAAAACTCGGTTGGCAAACCGAGAGCCTCGTCGAAGGCATTGGTGTGCAGTGACTGCGTCCCGCCGAGCACGCCGGCCAGCGCCTCGATGGTAGTTCGCACGATGTTGTTGTAGGGATCCTGGAATGTGAGACTGACACCCGACGTCTGACAATGGGTTCGGAGACATATCGAGCGTTCGTCCTTCGGAGAAAAATGACGCTTCATCAGCGTCGCCCACAGAACCCGCGCGGCACGCAGCTTCGCGATCTCCATAAAGAAGTTCATGCCGAGACAGAAAAAGAAAGACAGTCGAGGCGCAAACTCGTCCACGTCCAATCCAGACGCAATAGCCGCGCGCACGTATTCAATTCCATCGGCGATGGTATAGGCGAGCTCTTGAACGGATGTCGCACCCGCCTCCTGCATGTGATACCCGGAGATAGACACCGGATTGAAACGCGGCATGTGCTTTGCCGTATAACCGATGATGTCGGAAACGATGCGCATGGATGGCGCGGGCGGATAGATATACGTATTGCGGACCATGAACTCCTTCAGAATGTCGTTTTGAATGGTGCCCGACAGCTGCTTTTGCGAAACGCCCTGCTCTTCCGCCGCCACCACAAACATGGCCATCACCGGCAGCACAGCGCCGTTCATGGTCATGGACACGGATATGCGATCCAAAGGGATGCTGTCGAAGAGAATCTTCATATCCTCGACTGTGTCGATGGCGACACCGGCTTTCCCTACATCGCCTTGCACGCGGGGGTGGTCCGAGTCGTAACCGCGATGGGTGGCAAGATCGAAAGCCACGGACAAGCCAGTCTGTCCGGCCTCGAGATTGCTGAGGAAAAAGGCATTGGATTCCTCGGCGGTAGAGAAACCCGCATATTGACGCAGCGTCCATGGCCGGCCCGCGTACATGGTGGCGCGCGGCCCGCGCATGAAGGGCGCGAAACCCGGCAGCTCGTCGAGGGTTTCGATCCCCTCCAGATCCTCGGCCGTGTAGAGCGCCTTTACGTCGATGCCTTCCGGTGTCGGCAACACGAGCTCATCGACATTCCGGCCCTTCAACTCCTCGACCGCGCGCGCCGCCCAGTCGTCCAGAGAGGGTTTTTCGAACTCTGCCATGACCGTTTGCCTCCTGATTCGACCGATTACGCTTCCCGCGCGTAGCCCAATCTCTGCAGCGCTTCAGTGATTTCGTCGAGAATCACCGGATCGTCGATGGTTGCAGGCATCTTCCACTTCACATCGTCGGCAATCTTCTGAATCGTACCACGGAGGATCTTCCCGGACCGCGTCTTGGGCAACCGATCTACTACCGTTGCGATCTTGAAAGCCGCCACCGGGCCGATTTTATTGCGTACCATTTTGACTACTTCGGTGACGATTTCCGCTTCCCCGCGCTCCACACCGGAATTGAGCACCAGAAAGCCCACGGGCAATTGGCCTTTGAGCTGATCCGCAACACCCACCACCGCGCACTCGGCAACGTCCGGATGGGCCGCCAGCACTTCTTCCATGGCGCCCGTAGATAACCGGTGTCCAGCCACGTTGATGATGTCGTCGGTGCGCGACATGACGAACACGTAGCCGTCTTCATCGATATAGCCGGCGTCCGCGGTCTTGTAGTAACCGGGAAATTCGGACAGGTAAGCATCGACGAAGCGCTCGTCGGCATTCCACAGGGTCGGAAAGGTACCCGGGGGAAGGGGCAGCTTGATCACCAGCGCACCGACATCGCCCGGCTTCACGGGCTCGGCATTGTCATCGAGCACGTGCACTACCATACCCGGCACCGCCTTGCTGGGAGATCCCTGCTTCACCGGTAGCTTCTCAATGCCGATGCAGTTGGCGCAGATCGACCAACCGGTCTCGGTCTGCCACCAGTGATCGATGACCGGTACGCCGAGTTTCTCTTCCGCCCAGTGCAAGGTATCGGGATCGGTACGCTCGCCGGCGAGAAACAGCGTTCGGAAAGCGCTGAGATCGTAGTCACCGATGAGCTTACCCTCCGGATCCTCTTTCTTGATGGCGCGAAACGCGGTGGGCGCGGTAAACATGACCGCCACTTTGTGCTGGGCGATCACGCGCCAGAATGCGCCGGCATCCGGTGTGCCAACAGGCTTTCCTTCATAGAGGACCGTCGTGTTGCCGTTGAACAGCGGTGCGTAGACGATGTAGGAGTGGCCCACGACCCAGCCCACATCGGAGGCCGCCCAGTACACATCTCCCGGCTCGACGCCGTATATGTTCTTCATGCTCCATTTGAGCGCGACGATGTGGCCGCCGTTGTCGCGCACCACACCCTTGGGCTCGCCGGTGGTTCCCGATGTATAAAGAATATAGAGCGGGTCCGTGGCGGCCACGGGAACGCAATCATGGGGCGTGGCGGCCTCCATCTGCTCCTTCCAGTCCAGGTCGCGACCGGCAATGAGCTCGGCCTGTTTGGCCGCGCGTTGCACGATGATGCACTTGTCCGGCTTGTGTGCGGCGAGATCGATGGCGTTGTCCAGCAGCGGCTTGTAATCGACCGTTCGCCCCGGCTCGATACCGCAGGATGCCGACACGATCACTTTTGGTCGTGCGTCGTCGATGCGCACAGCGAGCTCGTTGGAAGCGAATCCGCCGAACACCACCGAGTGCACCGCGCCAAGCCGCGCGCACGCCAGCATCGCGACGACTGCCTGGGGAATCATCGGCATATAAATAATGACGCGGTCGCCCTTGCCGACGCCCTGGGCCGCAAGCACGCCGGCAAATTTCGCGACCTTGTCGCGAAGCTCGCGATAACTGAAAGTCTTGATAGTGTCGGTGACGGGACTGTCGTATATGAGTGCCGCTTGATCGGCGCGGCCGTTCTCCACGTGTACGTCCAGAGCGTTGTAGCAGGTGTTGACCTCGGCGCCCGTGAACCAGCGGTAGAAGGGCTTGTTGCTGTCGTCCAGCACCGAGTCCCAGCTCTTGTACCAGTGCACGTCCTCGGCTACTGCGCCCCAGAATGCTTCCGGGTCCCTGATGGAGTGCGCATGAACATCATCGTAGTGACTGGTCATCGGCCGACTCCCGCGTTAGTGACTTGTTATGCAATATAGCTTAGATTGTGCGCTGCAACAAAGCCTCTCGGCCGGCAACCACAGGGACTTTTTACCCCAAATGATGCTCTCGTGCATCCGCCAACCGATGACGCTTATGATGGAATGAGCGGCAAAGCAAGAGGAGATCCGGCCAGATGAAATACCAGAACATAAAGACGTCGGTCGACGGCGCGGTGGCGTTGGTGACGTTGAACCGGCCAAAAGTGCTCAACGCGCTCAATCACGACATGATGGTAGAGCTCGCCGACGCCGTCGAAAGCTTCGAGACGGACGATTCCATCGGCGCCATCGTCCTGACCGGAAACGAAAAAGCATTCGCGGCCGGCGCCGACATCTCGGAGATGGTGGAGAGAACTTCCGTCGACATGTACATGTCGGATCACTTCGCACGCTACTGGGACCGGGTATCGAAGTGCCGGAAACCGATGATCGCGGCCGTGGCCGGGCACGCGTTGGGCGGCGGATGCGAGCTGGCCATGATGTGCGACGTGATCGTGTGTGCCGACAACGCGCGCTTCGGCCAGCCCGAGATCAAGCTGGGCGTGCTGCCCGGCATCGGCGGCACCCAGCGCCTGATCCGCGCCGTCGGCAAAGCCAAGGCCATGGACATGTGCTTGAGCGGGCGGACAATGGACGCCGCCGAGGCCGAGCGCGCCGGCCTGGTGAGCCGCGTGTACCCCGTCGACGCCTTGCTGGACGAGGCCATGAAGCTGGCCGCGGAGATCGCCGGCATGTCGCGCCCCGCCCTCTACATGGTCAAGGAAGCCATCAATCGCGCCTACGAGACCACGCTCACCGAGGGCCTGCAATTCGAACGCCGTCTGTTTCATTCTGCGTTCGCCATGCACGACCAGAGCGAAGGCATGCGCGCCTTCCTGGAGAAACGGGCTGCCAAGTGGACTCATTCTTGAAGGTCCGGCGACTTCTTCTTCTGGGCCGCGGGTCACAACTCTGCCGCCAACGGCCGCTAATATGGAGAGCATGGGTCGGCTGAACTGATCCATCGAGAGCGTTGGAAATGAACGACCACGCACCGAGCATACTGGATCGCACGCTGAAGCGATTCCGCCGCGCCTGGCGTCTGGGCGGCATGGGCCGGGGCCCGTTGAAAGACGGCGTCGCTCCGGATCTACCGGATGCCGACGCCGGCCGCCTGCGCCAGCAGATCGACGCCTGTCTGGAAGCCCGCGGCGGCCAGGTATCGGCTCGGGCCCGGGCCGCGGAGCTGGGCGAAACCTATCTGGTACTCGACCCCACAGGGCGACGGCGCTTCCTCGAGATTCTGGCGCAGGACTACGACGTGGACAAGGCGGCGGTGGATGCTGCCATCGAGGCGCGTCAGGAGGCCGGAGACGAGGCCGAGCGGCGGCACGCCGAGAGTTACCTGCGCGAGGCCCTGGTGCCCCCGCGGGTCAAGCTCTTGAGCCAGTTCAACGAGCTCAGTCAGGGCGTGAAGTTTCTGGTGGACCTGCGCGCCGAGCTGATGATGTTCGCGGCGGAGGACGTACGCCTTCAGACGCTGGATGCCGACATTCATGCGCTGCTCGCCTCCTGGTTCGATATCGGCTTTCTGGATCTGAGGCGCATCACCTGGGAAACCCCGGCGACGCTTCTGGAGAAGCTCATCGAGTACGAAGCCGTGCACGCGATTCTGTCCTGGGACGATCTCAAGAACCGTCTCGGGGACGATCGCCGCTGCTACGCCTACTTCCATCCACGCATGCCCGACGAGCCGCTCATTTTTGTCCAGGTAGCTCTGGTCGAGGGCATGTCCGACAACGTGCAAGGATTATTGGACGAAGACGCACCTCCCGGAGACCCGGAAGAAGCCGACACGGCGATTTTCTATTCCATTTCCAATTGCCACCTGGGCCTCGCCGGCATCAACTTCGGGAATTTCCTCATCAAGCGCGTGGTGGACGATTTGGTAATGGAGTTGCCGAATCTCGAGACATTCGCGACGCTTTCACCAATTCCTGGATTTCGCGACTGGCTGCGGGAGCACGCGGACGGTGGCCAGATCACGTTGTTCGAAGACAGTGAATTTCAATCCTTGCAGAGCATCACCGGCGCGGTGGACCCGGTCGAGGCGATCGAATCGCTACTGGAGCAACCCGACTGGATAAGCAGAACGGATCTCACGTCGGTGCTGGAGCCGATACTCATGCGCCTGTGCGCGCGCTATCTGATGCAATCCCGCAACGGTCAGCGCGCCCGCAACCGCGTCGCGCACTTCCATCTCTCCAACGGCGCCAGAATCGAACGCATCAACTGGCTGGCCGACACCTCCGCCCGCGGCCTGTCACAATCCGCCGGCCTGATGGTCAACTACCGCTACAAGCTCGAGGACATCGAACAGAATCACGAAGCCTACACCGGCAAGGGCGAAGTTGCGACGGGACCGGCGGTGAAGAAATTGATCTAGAGACGAGGCGGTTGGAGCGGTAGGAGCGAGCTTGGAGGGGACAGATTTGAAATCTGTCCCCCTGGTCGCGAGCAAGCTCGCGACCAGATCAGTCCGCCGCGTCGCTGTAGGCTTCCATCGGCGGACACCCGCAGGCCAGGTGCTTGTCGCCGTAGACGTTGTCGATGCGGCCCACCGGGGGCCAGAACTTGTCCTCGCGCACCTCGGTTGCCGGAAAGAAGGCGGTCTCCCGGGAGTAAGGGTGATTCCACTTTTCCGCCACCAGCGACGGGTACGCGTGGGGGGCGTTGACCAGGGGGTTGTCTTGTCGGTCGCCTTCGCCCGATTCCAGCGCGGCGATCTCCCGGCGTATGGCGATCATGGCATCGCAGAATCGGTCCAGCTCGCGCTTGGATTCGCTTTCGGTGGGTTCCACCATCATCGTGTCCGGCACCGGAAAGGACATGGTGGGTGCGTGGAAGCCGTAGTCCACCAGTCGCTTGGCGACGTCGTCCACCGTGATGCCACAGGACGCCTTCACCGGGCGCAGGTCGATGATGCACTCGTGGGCGACCCTGCCGTTCTTGCCCGTGTACAAGACCGGGAAGTGCGGATTCAGACGGTGAGCCACGTAGTTCGCGTTGAGAATTGCAATCTCGGTGGCACGCCGCAGTCCGGCGGCGCCCATCATCGTGATGTAGGCCCAAGCGATCGGCAGTATACAGGCCGAGCCCCAGGGCGCGGCGGCAATCGTGCCGATGGTGCCGGAGGCCGCGGCCACAGGGTTAACACCGTCCACCACCGGGCTGTCCGGTAAATACGGCGCCAGATGGGCGACCACGCCGATGGGGCCGACGCCGGGGCCGCCGCCACCGTGGGGAATACAGAAGGTCTTGTGCAGATTCATGTGGGACACGTCGGCACCGAACTCGGCAGGCCGGCAGACCCCCAGCATGGCGTTCAAGTTGGCGCCGTCCATGTAAACCTGGCCGCCGTGATCGTGAATGATCTGGCAGATTTCACGGATCGCCTCTTCGAACACGCCGTGGGTGGACGGGTAGGTGATCATCAACGCCCCGAGGGTGTCGGCGTACTGTTCGGCCTTGGCGCGCAGGTCGGCGACATCGACGTTGCCATTGTCGTCGCAGGCGACCACTACCACCTTCATGCCGGCCATATGCGCACTGGCGGGATTGGTGCCGTGGGCCGATGACGGGATCAGGCACACGTCGCGATCGTACCCGCCGCGATCCGCATGGTACTTGCGAATGGCCAGAAGCCCCGCATACTCGCCCTGGGAGCCTGCGTTGGGCTGCATGGACACGGCGTCGAACCCGGTCACCTCGCAAAGCATGGCTTCAAGCTCGCCGATGAGCGCGTGATACCCGCTCACCTGATCGGCGGGCGCGAAGGGGTGCACGCGCGCGAACTCCGGCCAGGTGATGGGGATCATCTCGGTGGTGGCATTGAGCTTCATGGTGCACGAACCGAGAGGGATCATGGAACGGTCCAGCGCGATATCCTTGGTCGCCATGCGACGAAGATAGCGCAACATCTCGGTTTCCGCGTGATAGAGATTGAACACCGGGTGCGTAAGATAACCGCTCGTGCGTCGCAACTTTTCGGGAATGCACTCCGCGAGATTTGTATCGAGATCGTCGATGGACGGCGACTCTCCCTTGTCCGAAAAAACTTTCCACAATCGTGTCAGGTGCTCGCGGCTGGTGGTCTCGTCGCAGGATATTCCCAGGGTATCCGCATCCAGCGGCCGCAGGTTGATACCTGCCGCGCGCGCCGCATCGACGATGTCCGCCGCGCGGCCCTGGGCGCTCACCGTGAGGGTGTCGAAGAAGGCATCGTGAACCGGATTGAATCCGAGATCTTTCAGTCCGGCAGCGAGGATGCGCGTCAGCCGATGCACGCGCTCGGCAATGCGTCTGAGGCCCTCGGGTCCGTGGTACGCGGCGTACAACCCCGCGATCACCGCCAGCAACACCTGGGCGGTGCAGATGTTGCTGGTGGCTTTCTCCCGGCGTATGTGCTGCTCCCGGGTCTGCAACGCCATGCGCAGGGCCGGCCGGCCGGAAGAATCCACCGAAACGCCGATGATGCGCCCCGGCATGGAGCGCTTGTAGGCAGCGCGGGTGGCGAAGAAAGCTGCGTGGGGCCCGCCGAATCCCATGGGGACACCGAATCGCTGGGAGTTTCCGAGAACGATGTCAGCGCCCAGCTCACCCGGCGGCGCGAGCAGGCAAAGGCTCAACAAATCTGTCGCCACGCAAGCCAGCGCCCCGCCTTCCCTGGCGCGTGCGATGGCCGGTCCGATGTCGTGCACCATGCCGCTGGAGCCCGGGTACTGCAGCAGGGCTCCGAAAATCTGCGCGCCATCCAAATCGGTGTCGGCGTCACCGACGACGACCTCGACGTCTAAGGGACGCGCGCGGGTCTGGACGACGGCAATCGTCTGGGGGTGGCAATCGGCGTCGACGAAGAACTGATTGGACTTGCTCTTCGACAAGCGCTTCGCCATGGTCATGGCCTCGGCCGCGGCGGATCCCTCGTCCAGCAACGACGCGTTAGCAAGATCCATTCCGGTGAGGTCCATGACCATCTGCTGGTAGTTGAGCACGGCTTCCAGGCGCCCCTGGCTGACCTCCGCCTGATAAGGCGTGTACGCGGTGTACCAACCGGGATTTTCGAGCACGTTGCGTTGAATGACGGCGGGCAGCACGGTGTCGTAGTAACCCATGCCGATCATGGAGACGGGCGTCTGATTCTGCCCGGCGAGCTGGCGCAGACGTTCCAGGGTCTGCTGTTCGCCGAGTCCACGGGGTAGCCTGGAAGGGGTATCCGAAACGATGGACTGCGGCACGGTTTCGTCCACCAGAGCCTGTAGGGATTCCACGCCCAGCTCGCGCAGCATTTCCGCTATGTGCGTGTCGTCGGGTCCGACATGACGAGGGATGAATTCGTCGTGGGTTTCCAGGTCATCCAACGAGCCGTATTGTTCGGACATTAGTTGCGGTTCTCTTTATTGTTCCAGATGATCGGCGTTTGACGAACTGTTTACAGATCGTCCGTATATTCCTTGTAAGCGTCCTCATCCATGAGATCATCGAGCTCGCTCGTATCGGTGATCTTCATCTTGATGAACCACCCGTCTCCCATGGGATCGTTGTTGACCTTCTCGGGTTCATCCGCCAGGGCTTCGTTGACCGCGACGACGGTGCCACTCACCGGAGCCTTCACTTCACCGGCCGCCTTCACGGACTCGATCACCACCGCATCGCTGCCGCCGCTCAACTCCTTGTCGATCTCCGGCAGCTCCACGTACACCAGCTCCCCCAGTTGGTCTTGCGCGTAATCGGTAATGCCGATCACGCCGATACCGTCGTCTTGCATGAGAATCCACTCGTGATCCTTCGTAAACTTCACTGCGCTCATGATCCCCTACCCCCCCGTTGCAACGTGCCGGGCGCACGCTCTTCAGCCTCGATAATAACGCCTTTCGACGAACGGCAACCGGACAACCTCGGTGGGCAGCTGCTTACCGCGAACCACGGCTTGCACGATGGTGCCCGGCTTTTGATGCGCGCTGCCAACATAACCCATGGCCACGGGAGCGCCCACCGTGGGGCCGAAGCCACCGCTGGTGACGATGCCGATGCCGATGCTGCCGCCATCGCCGTCCATCAGCTCGGCGCCGGCGCGAACCGGCGCCCGCCCGCGTGGCCGAAGTCCGACCAGACGCCGGCTCGCTCCCTCGACGAGCTGGCGCAAGATCCGGTCATCCCCCGGGAAGCCACCGGCACGCTGACCGCCAGGTTGCCGGACCTTGGCAATCGTCCACCTGAGTCCTGCCTCCACGGGGGTCGTCTGCAGTGTCAAGTCGTGGCCGTAGAGGCACAGCCCCGCCTCCAGGCGCAAGCTGTCCCTGGCCCCCAACCCGATGGGGGCCACCGCGTCGTTGGCGAGCAGCTTTCTCGCCAGGGCGTCGGCCGCCGCACCGGGCACGGAAATCTCGAATCCGTCCTCGCCCGTATAGCCGCACCGGGAAACGACGCAAGCAATTCCCGCCAGCTCCACATCCGCTGCCGTCATGAACGGCATGTTGATGATGGTCGGCGCCATAGCGCCCAGGACCTCACAGGCCGCGGGTCCCTGGAGCGCCAGCAAGGCGCGACCCTCGAGCTCCTCGATTCGGCAGCGATCACCCACCGCGATCCGCATTCTGTGCAGGTCGTCCTTCTTGCAGGCCGCATTAATCACCATATCCAAGTGTTCGCCGGCGTTGGCAACTAAGAAATCATCCAGAACGCCGCCCCCGGCATCGGTGAATAAGCCGTAGCGCATGTGCCCGATTTCGAGATCGACAACATCCATGGGCGCCAGGGATTCCAACGCACTGGCGGCGCCCTCGCCGGAAATGCGCACCTGCCCCATGTGGGACACGTCGAACAGACCCGCGGCGGCACGGGTGTGCTTATGCTCATGGATGATCCCGTGGGCGTACTGCACCGGCATGTGGTAGCCCGCGAAAGCCACCATTCGGGCTCCCAGCTCGAGGTGCAGGTCGTAGAGGGGTGTTCTCGCCAGCGATACGCTGCCGGAACGGCAAGTCGTGGACATATTGAATGGTCTATGGCGCGATTGTTATTCGTTCACATTATAAAGGGACCGGAGCGGGAACCAAAAATCAGCACGCGAACTCCCTCAGAAGCCGTCCCGGCCTGGGCGCATCGCTGCGGGCACCATTCTCGTCCACGATACGGGTACCGTTCACCCACACTCCCAGGACACCGACGGCGTCGGTGGTCAGGCGCGGCGCCCCCGCGGGCAAGTCGAATACCCGCCGGCTGGGGCCACGGTCGACGCGCAGCGGGTCGAAGAGCAGGAGATCGGCGTGAGCGCCGACGCTCAGGCGGCCGCGATGGCGAATACCAAAAATCTCCGCGGGCTCGCTGGTCAATCGCCTGACACCCTCCGCCAGTGACATCGCGTGGCGCTCGCGTACCCAGTAACCGAGGAGATGCAGCCCGAATCCAGCATCGCAGAAAAAGCTCAAGTGCGCGCCGGCGTCGGACAACGCGATGGCGCTGGCGGGATGGGTAAGCAATCTGGCGACAGCGGAATCGTCTGAATTCAGAAGCACCGCGACGAAGGTGGTGCGCAAATCCTCGGCGAGTGCCAGATCCAGCATCCAGTCCAGGGGCCGCTTGCCCTCTTCGGCGGCGATCTCGGCAACGCTGCGGCCTTCGAAACGGCGGTTCTCGGGCTTGCATACTTCCAGCACGCGTAGCTTCTGCCACTCGCCATTGAACAAACGCACGCTTGCCGGCTCGCTCAGATCACGCTCGACGGCATTGCGAAACGCGGCATCGGCGAGAATTCCGGGAACCGCTTGGGGGGCCGCCGTCAGGGCCGGCGACCAGGCGGCGATCCCCTCCAACGGGTACGGGGCGCGCAGGGTGAATTCCATGGTCAGAGGGCAACAAGACACCTGACCGTAAAGTCTGTGCCCCCGCTCGCGGCCTTGGCTAATCTGATCGAGCTCCGCAAAGACGCCTTCCGGATTGGTGCTGTTGTGAAGCAGCGCGGCGATCATCACAGGCCGGGAGTTTTCCGCGGCCAGTGATTCCAGAAATGGAATGCTGGTGCCGCCACCCTTGGTAAGCATGAATATTCCGCGTTTGCGCTCACCGAGCACGCTCACCAGGGCGCGCATTTCATCATCGTCGGCGAGCCGCGACGGCATCGGATCACCATCGGCGCCGTTGTGCGACGGCGAGGTCGAGGTGGCGAAGCCGATTGCGCCGGTGTCCATGGCCTCACGCACGATGGCACGCATCTGTTGGATCTCGTCCGCCGTGGCTGCCCGCCGGGGTGCATCGGCGCCGAGCACATAGGTGCGTACCGATGAATGGCCAATGAAGGCCGCCACGTTCGGGCCCATGCCCTTTTCGGCGATTGCGTCCAAGTATTCCGGAAAACTTTCGAAGCGCCACTGGATGCCGGCGTGCATGGCATCCAGCGACATGCCTTCGACACGCACTAGGTTGCGCATGGTGAGCTCGCGATCGGCCGCACGGCAGGGGGCGATGGTGAAGCCGCAGTTGCCCATGACCACGGTCGTCACGCCCAGGCCCGGAGACGGCGCCAGCATCGGATCCCAGGTGATCTGGGCGTCGTAGTGTGTGTGGGTATCGACGATACCCGGGGCCAGCACCATGCCGCCAGCATCAACCACCTCGCGCCCGCTGCCCACGTCGTCCCCCAGCGCGCTGATGCGGCCATCCCTGACCGCAAGATTACCTGGCACGATCGCCGAGCCGAGCCCGTCGCAGATGCGGGCATTGGTGATGACGAGATCGTGCATATCCACGCCGGCGCGACGCTTCAACGCTGGGTCGAAAGATACTCGATCACGTCGATCTTGCTGATGATCCCCGTTATATCGCCGTCTTCCACTACCACCGCGACATTCTGGTCATCAAACACGGACTGCACGGCGGTGAGTGAATCATCGATACTCACCTGGCCCTCGAGATCCGCGGCCGCTTGCGCCACCGTGTCCGAGAGCGTGCATTGCTGATCCACGAGGCTGTGGAGAAGATCCACCTCGTGGATCATTTTCAGTGGTGCGGTCTTCTCGCCCCTGGCCACGGGCATCTGGGATATCCCGTGATCCGACATGCGCTTGGCGACGCTCGCCAGGGTCTCGTCGGGCTGCGCGAACTCGATCCCGCCGCCCTTGAAACGCAGAACCTCGCGCACGGTGCCCAGCAACTGCTCGGGCCCGAGATAACCCATGTCTTTCATCCAATCGTCGTCGTAGCACTTGCTCAGGTAGCGGTCGCCGGAGTCAGCGACGATGACCACCACGATCTTACCGGGACCGAGCTCTTTCGCTACCTCCAAGGCACCGTAGACGGCGGTGCCGGTGGAGCCGCCGGTAAAGATGCCTTCCTCGCGGGCGAGGCGCCGGGCGGTGAGAAAGGAGTTCTTATCCGACACCTCTTTCACTTCGTCGATAACGGACATGTCCAAGGTGCCGACCATGAAATCGTGACCGATGCCCTCGACCCGGTAAATGCCTGGCTGGCCCGAGCTACCCTTGTAGAATTCGTCGTGGTAGATGCTGCCGACGGGGTCGGGACAAACGATGCGTAGCTCACGGCCCGCCTCGGCGGCCTTTTCCTTCAGATACTTGCCCGCTCCGGAGATCGTGCCGCCGGTGCCGATACCACCGACGAGACAGTCGATCTGCCCATCCGTGTCCTCCCAGATCTCGGGGCCCGTGGTGAGATAGTGGGCCTCGGGATTGTTCATGTTGTAGTACTGATCGGTGTAGAAGCCGCCGGGTGTCTCCCTGGCGATGCGCTTGGCCACTTCCACGTAGCTGTCAGGATGATCGTGGGGCAGATCGGTGCGGGTAATGATGACTCTGGCCCCATAGGCCTTGAGCATGTCGACCTTTTCCTTGCTCATCTTGTCGGGCATGCTGAATATGCAACGGTAACCGCGCACCGCCGCCGTCATTGCGAGCCCCAGGCCGGTATTTCCGGAAGTGCTCTCCACCAGCGTCGCGCCCGGTTTGAGCAGGCCAGCCTCTTCCGCACGGCGAACCATGTTGACCGCCATGCGATCCTTGACCGATCCGCCAGGATTGAGGTTCTCCAGCTTGGCAAGGACCGTGGCCATACTCGAATTGGTCAGACGGTTGAGCTTTACCAACGGCGTATGACCGACGAGGTCGAGGATGTTTTCTGCGTATTTCATGATGGTACCTCAACATCGAAACTGCTGTGCTTGATGACCAATCTACAGCAGCCAAAGCGTCATATCCATCGGGTCATATTCATGGGGACAGCCGCCGCCGGTGGCGGCGCGGGTAGCGCATAACCTGAATCAGGCCCGCAGCGCCTTCAGGGCGCGGGGCTCGGGACCTACTTCGAGTGTCGAGAGTGGACGCGGCTCGGTGATGCCGAACCCTTGCGCATAATCGACGCCGATTCGGCCCAGCTCTTCGAAGATCTCCTGACTCTCGACAGCCTCCGCGATTGTCCGTTTGCCCATTGCATGGCCCATATCGTTGATGGCTTTGACAAGCGCCCGGCTCACCGGATCGTCGCAGATTTCCTTGACGAAGACACCGTCGATTTTGATCAGATCGACAGCCAGATTCTTCAGATAAGCAAAGGACGAGACACCGCTGCCAAAATCATCGAGCGCGAAGGAACATCCCAGTCCTCTCAGCGTGGAGATCAGTCGTGAAGCGCTCGAGAGATTCGTTATTGCCGCAGTCTCGGTGATTTCGAAGCAGATCTTCTCAGCCGGCACGCCCTGCGCCTCGAGCTGGTCGATCACGAAGCCGAGAAAGTTCTTGTCGTTGATGCTGGGGCTGGACAAATTTATCGAGCAGCGCTCCGTCTGCGCGAGCTCCGCGGGATGCGTGCTCAACCACGAGAAGGCGTTCGTTACCACCCAGCGATCAATATTCACCGAAAGCCCGTAGCGCTCGGCTGCCGGCAAGAATGCTCCGGGTGATACCATTGCGCCATCGTGATCCCGCATCGATAGCAGCAGCTCGTAGTGCCAGCCAGAGGCATTCCCGGCAATGACCGGCACGATGGGTTGAAAGCGCAAGGCGAAACGCTCCGTTTCCAACGCTTCGTTAATCCGCGACACCCAGCGCATTTCACCGAATCTCCTGCTGAGCTCCGCATCGCCTTCACGGTAGATATGGATTCGGTTGCGCCCCCCATCCTTGGCTGCGTAACAAGCCGCATCGGCCGCTTTCAGCACTTCTGTCATGCTCACCGTCAACGACGTAATCGGCACCAGCCCCGCACTCACTCCCACAGCGAAGCTTTTTCCATCCCACTGGAAACGGTATTCACAGATCGATTTGCGCAGCACCTCGGCGACGCGCTTGGCGTCCTGCAACGTGCAGTGCTCGATGAGCACTGCAAACTCATCGCCGCCGAGGCGAGCCAACAAGTCGCTCTTGCGAACCTTGGCCTTCAACACCTCTGCCAGCTGGCGCAACAGCTCATCGCCGGCAATGTGTCCACTGGTATCGTTGATGACCTTGAACTGATCCAAGTCCAGATAGCACAGGGCGTGCTCACTGCCGTCGGCGTGCGCTCTGAGCAGCGCGCGCTCCAGATAGCGCTCGAACTCCGCCCGATTGACGAGGCCGGTGAGACTATCGTGGGTCGCCTGATGAGAAAGCTGTTGGGTAAAGTTGTAAGATTCGGTGACGTCGGTTTGAATGCCCACATAGTGGGTCAGGTATCCCGAGTCGTCGAAAACCGGCGACATGCGCAACTGGTTCCAGAACAGCGTCCCATCCTTGCGATAATTCTTGAGCACTCCTCGGTAGTCCCCGCCGGCACCCATGGCGGCACGCACTTTACCGAGCTCATCCTGCTCGTTGTCACCGCCTTGTAGAAAACGCGGATTTCTACCCAGCACCTCGTCCCGGGTATAGCCCGTCATTCTCTCGAATGCCGGATTACAGTAGACGATCGGATGATCATCGCGGCGATGATCGGTTAGCAGAATTCCGTTACTGGTTGCCTCGATGGCGCGTTGACTGAGATGCAGCGCATTCGCGGTGCGGCGAGCTTCTTCCAGCTGACTTGTCGCGCGCCGCCATTGACGGACGAGCAACACGGCCAGCGCCACGGCACTGAGAATCGTACCCAGAAGCGTTACAACGATGTATCGACGTATACCGCGCAGCTCCGAGGTATGCAGGTCGTGCCGGGCACTGGTTTGCAGATAGGCGTCCAGGTGCAGCTCGTTCAACACCGGTTCCAGGGTGCTGAGCCGAGCCTGGAGCAGACGCAGACTCAACGCATCCGCCTGGTCGATGGACTGAACGTCCTCTCTTACCTGATCGAGCACGGCGAGGGCACTCTGACTGGCGGCCTCGACATCGGTGATCTTTTGAAGGATCTGTCCCTGGCGACCCTCGGTCAGAAGCGGGATTCGGCTCCTCAGGGCGTCGAAACGCTCCTGCACTTCCGCGGCCGTGTAGGCTCCGTCCTCGGTGCCAACCCTGGCCTGGAACCCGGCGACGGCGTTCCTCAGCTTGAGCAACTCTATCAGCGGCTGGGAGGCCACCCACATGCTGATTTTGATGTCCCGGGTCGCGACCCCCTCAAGACTGCGCAACTTGGTCAACGAGTAGATCAGGCTCGCAGCCAGGATCAGTACCAGGGCTCCGACCAGGATGAGCGGTAGGTTGCGTCGCAGCATGCTAATGGATGATCAGCGTTCGGCGCTGCCGTATCCAGTAGCGATCCATCGGCTCATGGGTGAATTCCAGGCGCAGATCTTTCGCCTGGATGACGAATCTGCGGATCTCCGATCCGGTACGCAGCACGAGGCACGCCAACGGCAGCGAAAGGCCCATTGGCGACACTCGGAGCGCGGGGATTCTATGGTTGCGGCAGCATATTCCCACGTAAGTAAAGTGTAGTCGAAGAATACTGACTGGCGGCGGGGATCCGGCTTGAGCTTGGCGGGACGGCAAGCCATAGTCAGCTGAACGTATCCAACGTAATCCATTGAATCAGGGCGGTATCGGTCCAGGGATGTCAGCCGCGAAATTGAGATTGAGCCAGCCGGAAGCGGGCGTCCTGCGGGTTCAGGTGTCGGGTAGCTGGGCTCTGGCGACCGGGTTGCCTTCTACCAGCGAGGTGGAGCACGCCATCGACGGCGGCCAGGCGCTTTCACGGCTGTGCTTCGATGCGGGCGATCTGGAGACCTGGGACTCGAGCCTGGTCAATGCCATCTACAAGCTGGTGCGCCATTCCAAGCGTGCGGGCGTGCCACTCGACCTTTCGGGCTTGCCCGAGGGGTTGCGCGGCCTGCTCGATCTGGCCGAGGCGGTGGCGCCGCACCGGGAGATCCAGGAACACCGTCCCGACGCGTCCTTTCTTGCCGATGTCGGCAGCGAAGCCATGGAATCCGTTCGCTCTGTGGCCGATATCGTGCGCTTCGTCGGCGGCGTGTCGGTATCTCTGGGGCGCATGCTCAGGGGCCAGGCCCGCTATCGAGCCTCGGACCTGTTTCTCATCGTGCAACAGGTAGGCGCCCAGGCGCTGCCCATCGTCAGTCTCATCAGCGTGCTGGTGGGACTGATTCTCGCATTCGTCGGTGCCGTGCAGCTCGAGCAATTCGGTGCGGATATTTTCATCGCGAATCTCGTCGGGCTGGGAATGGTGCGCGACATGGGCGCGATGATGACCGGGATCATCATGGCCGGGCGTACAGGCGCCGCCTACGCAGCCGAGCTCGGCACCATGACGGTCAACGAGGAAATCGACGCGCTGAGAACCATGGGCATCTCGCCCATTGACTTCCTGGTCGTGCCCCGCATTCTCGCGCTGGTGCTGATGATGCCCATTCTGACCCTGTATGCCGGTCTCATGGGAATTCTCGGCGGAGCGCTGGTCGGCGTGACGTTGTTCGATATCGGAATCTACGAGTATTTTCGGCAGACCCGGTCCGCCATCGACCTGTTCGATGTATTCGGCGGACTGTTCAAGGGTCTGGTATACGGAGCGATCGTCGCCGTCTCGGGTTGTCTGCGCGGCATGGAGTGCGGGCGAAGCTCGGCGGCGGTGGGGGCCGCGACCACCTCCGCTGTTGTGACGGGCATCGTATTCATCGTCATTGCATGCGCCATGCTGACGATCGCCTACGACATTCTGGGCATCTAGAATTGATGACGATCGGGCAAGCGCACATACGATTCGAGAGCGTTACAGTCGGATACGGCGACCGCTTAGTGCAACGGGATCTGGATTTCACCATAGGGCGAGGAGATATCTTTGCCATTATGGGTCCAAGCGGGTGCGGTAAGAGCACCCTGATGCGCAGTGCAATCGGGCTTCTTCGGCCGTTTGCGGGTCGAATTCTCTATGGCGAGGACAGCTTCTGGGGCGTAGATCCTGAACGCCAGAAGATTCTGATGCGTGCATTCGGCGTCATGTATCAAGGTGGCGCATTGTGGAGCTCCATGTCGCTGGCCGAAAATATCGCTTTGCCTCTGAAGGAGTTCATGGGGCTGCAGGATGAGCCCGCCCGTGAAATCGCTTCGCTCAAGCTGGCCTTGGTGGGACTGGCCGGCTTCGAGGATTACTATCCTTCGGAGATCAGTGGTGGCATGCGCAAGCGCGCTGCCATTGCCCGGGCCATGGCGCTGGATCCCGACACGCTATTTCTCGACGAGCCCTCGGCGGGGCTCGATCCAATCAGCTCACGGTTACTCGATGAGTTGGTAGTGCGCTTGCGGGACAGCCTTGGCACCACCATCGTGATCGTCAGTCATGAGCTCTACAGTATTCTCAGTATCTGCGACAACTCGGTATTTCTCGACACGGAGACCTCGACCATGCTGGCCACTGGTAATCCGCGCCTGTTGAGAGACGAAAGCGACAATCGACAGGTACGTGAATTTCTTACCCGGGGGACACCATGAGCAGACGAGCGAACACGACGGTCATCGGCGCGTTCGTTATTGGCGCAATCGCTCTTGTGCTGGGCGCGGTGATGGTGCTCGGCACCGGGCAGTTCTTCGATGAACGCGTCGTCGTGGTAACGGTCTTCGGAGGATCGGTAACCGGCCTGCAGGTTGGATCTCCGGTGGAGTTTCGCGGCGTTCCCGTGGGCACGGTGACGAGTATCAAGGCACTCTATGACCCTCAAACATCGTCCTTTGAGATCCCTGTCTACATGTCCTTGGGAAGCGATTCGGTGACCAACATCCGCGGCGATGAATCGGAGCGGTCACCAACGGGTGAGATCGAAAGGATGATCGCCCACGGCCTGCGGGCACGACTCGATTTGCGCAGCCTCGTCACCGGCAGAAAGTTCGTGGCTCTGGATTTTCACCCCGATACACCGGCCACGATTGTGGGCATCGATGGGGGCATTCCGGAAATACCCAGCATCGCATCGCACCTGGACAAGGTAACGAGCCTGTTCGAAAAGCTCGATGTGGATGCCCTGGCAGGCAAAGCTATTCTCACCATGGACGGTATCAGCGCGCTGGTGAATTCGCCGATTCTCGCCGACACCATCGAAAACCTCGACAAGACGACCCGCACCGCCAACGAGTTGCTTCTTCAACTGCAAACCGATACCCACAAGCTCTCTCAGACAGCAATCGAAACACTGGAACAGACGAGACAAACGCTTTCGGCAGCCGAAGCCGCGCTCGTGGCTACGCTCTCGGATGTGTCGCGCTTGAGTAACAGCGCCGACGAGCGCCTGTCCAGCATCGCGGGAAGGCTCGATACGACACTGTCCGCCATTCAGACGCTGGCGACCAACCTCGACCAGCAGATGCAACCGTTGTCCGATTCCGCCAAGGCCACGATGGACCAGGCCACATCGACGTTGAGAGCCGCCGAGAGTCTCATCGGCGAGGATTCCCATACCCGTTACACTCTGGACACGACGCTCGAGGAACTCGCGGCCGCGGCGCGCTCCGTGCGGTTGATGGCGGACTATCTGGAGCAGAATCCGGACGCCCTGCTGAAAGGCAAGAGAAGATAGGAGAGACAGATGCGCGGTAAATCCAGAAGTGCTTTTTTCGTCCTGCTCGCCGCGCTGATGATAACGGCGGGATGCGCCAAGGGGCCGCCGCCTGACTTCTATGTCCTGCACGCGACAACCAGCGAATCGATTGCCGGCGTCGAACACGGGATCGCCGTCGGTGTAGGACCCATCGAATTACCCGCGCACCTGAATCGATCACAGATCGTAACGCGCACGTCGGACTACCAGCTCGACCTCTCCGAATCCCATCAGTGGGCCGAGCCCTTGAAAGACAGCGTATCCAGAGTAATCGCCGTCAACCTGTCGAATAAGCTGAAATCCAATCGCGTGTATGTCATTCCCAGGCGGCAAAAAGTATCACTGAATTTTCAGGTTTCCATCGATATTGCACGCTTCGATGGACGACTCGGCGAGGCGGCGACCCTCGACGCACGCTGGACCTTGTACGGCAAAGACACGCGCGAGCCGCTGCTCAGCAAGGTGACGATCGTCTACGAGAAAACCCGGGACGGCAGCTACGACGCGCTGGTGGGCGCCAGCAGCCGGACCCTGGAAGTTCTCAGCATGGAAATCGCGGAAGCCATCAACGCGCGGCGGTAGCTAATTGGGGACAGATCTATTTTCCCGCCGGACGGAGTCCGTCCGGCGGGAAAATAGATCTGTCCCCAATTAAACCGAAAAATAGATCTGTCCCCAATTAGCTACCGCCGCGCAGGCGTTTTCGCATCTCCTGAAAGCGTTTCGTCTGACCGGCGGCACCACTGTACTGATCCATGCGGCCCTGCATTTCCCGATCCAGATTCTCCAGCCGGTCGACTGTTGGCGGATGGGTGCTGAAAAGAAAAGTCAGGTTCTGATCGTTTTCGCTACTGTTGTATAAGGTCATGAGCATGGCGGGAAGTCCGTAAGCGTCGTAGCCACTTCGCGCAGCAACAACTACTCCCATGCCGTCGGCCTCGAACTCGTCCTCGCGATCGAGGCCTTTACCGTAGAGCTCCATGCCTGCGCCGACCAGAACGTCGACCGTCTCCGAATCGTAGTCCATCAGCATGCCGGTTACGTCGGTGACGAGGCTGGCGCGCAGCTGCTTCTCAATGGCCACCAGATGGTGACGACGCAGAACGTGGGAAATTTCATGACCGATGACGCCTGCGAGCTCCGCTTCATTTCGCAGCATGAGAAACAATCCACGGGTGACGAAGACATAGCCGCCAGGCGCAGCGAATGCGTTCACCGTGTCGGTATCGATGACAGCAAAGGTCCAGGGAAGATTCGGCCGCTCAGTCTGCAACGCGAGCCAGCGCCCGATCTGATTGACGTAATTCTGCACGGCCGGGTCGTCCACCAGCGGCGTGCTACCCAGCAGACCGGCGGACAGATCCTTGCCGATTTGGATCTCCTTCTCTTCCGGTACGTCACTGAACGACTTCACACCCTTGGCGAGAATCTCCGTGATCTTCAGGGGATCGAAGCCGCCGAGTTCAAAGGACGACAGCGACGACGTCCAGGCAATGAATCCGACTGCGATGATCGTTCGCAACGAGCGCATCAGTCGTCCCGGCCGCCGGAGACGGCGGGGCTCGTGGTGCCAGGTCCGGCGACCGATAGATATTCGATGGTCTGGGCCGTGAGCTTCTCCTCGCTGGCGAATCGAAAAGCTTGATCGCGGTCGGCGCGAAAACCCTCCATTTTCTCCACCTCCCGCGGATCCGGTATCGCGGCCGCCAGATCTTCGGCTGCGAGTCCGCGAATACCAACGGTCACACTTCCCTGGTCCTGGGGAGCATCACTGGATCCTCCCAGCAACCGGGAAATGCCGCGGGAAAGATTGGCAAAAAATCCACCACTCTTTTTCTTGCTCGGCGCAGAAGCCGCCCTGGTGGTTGCGCGTACGCTCAACTGCTTTACCCAACCCTCAGAACCGCTGCTCTTAACGCGCACCTCCAGCCACGCACCCTGTCGGCGGATGACCTCGAGCTCGGTCCCCTTGGCGAGGCGCTGCTTGCTCGCCGACGCCCCCGAGGGCGCGATGCGCAACAGTGAATCCGCGACCGTTCGACCCTGCCAGGCGGCTTTGCGCTTGCTTTTCTCAGCAGCGGCCTGGCCGCCGGCGCGGCTCGCGGTGGCGCTCTTCGGGACGGCGGCGCCCGTGGTAGCGCGCAAGTGCTGGCGCAAGCTCTCGCTCGGGTGTCCGTCCACCGCCAGACCGATATTCGACTGGTAACGCCGGATGGCCTGCCGGGTACCCTGCCCCACGAACCCATCCACGCCCCCGGGCCGGTATCCCAGCTCGGTGAGCATGCCCTGAATATCCATGACCAGTTGCCGGAATGAACTCGCGGAGCCCTGGGTCGCGCTGGACGCGGTCTGGGCCCCGGCCGGGGACGCGAGGAAACACAGGGCCACAGAAAGAATGGAAACGCGCAATAAACGTTTGGACATCATGGCTGCCGTGACCACCGGCCCCTCAAAATCGTCCCGATTCGGCACGATGACTGGACTGCCAGCATACAGGATCTATAGATGAAAGCCCGGCCGCGATCTACGGTCTGTGTAGGTTGGGCTGAGCGCAGATTAAAAGAGGACAGATTAAAAGGGGACAGATCTATTTTCCCGTAGCCTGCGCTGCAGGCTACGGGAAAATAGATCTGTCCCCTTTTAATCTGTCCTCTTTTAATCTGCGCTCAGCCCAACCTACGGCTTGAACCTGTCCAAGGCGACGAAGGTACCGCCGTTTTTCTGACTCAGAACACGCATCAGGGCAGCGAATCGAATCCCGGTTGTCTGCATATGCGGCGCACGGGCCAGCTGAACGGGAAATCCGACTCCGTGGATACGCACGAGGCGATTGCCGGCAGCATCCTCCTTGTTGATGGCGTCCACCTGCTTCACGACAGCGTCGATGGAAGGCCCTGAAAACTCGTCACCGAAAACGTAAAGACTGATTTTCTTGCCGGGCGCATGGAAAGTGCGTATGGCGCGCGTTATCCCCTCGACGGGACTGCTGTTGCTGAACGGATTCCAGGTTCTGAGACGCTTCAGGATCGCCTTGCGCCGGGACGGCGTGTCCGGAATCCAGCGGCCGGCATAGGTGGAGAACATGTAGTCGCCCATGTCATTCATGACCTGGATGCCTTTTACCTTTGGATAAATTTTCAAGGTCTCCGAGATCTTACGAATCACCAGGGCCCAGGCGTTGTTGAACATGCTTCCCGATGTGTCGATGATGAATATGATGTATTCGCTATCCACCGGAACACCGCCGATATTCGAATCCGTTTCCGATCGCCTGAACTCTTCCCCCAGCAGACGCCGCATTTCTTCGCTCAGCTCCTGCCGAGCCGAGGCAAGCTTGCCCTCGATGATCAACTTCGCTTCCAGCGTCTGTTCGGCTGCGGTGTACTGACCGCGCACCGCCTGGAGTTCTTTGTCCAGTCCATCGAGCTCGACTCGATCGCGCTTCAGCTCGACCCGCTTGGCGTTCTTTTCCCGATTCAAAACGGTTACTTCTCCGCGCAACTCGAAGATCGTTCTCTGCAACTCGGCGATGACTCCGTCGAGATTTTTTCGGATCCCCTCGATGACCATCGGCTCCGCCTGCTTCGAAAGTACGAACAAAAGAATGATTGCGCCGAAAGCGCAACTGATGATGTCGAGAAACGACATGCTGAAAATTTCGATTGGGGGTTTCCTACGCTTCATGGCCAATCTTTGGATGGACTGATCATCGAGCCCTTCGAAGTTATGGTCAGCTTCCAGAAAGCGCTGGCGGCGAAAGGATCGCCCTCCATGGGGAATAAAATCGTATTCACCGGTATGCCTTTGGGCAGCTCGTCCATAGCCTGGTCGAAATAGCGCATGCGTTGCTTGCCCGTTACCGTATTGCCGAAGGGTTTGCTCTTTCCTTGAGTCGGCAGCCCGTCGGTCAGGAGGTAAACGTTGTCCGGGCGCGGCTCGAGATTTCGAATCGCCGTGAATGCCCGAAGCAGGCTGGTGCCTTTTCCGGGTATCACTTCCCGCAGGGCGTCGATGGTTTTGTCCACGGATGCGCTGTCATCAGTATCGATCCAATCGGGGCCAGCCGTCCCCAGCACCGGTTGTGCCAGCACATTGAACGTAATCAGCTGAAATCTTGCATCGGGAGGCAACTGGCTCACCAGCCACTCGACGGTTTTTATTGCCTGGCGCCATTTCGTGGATACACGTTTCTGAGCATCGGAAAGATTCCGGCGACGAATGACGTTGACGATAGTCTCGTCCAGCATGCTCGCCGATATATCCACCAGAATCAGAATGCGATTGCCGCCCATCTTCAATCCGGTGAGATACTGCCGGTCCCCGGTGCCGATGAACTGCCTTACCTGTTTGCCCTTCTCTTCCTGCAGATCGAGTTTCGCCTGCAAGCCCTTTGCTTCCCGATCGAGACTCTTGAGATCCGATTGCAAATCGTTGATGTGCGACGTACGCGATACCGTCTCTTCGTGTACCAGTTCGAGCTCGGCTTTGGATTTGCCGATATTGGTGCGTACTTCCCGCGAAGTCTGGCGTACAGTCTTGCGACTCTCGTCAATCTCGTCGATGACCGCGCGAAGCTCCACCAGGTACTTCTTACCTGTGAGCACCTCTCGCTCCCGCCTGTCAACCTCTCCGCGCAGATCCTTGTGCAGCTCCTCTCGCTTGGTGATGGCATTCGCGTTCACGATCATCACCAACAGCACGACCGAACCAAATCCACAGAACATGACGTCGAGAAACGACATGCCAAAGGGATTGACCGTGCGACGCCTTTTCATCGAGTAGTTTCTACTGTTCCGTGCGCTGCGATGACGTCACGGGGCAGGCTGAGGGTCAAGGTGTTCTGCCAATCCGCATCGGCGACGCCCGCGGCGCGCTCGAGCGCACCCAGAGCGCCCGCGCCCGCGGGCAAGGTCACCGCCGGACCGTCGGCTGCTGGCTGCAGGGCGGCGGCAAGCCCCGGCAACCGGGCTGCGCCATGGCTGAGCTGAAGAGCGAAAGGCCGCCCACTGCAGAGTTCGCCGATATCCGCTGTCAGGCGCGCATAAAAGTCGCGCGCGCATTCCACCACTCGCTCTCGCATGAGGCGGAAAACGTGTACGCCACCATCCCGGGCTTCCATCTCGATTCCCATCGAAGTTTGCGCCACCAGCGTCGACAGCCACAGGGGAAGCCGATCGTAGATGGCTTGCTCGGATTGCGCGCGGTGCAATGGATCGAAGCGTGTCGTCTGCACGAACAATTCCGCGATAAGTGTGATCCACTCGTCGTACAACTGCACCAATCCATGCCCCTCGATGTCATGAGCAAAAATTCGGCGAAAAGTTTGGCTCGCCTCGATACCGGTAATTACGGCACCGTGCAGATGAACATCCACATGAACGACCAGGCCTTTCCCGGCAGGCGATCGGCAGGCAGCCAGAGCACTGTCCACTAAGCCGCAAACCGGAAGTGAGAGCTGCTCGGCGATACCGAGCAGCAACCCCAGCTGCGCACGCTCGAAACTTCCCGGCACCGCGAGGATGACGCCGTCCACACCCTCCCCGGCCGAGGCCCATACGCTGGAGACGTGTTCCCGCGCAAGATCGGCAAAGGTCACGCCGGCGGGAGTGGCGGGGGAAACGGGGTCGTTGCTCAGCCGGGACCAGAACCGGGTGCTGACCGAGCGCGGCTCGAGCCGCGCCCGGCGCCGCGCGTCGTCGCCAATGAGCAGGGTGCCTTCCTCCATGAGCGCGAATCCCGGGCTCTCCGAGAGCAACTCACCATCTCGAGCCAATGCGACGGCGGCATCGTTCAGCTCGATGGCGGCAAGACTCATCAGGGAACCTGGAGGTGGCGTATTAAATACTCGTCGCAGTAATACTCGGTGTCCAGCACCAGTCGTTCCTGCATCTGCTGCAGTTGATGGATGAAAAACATCAACACGATGCTGATGACCAGCGCGATGAACGTGGAATTGAATGCCACACCAAGACTCTGCGTGACTCCCGTGATATCCCCCTCGACAGCCTTGTGCGCCTGTGCCAGCGCATCACCGATACCACGCACCGTGCCGATGAATCCAATGGACGGTATCGCCCAGGCAATGTACCTGATGATCGACAAGTCCGACTCCATACGCTCGGCCTCGGATTCGGAGATCTCACGCACCGACGTCGAAACATCCTGGATGTTTCCGGTAGCACCGAACCGCTGCAGGCCGGTAGTGAGCGCGCGCGGCAGAAGAAATTTCTGCACGGCAGGGGGCAGCGCCTGAATTCTGCGCGACAGCTCACGCGTATCCTGCGGCAGAATACGCATATCCTCGGACAGCGATATCAGATCCTGATCCAGCAGGGCGCGCTGTCTGAAGGCACCGACAGCTTTGTAGATTATAATGGCGAACGCCCAGAACATGAGAATGAAGCATGCCTCCTGCTCGTAGTCTTTGATGACTACCGGAAGGGATCGCTCGGGCACGTAGCTTGGGTCCGCCTGAATGGCTTGGGCTTCCTGCGCCATGAATGCCCGGGCATCCGGCCTGATGACGGCGACATAGATAGCGTGCACGACAATGATCGCAATCAACAGCGAGAAAACCTGGTAGACGAATTCAGTCGGGAAATTTTTCTTCATGGGATTCTCATATATCCACGGGAAAAGCTATGGCGCTGTCCGCGGAAATGGTTTCGCTGGGAACGAAGGGTTCCGCCGGTCGTGTGTTTCCACCGCCTTCGGCGGACTTCTCACCTGGTTCACTGATCGACGAATCGGACGGGCGCTGCGCAGGCGCGGTCGAGTTGCTGCTGCCGGGCTTGGAAACCGGGTCGGCCATCGCATGGACGAAGGGAGCCAGGGTCAGTAGTAACGATAACGCCAGCGCCGCGGTGCGAAATTCATTCCGCATAACGGGCGATCCTGAATCCGAGATCATTGCGCGATTTCTCACTGTAATCTCTGTAGCTGAGCCGCAACTCGCTGATGCTGGCATGCCGCCAGCTCGACCCCCGCACCACGTGATGTCGACCGGTGGCCGGACCAACGGGGTCCGTTACCAATGTATTCGCGGCGTTCGGATACACCGCGTAAAAATCCTGACACCATTCTGACACGTTACCCCCGAAGTCGAAGAAACCCGGCCCCGTTGGCGCAAAACTGCCCACCGGAGCCGATACGAGATAACCATCACCATAGTCGCTGAGCGTGTTGGGCAACAGAGTACTGGCGGAGCTGTCGGCATAATTGCCCGCCGAACCCGTGGGCGGAAAGGCGTTTCCCCAGGAATATTTTCGCGCCTGCGCCTTGCCCGCGTAGCGGGCCGCATAGGCCCATTCGGCCTCCGTCGGCAGCCGGTAACCAATCGTCGACGGATTCACCGGCACGAAGCTCTCGCCCGCTTCCCGGTAGGCAGGCGGCAGGGAGTCCCTGGCGCTCAACCAATTGAGGTAACCCACGGCATCCTCCCAGGTCACCAGCACCGCCGGCTGCGATTGCCCGTTCAGGCTCTTGCCGCGAACCGCGCCGGAAGCATGTGCCGATTTGAATTGCCGGTACTCCTGGTTGCTTACCTCCTTGACGCTCAGATAGTAGGCACGCGTGATCTCCACCGATCGCTGGCTTTCGTTGGCGCGCCTGCCCTGCTCGCGCCGCGACGCACCCATGAGAAATCGCGCTGGCTCGAGCAGCTTCAGGGTCTGACCTCCTGCAGTCGTGATACTCGGCTTTCGCGCCGCCGCCTTCGCCTGCGCGATGGTCTGGAGGGTCACGGAGATTTCCTGACTCACGCCAGCGCGCGGCGTCACCGTGGTGCTGAAGCTTTGGTAACCGGTCTTACGGACTTCGAGCCGATGGGCCCTGGTGGTCAACTTGATGCGGCCGGTGGCCGGGCCGTGCAGGCGGCCGTCCACGTACAACTCCGCGTCCACGGGCAAGCTGGTGATGAACAGGGTTCCGTAGCGGGGCGACAGGGTCAGCGTGAGCTTGGTCGTGGCCGCCGGGTCCACCCGTACCTGCCGCTCGATGGTCTCGTAACCCGACTTCGAGATCGTGAGCGCGTGTGGCTCGCGGGGTGCGAGACGGAGATCCACCGGCGTACGGCCACGAAACTGCCCGGCCACGGTCACGTTTGCACCGGCGGGCGTGGTCTCCAGACTCAGCTGGCCATCGGACTCGACCAGGATGAACTCCGCCAGCGCCTGCGCTCGATTGGCGACCACCTGCAGCGTTGTCGACGCGGAATCGAAGCCTTCACGCACCAGCACCAGCTGGTGAGTACCTGCCAGGATTTCGGTTCGCAAGGGCGTCTGGCCGATGTTCTTGCCATCGAGCATTACCCTCGCCCCCGCCGGTCGCGAGCGGATGGAAATATCGGCCCACAGCGGCGACAGCACCAGGTCGACGGACTGGCGCTCGCCCGCTCCGCGTACCACTAGAGACAAGCGTGCTGGCGCGTATCGATCCGCTTCGACCGCGATCTCGTGCTCACCGGGAGAAACCTCCACCTGCTCGAGGGGCGTCGTCCCCAGAATCGTGCCATCCATGCGCACGGTTGCGACCACATCCGGGCGGACCACGAAACTGACGATTCCCGGCAACTTGTCCAGCACATGCGCAACCGTCTGATGCCCCGATCCGGCGATGTCGACGCGGGCGTCCAACGGCTGGTAACCAGCCTTGCTGGCGCGTAGCCGATAAACTCCCGGTATCAGTAGCAATCGTTCACCGACTTTGATGCCCGGCCATGTGCCCTCGAGACTCACACGATCCGGCGTCGGCGTAATCTGCACGGAAACCGATGTGGCTAAAAACACGAAGCCGGCAACCACGACGAGCACCAGGAACAACGACATGGCAACCCAGGTCACAACGCGCCGGCGCGTCGGCGGGCGCTGCGCCGCGGACGACTGCGGGCCCTTCAACACCGGTGGCGGTGCGGGTGGTGGACCCTTGGGCGGCTCGACCGCCGGGGTGACCACCTCGACATCGACCATGAACGTGATACTGGTAGCGCCCGACTCGTAGCGTACGGTGGAGTTGGCCATACGCAGGACATCGCCATGCTCGAGCCAGCGGGACTCGGTCAGAATCTGTTCATTGTGAAACACCGGTAGTGCTTCGTCGGCCGGCTGTATGAAGATGTGGGATTCGGAGCGCGCAACGAACGCGAAGGTTGCGTCCGCCTGCGTGTCCGGAAGCCGGATGTCGGCCTGGGGTCCGCTGCCTATAGCCAACGGAAAATCCGCATCCGTGCAGGTGCGCTTGCCCCGAATATCGTGAATGATGACGTCGCGAGTCAAATCTTTTCCTGGCAACGAACAAAAACGTCGCCGGGCTCCTGACCGGCTGACAGCGTGAACTCGACGCGCACATCCCGGTAGCCTGAACGCGACCCTACCGCCACGTAGCTTCCCGGAGGCAACAGCAAATCGTGGCGGGCGAAGCGCCCGAAGCGCCCCACCTTGTAGACAGCCACATCGGTGAGATTATCCGACTGCAGTCTAACTCGTATGGGCGTTTGCGCAATTTCCAACGCGTCTGTGAGCCGCCCGACCTTGGCGGCGAGCTTCGGTTCCGTCTCGGCATCCAGGCCGGCGGCGGCATCGAGCAGACGACGGGCATTGTTGCGCGGCCCGGGCGCGTTCAAACGTGCGAGCTCCGCCAGGTAGGCATCCAGCTCGGCGTGGATGCGGGCCCTGGCGAGACTTCGCGCCCTACCGACCTGGGCGAATGCTGCCTTCGAATCGATACCGAGCACCGCTGCATAGTGCTCGCTGGCCTCCTGCCAGCGCTCGTTGCGCTCCAGCACCCGTGCCTCGTCCCCGTGGACACGGATGCGGCTGCGTTGAACGGCGAGTTGCAGGCGCCTGCGTGTATCGGCCACTTCCGGCGTCCCAGGCCGGATCCCATCGGCCCGGGTCAAAGCTGCCCGCGAGTCGGCGAAATCATCTGTTTCCAGGGCCGTGAGGGCAACCGACATGGCGGCGTGAAACTCGCGTTGGCGGATTCTCGCGCCGACTGCCTCATTCGCCGCACGCGCTTCGGGCGAGCGGGCGTCCAGGGACACAGCAGAAGCGTACTTGTTCAGTGCGGCATCCAGCTGATCGCGCGATTCGTGCTCGGCACCGGCCGCAATCAGGGCCAGCACCTCTTCCAGCACCCGGGCACGAAGCATGCCCTTCTGGCCACCCTGGTGGGCCGGATCGATGGCGAGGGCGACGTTGAAACTTTGCCGCGCCGCCGGGCCGTCGCCAGCTTGGAGCGCAGCCTCACCCGCTTGCAGCGCCGACACCAACCGACGAGGCATGGACGCGCGCAGCGCGTCCAGTTGCCCGCTGACTTTCTCGTAGTCGCGCGCGGCCTGCGCGTAACGCCCGGCCTGCAGCTGCGCATCACCTGCCGCCAGGCTGTCCAGAGCGGCGTCATAGTCCTGCCCGCCCCATATGGCGACGCCTTCCGCCTCGCGCTCTGTCTGCTTTCTGAGCACGATGCCGAGCTTGTTTTCGGCCTCGCGCTTCTCCCTTGCAACGCGTTGCGTGTCCGCCGATGGCGGCGGCGGGGAAGTCTCCAGGGGAATCACCGCTGCCGGTTTCTGCTCTTCGGTCACGCGCTTCGCGACCAGGTCCGGCAGCACCACGACCACGCCCACCAGAACGAGCAGCATGAGGCACAGCACGACGATGGTCGCCAGGCGCAGGGTCACGCCCGGTGGGCGCGACGGGCGCGAACCGACCGTCTTCGGCACCGCGGCGGGGACGATGACGGTTACG
>Ga0209980_10000086_pt1 | contig 44717 bp, 42 predicted proteins | sample CR02metaG_FD_183611 | JGI IMG/M metagenome (GOLD analysis project Ga0209980, IMG submission 183611) | Deep subsurface microbial communities from Mariana Trench to uncover new lineages of life (NeLLi) - CR02 metaG (SPAdes) (version 2) | ecosystem: Environmental > Aquatic > Marine > Ocean trench...
CCCCGGGCCGTTTTTGCAGCCAGTGGGCGGCCCAGAGATCGTTGCCGATACGGGTAACCGATGGAAAATCCGCCCAGTTGACGAACCAGTCGTCACCGCTCGCCACCGTCCGCGGCCGGGACCAGGCCATATCTTGATACACCGAGTAGCGTAGCGTGGTCCTGGCGGCGGTCGATTCGAGCCAGCTTAGAATAATCGTTTCATCGGCGCCGGCCTGAAGATGCGGCTCCGCGCTGCCGATGGCGGCGGGCGATTCGATCGCCAGGACCTGCCATTTTTGCGCCGGCGTCTCGCCGGTGCAGGCCCCCAGGAAAACGGCCATGAGCAAGACAGTTAGTGAATTCCCTACGCGCATCCGGATTCCCCCGCGACAATAGCTGGCCCAAGCAGTATCCTAGCAAAGAGCGATGGCGAAACGAACAATCGCGTGAGTGGGCGGGCCAGCCGCCCGGGCATTTTTCCCCCACGGTGTATCGATACTTGTGCCGGGGGATAATAAGCGGGGAGAAAAAGCATGAATTGGAAACTGATTTTTGTGGGCGGCATTGTTTACTATGCCGGCGCCTGGTTGGTCGCAATGATCAGCGGCCCGCTGATTCACGAAGGCTTGCTGGGCGAGTTGTACAAGCTGCACGCACAGTTCTGGCGACCGGAACTGAACCAGGTGCCACCCGATATGGCGGCACTGATGCCGCGCTGGATCGCCACCGGGCTGATCGGCTCATTTCTCATCGCCGGCGTTTATGGGGTGATTCGCTCATCCTTTGACGGCGCTGGTTGGCTCAAAGGCCTCAAGTACGGATTGGTTTTGTTTCTGATCAGCATATCCTTATCGCTGGGCTGGTCCGGCGTATTCAATCTTCCCGATGAGATTTGGGTCTGGTGGACGCTGGATTCCTTGTTCTATTTTCTGGTCGGCGGCATGGCGCTAGGCTGGTTTGCGGAAAAATACGCCGCCGCTTGAAACTGCTGTCCGTTGCGCGGACGGATTGTTTGCTGCTTTTTCTCTTCCCGACAAGAGAAATTGGTGCCCAGGGCGAGACTCGAACTCGCACATCCGTAAGGACACGGCGACCTGAACGCCGCGCGTCTACCAATTCCGCCACCTGGGCAGGCAGGGCTGGCGCGATGCGCCAGCAAACGAGGCGCGCACTTTAATGCACGCGCCAAATACTTGTCAATCGGCCGGTAGATTGTCACGCTACCGTCAAGCAGGGAGTGCGGATGGCCAGGAAAAAACAATGGAAGGATCGTGATCCCGACGCAGCGCGGGAAGCCGGTCGCTATCGCTATCCGATACCCGGCAGGGCGTTGATCAATCAATCCCTCGAAGAAGCCGGCAGACCGCTGAGCCTGACGGAACTCAATGCCGCGCTGGGCTTGCGAGGGCAACGCGCCCGGACCGCGCTGACCAGGCGCATGGATGCGATGGCCCGCGACGGGCAGGTAATCAGGAACCGTAAGGGACTGTACTGCCTGACCGGCCATTTGCCGGTAACCACGGGCAGAATCCACGGCCACGCGGATGGTTTCGGATTCCTGATCCCCGATAGCGAGGGTGCGCGAGATATTTTCCTGTCGGCACGGGAGATGCGCCAGGTCATGCACGGGGATCGGGTAGCGGTCAGGGTGCGGGGTGAAGACAGGCGAGGTCGGCCCGAGGGCGTCATTGTCGAGGTTCTCGATCGCAAAACAAAAGAGCTGGTCGGCAGGTTTCAACTTGAGCGGGGCAAGGGCTTTGTCATCCCGGACAATCACCGGTACAGCCGGTACATTTCGGTTGCGCCCAGATACCGGAAAGGCGCCCGACCCGGCCAGGTCGTCATCCTGAAGATCACCGAGCAACCGACCGCGCACAGCCCGGCGCTCGGCCAGGTGCAGAAAATCCTGGGCGAAGTCGATGACCCCGGCATGGAAACGCTGATCGCCATCAGCGCGCATGGCTTGCCGAACGTCTGGCCCGAAGCCGTGGCAAGCGAGCTCACCCGCTTTGGCAAGCGGGTTCCCGAGGCCGCGAAATATGATCGCTACGATCTGCGCGATACTCCCTTGTTGACCATTGACGGCGCCGATGCCAGGGACTTTGACGATGCCGTGTATTGCGAAAGGAATCGTGACGGCTGGACGATCCTGGTGGCAATCGCCGATGTTTCACATTATGTAAAACCAGGCAGCGCACTGGACCAGGAAGCGCAACAGCGCGGGACCTCGGTCTATTTTCCGCGTGAGGTTATTCCGATGCTGCCGGAAATACTCTCCAATGGTCTGTGCAGCCTCAAGCCCAAGGTAGACCGTCTGTGCCTGGTTTGTGAAATGAAGCTGTCGGAGCGGGGTAAGGTTTTGTCGTCCGAGTTTTATCGAGCGGTAATGCAATCGGCGGCGCGGCTGACCTACAACCAGGTGGCCGACATCCTGATTCGCAAGAATGCTGCGATCCGCAAGAAATACCAACGCCTGTTGCAGCCCCTGTCGGCTTTGCACGACGCCTACCGCGCGATGGCCAGAGCCAGGCATCGGCGCGGCGCGCTGGAATTCGATATACCCGAGATCAAGGCGGTTTTTGCGAGCGACAATACGCTACAAGACCTGGTTGCCTATCCGCGCAACGACGCGCACCGGATCATCGAAGAGTGCATGATCGCCGCCAACATCGAGGCGGCCCGCTTTATACGCCGAAAAAAACGGCCTTTCCTTTATCGTTCCCATGCCGGGCCCGATCAGAAAAAGATGGCCGATCTGCGGTTGTTTCTTGCCGCAGAGGGTTTGTCGCTGGGTGGCGGGAAAAAGCCGACGTCGATGGACTACAGCCGTTTGCTGGAGAAAGTGGCGACCCGGGACGATAAGGATCTGATCGAGACAGTGCTGCTACGTTCGCTGTCCAGGGCGGTCTATGAGCCCGACAATGCAGGCCACTTCGGTCTGGCGCTGGCGGAGTATGCCCATTTCACCTCACCGATACGCCGATACCCGGACCTGCTGGTGCACCGGGCGATCAAGCACGCACTGGCTGGCGGTGAAGCGGGAGAATTCAGCTACACGAAAAAAGAGATGGTCCTTCTTGGGCTGCAAAGCTCGGCGGCGGAGCAGCGCGCCGACGATGCGACGCGACAGGCCATGGATTACCTGAAGTGCGAATACATGCAGGATAAAATTGGCCAGGTGTACACGGCGATAATTTCGGGGGTGACCAATTTCGGTCTGTTCGTGCAGATTCCCGAAAAACAGATCGAGGGCCTGGTTCACGTCAGCGCGCTGCCGGTCGATTACTACGAGCACGACCCGACCCATCACAGGCTGACCGGTGAAAAAAAGCGCCTGGAATTCCGCTTGTCGGACCCTTTGCAGGTACGCGTCAGCCACGTCGATATGGACAAGAGAAAGATCGATTTTGAACTGGCGGGCGATCCGCCACCGAGAAAATCACGGACGCCAAAGCGCGGGCGGAAACGATGAGCAAGAATTTCGTCTATGGTTTTCACGCGATCGAAACACTGCTGAAAGAGCAGGCGCAAAGCGTAGAGAAGCTGCTGGTCTGTGGTCGCGAAAATCGTCGCACCGGCGAAGTCGTACGGCGATCGGAGGCGCTGGGCATACCGGTTGAGCGCGCGCGCCAGGCGGAGCTGGATCGGCTCAGCGATAACGCGAACCATCAAGGCTTGCTGGCCTGGGTCAGGCCGCAGGCGGTGCGCAACGAGGCATTCCTCAAAGACCTGGTGCTGGCCGAAGGCAGCAGGATATTCTTGCTGGTGCTCGACGAAATCCAGGACCCGCATAATCTGGGCGCCTGCCTGAGGTCGGCGGATGGCGCAGGCGTTTCAGCGGTGCTTACCCCTCGCCGCCGGTGTGCGGGGCTAACTCCGGCGGTGCGCAAGGTCGCCAGTGGCGCGGCCGAAACGGTCCCGTTGGTCCAGGTCGGCAATCTTGCCCGCATGCTGCGCTGGCTGGCGGAGCAGGACGTGCGGATTATCGGGCTGAGCGGCGATGGCGGGCAGAGCCTGTACGACACTGCTTTGACGGGTCCTCTGGCGCTAGTACTCGGTGGCGAGGGCAAAGGGCTGCGGAGGCTGACCAGGGACCACTGCGAGGCTTTGGCGACGCTGCCGATGCGCGGTGCCATCGATAGTCTGAATGTATCGGTGGCTGCCGGCATTTGCCTCTACGAAGCCTTGCGCCAGCGCAACTCCTGAGCCGCAAAAAGCTTGCTCAATATCCGTAACTTGTTTAGCATTCGGCTCCCTGCGTTTGGCGCAGACACACAACGCGTCTGAAAAACGCCGACTCCTTGCCTCACCGGAATGCCGGGAGGCTGTTCAATCCGTAAGGAGAGTTCATTGAGACACTATGAAATCGTGTTTCTGGTCCACCCTGACCAGAGCGAACAAGTGCCAGCCATGCTGGAACGCTATCGTTCGATGATCGAGTCCAATGGCGGTGCAATTCACCGGCAGGAAGACTGGGGCAGGCGGCAGCTGGCCTACCCGATCAACAAAATCCACAAGGCGCATTACCTGATGCTCAACATCGAGTGCGGGAAATCGACTCTCGAAGAGCTGGTCGGCGCTTTTCGTTTCAGTGACGCCGTTTTGCGCCACATGGTAGTCAATCGAGAAGAAGCGATTTCCGAGCCTTCGTTTATGGCCGTTGCGGAAGAAGAGAGCAACGCCAGGCCGGAGTACCGGCGGCCGAAGCCCGTGCAGGAAAGCAGTGACGAAAAAACCGCAGGGGCCGGCAGCAAAGCAGTCGGCGACCCGGATACTGCTGAAGAATCTGCGGCGGAGGCCGGCAAGGAAGTGGCTGAGGCTGGCGAAGTTGCTGCTGCCGATGACGCCGAAGGCGCGGAGGAGCCTTCTGCACAGGCACAGAGCGACGTAGTCGCTGCTGAAGAGCCCGCTGCAAACGCCAGCGAAGACGCGCCTGGGGCCGGCGAAGTAACAGCCGCTGATGACCCCGATACTTCAGAAGAATCCGGCAAAGAAACCACTGCCGGGACCGCTTGACCGCTATCGAACTATTAAGGAACGGACATGGCAAAATTTCATCGTCGCAGAAAATTCTGCAAATTCACGGCTGATGGCGTCAAGGAAATCGATTACAAAGACCTGGTTACGCTGAAGGCATATATCACTGAAACCGGGAAAATCGTTCCCAGTCGGATTACCGGCACCAAATCGCATTATCAGCGACAATTGGCCACGGCAGTGAAAAGGGCCCGTTACCTGGCTTTGCTGCCGTACACCGACCGTCACTGAGCGGGCATGGGGCGCGCAGGCGCGTCCGGCTATCGATGCGTGACATATTGGTTTGGGCGCTGGCTTTTCGCTGGCGGATAGTCCTGCTTAGCACGGCCTTGGGAGCCTTGTCCGTGACCGCGCCGCTGGCGAGCGCCTTGCTGGTGCTGTGCGCGCTGGCGCAATCGCCAAGGCTGGCCATCCAGCTGGCGGCGATGGCCACCGGAATGCTGGCCATACTGACCATAGTCAGTGGCGAGCAAGCATGGTCGGCGCTGGCGACATTGATCGGCTGGATGCTGGTCATTGGTATGGCGACGCTGGTCCGGCGATTCGGTTCGTTAAACCTGGCCATACAGCTGGCTAGCGTGTTCGCCTTGCTGTGTATCGTCGCCTGGGGCCTGCTGTGGACGGACCCGGGGAGCACGTTCGAAGCGCTGGTTATGGGGCTATTAGAGCCGCTGATTAGCCAGGGGAAACTGCAGGCGGGTTCTGCGGTGTTTCGGCAAATTGCCGAGCTGATGCCGGGCATTTTAGTTGTGTCGATACTGGCGACGTTGCTGATCAGTCTGGCAATTGGACGCTACTGGCACGGCTTGCTGACCGGGGAGCAAAAATTTGCCGCGGAGTTTCGGCAGTATCGGCTCGGACGGATTGCAGGGCTGCTGGCAACTGCCGGTCTGGCGGCCGGTTTTCTGCTCAATGGACCCGGCGCGACCAACCTGCTGGTGGTGGCCGGAGCGGTGTTTTTTGTTCAGGGTCTTGCGGTAGCGCATGCCCTGGTGAAGGAGAGCGGGCTGGGATCTATGCCGCTCATGGTGCTGTACGCGGCCATGGTTTTTGCAGCGCAGCTGGCGATACCCTTGGTACTGGCAGCCGGCCTGGTGGATAACTGGCTGGATTTGAGAGGAAAATTGATCGCACGCAAATAATTCCCGGCGCGGGCCGGCCGGACTATCAATCTAATGGTGAAGTGATGGATTTAATACTGCTGGAAAAAGTCGAAAACCTGGGTGAAATTGGCGATCAGGTCAAGGTCAAATCGGGTTATGGACGCAACTACCTGTTGCCACAGGGCAAGGCGCTGTTGGCGACAAGCGAGAACGTCACGCGGATGGAGGCGTTGCGTTCGGAACTGGAGGCCAAGGCCAATGCAGAGCTGAGCGAGGCCAGTGCGCGGGCCGAGAAGCTTACCGGCCTGGTAGTTACCGTAGAAAGCCGGGTTGGCCCTGAAGGCAAATTGTTCGGCTCGGTCGGGCCGATCGATATTGCCGAAGCGCTTGCAGAAATGGGGCATGATGTACAACGCAGCGAAATTCGCATGACCGATGGTGCGATTCGCGTGGCTGGCGAACACCAGGCTATGCTGCATCTGCACTCAGACGTCAATGTGGCGATCACGATTCAGGTTGCCGCGGACGGGTCCGCGGTGGTGATCGACCCGGACGAAGAAGAATCTGCGGATATTGCGGCGCCTGAAGCCGCGGAAGAACCCGCAACCGAGGAATAGCCAAGGATTAGAGGGCGATTTTCAGTCGCCTGGCAAGGTGATAGAGTAGGCGCATGGTCGAGGCGGTTCAGTCACAATATCCCGGTACGCAGACTGCGGAAAGCCTGCGTCTGCCGCCTCATTCGGTGGAGGCAGAGCAGTCCATACTCGGCGGCCTGATGCTGGATAACAGCGGATGGGACCGCATCGCCGATCTCGTGCATGGTGGCGATTTTTACCGCCGCGACCATCAGCTGATCTTCGAAGCCATCGGCACGCTTTCAGAAAAAAGCATACCCAGCGATGCGGTCACCGTTTCCGAGCACCTGGAAAAATGCGGCCAGCTCGACGATGCCGGCGGCCTGGCTTACATCGCGAGTCTTGTCAGGGACACGCCAAGCGCCGCCAATATCAAGGCTTATGCCGAAATCGTCCGTGAGCGTTCGATGCTGCGTGAGCTTATCCGGGTGGGTGGTGAAATTGCCGGCAGCGCGCACGCAAACGATGGCCGGGGCGCCGCCGACCTGGTCGATGAGGCCGAGCGCAAGGTGTTCGAGATCGCCGAGCAGGGTCAGCGCGCCGGCAGCGGCTTTGTCGGCCTGAGGAAAATATTGCCCGGTGTCATCGACCGCCTCGACGAGCTGAGTCACTCCGATGGCGATATCACCGGCGTGGCGACCGGGTTTCAGAAGTTCGACGACTTGACGGCGGGCTTGCATGGTGGCGAATTGATCATCATTGCCGGCCGGCCGTCGATGGGAAAAACCACGCTGGCGATGAATATTGCGGAGAACGCCGCCATAGCGTGCCAGGTGCCGACGGCGATATTCAGTATGGAAATGTCGGCCGAGCAGTTGGCATTCCGGATGATTGGCTCGATCGGGCGGGTCAATCAAAGCAAGCTGCGAACCGGGCGATTCTCGGACGAAGACTGGACCCGGATAAACTCTGCGGTAGCCATCATGTCGCAGGCGCCGATTTTTATCGATGACACGCCGGCGCTCAGTCCGACGGAAATTCGTGCCCGTTCGCGTCGCCTGAAACGGGAGCATGGCCTGGGCCTGATTGTGGTGGATTATCTGCAGCTTATGGGGATTTCCGGCACCCGGGAAAACCGCGCAACCGAGATATCGGAAATCTCGCGCTCGCTAAAAGCGCTGGCCAAAGAGCTCGATGTGCCTATCGTCGCTTTGTCGCAGCTCAACAGAGGGGTCGAGCAACGGACGGACAAGCGGCCGATCATGTCGGACCTGAGAGAGTCGGGCGCCATCGAACAGGATGCCGATCTGATTGCGTTCATTTATCGCGAGGAAGTGTATGACCCCGACACGCCAAGAAAAGGTGTGGCCGATATCATCATTGCCAAGCAAAGAAACGGACCCATCGGGGATCTCCACCTCACTTTCCTGGGCGAATACACGAGGTTCGAAAACCTCATCGCCGAGGATTATGGGCTCGGCGATTATAGGTGAGCGCCGCCACGGCCCGGATCGATACCGACGCCCTTCGCCATAACCTCGGGCAAATCAGGAACCGGGCTCCAGCAAGCAAGATCATGGCCGTGATCAAGGCCAACGCTTATGGCCATGGCATGGTGGCGATCGCGCAAGCGCTGGCCGATGCGGACAGCCTGGCTGTCGCGCGCGTCGAGGAAGCCATCCAGTTGCGAGAAGCCGGTATAGCTTGTCCCATCGTGGTGCTCGAAGGAATCTGCAACGCGGACGAGCTCGGGCTGGCCGGACAACACTCTCTGGAGACGGTGGTTCATTGCCGGGAACAGATCATACTGATGGAGCAGAATTCCGGGACCGGCGCGGATCTGTGGCTGAAACTGGATACCGGGATGAACCGGCTCGGTTTTACCGCGGAGGAATTCGGCGAAGCACACCGGCGGCTGGTTAATCTGCCATCGGCAAACCGGGACCCCGGCCTGATGAGCCATTTTTCTTCGGCCGACGTCGCCGAGTCGGCAACCAGCCAGGAGCAACTGAGAAAATTCCTGGAAACGACTGCGGGCCTCCCCGGGGAGCGCAGCCTGGCCAATTCGGCCGGCATCCTCAATATTCCCGCAAGCCACCTGGAGTGGGTCAGACCGGGGCTGTCTCTTTATGGCGTATCGCCGGTCGCCGGGAAAACCGGGCAGGACCTGGGCCTGAGGCCAGTGATGCGTTTTTCAACCTGGTTGCTTGCCACCAGAAATCTCGTCGCGGGCGATACGGTCGGTTATGGTTGCCGATGGCGGGCGGTCAGGCCGACGAGGCTCGGCATCGCGGCCTGTGGATACGGCGATGGTTATCCCTGGGCTTTGCCGGAGGGTACGCCGTTACGAGTCAACGGAAAGCATGCCAGATTGGCGGGCCGGGTGTCGATGGATATGATCGCGTTCGACCTAGGAGCAGACAGCGATGCGCGCATCGGGGACGAAGTGTTGCTTTGGGGAGAAACTGAATTGCCGGTGGAAGAAATCGCCGCGGCGGCACAGAGCATACCTTACGAATTGCTGTGCCGGGTTTCCGAGCGCGTCAGCCGGGAGATCGTGACCAGCCAGGCGCCTATTCGATAAAGAATCCCATCTTTACGCCGGCCAGCTCAACAACATCGTTGTCTTTCAACTGGCGCGCCTTGGGCCCGATGGATTCTTCGTTCACCTTCGGGTATCCCTTGGTTCCCGGATCCACGTTGACGATAAAGTAACCCTCGGCTCTGCGGGTAATGGCCGCTACTTGGATTCCTGGTCTGCCCAGCGTCGTCAATGCCTTGGTCAATTCCATCTCACGCCCTGCGAACTGGCCGCTGAGAACCTGGATTCTCGCCTTTGGCAAGGCGGTAGCCGGGGCGGCTTCCGGTGTCTGAGTACTCGTGTGACCGTCACCCGGCATCGGTATCGGTTTACCGGTAACCGGCACGGCAGCGGCGACTTCGTCCACTGCCACGTTGACATTGCGAATAACGTCTTCGCTCTGGGAACTAGGATGGATGACCATGGTTTTTTCGAAATCATCCTGATCGGCATCGGTGACATCGTCATCGCTAAACTTGAGCTGGTGGTGGCCCACGGTGATCACATCGCTATTTTGCAACGCATGTTTCTTGATCAGCTTGCCGTTGACATAGGTTCCATTGGTACTGTTCAGGTCTTCGAGAAACGAATCGTTGAGGATATTGATAATCAGCGAGTGATGGCCGCTGACCGCGGCGTTGTCGATACGCACGTCATTATCCGGGAGACGGCCGATCGTGTACCGTTCCTTGCTCATGTTGTACTCGGCCAGCACTTGCCCGTCGAGGCTGAGAATCAAACGCGCCATGATGTCCCTCGATTCCTTCCAAAAAGGCCGGTCAAGATAACCAGCCCTTAATTCGATCCATTATCCCGGTCTTCGCGGGGAACCAATCCATTGTATGGGCGACAATTACCGATATGTTATCCCGCCCGCCATTGTCGTTGCTGAGTTGGACCAATTGCTTACCCACTGTGTCAAGATTAGCACTAAACGTGCTGATAGTTAAGTGAATATCTTCGTCTTCCACCATGTCGGACAGACCATCGGAACAGAGCACATAGTAGTCTCCGGGCAGGACTTTGGCCTCTTGCACCTCAACCTCGACCCGCGATTCCACGCCCAGCGCCCGGGTAACATAATTGCGGTTGGTCGATCGCTGGGCCTCTTCCTCTGAGTAAAACCCCCGGTCAACCAGCTCCTGGAGCAGGGAGTGGTCCATTGTAATTTGCTCGAAACGCTCGTTTCTGAGCCGGTAAAGCCGGGAGTCGCCCACATGAGCTATCGAGACACGATTGTCATAGAACAACGCGCTGACGATAGTTGTTCCCATGCCTTCGCATTGCGGCTGGCTCTCCGAGGTCTGGTTGATAATCTTGTTGGCGCGGGCAATCGCGTCACGCAGAACGATCGACTGGCGCATCAGGCCCGTTTCCGAATCCACGCCGCCGCGTTCTAGAGTTTCGACGCCCGCATGCACTTGTTCCAGGATGGTCTTGACGGCGATGCCACTGGCAACCTCGCCCGCGTTATAACCGCCCATGCCATCGGCGAGCACCAGCAGTCCGATCGACATGTCGGTGCCGATTGCGTCTTCGTTATGATCGCGAACCCGGCCGACATCGGTGACCGCCAGGTGCTGAATTTTTTCTTCCATTTGCATTTGTGCCAAGCCTAGACTCCCCATTGCTCCTGGCACTCGCGCAGGGCCACCGCCATTGCCGAACCACTTTCAAAGCGCTGATCCGGCTCTTTTGCCAGCGTTTTGCTGACGATTTCTTCCAGGCATGCAGGCAAATCCGGCCGAATTGAACATAACGGCGCGTGCTCGGCGTTGGCAATCTTGTACATCAGCCCAGTCATAGAATCCGATTGAAATGGTAATTGTCCCGTCAGCAACTGGTAAAGCGTAACACCAAGCGAAAACAAGTCCGAGTCGCCAGTCACATTTTTCCCCTCAAGCTGTTCCGGCGACATATAGGACGGAGTTCCCAGAACGATCCCGGTCTTGGTTGCATGAGAGTCGGTCAGCCGGGCAATGCCAAAATCAGTAATCTTCAGCTCGTCCTTTTCAGCAAGATACATGATATTGGCTGGTTTTATATCACGATGTACGACATTTTGTTGGTGGGCGTAATCCAGCGCGTCGGCCGCGCGCGCGACGAGCTGCATCACTTTCTCGACGGGGAGCAGATTGTCTGGCGCCGTAAAATTGTTCAGGTGCTCGCCCTTGAGAAACTCCATCGCGATATAGGCCAGATCGTGGTCCTCACCGACATCGTAAATAGTAACGATATCCGGATGGTTAAGACGCCCCGCGGTCTCGGCCTCGCGAAAGAATCGCTCCTTGGCGCTGGAGATTTCTCCTTCCTCGAACTCGTCGGCCAGGGGGATGGTTTTTATGGCCACAACGCGGTTGATTTTCGGGTCACGGCCCAGGTAAACGACGCCCATCGAGCCTTTGCCGATTTCCTTTTCGATCTGGTAGCGGCCGAGTACCGGTTTTTGGACACCCGAGCCTTCGAGCAGCAATGAAGTGTGCGTGGAGCTTCTGCCTATACCCAGGAGCATGGTTTCTTCGAGTTGCTGCGATCGTTGCAGGCGATCCCGAATATCGTTGTATTCGATGTCTCGTTCGGCCATATGCCCATAGACAGCGCCGGCCTTGTTGAATTGTCTTTTGCGCTCGAAATCCAGTCCCAGGTTGTAAAGCAGATCCATCATCGAATCGTCGAGCGGGCAACGGCGGAATTTTTCGAACGCCATGTCCAGCTGCCCCTGGCCCTGGAACGCCAGGCCCAGCATCTTGTTGCTTTCTGCGCCTTCAGCATCGGCCCGGAATCTCAGATGCTCGGCAATTCTGAAATTACGGACCGTCATGACCAGATGACCGGTGACGATCAGCAAGGCGGGAACACCCAATCTCAACCATTCTGCGTCCAGTATCAGCAAACTGTATTCGCTGGCCATCAGGATCAAGACCAGCAGGAAACTGATCAACGCGCCACTGCCTGCCCTGAGCCTCGGCAGGACCGCACACAGATAGATCGCGATCAGGGCGATGGCGGCAAACTCCATGATCCACGCCCAGCCCGGTCTGACCACGAAATTTTGCTGCAAAATACTGGAAACCGTATGGGCCAGAATCAGGATCGGCGCCGTACTGGCATCGATCGGCGTGGCTTGAAAATCCCCGATCCCCACTGCCGTCGGTCCGATCAAAACGATTTTGCCCTGGAATTTGTCGGCCGGAATAACACCGGTCCACACATCGTAAAAAGAATCGACGCTGAATGCCGGCAGCGAGCCTTTAGGCGGATAAAAAAAGTTCAGCATGCTGAAATCAGGCATGGTCCCGATGTGAAGGCCGCCGAAGCTTACGCCGCCACCGGTATGCGCCTGGATGTCGCTGTGCTCAAGATTCAAACTCCGCGCGGCGATGCTGAGTGCCAGCGAAGGGTAAAGTTGACCAAAATAGTTGACCAACAACGCTTCGGAGCGCAGCCGGCCGTCGTCGTCGAGATTGAGATTCAGATGGCCAAGGGCCATGGCTGCTTCGCCCAGTTCGGCGATGGGCGGTATCAGCTTGTCCGCCGGCAGACCGCCGAGCTGGCCGGCATCGCGCCCGCTACCGGATAGCGCGTGTTTGCTGACATATTCCGCCGGCGGCGCATCGGGGTTGCCCAGCCACATGCCCAGGTGAAACTCCATGGGCAGGACGACGTTAGCGGCTCGGCGAATGCTGTCCGCGAGCTTCTGGTCGTAGTCGATATCCACGATGGACTGCTCGAGACTGGAGCGCAGCGCGGCCAGGGCGATGCTCAGATCCGAAGTGGCCGCAGCGGTTTGCTGCTGCGATTCGAGCTCGTCGATCAGGTTTTGCAGCTGACTGAGCTGCTCGAGGCCTGGATCGAGCTGTCGTTCGGACATCAAAATGGTGCTGGCGACCACCCGTGCCTTGGCATCGCCAAGACGGTCGATAAGGCCGGCCAATATGTCGCGCGACCACGGCCAGCGCCCGATATTCTGAATGCTGCGGTCATCGATCGCGATGACCGCAACCCGGTCGCTTGGCTCGGCCTGGGTCAGCATAATCCCGCGGTCGTATATGGATGTTTCCAGGCCATAGAAAAACCCGGCGGCCAGCCAGTACGCGAACAGGCAGAATATGGCCGTAAACCCGAGACCGGTCGCCCAGTTCGCACGCCAGTCAGTTCCATTTTTTCCCGGCATAGCATTCCTTGCGGCCAAGTCGCGAGCAGTATAAGCAGCTTTTTGTCGGTTTTCGACTGCCAATGAACATTGACTCGCATGCTAATATCGCCATCAGGCAGCCGATGCAGGGCCGGAAATGGCGAAAACACGCGTGGTATATGTTTGCAGCGCCTGCGGCGGGCAAAGTCCGAAATGGGCTGGCCAGTGCCCGGATTGCGGCGCCTGGAATTCACTTGACGAGACGCAACCGGTCGCCAAAGTGTCCCGCCTGCCGGGTTATTCAGGAGAAATCGGCCTGGAATCACTGGCGGAAACGGCAGCCAGGGAAGAGCCGCGAATCAGCACCGGCATGCGGGAACTCGACCGGGTGCTGGGCGGCGGACTCGTCAGGGGATCGGTCACGCTGATCGGCGGCGATCCAGGGATAGGTAAATCCACGCTGCTGTTGCAGATGATGGCCAGCCTGAGCGCCAACCTGCCCTGTCTTTACGCGACCGGAGAGGAATCGGTGCACCAGGTTGGTTTGCGTGCCAGGCGGTTAGGCCTGCAGGACAGCGAAATGAGTCTGCTGGCGGATACCAGCCTGGAAAATCTGCTCGGCCATGCTTTGCGAACGCAGCCCGGCGCGCTGGTGGTCGATTCCATACAGACCCTGGCGTCGGCGGAACTGCCATCGGCTCCCGGCTCGGTTGCACAGATCAGACACTGCGGCGCGCAACTGGTCCGCTATGCCAAACAAAGCGATTGTGCCGTGTTCTTGGTCGGCCACGTGACCAAGGAAGGCAACATCGCCGGACCCAGGGTGCTCGAGCACATGGTGGATGCCGTGTTGTATTTCGAAAACGAACCCGGCAGCCGGTTCCGGCTGATTCGCGCGGTCAAGAATCGCTTCGGCACGGCCAATGAACTGGGTGTATTCGCGATGAGCGTGGATGGCTTGAAAGAGGTGCCGAATCCATCGGCGATGTTTGTCTCGCGCCACGAAGACCCGGTCGCCGGCAGCGTTGTCATGGTGACCCGTGAGGGCAGCCGGCCGCTGTTGCTGGAAATTCAGGCGCTGGTGGATATTTGCCAGGGGAACTATCCGCGGCGCGTCAGCGTTGGCCTGGAGCAGAATCGCCTGGCGTTGTTGCTTGCGGTACTGCATCGGCATGCGGGCATATCGGCCAGCGACCAGGACGTATTCGTAAACGTCGTCGGCGGTGTGCGCGTCGCTGAAACAGCAGCGGACCTGCCGATATTGCTCGCCGGCGTATCGAGTATCCGCGACCGGCCGCTGCCAGCCGACCTGGTTTGTTTTGGTGAAGTCGGTCTGGCCGGCGAGGTCAGGCCGGTCGCCTATGGTGAAGAAAGGCTTGCCGAGGCTGCCAAACACGGTTTCCGGCGTGCCATCGTGCCGCTAAAAAACGCGCCGAAAAAACCGATCAAGGGCATGGAAATCATGCCGGTCAGCCGCCTTTCGCAGGCGATCAGGGCGGTTGGCCTGCATATTTGACCACCGGTCGCGGCCCTGGCTGAGAGCTCAGGAATTCTTGCGTGGATGTATGCGTACGGTCTTGACGATGTTGTCGGTCACATTCAGGATTTCAATTGGGTAGCCGGAAAGCTTTAGACCCGTTCCCGGTTCTGGGATGGATTCGAGGTAATTCACGATCAGCCCGTTCAGCGTTTTCGCGCCATCGATGGGCAGCTCCCAACCCATCGTACGGTTCAGGTCGCGAATGTTGGCGCTCCCGTTGACGACAAATGTGCCATCCCGTTGCGGGTGTACATCACGCGCCAGGTCAGCCGGGTCGCTGGTAAAATCGCCGACAATTTCTTCGAGGATGTCTTCCAGGGTGACCAGCCCCTGGACGTCGCCATATTCATCGACAACCAGTGCCAGCCGCTGCTTTTCATTCTGGAAATGAAACAGTTGCCGGTTTAGCGACGTCCCTTCGTGTACGAAGTACGGTTCTTTCAGGCTCCTGGCCAGCGCGTCCCGTTCGAGCCGGCCGTGTGCCAGGTCCCTGACCACCGAGCGCAAATGAACGACACCTTGCAGATTATCCAACTCGTCGGAGTATACCGGCATCCTGGTGTATGGAGTGTTCTGGATCTGCCGCAGAATATCCTCCCAGTCCTGTGCGAGATCGATGCCAACGACATCCGCACGTGGCACCATGACATCTTCGACGGTGATATTTTCAAGATCCAGGATGCGGGTCATCATCTGTTGTCTTTTCTTGGGAATGCGTGTTCCCGGGTCGGTCAGAACCGCTCTCAGTTCTTCCTGGGTCAGATGGTGCTGGTACCCGTCCTGGACCCGTATCCCGATCAGCCAGAGCAGGCCGTTCGAAATACCGTTTAGCATCCAGATAACCGGGTAAATCAGCTTGAGCAATGGGTAAAAAATGAAGGCCGCCGGGTAAGCGATCTTTTCCGGGTTAATCGCCGCGGCGGTCTTGGGCATGACCTCGGCGAAAATCAGAATGATTACGGTAAGACCCAGAGCTGCTACCGCGACGGAATGTTCACCCCAATGACGAACGGCGATCAGCGTCGTCAACGAGGCCGCGAGTACGTGCGTCAGGTTGTTGCCTAGCAGAATGAGGCCAATGACGCGATCCGGCCTTTTCAGCAATGCCTCGGCAAGCTGTGCGCCGCGATGTCCAGAACGCGAGCGATGACGCAGCCGGTAACGGTTGATGCTCATCAGCGCAGTCTCGGAGCTGGAAAAAAACGCTGAGAGTATAAGCAGCGCGATCAGAATTCCGATCTGGGCGCCTAAAGAGAAATCATCGCTCAACGAGTGAGCACCTCCGGTGGTTGCGACCTGAGGCGCCTGCGCAGCAGGAATACTTTCTACCGCCCAAGCCCCTTAGCGCATATTTCACCAGTCTGCCTCCGGTCGTCAAGAAATTACGCTGCCGGTTCAGAAAACCCCTGCATCCCACTGTCGATCCAGCAGCAGTTCGAGCACGATCTTGCTGCCGAAATAGGCCAGCGCGAGGATCACGAAGCCGCCGAGTACCCAGCGCAATGCCGTCCTGCCGCGCCAGCCGAGCCGCCAGCGCCCCAGGGCGAGCGTGCCGAACACGGCCCAGCTGAGCAAAGACAGGATGGTCTTGTGCGCCAGGTGCTGGGCGAACAGGTTGTCCACGAAGATCAGCCCGCTGAAGAGCGCCAGGGTCAGACCGATGAAACCGATGTTGATGGCGCCGAACATCATGCCTTCCATCGTGTCCATGGCGGGGAGGCGCTTGAGCCAGCCTGTGGGTTTGTGGCTGCGCAGCCGGTCGTCCTGGATGGCGAGCAACACGGCCAGCGCAGCCGCAATACTGAGCAGGCTGTAAGCCGCCGCGGACAACAGGATATGCGCTTTTAACGGCCACGCCAGTCCGGGATTGCTGTAACCGGGTCCGCCTAGCCCGGTAAGAAGTACCGCCAGGCCGGCCATACCCAGCAGCAGGATCGCCAGGCCCGAATAGGCGGGTCTGATCAGAAAAACCAGCCCCATTCCGGCGATCATCCAACCGACGAACGACATGGCAGAGCCGGTGTTCAACGTCAGTCCCGGCATGGTCAGAATGACCGTGTACAACACCCAGCCATGGATTGCCCAGCCAATGATTCCTGCAGCCACGCCGATAGCCCGGCTGGCCGGTAACTGCCCGGCAAACCGACCGCTTAGGAGCAGGACGCAGACCAGGTAAGCAATAAAGCTGGTGGCGATTATCACGGGCAACAGGTGCCTGGTTTCCGTTTGACGCGGCAAATAGTCTCACACGAGCCCGGGTATGAGAAGCGCTTGATTGCTGGCATGCGCCGGGTAAACTGCCACCTGCCCGGAGAGCAAAGCAATGGAGTCAGGATGTTTGGCAGTCTCAGCGAACGACTCGTCCAGGCCACTCGCAACCTGAGTGGCCGCGGTCGCCTCAGCGCAGAAAATATCAAGGACAGCCTCCGCGAGCTCAGGATGGCCCTGCTGGAAGCCGATGTCGCGTTGCCGGTGGTGCGGGAGTTCGTAGCGCAGGTCAAGGAACGTGCTATCGGAGAGGAAGTCAGTCGCAGCCTGAGTCCGGGCCAGGCGCTGGTCAGGATTATCCACGCCGAACTGGCCGGCATAATGGGCCCACAAGATGCGGCGCTGGATCTCCAGTGCCAGCCGCCCGCTGTGGTGATGCTGGCGGGCTTGCAAGGCGCAGGCAAGACTACGACTGCGGCCAAACTCGCCTTGCGTCTGCAGGAGCGTGACGGGCGCAAAGTCATGCTGGCCACCACCGATATATACCGGCCCGCCGCCGTTTTGCAGCTCGAAAAACTGGCGCATGAGACCGGTGCGGGGTTTTTCCCCTTAGTGGCTAAGCAGGATCCCAGTGAGATTGCGCTGCAGGCGCTGGCGGCAGCGCGCGTTGGCCTGTATGACGTGCTGTTGCTGGACACAGCCGGGCGTTCGCATATTGACCAGGACATGATGGAAGAATTGCGCGCAATCCACCAGGCGGTTACACCCACGGAGACATTGTTCGTTATCGATGCCATGGCCGGTCAGGATGCGATCAATGCCGCACGCGCATTTTCGGAAACTGTGCCGCTGACTGGCGTAGTGCTGAGCAAAACCGATGGCGATGCTCGCGGCGGCGCTGCATTGTCGATCCGTAAAGTTACCGGTGTGCCGATCAAATTTCTAGGTACCGGTGAGAAAATCGACGCGCTGGAAGCATTTCACCCGGAGCGGATCGCCTCGCGAATACTCGGGATGGGCGATGTCCTGAGCCTGGTCGAGGAGGTCGAGCAAAAACTCGACCGCAAGAAATCCGAGAAATTGGCCAGGAAACTGCGCAAGGGGCGGGCGTTCGACCTGGCGGACCTGCGCAGCCAGCTCGAACAAATGCTCGATATGGGCGGCCTGGGCGCTTTGCTCGAAAAACTGCCAGGCGGCAGGGGACTGCCTCAGGGGCTCGCCGGGGACGCCGATCCGGGAATGATCCGTCGCCAGATCGCTATCATCGATTCCATGACGCCGGCCGAAAGGCGTTTTCCCAAGACCATCAACGGGTCTAGGAGACGGCGGATAGCCGCCGGGTCGGGGACCGAAGTCCAGGCGGTCAACCGCCTGCTCAAACAACAGCTGCAAATGCAGAAAATGATGAAACGAATGAAAAAAGGCGGTATGGGTGGACTTTTGCAGGGGATGGGAGGGCCATCGGGCCCGTTCGGCGGGCGGCTATAGTTTCTGTAATTCGACGCTCAAAAAGCGGGAAACGCTTCACATTCCGTCGGAATACGGTAAAATTCCCCGTTTGACTTTGGCCGCCTTCAGGTAGTCGGGGGGTTTGCCGTGTTCGGGTACCCGAAATGGCATGCTCGGCGGCAGAGCCCGTGCCAGGCGGCTTTTATTATTCAGAGGACCAGCCTTTATGGTGACCATACGTCTTTCAAGGGGAGGAGCGAAGAAGCGGCCTTTCTACCACATCGTCGTGACCGACAGCCGCAACCGGCGCGATGGCCGCTACATCGAACGGTTGGGATTTTTCAACCCGGTTGCGACCGGTGGCGAAGAGAAGCTGCGTATCGACGTGGGACGGGTAGAGCACTGGGTTGGCCAAGGCGCCAAGCCGTCTGACCGGGTCAGCGCCTTACTCAAGAATTACCAGGCCGAGTCCGCGTAAGGACGGTCGTCGTGGCGGGCAATGACGCGCCTCGGGTGGAGCTTGGGAGAATAGTCGGGCACTTCGGTGTGCAAGGCTGGGTCAGGGTGAAGTCTTATACCCGGCCTATTGAAAATATCCTGGCCTATCGACAGTGGCGGCTGGCGGACGAAAAAGATTGCGTGGACGTTCGCCTGATGGAGGGGCGGCCCCATGGCCGCGGACTGGTCGCAAGGCTGCAGCATATTGACAATCGCGACCTTGCGAACGAACTGATCGGGAAAACCGTTTCGGTGGCTCGCAGTGAGTTGCCGGCGCAAGACAGCGGCAGCTACTACTGGATGGATCTCGAGGGGCTGGAAGTGGTCACCGAGAGCGGGCAGATTCTGGGCAAGGTCGATTACCTGCTCGAGACCGGCGCAAATGATGTGCTGGTGGTTGCCGGGGATGTCGAGCGGCTGGTGCCGTTTGTCGTTGGCGAATATATCAAGGCGGTGGACCTGGATGCCGGTGTGATCACCGTGGACTGGGATCCGGATTTTTGAGGTGACCCATGCGTATCCATATCGTCACTTTGTTTCCGGAACTGATCAGCGGTGCGTTGGGTTACGGCGTACTCGGACGCGCGATTGCCGGGGAAATACTTGAGGTTGCGGTGAGCAACCCCAGGGACCTGGCGGAAGACCGGCATGCGACGGTAGACGACCGGCCGTATGGCGGCGGACCCGGCATGGTGCTCAAGGTGGAGCCGACCAGGACCTGTTTGCGCCAGGCGAAGGCTGCGCTGCCCGATGGCAGCCGGAGCATTTATTTGAGTGCCCAGGGGGCGCCGCTGGATCATGCGAAAGTGCGTGAACTGGCAAAGTTGCCGGGGCTTTTGTTGCTGGCTGGCCGCTATGAGGGTGTAGACGAGCGGCTGGTCGAGGGTGAGATAGACGAGGAACTGTCCATCGGTGATTACGTAGTCAGTGGCGGGGAGTTTCCGGCGCTGGTCGTAATGGATGCGGTTGCCAGGCTGCTGCCCGGTGTTCTGGGTGACGAGTTGTCAGCCGAACAGGACAGTTTTGTCGATGGCCTGCTCGATTGCCCGCATTACACGCGGCCGGAAACAGTAGACGAGGAGAGCGTGCCCGATGTTTTGTTGTCGGGTAATCATGAGGATATCAGGCGTTGGCGCCGCAAGCAGGCGCTGGGCCGTACCTGGATGCGCAGACCCGATCTGATCGAAAAGCTGATTTTATCGGATGAACAACAGGAACTGCTGAGCGAGTTCGTGGCCGAGCAGAAGACCCGGCCGGCTAATGGCTGAGACAATTTATTTTTGCATGTAAAAGGATTGCCCGCGGGCAGGTGACAGCGATGAGTAAAATTATAGAAGCATTGGAAAAGGAACAAATGAATCGCGAACTTCCGGAATTCAATCCCGGTGATACAGTCGTGGTCCAGGTCAAGGTAAAAGAAGGCAGCCGGGAGCGTTTGCAGGCTTATGAGGGAGTGGTGATCGCCAAGAAAAACCGCGGTCTTAATTCGTCCTTTACCGTTCGCAAGATTTCTCACGGCGAGGGAGTGGAGCGAGTGTTTCAAACCTACAGCCCCACAGTGGCTTCAGTCACCGTAAAACGCCGCGGCGATGTGCGCCGGGCCAAGCTGTACTATCTGCGCGATCGTACCGGTAAGGCCGCGAGAATCAAGGAAAAAATCTGACGCCGTTGGGGCTTTGGCTAATCAGCTATAATCAGGGCGGCTGCAATGCAGTCGCTCTTTTTTTGCATTCCGCACGAGGGCATCCGGCGGGGGGGAAGCGCCTGAATCATGAGGCACCTGATAAATAGCGTCAGGACGATTGTGCTGATCGGTGTTTTTGTCATGGCGGCAGGATGTTCCGCGATTATCGCGGGCGCGACCAGTTCGATGGCCGATAGCCTTGCGGATGCCATCATCAACCAGTCAGACCCGGAAACGGTGCGCCAGGGTGCGCCCGCTTTCTTGTTGATGATGGATGGCTTTGTCGGCAACTCACCGAAAAACGGTTCCTTGTTGCAAGGCGCCGCCAAACTGTATGCGGTTTACGGCGCTGTTTTTGTCGATGATCCTGACAGGGCAAAACGCCTGACCGAACGCGGTTTCAATTACGGAAGACGTGCTCTTTGTGTGCGGCAGAAAAGCGTCTGCGACATGCATGAGTTCGCTTACGACGAATTTATCACGGGCCTGCGGCGGCTGAAGGCCGGTGATACGCCGGCGCTGTTTGCCCATACGGTGAGCTGGCTGGCCTATATCAGGACGCATAGCAGCAACTGGGGCTCGGTCGCCGACCTGCCCAAGGTGGAAGCGAGCCTCGAGCGCATCCAGGCGCTCGATGAAGATTACGAAAGCGCCGCGGTCCACCAGTACCTCGGGATACTCAACACGCTAAGGCCGGCCGCCCTTGGTGGTGCGCCGGAACTCGGGCGCAGACACTTCGAGCAGGCGGTCGAGATTACCAATGGTCAGGATCTGAGCATCAAACTCGAGTACGCACGCAGTTATGCAAGGCTGGTTTATGATCGTGAACTGCATGACAGTCTGCTGGTCCAAGTAATCGAGGCCAACCCGGAGGTCCCCGGGTTCATCCTGTTTAACACACTGGCCCAGACAGAAGCCCGCTCCTTGCTCGAATCCGCCGACGACTATTTCTGACCGACCTGCAGATCCAGGAGTATCCATGTTCAATTTGCCCAGATTTTTAATGCTGACCGTCCTCACCCTGGTCTCCTTCCAGGTACACGGCGTGCAGCTAAAGATTGCGACCTTGACCCCTGAAGGCTCCGGCTGGATGGAAGCGATGCGGGCAGGGGCGAAGGAAATCAAGGAGCGCACCGAAGGACGCGTCATCATCAAACTGTATGGTGGTGGTACCCAGGGCAGCGACAAGACGGTGCTCAGGTTGATGCGCGTCGGCAAGTTGCAAGGTGCGACCTTCACCGGCAGTGGTCTCATCGATCGGTTTCCCACGATCCAGCTTTATTCCCTGCCGATGGTATTCAAGTCTCTGGACGAGGTGGACTACGTGCGTGAGCGCATGGACGACACGTTGATGGAAGAAATGAGATTGGTCGGGCTGATTGGCTTTGGTATCGCCGAGGGCGGGTTCGCCCGGATGATGTCCAGTTCGCCGGTCAGGGAGCCTGCTGATTTATCGGGCAAGAAAGTCTGGGTGCCCGAGGGCGATACCAGCAGCCATGATGCGATGAAAGCGATGGGTCTTTCCCCGGTGGCATTGCCATTGACCGACGTGATGATCGGCCTGCAAACAGGACTTATCGATGTGGTCACCAATTCCGCCGTCGGTGCGATCGTATTGCAATGGCATACGCGCGTGAAGTACATAATGCAGTTGCCGCTGGTTTATGTCATCGGTTTCCTGGTGATCGAGGAAAAAGCGTTCGATCGCCTGACGGCGGGTGACCGGGAGATAGTCAGCGAAGTGATGAAAAGAGTCTACGAGGAATTCGACGAAACCAACCGGAAAGACGATGCCGAAGCCTCCAGGGCATTGATTGAGCAGGGCCTGGTCGAAATCGAGCCTTACCAGGAGCATATCGATGACTGGCGTAATGCAGTCATGGAAAGCAATCGCGCACTGGCCGAAAAAGGCGTGGTTGACCTCGAACTGTTTAACCGGATGATGGCCTATCTTGCAGAATACCGGGCGCAGAAAGGTGATGGGTCTGCGCTTGCGGACGCCGGTACGGCTGCGGCGGTGGATCGCAGCGAGTGAGCAATAACTCGCTGATCAAAAACCTGGGTGTCTGGGGGCAGCGGGTCGAAAACGGGTTGCTGGTCCTGCTTTTGACCTCGATGATACTTCTCGCGTCCACACAGATTTTCCTGCGCAACGTCCTCGGCACCGGATTTACGGTCGGCGATGAGCTGTTGCGAATCCTGGTCCTCTGGCTGGCCATGCTGGGCGCGCTGGCGGCCAGCCGTGATCAACGCCATATCGCGATCGACGCGCTTACCCGCCATTTGTCACCGCGGCTGGGCAGGATCGCCGGCCTGTTCGTTTGTGTCTTCGTCGCCGTTGTCTGCGGTTTTATTTGCCGGGCTTCATTCCTGCTGGTCAAAGACGCCTTTATTTACCACGACACAGTGCTCGGCGGTCAGCCAGCGTGGGTTTATCAGTCGATATTGCCGATCGGCTTCGGTCTGATGAGCTGGCGCTACCTGACGCACGCGGCACGACGCGCACGAATCCTGCTGGGCAAGGCGGACTCGGATGATTCTGTTTAGCCTGGTATTGATCGCGCTGGCCCTGGTGGGCGCGCCCTTGTTCGCCATTATCGGCGCCAGCGCCATGTGGGGGTTCATGCAGGCTGATATCCCGCAAGTTGTCATGGGTATCGAGCTTTACCGGATCGCCGAAATGCCGATACTGCTGGCAATCCCGCTGTTTACCTTTGCCGGCTATGTGCTCAGCGAGAGCCAGGCGCCATCGCGGCTGGTGCGCCTTTCCAACGCATTGCTGGGCTGGATGCCTGGCGGGCTGGCAGTCGTCTGCCTGGCTACGTGCGCGTTGTTTTCCGCGTTTACCGGTGCGTCAGGGGTGACCATCATCGCGCTTGGCGCGTTGCTTTATCCGGCGTTGCTCGAAGGCGGCTACCGCGAAGGGTTCAGCCTGGGCGTGGTGACTTCCTCCGGCAGCCTGGGTCTGTTGTTCGCGCCTTCACTGCCTTTGATTCTTTATGGGGTGGTATCGCAGGCGTCGATCGACAACCTGTTTCGTGCGGGGGTCACGCCCGGCGTGCTGATGGTCGTCATGCTGTCGGTCTGGTGCATTTGGTCGAGCCGCAAGAATCGCAAGGCAGTCAGGCAATTTACGTGGGGCGAAGTTCGCCAGGCGCTGCGCGAGGCAGGCTGGGAGATTCCGCTGCCGATCGTCGTATTGGGTGGAATCTACAGCGGTTACTTCGCGGTCTCCGAAGCGGCCGCCGTCACGGCGCTGTATGTCCTGGTTTTGTATTTACTGATTCGTCGCGAGATAAAACTGGTCGAGATGCCGCGTATCATGCGCGAATCAATGGTGCTGGTCGGCGGAATCCTCATGATACTCGGCGTCTCAATTGCATCGACCTCCCTGATGATAGACCAGGAAATTCCGCAAAGGCTGCTGGCAGCAATTACCGGTTTCGTCAGCGGGCAAGTCAGTTTCCTGTTGTTGATGCTCCTTTTCCTGCTGATTCTCGGTGCGATTCTGGATATTTTTTCTGCATTGGTGCTGATTGTTCCGTTGTTGCTGCCGGTGGCTGTGAGTTATGGTATACACCCGTTGCATTTCGGCATTATTTTTCTGGCAACGATGGAGTTGGGCTACTTGACTCCGCCGGTTGGCCTCAATCTGTTCATTGCCAGCTACCGGTTTGAAAAGCCAATTACCACTGTCTATCTGGCGACCATACCATTTTTCCTGATTTTGCTGCTCAGTGTGCTGGTAATTACTTTCGTCCCGCAGTTATCATTGTGGCTGGTCCCTGATTGACTGTGCGCGTATTGCGTGGGTTCTGTATTGTGTCACGGTGTATATAGCATGATTATTTTTAAGACGATTGGCCGCTTGATCCGCTTCCTGTTGAGTACTCTCGATGGCATGCGGCGGGTGCTGCATTTTATTCTGCTGTTGCTGATTTTCTCACTGATCATCGTGGGTCTTGCGGGCGATATAAAAATGGTGCCTGAGTCCGCTGCGCTGAGAATCGCGCCATTCGGCAATATCGTCGAGCAGTACCAGGGCGACGCCGTGGACCGTGCGCTGGATGAAATACTGGGCGAAGCGGAACCGCAGGCGCTGTTGCATCACTTGGTCGAATCATTGGAAAAAGCGGCGGATGACCCGCGAATTTCATCGGTTGTGCTGCAGTTGAATCGAATGGGTGGCGCAGGCCTGAGCAATCTGCAGACTATAGGCAGGGCGATAGATAAATTCAGGGAAAGCGGCAAGCCGGTCATCGCCATCGGCGACTACTATTCCCAGGGCCAATATTACCTGGCATCGCGTGCCGATGAAATCTACATGCACCGGCTGGGTGGCGTGTTTATCGATGGTTTCGGCTACTACCGGCTATACATGAAAGAGGCGCTCGATAAACTGAAGTTCAATATGCATGTGTTTCGTGCGGGCAAATATAAATCCTATGGCGCGCCGTACGAAAGAGACGACATGTCGGCCGAGGAAAAGGAAGAAAGCACCGAGTGGCTTGGCGATCTCTGGAGCGCATATCAACGGGATGTGACCGCGGCTCGCGAGCTGGATGCGGACGCCGTGTCTGACTACGCGAATAATTTTATCGCCGAGCTGCGCGTCGAACAGGGAAACATGGCCGAGGTCGCGGTAAATTCCGGTCTGGTTGACGAGCTGCTGAGCCACGAAGAAATGATGGACAGGCTCGCCGACATTGCCGGCAGCAATGGTGATGACTACAAGCCATATAGTTATATCAATTACGACGATTATGTCGATGCCCTGAGCGCTGAAGAGGTGCTGATCGGCAGCAGCTCCGACAAGGTTGGCGTCATCGTCGCGGCAGGAAGTATTTACAGTGGCCGTCAACCGCCCGGCAAGATCGGCTCGGATTCGCTCGGCCGCCTGATCAGGGATGCGCGTGAGGACGACAGCATCAAGGCGGTGGTATTGCGCATCGATAGCCCGGGCGGGAGCGCTTTCGCATCCGAGGTGATTTTCCAGGAGCTGGTTTCCTTGCGTGACGCGGGCAAGCCGCTGGTGGTTTCCATGGGCGATGTCGCCGCATCCGGCGGTTACTGGATTGCCTTGCCGGCGGACAAAATATGGGCCAACCCGACGACCATCACCGGGTCCATCGGCGTAATCGCGATGTTTCCGAGCTTCGAGGGCAGCCTGAAAGCACTGGGATTGAATATGGATGGCATTGGCACAACTTCGCTGAGCGGTCAGTTCAACCCGGCCATCGGTCTGGGCGAGGATGGCAGCGACCTGATTCAGCTTAGCGTTGATTTCAGTTATCGCGAATTCCTGCAAAAAGTTTCGGAGAATCGGGACATGAGCATAAGCGAAGCGAATGAGCTGGCGCAGGGCAGGGTTTGGAGCGGTATCGACGCCTACAACCTGGGGCTGGTCGACGAACTCGGCGATCTGGCGCAGGCGCTGGATTCGGCAGCCGAGTTGGCAGGTCTCGACGAGTACTCGGTGAAATACATCGAACGCGAGCTTAGTTTTGAGGAATCGCTGGTGCTGAGACTTTATGGTGCGGCACAGGCGGTCGTGCCGGCTCGCGCCGGTTCACGCGGATGGAGCGAGCCGTTCAAGCAGGTCGCGGCCGCGGTTCAGAGAAATTTCGAGAGCCTGGCCAATTTCAACGACCCGCGCGGCATGTATTACTACTGTTTCTGTGAAAAGCAGTGACCGAAGCGGGCCCGGCGGACTCAATTCAAGGTTTTGCTTTTCCAGTATTTTGTACCGGTAATATCCGCCGTTAACATCAGGCCGACATCGGTTAACGAGTAAATAGCCATGCCGTGGGTGAATGTCGTTCCGGCATTGGCGCCTTTGACGCCCGCAACCGCGCTGGCGGATGCGTCGGCCGTCCAGCCGTATTCCACGAAATCCTCAAAAACCTTTTCGCTCTCGAACAGGAAAACCACCTGGTATTTGTGAGCGCCCAGCCCCAGGTTGAGACCGCCGAGACCCATGTTCATATAGGATCTTTTTCCGCTGGCTTTGGTGACCGCCACGCCCTTGCCGCCGCCGCCAGTAATAATTAATGACACTTTGACATTGCTAAACACCGCGTAGGCGTAACTTTCGTCATAAAGCCGTTTGGCGCCGCTGCTTTCCTTAAACAGGCTCTTCAGCGTTGCCGATGCCATCGCGTCAATTTCCGCCCGCTTGTCGGCAATTTTCTGGGGATCGCTGGTGCTTGCGCAAGCGACCAAAGATAACAAAGCGATACTGAGAATTAACTTTTTCATTGCAGAATCCTGTTTGGTATTTGCCAGTTGAATATTAAGTGAATGCCGGTCGCACAACCTGCGACTAGCGCACATTATGGATAATATGCTTGCTCACTGCATATGGCGCTGTTTGGCGACAATGCCGGGGACAGAGGGTTCTCCTTAGATATCATCCAGTTAACCGAAACAATGAGTTTCATACCTGAACCCGGATGCTGTGCGCAGCCCTTTCCCTTCCGCTGCAAGTTTCAGGCTAGCCAATCCAGGATGACCTTGCCGGACTGCCCGGAACGCATGATGTCGAATCCCTCCTGATACTCGCTGACCGGAAAATGGTGGGTGATCACGGGGCTGATATCCAGCCCGCTTTGCAGCATGCTGGTCATCTTGTACCAGGTTTCAAACATCTCGCGCCCGTAAATACCTTTGATCTCAAGCCCTTTGAAAATAATTTGTTTCCAATCGATAGCCGTGTCCTCCGGCGGCAGGCCAAGCAGCGCGACCTTGCCGCCGTGGTGCATGGTCCGCAGCAAATCGCGCAGCGCTATCGGGTTGCCGGACATTTCAAGGCCGACATCGAAGCCTTCGGTCATGCCCAGTGTGTCCATCACCTCCTCGAGTGAACCATTGGCCACGTTATGTGCAACGCTTGCGCCCATCTTGCGGGCGAGATCCAGACGGTAGTCGTTGACATCGGTGATAACCACATGCCGCGCGCCTGCGTGGCGGGCGATTGCGACGGCCATGATACCAATCGGTCCGGCGCCGGTGATCAGTACGTCCTCACCAACCAGATCGAATGACAGGGCGGTGTGGGTGGCGTTACCCAGCGGATCCAGAATCGCGGCAATATCGTCACCGATCGAATCTGGCAGCTTGAAAACATTTTGTGCGGGAATGCATAGAAATTCGGCGAAACAGCCCGGACGATCAACGCCCACACCTTTGCTGTTTCTGCACAGATGACGACGCCCCGCCCGGCAGTTGCGGCAATAGCCACAGGTGATGTGCCCTTCACCGGAGACCCGGTCTCCCGCTTGATAACCATCGACCTCGCTGCCGGTTTCCACGATTTCGCCGACAAATTCATGGCCGACGTGCATGGGGACCGGGATGGTCTGCCTGGCCCAGTCATTCCAGTTGTAAATATGGATGTCGGTACCGCAGATTGCAGTCTTGCTGATCTTGATCAAGACATCGTTGTGTCCCAGCGCAGGCGTCTCGACTTCACCCATCCAGATGCCGGGTTCCGATTGCTTTTTAACCAGTGCCTTCATGGTTTTTCCTCAGGAGATGATCCCCAATTCACGACCCACTTTGCCAAATGCGGCGATGGCTCGATCCAGATGCTCTGTTTCATGGCCTGCCGACATCTGGGTCCTGATCCTGGCTTTGCCTTTCGGGACCACCGGGAAGGAAAAACCGATTACATAAATTCCTTCGTCGAGCATCAGGTCGGCCATCCGGCCGGCAAGTTTGGCGTCGCCCAGCATCACCGGGATAATGGGATGTTCTCCCGGGACCAGGTCGAAACCCAACTCGCTCATTTGTTTCCTGAAATAGGCAGCGTTCTTGTGCAGTTTGTCACGCAGACGGGTATCCGTCTCCAGCATGTCGAGTACCTTGATGGAAACTGCCGCCACCACCGGCGCGATAGCGTTGGAAAAAAGATAAGGCCGCGAACGCTGGCGCAGCCAGCCGACCACTTCCTTGCTGGCCGCTGTGTAACCGCCGGCAGCGCCACCGAGGGCCTTGCCCAGGGTCCCGGTCAGTATATCGACGCGGCCCATCACATCACGGTACTCATGGGTTCCACGGCCTCGTTTTCCCATAATGCCGGTTGCGTGCGCGTCATCGACCATGACCATGGCGCCGTATCGGTCCGCCAGGTCGCAGATGTCTTTCAGCCTGGCGATGACTCCGTCCATCGAAAAAACACCATCGCTCACTATCAGCCTTACGCGGGCATTCTTGGCAGCCTTGAGCTGCTGCTCGAGATCATTCATATCGTTATTGCGGTAGCGAAAACGTTGCGCCTTGCAAAGCCGCACGCCGTCGATGATGCTGGCATGATTGAGTTCATCGCTGATGATCGCGTCGTTTTTATCGAGCAAGGTTTCAAACAAACCGCCATTGGCGTCAAAACACGAGGGGTAGAGAATCGTTTCCTCGGTCCCCAGGAATCCGCTGATACGCTCCTCGAGTTCTTTGTGTACGCTTTGCGTGCCGCAGATAAAACGAACCGATGCCATGCCATAACCATATCGATCGAGCGCTGCATGCGCCGCTTCGATCAGTGCCGGATGATTTGCCAGGCCGAGATAATTGTTGGCGCAGAAGTTAACCACCTCGCTGCCATCGGCGATCTGGATGTCGGCTTGTTGTTGCGAACGAATTACGCGTTCGGCTTTGAATAACCCCGCTTCTCTAAGTTCTTCGGTGTCCTTGCGCAAGCGGCTCAAAAATGCCTGGTCCACGTCATCGCTCCTGGCGGCAAACAGTGGCGAATTATAGCAGTACAATAACGCCGGTCCGGGCTTCGATGAGCTTCGTATGGAAAAACCAAGACTCGACAAATGGTTGTGGCAGGCGCGGCTGTTCAAGACCCGCGTCCTGGCGGCCCGCGAGATTCGCGCCGGCCATGTACGGGTCAACGGTGGCCGCGTCAAGCCATCGCGGTCGCTGGAGCAAGATGATCTGCTGGCGATCAGGCGCGAAGGTTTCATTCAGCAATTGAGGATCGTGGATTATGCTGCGCGAAGGGGTCCGCCCAAAGAGGCGGCGATGCTGTACGAGGAAACCAAGGCAACTGAAACGGCGAGGCTGGATGCGGCTGCCAGGCACAAGGCCGGCACGGCACGTGCACCGGCGCCCGCCGGGCGACCGGACAAACGGCAAAGGCGAAACATCCGCAGATCGCTGGGCAAGGGTTAGCTAGCCAGCGCATTGGCGAGCAATAGTTTCGATTTCACCGCGGGAGATTGGTGCTTTGCCGGTGGTTCCAGTTTAAAATCCGCTTCCGCGTTCATCGTTGAGAGCAGGCCATGCAGACCTCCAGCAAAGGGGAAAACCAAAGCGGCGGATTTATTTTTTCCGCGCAGGACGCACCGGTGTCCGCCGTGGGTCGTGCCATCAATGCTTTTTATCTCGCCGACGAAAGCAAAATCGTTGGTGGTCTTCTGGAGCGCGCACGACTGACGGACGAGCAGACCGATACTGTCAGCCGCCATGCAACCCGCCTGGTGGAATCGGTTCGTCGCAACCGGAAGAAAAAAGGGGGCCTGGACGCCTTCTTGAAAAAATACGATTTGTCCTCACAAGAAGGCGTGGTATTGATGTGCCTGGCCGAGGCGCTGCTGCGAATTCCCGATGCGGATACCGCGGATCGCCTGATCGCCGACAAGATTTCCGCGGGCAACTGGAAAGATCACCTGGGTACCAGCGACTCCGTATTCGTCAACGCATCGACCTGGGGCCTGATGCTGACCGGCCATATCATCAAACCGGACCGGGAAGCGCTGGAAAATCCTGCGGGATACCTTGCACGCATCGCCGGCCGCCTGGGCGAGCCGGTGATCAGAACCGCCATGCGCCAGGCCATGCGCATCATGGGCCATCAGTTTGTCATGGGGCGCAATATACGCGCGGCGCTGAAGCGATCGGTAAGCGGCGAAAACCAGGCCTACCGGCACTCCTTCGACATGCTTGGCGAGGCGGCGCTGAGCAAAGCCGATGCCTTGCGTTATTTCGAGGCCTACAGCCAGGGCATCCAAGAGATTGGGAATAGCCTGGCCAAAGGCACGGATATCAACAAAGCGCCGGGCATATCGGTCAAGTTGTCGGCGCTGTTTCCGCGCTACGAGTTTGGCCAGCGCACGCGAGTGCTGAACGAATTGACGCCCAGGCTATTGGCGCTGGCCGAGCAGGCTAAAGCGGCGCGGATCGCGTTGACGATCGATGCCGAGGAAGCGGATCGACTGGAAATATCGATGGAGGTGTTTGCGGCGGTTTACCGTTCATCGTCGCTGGCTGGCTGGGATGGCTTCGGCCTGGCCCTGCAATCTTATCAAAAACGCGCACGCGCACAGATCGAATGGCTGGTCGGCCTGGCCCGGGAATGCGGCAGAATAATCCCGGTGCGGCTGGTCAAGGGCGCGTACTGGGATACCGAGATCAAGCTGGCGCAGGAAAACGGCCTGGCCGGCTACCCGGTGTACACCCGTAAACCGAATACCGATGTATCGTACCTGGCCTGTGCCCGTGACCTGCTGGCGGCAAGGGACGTTATCTATCCGCAATTTGCCAGCCATAACGCGCACACGGTGGCCAGCATCGTGCTGATGGCCGTGGCAGACGGCGCGGTGAAATCTCGCGATAGTTTCGAGTTTCAGCGCCTGCACGGCATGGGCGAAGAGTTGTATGACGAAGTGATCGGCGAGGACAAGCTGAATATCGCCTGCCGGGTCTATGCGCCGGTCGGAAAACACGAAGACCTGCTGCCATACCTGGTCCGCCGCCTGCTCGAAAATGGCGCCAACAGTTCCTTCGTCAATCGCATCGTCGATGAAAAAGAGCCGATCGCGGAAATCGTCGCCGACCCGGTACACGAAGTCAGGCAACTTGCATCCATCCCGCATACAAAAATCCCGTTGCCGAGCGGTCTGTACGGGGCGGAGCGGAAAAATTCGGCAGGCGTCAATTTCTCCGATCACGCGCAACTCGAGGCACTGGCTGCGCAGATGGCCGCGGCGGCGGGCCGCGATTGGCAAGCCGGGCCCATCGTTGGCGGCAAGCGCCTGGCCGGTGACAAACACGAGGTTTTTTATCCGGCGGACCATAAACAACGAGTCGGGCAAGTCGAGTATGCCAGCGCCGCTCAGGTTGTATCGGCATTGGACAGCGCAAGCGAAGCTTACCCGGGATGGGACCGGACACCCGCCAGCGAGCGTGCCGATTGCCTGGAGCGCGCCGCGGACCTGTTCGCAGCCAACGTCGGTGTACTTCTCGCCATGTGCGTCCGCGAAGCCGGTAAGAGTGTGCCGGATGGCGTCGCCGAACTGCGCGAAGCGGTAGATTTCCTGCGCTACTATGCCGCCTGCGCCAGGCGTGATTTCTCCGAGGCCGTGTCCTTGCCGGGGCCGACTGGCGAGAGCAACCACCTGTTGCTGCACGGGCGCGGCGTCTTCGTCTGCATCAGTCCCTGGAATTTCCCGCTGGCAATTTTTACCGGTCAGGTAGCTGCCGCGCTGGCTGCCGGGAATACGGTGCTCGCCAAGCCGGCGGCGCAGACTTCACTGGTGGCGGCCAAGGCAGTGGAGTTGCTGCACGAGGCCGGCATCCCTGGCAATGTCCTGCACTTTTTACCGGGCGCAGGCGCCGTCATCGGTGCTGCGGCGGTCAGTGACCAACGGGTCGCCGGCGTCGCCTTTACCGGTTCGATGGCGACGGCGCAGAGGATCAATCGCAGCCTCGCCGGGCGTGACGGGCCGATCGCTGTTCTGATCGCCGAAACCGGCGGCCAGAACACGATGATCGTCGACAGTTCGGCCCTGCCCGAGCAAGTGGTCAAGGACGTCGTGCAATCCGCGTTCAACAGCGCCGGACAGCGGTGTTCCGCGTTGCGGGTGCTTTGCCTGCAGGAAGAAATAGCGCCGCGCGTCATCGAGTTGCTGGCCGGTTACATGGAGGAAATGACCATCGGCGATCCTGCGCTGTTGTCCACCGATATCGGTCCGGTCATCGACAACGAAGCGCAGCGCATGCTCAACGATCACATCGACAAGATCAGCGAGCTGGGCAAGGTGGTCGCCCGCAGCGAAATTCCCGCAGGCCTGGGCGACGGGTCTTATGTGACGCCGCTGGCGGTGGAAATTCCGGCGATCGATGTGCTTGAAAAGGAAGTATTCGGGCCCGTATTGCATATCGTGCGCTACAAGGCGGCGGAGCTCGACCAGATGATTGCTGCGATCAACCGGACCGGTTTTGGCCTGACCCTGGGCGTGCACAGCCGTATCGATGGGGCAGCCAGGCATATAGCGCGGGTCGCCAACGTCGGCAACGTCTATGTAAACCGCAACATGGTGGGCGCCGTGGTCGGCGTCCAGCCGTTCGGCGGCTGCGGTTTGTCCGGCACCGGTCCGAAAGCGGGCGGGCCGTTCTACCTGCACCGTTTTGCCAGCGAAAAGACCATCACGATCAACACCGCGGCCGTCGGCGGCAACGCCAGCCTGCTGTCGCTGGAAACGGACTGACGTATAGTCGAACGCGATGAGCATCAGCATTTTCGACATCCTGAAGGTCGGCATCGGGCCATCCAGTTCGCACACGATGGGCCCGATGAATGCGGCGCGCCAGTTTGCCCTCGATCTGGAAGATCGGGGTCTGCTCGGCGACGTCGATCGCGTCGCCTGCCAGTTGTATGGGTCGCTGGCGGCGACCGGCAAGGGTCATTGCACCGACCGCGCGCTGATGCTCGGTCTCGAGGGGGAGCAACCGCATCTTGTCGATCCGGACCGCGTCGAGGCAACCCTGGCCAGGATCGCTGCGGATGGCAGTTTGAATATACTCGGCAAACACCCGGCAAAGTTCGACCAGGCGCTGGATTTGCTTTTTCATCACGACCAGTTGTTGCCTTTGCATACCAATGGCATGCGCTTCAGTGCGCTGGGCGCGAAGGGCGAGACACTGCTGGCAGAAGAGTTTTATTCGATCGGTGGTGGTTTTGTCATGGACGAGCATGGCGAAGCGTCGACCACTGCCAACCGGCAGGCCGTCGACCTGCCCTATGTGTTCGAAAACGCCGAAGAATTGCTGCAAATGGCCAACGATAACGACCTCAAGCTGGCTGAACTGATCCTGGCGAACGAAACCGCCAACTGCCCCGAGGAGCAAGTCCGCGGGCGATTGCTGGAGATCTGGTCGGTCATGGAAGCCTGTATCGAGCGCGGTTTGCAAAGCGAGGGAATATTGCCCGGCATTCTCAAGGTTCCGCGCCGCGCGGCAAAGCTTTACCGGGAACTCGTTGCCGGCGGGCCCGAAGACAGCGATTTCATGGACTGGGTCGATGTCTGGGCGCTGGCCGTCAACGAGGAAAATGCGGCTGGCGGCAAAGTCGTGACCGCGCCGACCAACGGGGCGGCCGGCATCGTGCCGGCGGTGCTCAAGTATTACCTGAAGTTCATGCCGCAGGCCTGCGACGATGGCGTCGTCGATTTCCTGTTGACGGCCGGCGGGATCGGCATACTTTACAAGAAGAATGCATCGATCTCGGGTGCGGAAATGGGTTGCCAGGGAGAGGTCGGCGTGGCCTGTTCGATGGCCGCGGCCGGCCTGGCGTCGGTTCTGGGGGGGAGCAACGAGCAGATCGAAAATGCCGCGGAAATCGGCATGGAGCACAACCTGGGCCTGACTTGCGACCCGATCGCCGGACTGGTGCAGATCCCGTGCATAGAACGCAACGCGATGGGCTCGATCAAGGCCATCAACGCGGCGCGCATGGCCCTGCGCGGCGATGGCAAGCACATGGTCAGCCTAGACCAGGTCATTGCGACGATGCACCAGACCGGCCTGGACATGTCGACCCGGTACAAGGAAACCTCGAAAGGTGGTCTCGCGGTCAACGTTCCCGAATGCTGAGGGGGACTCAGGCGGCGAACGGGTCGCCCGGGTTGGCCGGAAAATCGATGCTGGCCGGATAATGGCTCCCGGCGCTGATTGCACCGCCGCCAATCTCAAACAAGGCATAGGCGGCAGTTGGCATATGGTCGATGCGTCCCGCGGCGAGGCGATTGACCAGGCTGGTCAAGCCGGGGTTATGAGCGACCACCATCAGGCTGCCGCTGGCGCCGTGGGTCCGGATCTGGCTTATCAGCGTAGCGGGACTGGCCAGATAAAGGTCGTCTGAGCGAACGATTTGCCGCGCATCGAAACCGAGCAGGCGGCCGACGATTTCAGCGGTTTCCCGGGCGCGCAACGCGGGGCTGCAGATCAGCGTCAGCGGATCGAATTGCCTGGCACACAGGCGCTGACCCATTTGTTGCGCTTCCAGCCGGCCCCGCTCGCTGAGGCTGCGTTCCCGGTCGGCCTCGTCCCGCGACCAGGCCGCCCTGGCGTGGCGCATCAACAACAGCTTGTTCATTACGCACCCATCCGCCTTTTCAGCCGGTCGGCCCGTACGTCAATCCGCGACCCGCACCTGGATTCGTCCGTCTACGACGCGAGTTTGAAATGTCGCAACGGCTTCATAGGCGGGCGGCGTCAGCGCCGCGCCGGTTCGCAGGCAGAAACGCGCACCGTGGCGTGGGCAAATAATCTGGTCGTTGTCGATCGGGCCGCCGGTCAACTCTTCGCCGTCGTGGGTACAGATATCCTCGATTGCGTAAAACTCGCCCGCAACATTAAAAACCGCGATCAGCAGGTCATCGACATCGATCACTTCATAGCCGCCGGGCTTCAGTTCATCAGCCATGGCGACGTCGTGCCATTGTTCGCTCATCGCCTTACATCATGCCGGTCTGCAGACGCGCTGCATCCGACATCATGCCCTGGTTCCATGGCGGATCGAATACCAGTTCCACCTGCGCCTGTTCGATCGTCGGGATCAGTTCCAGCTTCGAGCGCACATCGTGGATAAGCATTGGACCCATGCCGCAGCCGGGCGCGGTCAGCGTCATCTCGATATCGACCCTGCGTTGACCGTCGTCATTCTTGCTCAGCTCGCAGTTATAAATAAGACCCAGGTCCACGACGTTGATCGGGATCTCCGGGTCGAAGCAGGTCTTGAGCTGCTCCCAGACCACCTTTTCGACATCTTCATCCTGCGCGTTGTCCGGCAGGGTAGGGAGCGGAACCGGGTCTTTGCCGAGCGCGTCGGCATCGCGACCGGCGATCAGAAACAGGTTGCCTTCGATGTACACGGTAAAGCTGCCGCCGAGCGATTGCGTGATATAGCCGATGCTGCCTTGTGGCAGCGTCACTTCGTTGCCCGCCGGGATCAGCACGGCCTGGCAGTCGCGGTACAGGGTGATCGGTTCGCTGTTATGAAAATTCATGGCTTATTCCGTGCGTACCATTGCCGCCTCGGCGCCGGTGTTGTTCAGTGCCGCCAGCAAAGTATGCCAGCACAAGCTGGCGCATTTGACCCGGGTCGGGTATTCGCGGACGCTCGCCAGTGAGGCCAGCTTGCCCAGTTTTGCGGGGTCTGGCGCAAAGCCGGATTCCGTCAGCATTCGATGCACCTCATTGAACAATGCTTCGGCCTCGCTCTCGTCCATGCCCAGCAACGCTTCGGTCATCATCGACGCAGACGCGATCGAGATCGCGCAACCGCTGCCTTCGAAGCTGACATCGGCGATTTTCCCCTCCACGACGCTAAGATAAACATGCAGTTTGTCGCCACACAACGGGTTATAGCCCTCGGCCACGCGGTCAACCATTTCCGGCCGGCGAAAATTCCGCGGGCTGCGGTTGTGATCGACGATCACATCGTGGTAAAGCTGGCGAAGATCCATCAACCGAGCACCTCCTTGGCGTGCCTGACCGCGGCCACGAGCTGGTCTATCTCGGCTGCGGTGCTATAGATGCCAAACGACGCGCGCGCGGTTGCCGGCAGCCCGAAACGCTCCATGACCGGCATCGCACAGTGGTGACCCGTGCGAATAGCGACCCCGTGATGATCGGCGATCGTGCCCAGGTCATGCGGGTGAACGCCATCGACGACGAAAGAGACCAGCGCGGTCTTGTTCTCGGCCGTGCCGATCAGGCGCAGACCGGGAACAGCCAGGAGCGCTACCGATGCCTGGCGCATCAGTTCATAACCATGGGCGGCAATCCGCTCCATGCCGATGTTTTCCAGGTAAGCCACCGCCGCGCCCAGGCCGATGGCGCCCGCGATGTTTGGCGTACCGGCCTCAAACTTGTGCGGTAATTCGTTGTACACGGTTTTTTCAAAGTCCACCGCGAGTATCATTTCCCCGCCGCCTTGCCACGGGGGCATGTTTTGCAGTATTTCCTCGCGCCCGTATAGGACGCCGATGCCGGTCGGGCCATACATCTTGTGGCCGGAAAACGCGTAAAAATCGCAATCGATACTACGCACGTCCACACCGACATGCGGCAATGCCTGCGCGCCATCGATGACGGTCACGATTCCCCGCCGGCGGGCCTCGGCGCAGAGTTCGTGTACCGGATTGATGGTCCCGAGCGCGTTGGAAATATGGCCAAACGCGGCGACCCGCGTTTTGTCGCCGAGCAGTTTTTCCCAGGCATCGAGTTCCAATTCACCGCGGTCATTGATCGGCGCGACCTTGAGCACCGCGCCAGTCTGCTCGCAAACCAATTGCCACGGAACGATGTTCGAGTGGTGTTCCATCCAGGTGAGCAGGATTTCATCGCCCGGTTGCAGCAACGGGCGCGCGTAAGCCTGGGCGACCAGGTTGATCGCTTCGGTGGTGCCGCGGGTAAATATAATTTCCTTGGTGCTCGCTGCATTGATAAAGCGGCGCAGCGACTCTCTCGCCCCCTCGTAGGCCTCGGTTGCGCGCTGGCTCAGGGTGTGTATGCCACGGTGTACGTTTGCGTGATCGTTGCGGTAATAATCCGCGACCGCATCGATGACCTGGCGGGGCCGCTGGGCGGACGCGGCGCTGTCGAGATAAGCCAGCGGACAGCCATGAATCTGTTGCTCGAGAATCGGGAAATCGGCCCGGAGTGAAGCGAAATCCAGCGCGTCATTTTGCCTGGTGGCCTGCGCCTTACTCATGTGGCCACCAGTTCGTCGGCGTTTTCGAGATCGGACAGGCGGCCAACCAGGTGTTTGCCCAGCGCGTTGCGCAGGGTCTCGTTTTCCAGCCGCAACACGACGTCTTCGGCAAAAGCGAAGGTCAGCAGACCACGGGCCTCGTCTTCCGGGACCCCGCGCGTAAACAGGTAGAACAAGGCGTCGGGATCGAGCCGGCCAATGGTCGCACCATGGCTGCATTGCACATCGTCCGCGTAAATTTCCAGCACTGGCTGGGTGTCGATCTCGGCGCCTTCGCTGAGCAGCAAGTTGCGGTTGTTCTGTTTTGCCACGCTCTGCTGCGCATCGCGATGCACCACGGCTTTGCCGCAAAAAACGGCGCGTGCCTGGTCATCGATAATCCCGCGGTAATCCTGGAAGCTGCTGGCGCCGGGCTCGCGATGATTGACCAGCGTGTGGTTGTCGATATGCTGCTTGCCGCCAGCCAGGTACAGGCCGTTTAGCACCAACTCGGCGCCGCGGCCCAGCAGTTCAAACTGCATATTGGTGCGCGCCAGCCTGGCGCCGAGGCTGAGATTGTGGCTGACCAGTCGCGAGCCTTCCGCCTGGTGCGCAAACAACGATCCCAGGTGAAAAGCCGTATCGCTTTCAGTCTGGATACGGTAATGCGTCAGTTGTGCCCCCCTGGCCAGATCGATCTCGGTCAGTGCATTGCAAAGACCGGCGTTGCCTGGGGCGCCGTCGTAATGTTCGATCACCGAAGCCTTGCTGTCGGTGCCCGCCTTGATCAGGATCCGCGGGTGGCTGGCCGTGTCCCTGCCGGTTTTCTGGGAGTAAAACAGCAGGTACAGCGGGCGGCTCAATTCCTGCCCGGCCGCCAGCTCGATGACGACTCCTTGTCCGAGGAAGGCGCGGTTGAGCGCCGCAAACTGGTGCGTCGCCGGGTCGGGTTGTGGCAGCAGCCCGCCGGCCAGGCCTGGATCCTCGCGCAAGGCGTCGGCCAGCAGGCGGATTCCGTTTTCGGCAAACGCGGACTCTGCGGACAGCGTCGGCGAGTAGAGCCCATCGACAAACACGATGCGGATCGCATCCAGGTTTTTGATCCCGATATCGCTTCCGTTAACTGTGTTTTCTCGGGGCAGACCGAACAGCCGTTTCTCGATAATTCTCAGCCGCGTGTACTTCCAGTACTCGTCACGCGGGCCGGGCAGGCCGGTATTCAGGAATTCCTTCATTGCCTGCGCGCGCACCTGGTGTACGAGGTCGCCCCCCGGGGCCTCCGGCTGACGGGAGAAATTGTCCTGCAGGCTTTCGATCATCGCGCTCATGCGCTGACGGCCTCCTGGCGCAACCAGTCATAACCCTTTTCTTCCAGTTCCAGGGCCAGTTCCGGTCCGCCGCTGCGCACGATCCGGCCATCGGCGAGCACATGGACTTTGTCCGGCTTGATGTAATCGAGCAGACGCTGGTAATGAGTGATCAGGACGATGGCGCGTTCCGGGCCGCGCATCGTATTGACCCCGCTGGCGACGACTTTGAGCGCATCGATATCCAATCCCGAGTCGGTTTCATCGAGTACGGCGAGGCGTGGTTCGAGCACCACCATCTGCAGGATTTCGTTGCGCTTCTTTTCGCCACCGGAAAAGCCGGTATTGACGCTGCGGTTGAGAAACGACTCGTCGATCCGCATCAGCTTCATTTTTTCCTGGATCACGGTCAGGAACTCGAACGCGTCCAGCGGAGCCTCACCACGGTATTTGCGTTGTGCGTTCAGCGCCGCCTTGAGCAGGTAGACATTGTTGACGCCCGGGATTTCGACCGGGTATTGGAAGGCGAGAAACAGGCCGCGCCACGCTCTTTCCTCGGGCTTGAGATCGAGTATGTCCTCGCCGAGGTAACTGACCTTGCCGCTGACCTCATAACCTGTGCGACCGGCGAGTACCTGCGCCAGCGTGCTCTTGCCGGAACCGTTCGGACCCATGATCGCGTGTACTTCACCGGTGGCAACCTGCAATGACAGGTCGCGCAGTATGGGCTTGTCGCCAATGCTAACGCTCAGTTTATTAATATTCAGTAAGATATTGTTTTTACTCATTTATTTTTTCCAATTTCTCAACCAACAGCGCCTTCCAGGCTGACGGCAAGCAGGTTTTGCGCCTCGACCGCGAATTCCATCGGCAATTCCTTGAACACTTCCTTGCAGAAACCGTTGACGATCATGTTGACGGCGTCTTCTTCCTCGATCCCGCGCTGGCGGCAATAAAAAAGCTCGTCCTCACCGATCTTCGAGGTGGTGGCCTCGTGCTCGATCTGGGCGTCGGGTTCTTTGACTTCCATGTAAGGGAAGGTATGCGCAGCACAGCGGTCACCCATCAGCAGCGAGTCGCATTGGGTGAAATTGCGCGCGCCGGTCGCTCCCGGCAGGACCTTGACTAGCCCGCGATACGCAGTGCTTGCCCGGCCCGCAGAAATGCCCTTGGAGATGATCGTGCTCCTGGTGTTTTTACCGATGTGGATCATCTTGGTCCCGGTATCCGCCTGTTGGAAGTTGTTGGTTACCGCCACGGAATAAAATTCGCCGATCGAGTTATCGCCGCGCAGGATGCAACTGGGGTATTTCCAGGTTATCGCCGACCCGGTTTCCACCTGGGTCCAGGAAATGCGCGAGTTGTCACCGCGGCAGTCGCCGCGCTTGGTCACGAAGTTGAATATACCGCCACGGCCTTCGGCGTCGCCCGGGTACCAGTTCTGCACCGTCGCATACTTGATTTGCGCATCATCGAGCGCGATCAGTTCCACCACCGCGGCGTGCAACTGGTTTTCGTCTCGCATCGGCGCCGTACATCCTTCGAGGTAACTGACATAGCTGCCTTCCTCGGCGATGATCAGGGTGCGCTCGAACTGACCGGTCTTGGCTTCGTTGATGCGAAAATAGGTGGACAATTCCATCGGGCAGCGCACGCCTTTGGGGATGAACACGAACGAACCATCGCTGAACACGGCCGAATTCAGGCTGGCATAGAAATTGTCGGTGTAGGGGACGACGCTGCCGAGATATTGCTCGAGCAGTGCCGGATGTTCCAGCACCGCTTCCGAGAACGGGCAAAAAATCACGCCGGCTTCCGCGAGTTTCGCCTTGAAAGTCGTTGCCACGGATACGCTATCGAAGACCGCATCGACGGCAACGCCGGCCAGGCGGGCGCGTTCGTGCAACGGGATGCCAAGCTTTTCATAAGTCTCCAGCAGCTTCGGGTCCACCTCGTCCAGGCTGCGCGGCGCGTCATCCGCTGTTTTCGGTGCCGAGAAATAGGAAATTTCCTGGAAATCGATGGGCGGGTAATGCACATGGGCCCACACCGGGGTCGCCATCGTCTGCCAGTGCGCATACGCGCGCAGACGCCAGTCCAGCATGAACTGAGGCTCTTTCTTTTTCTTCGAGATCACGCGGACAACCGACTCGTCCAGTCCGGGTGGAATCGTATCCGATTGAATGTCGGTAACGAAGCCGTGTTTGTACTGCCCGTCGACGAATTTGTCGAGTTCCTGGTTCTGTTTGCTCATCGTCTGTCGGTCTCCTGGGTAACCGGGATACCCATCAGGTTAATCGGCGGCATACTGAATTCCTTGGCGGCCAGGTGAGGCAGGCGAACCTCATCCAGCGCCCGCCGGATCGCGAGATTGATTTTTTGCCACGACGAACTGACGCCACAAACATCCTCCAGCTGGCAATGACCCACCGTTCCACTGCACTGGGTAATGGCCACCGGTCCTTCCAGCGCATCGATCACGTCGGCCGCACTGATCTCGTCAGGTGGGCGCGACAACCGGTAACCACCCCTGGCGCCCCTGGTCGAGACCACTAGGCCGGCACGGGCCATCAGTTTGAGTAACTTGCTTACCGTGGGTAAGGCCAGGTGCGTATGGCGTGCGACATCCGATGCACTTTGCATCCGGATCGGGTCCGCCGCCAGGCAAGACAACACCAGGGTTCCGTAGTCGGTCAGTTTGCTCATTTTCAGCATGGCGATACCCTCGAACATCCAATCAGGACTATTTTAGTACTAATTGAGCTGCCGGGGAAGCCCGCATCCTTGTTTCTCAGTGCATCCGGGGGTGAATCTGGCCACATTTGGCCTCGCATTTGCTATCCTTGCGCCTCCCAGGACGCCCTCGGTCGCCCTGACCTGCGATGCAATTGCAGGCTCGCTGAAACCAGGAAACCCGGAGATCAAAAGATGAGTTTCAAGGATATGGAATCCGTTGCCCAGGCGATGGTTGTCCCTGGGAAGGGGATACTCGCCGCAGACGAAAGCAGTCCGACGATCAAGAAAAGATTCGACCTGATAGACACCGAATCCACCGAAGAAAGCCGGCGTACCTATCGTGAAATGCTGTTCACTACGCCCGGCCTTGCCGACTACATCAGCGGCGTAATCTTGTATGACGAAACCTTGAGGCAACAGACCGCCGATGGCGTGCTGTTTCCTGCGCTGCTGGCCAAAATGGGTGTCATCCCGGGTATCAAGGTCGATACCGGCGCCAAGGATCTCGCCGCTTTCCCCGGTGAGAAAGTTACCGAGGGGCTCGATGGTCTGCGCGAACGCCTGGCCGAGTACCACGAAATGGGAGCGCGGTTTGCCAAATGGCGCGCCGTCATTACCATCGGCGATGGCATCCCCGGCGATTTTTGCCTGCAGGCCAATGCGCACGCGTTGGCCCGCTATGCCGCGCTTTGCCAGGAGGCCGCTATCGTCCCGATAGTCGAACCCGAAGTGTTGATGGATGGCAAGCACACATTGGCGGCGTGCGAAGAGGTAACCAATCGGGCGTTGACCCTGGTTTTTGCGGCGCTGGCCGAACACCGTGTGCATTTGCCCGCCATCGTGTTGAAGCCGAACATGGTGGTCTCGGGCAGCGAATGCGCCGATCGCGCCGGACCGCGGGAGGTCGCCGAGGCGACTGTGCGCTGCCTGACCGCGCAGGTACCGGCGGAGGTCCCGGGCATCGCTTTCCTGTCGGGCGGACAAAGCGCTGAAGAGGCGACCGAACATCTGGGCATCATGAACACCATGGGTCCGCACCCGTGGAATCTGAGCTTCTCTTATGGCCGTGCTTTACAGGCGCCCGCGCTGGCCGCGTGGCAAGGCCAGGATGAACGACTCGGTAATGGCCAGCAGGCATTGCTGAAACGCGCGCGGCTCAATGGCCTGGCCAGTTCCGGTGGGTATACGAACGATATGGAAACTGCTGCCTGAAGCCTGATGTTGTTGCCGGGGGAGGGTCCGGGCAGTGCAGTGCAGGCTAGAATTGCCGGTGGCCGAGGTGGCCGTCCCGCTTGCTCCTGGTTAACGGTCGTTTCTTCTTTTCTTCTTTTGGCAGGTATCCCTTTAGCTCATCACGGCGCGCATCGAAGCGGGCGCGCTGGAATTCATTGAGACCGGGCAATTCGAGCGCCAGCTTCAATTGCTGGATCGCCTGTGGCAGCAGCCCGTTCAAAACATAATATTCCGACATGTAGTAGTACGCTTCGGCTACATCGCCGGCCGAATTGGCAGCCCTCGCGATCAGTCTCGCCTGGTCCGGGGTTGGCGTAATGTTGTTGAGCAGGTCGAGCAAAAGTTCATGCGCCTGGTCCGGCTCGTCCGCCCTCAGCAAGACCTGGCTATAACGAATGGTCAGCGGCACATTGCGCGGAAACAAAGCAACGGCCTGCCGGAACACCGCCAGCGCCTGTTCGGGCCTGCCGTCAGCCATCAGCGCGAGGCCGTAGGCTGAATGCAAATCGATGATGTTTTCGTTGCCGACCCGCAGTTCACGGAATATATCCGCCGCCTGGTTTGCCTTGCCGGCCCGCAACAGAGCGAGTGCGGAGCCGTAAACCCAGGCCGGATCGGGCGGCACGCCCTGCAGGTAGGCGGTATTTCGGTAGTAAGCCACCGCTTCGTTGGCTGAGCGGAACGCGCGAACTCTTATCCGCTCCTGGGTCAGGCGATAACCGATGGTGTCGTCACGGACGACCGCCTGGAAACGTGCGGCGCGGTTGGATGACTCGGCAATCCGAGCCGAACTGCTCGGATGAGTACGCAGAAATTCCGGGGTCGAACCAGGCGCCCGGGTATTGGTTTTGCCAAGTTTGGCGAAGAAAGACGGCATGCCATAGGGATCGAAACCACTGGCGGCCAGGGTGCCGATTCCGATCCGGTCCGCCTCGTATTCGTTGGCACGGGTGTAATTGATCTGAGCCTGAATTGCCAGCCCCTGTGCAGCCAAAATACCGCCTTGCATGGTTGAAGCACTCGCGTCGGTGGCGGAGCCGATAATAATGGTTGCGAGTATTGCGGCCGTCGCCGCCAGACTGGATCCTCGGCTGTCGAAAATTCGTCTCTCGATATGGTTCTGCGTTACATGGGCGATCTCATGCGCCAGCACCCCGGCGAGCTCGCTTTCATTTTCAGAGGCGAGTATCAGACCGGAATTGACGCCGATGTATCCACCCGGCAGGGCGAAGGCATTGATTCTCGTATCGTCGACCACGAAAAATTCGAAATCTTCTCCACCGGCGTTCGCATTTGCCACCAGGGTCTGGCCCAGGTTTTGAATGTATTCCTCGACCTCCGGGTCGCTCAGCAGTCGACCGCTGTCGCGCAGTTGCTTGCGAACCATATAGCCGATTTGTTCTTCTTCAATCGATGAAAACACCGAGTCCGATGGACTGCCAATATCGGGCAGGTCGGACGGCTCGGTGGCGGCCTGGGCCAGCATCGGCAAAATCAGGGACAAACAAAAAATCAGGTAACGCAAATCTGGTCTCCGCCGGGGTATACCGGTTCAGAAGCATGACAGATGTCTAGACAGTAACCAAGCCCAGGGGTTCCCTTAGTCTGCCCCGATATGGGCATTAAAAAGCATAACAAACAATAAGTTAAGTCAATAAAATGAGAAACTACA
>Ga0209980_10000087_pt1 | contig 43885 bp, 38 predicted proteins | sample CR02metaG_FD_183611 | JGI IMG/M metagenome (GOLD analysis project Ga0209980, IMG submission 183611) | Deep subsurface microbial communities from Mariana Trench to uncover new lineages of life (NeLLi) - CR02 metaG (SPAdes) (version 2) | ecosystem: Environmental > Aquatic > Marine > Ocean trench...
GGTGTTCCTGTTCGCAGGGCTGGGGAAAGGGCGCGCTGCTGCAGTAGCTCCGGCGGCCGGTGCCGTTGCAGGGATTCTGCCGGTCGTAGTTGCGGTAGCTACCGGGGAACGTCCTTCGACCCTGGCCTGGCTGGGCGTGGGGCTGGCGATCCCTGCGATTCTCCTCAGTTCGTGGGTCGCCGATCCGGGCGACCTCCCGTGGGGAGGCTCCGGCTTTGGTGTCATCGCCGGTATTGGTTTTGGCGGGTACGCCATCATCATCGATCGAACCAGCGCGACTTCGGAACTGCTCCCGCTGATACCCGCACGCGCCGCCACGATGGTCGTAGTCCTTGTTGTGGCTTTGTTGGGCATGTGGAAGGTGACCGGGTTTGGTCAGGTGCCTCGCGGCATCGTCTTCGGGAATGGGATCCTGGATGTCGCCGGAAACATCACGCTCCTGGCAGGACTTCGGGTTGGATCTCTCGCCCTCGTCGCAGTGTCTTCCTCCCTCTACCCGGTGGTGACGGTGGTAATGGCGAGGTTTGTGAATCATGAGCACCTCAGAGGTCGCCAGGTGGCCGGCATCGTCATGACGCTCGTCGCCCTGGCTGCGATTGCGTTGGGCTAGGCGATCTCGTCTATGAGACCTCGCTGCCGACTACCAGCCAGGTGCCAAAGATGACAAAGGCCACACCGGCGAGCCGTCTCGCACTGAAGACGTTGGCCTCCGTGAACAAGCCGAGATGATCGATGACGGCGGCCAGAATCAAGGTCGCCCCGGTGAACAAGGTGAGTCCCGATCCAAGTCCAAGCTTGGACACGGTGATTCCGAGGGACGCCACGACAACCAGGCCCATCAGGCCGGCCGTGAATGCCCACCATGGAACTTCTCGAAGATCCGAGAGCCGAGCACCACGCACCGTGAGCATCAGCAGCCCTACTGCCAGGCCGCCTCCGGCATAGGTGACGAAGGTTGAGGCGAGGGTTCCCGCCTTGTCTTCCATGATGCCGAGAAACTGGGATTGCAGTGCTCCGGCCAGACCCCCGGCGAGACCTACGAGAACGATGAGAAACATGCTCACTGGTGACATCCTTGCCGACGGAAGGCTCCCAGTCGCGGATCGTCGCGTCACAGGCCAAAATCTGTCATCGGTTGTGTTTACTCTCGTTGGAGATGGAAAAGATGGTTGGAAGGGTCCTCGGGACCAGAGATGCAACACCCCTCGAGTTCTGGGTCGGCGTTGCCCCCGGTGAGTTCATCCAACTCGATGACGTCGTGGCGCTGGAGCGTGTCCTGCCAACTGGCGAGGTCGTGGCCATGTACGGCACGGTTGGTCAGGTGGTGGCCCGTCACGAGGGTGCGCGTTTTGACTCCGACGTGTTTCTGATCGAGGACGGGATTCTTCCTGCTGAGGTCTCGGAGGCTGCTCACGTCACGGCGACACGGTTCGAGCCGGAGGTTTTCGTGCCACCGAGACCAGGTCAGCCGGTCCGCATTGCCGAAGGCGACGAGCGCGAGCGGGCCCTCTTCTTCGACCAGATGGACCGCAGGTTTCCCGTCGGCATGGCTCGAAACGGCGAGCCCCTCTGGGTCAACTTCGAGTTCCTCAACGGTGAGCGCGGCGCCCACGTCAATATTTCCGGGATATCGGGTGTGGCGACCAAGACGAGTTACGCGACCTTCCTGCTGCACTCGCTGTTCACGTCAGGGGTATTGGGCAAGGCCGCTGTCAACACCAAGGCACTGATCTTCAACGTGAAGGGAGAGGACCTGCTTCATCTCGATAGGGTCAACTCCCGTCTCGACGATGAAGCGCGTCTTCGATACACCAAGCTCGAGCTTCCGTCGACGCCTTTCGAGTCGGTCGCCAGCTTCGCCCCGCCCCGTCTCGACGATCCAAAGGCCACCGCCGACGTGGCGTCACGCTCCGATGTCACTTCGTTTTTCTGGAGCATCCACGAGTTTTGCTCCCAGGATCTCCTTCCCTTCCTGTTCGCGGACGCCGAGGACGATCGCGCCCAATACACCACCGTGGTCTACAACGTGATGGCCCAGCTCCGAAAGATCGAGTCGAACGACAGCGGCGCGGCGGTCATTGATGGCGTGGCAGTGCGCACCTTCAGGGACTTGGCCGACCTCATCACAGATCGCGTCCAGTCCGAAGACCACCGCTACCAATGGGCCGGACCGGCAATGGGTACCGGCACGATCAACGCCTTTGTTCGGCGATTGCAGGGGTCTGTGCGCCATCTGGGCAGGCTGATCCGATCCGATGTCCCCGACCCGGAACGTCATCGCATCGATCGCGATCGGAGTCAGGTCACCGTTGTGGACCTGCACAATCTGAACGATCGGGCCAAACGGTTTGTTGTCGGCGTCACTCTCAGGAAGGCCTTTGAGGAGAAAGAGAAGGCCGGTCAAAGCGAAGAGCTTCTCTTGGTCGTTCTCGACGAGTTGAACAAGTACGCACCGCGGGAGGGAACCAGCCCGATCAAAGAAATCCTTCTCGACATTGCGGAGAGAGGCCGGTCACTGGGCGTGATCCTGATAGGAGCCCAGCAGACGGCCTCGGAGGTGGAGCGGCGGATCATCGCCAACTCCTCGATACGGGTCGTGGGTCGTCTCGACTCGGCCGAGGCAGCGAGAGAGGAATATGGGTTTCTCCCTGCGGTTCATCGCCAGCGGGCCACGATCGTCAAGCCGGGGACGATGATCCTCACCCAGCCCCAGCTGCCGGTGCCATTGGTTCTCGAATTCCCGTTCCCCGCCTGGGCCACCCGTGCCTCCGAGGCGGTTCCGGTACTGGGCGATGGCGGGCCGGAGGACCCATTCGAGGATCTCTAGAAGATCGCTAGATCTGTCACAGCGCCCCTCTACGATCGGTCCGGTGGCAGTCAAGATCCTCCACACCTCCGATTGGCATGTGGGCCGGCGTATCCGGGGCCGCGACAGGTCCGAGGAGCATCGGGCGGTTCTTGCCGAGCTGATCGAGATCGCTGTCTCGAACCAAGTCGATCTGACCGTGGTCGCCGGGGATCTCTTCGATGCCTCGTCGCCAACAGCTCTCTCGGAGGAGATCGTCTGGAGGGCGTTGCTTGACCTGGCCGAAGTCTCACCGGTCGTCGTGGTTGCCGGCAATCACGACGGCGCTGCGCGTCTCGACGCGGTCGCGCCCCTTTTGGAGATGGGTCGTGTGACTGTGGTGGGGACGCCTCGCTCGCCGGAGAGTGGCGGCACTGTCGAATTTGGGGAGATCGGGGTGAAGCTCGCCCTTCTGCCCTTCGTCTCACAGCGCGGGATCGTCAAGGCCGAGCACATCATGAGCTCCGACCCCGACCAACATGCCGGCCTGTTCGAGGACCGGCTCCGAAGAATCGTCGAGAAGCTGACTCGGGACATGACGGCCGGGACGGTGAACGTCTTCGTGAGCCATCTCACTGTCTACGGAGCGTTGGCCGGGGGCGGGGAGCGTCAGGCTCACATCTTTGGTTACGCGATTCCGTCGAGTTTGTTCCCTGGCCACCTTTCCTACGTCGCCCTCGGCCATCTGCATCGTCAGCAGAAGATGCCGCACTCCAGCGCCGTCTGGTACTCAGGTTCCCCGCTCCAACTCGACTTTGGCGAGGTCGCAGACCAGAAGGGCGTCCTTCTAGTCGAGGCATCGCCGGGACTCCCCGCCAAAGTCACAGCAGTCCCGCTCTCGGCGGGACGTCGGCTCAGGACGATTCGGGGGACCCTCGATGAAGTCCTGGCCCTTGCCGACGATGTCACCGACGCGTATGTCAAGGTCGAACTTGTCGAGAAGGCCAGGATCGGACTGGCCGATCAGGTTCGGGACGCAATCCCCGACGTTGTCGAGGTGGTCCTCGAAGCGACAGATCCGGTGAGACGGGAGTCCGAACCGCGTCAGAAACTCAAGCCGACCGAGGCGTTTCACCGGTATCTCACCGAGAAGGGCGTTGAGGACTCCAGATTGGAGTCTCTGTTTGCCGCGCTCCTCGACGAGGCTGCGAAATGAGGAGGGGGGCATGAGGCCGCTCCGGATCCGGGCCGAAGGCTTCTCCGCGTATCGGTCTGCCGTCGAATTGGACTTGGAAGGTGTCGAGTTCTTCTCGCTGTCCGGACCTACCGGGTCGGGGAAATCAAGTCTCGTCGACGCCATGATCTTTGCTCTATTCGGACGTGTGCCTCGTCTCGGGGGCAACGCGGTGGCACCAGCCATCTCGGCCGGCGCCGTGCGGGCCCGTGTCGCAGTCGACTTCGACGTCGGAGGGGTTGTCTACACAGCGGTACGGATGGCGGAGAGAACCAAGTCAGGTGGAGCCACGGTCACGGAAGCCCGGCTCCAGAGGGGTGACAAGGTTCTGGCCGACGGCGCCGACGATGTCACACGCGAGGTGGAGGACCTTCTCAGACTTCGCTTTGACGACTTCACGAGGACGGTGGTGCTGCCTCAGGGCGAGTTTGCCCGTTTCCTCACCTCGAAAAAAGCAGAGCGCCAATCGTTGCTGCGGAACCTGCTTGGCTTGGATGTCTATTCGACGGTTCGCTCTTTGGCCAGGACCCGGGAATCGGTGGCCGGCGACCGGGCCTCCGTAGCCCGACGTCAACTCGAGGCAATCGAACTTCCGGACCAGGAGATTGTCAAGGAGTCCGAGAATCGTCTCGGGGTCCTCGAGGCGATAACGAAGACGATCGTGGTAGACGAGGAGCGGTTGGCTCGATTGGATTCTGATTGCGACGAGGAAGGGAAAGAAGTAGAGCGCATCAAAGGATCGCTGCTCCGACTCACCGAAATCGAGCCCCCTGACCGTATCCATGAGCTCGATCAATTGGCCGCCGGCGCAAGGGAGAGGCTTGCCGATGCCGACAGCGCACTCGAGGTGGCGCGTGGACAGACCGGAGAGCTGGAGGCCCGATTTGCTTCTCTTGTCTCAGTCGATGAGATCAGGGCTCTCCGGAGGTCCCATGTCAGGCTGAGCGAGATCGTGGAGCGATTGGCTCAGCATGATCCTGAGAGTGCTCAGGCGCGGGTGACGGTTGCTCAGTCGGAACTGACAACGGCCAGCGAGAACCTCGAGGAGATTCGCAGCCGTCTGGCAGCCAGTCGGGTCTCCCACGCCGCCCATGTCCTGACCGCCACGCTGGTCGTCGGAGAACCATGCCCGGTGTGTGATCACGAGGTGCTGAGCGTTCCCTCTCGCCCTCCATCCTCTGAGGTGTCAGAGCTGGAGGCTGATGAGGAGAGCGCCGGCCGTGATGTCGACGAGGCTCGGATTGCCCTCGACGAGGCGAATAAGGCGCTTACCCGGATGGAGACCAGTTTCTCTGAGCAAAAGACCCAGCACGAGCAGTTGGCCGCCGAGATGAAGGCCGCTCCTTCCCTCGATGATCTCGAGCGCCAGGAAGAGGAGGTGGTCAGATTGAACTCAGACCTCGCGTCGTCCCACGAGGACGTCGTGCGCCGCAAGGATGAGGTCGACAAGGCGGGTTCCGCTCTCGAAGACCTGGCCGATTCGGTGCGACGGGTGGGCAGGGATCTGACGACCGCCCAGTTGCGTGTGGCCGATCTGGAGCCGCCGGTTCCTGAGAGCGACGATGTGATCGTGCAGTGGAAAGAGCTCATGCTGTGGAGAGACGAGGTCAGCCAGAAGCTGGCGGCCGAGAGAACCGGTGCCGGGGTCAGAGTGAAAGAGGCCAGGGCCGGGGCTCGAGTCGCCAGGGAGGATCTGGTTTCAAAATTGGAGAAAGCCGGCGTGCCGGCAGTCGAGCCGTTCGCCGTCCAGGTCGCCTCCGAGTTGGGGGTGGCCCGTCAGAAGACGGCCGCCATTGAACAGGCACGGCGAGATGCAACGGAATTGGCCAAAGTGTCTCAGGCCTCGGAGTCTGAGCAAGAGGTGGCCGCGGGTCTCGCCAATCACCTGAGAGCAAACGGCTTCGAAAGGTGGTTGATGGTTGGAGCCATGGCTGACCTGGTCGCCGGGGCGAATGACCTCCTTTCTCAGTTGTCGGACGGCGGCTACTCCCTCAGTTCCGACGATGACGGCACTTTCTCGATTGTCGACCACCGCAATGCCAACGAGACCCGAAGCGTGTCCACGCTCTCCGGTGGCGAGACATTTCTTGTCTCTCTCGCTCTTGCACTTTCCTTGGCCGAGACGCTGGCGGCGGCGGGTGGTGCCGACCTCGACGCCATCATCCTCGACGAGGGGTTCGGCACACTCGATGATGAGTCGTTGGACACTGTTGCCTCTGTTCTCGAGGATCTGGCCGGCAGGGGACTGGTGGTCGGCGTGATTACCCACGTCAAGGAGCTGGCATCACGGGCACCTGTTCGCTTCGTTGTGTCCCGCGAACCAGCCGGATCGAAGGTGGTGAAGGTCTCGTGAGGTTCACCGTTGAAGCTTGGGACTCCGACTACGGGGCGCCCACCGAGCAGGCACTCGAGGACGCATCCTCGAATGTCGACCCATCAGTCGAGTTTCCGATAAAAGGCTGGCGTCCCTTGCTGCCAGAGATCGACCACCTGGACGACGTTCTCTTTATTGATGGTGTTCGCAGAGTGGACGCCACTCTTTGGATCGAGCAACCACCGGACTTCCCGGGGTTTGCCCTGGCAGCCACGTATGCCGCGGGTGCCGTGCGTTGCAACGGCAAGGCCACACTCGAGGTCGCAGAGGTGGAGAGGGGGCTTTTCACCTCAGCTCCCGCCGCCGACATCGAGACCGGCGTTGGGACCTACGAGGTAAAGGCGACAAAGGGGACCACTTCCGAGGAGCTCTGGCTCGGCATCCAGCAGCGGATGGGAGCCCTCGAGGCCATTGCTGCTCGCAAGGCCGGAGCCGCCGAACTGCTGGTTGTCGACGGACCGCTTTCCCACGCCAGGGACCTCGACAACGCCGTTGGTTACGTCAAGACCCAGAAGGTTCAATATCTGCCAATGGAGCTGCGCTCGGTTCTTATGGAGCTACCAGCCGGATACCGCACGCCGCTGTTTCTCACTACGACATCCTGGAGCCGCTTCTCCTGGTATCTCCGACTGGCCAATCACGAAGGGCCGGCCGGTGGACTGGTTCGCTGTGAGATAGACGCCGACAAACCGGTGGCGGATGCCGCACGCATAGCGACTCGTGTCAGCGCCACTCTTCCCCGTTTTGCCTCAGCTAGGCACAAAGACCCGCGAGCACCCCAGAATCTCTATCCGATCGGCGGCCTGGAGCGTGAGCTTCGCCATCGTCTCGGCGACAAGGAGCTGGCGATGCGTGCTCTCCGGAGTGCATCTCGGCCGGCGGCTTGAACGCCGGGTGGGAGAAGTCCTAGACCTCTCGCCGTGACGCCAGGAGGGCCCCGGCGATGACCAGGACGACACCGATCACAGCTACCGGAGCGACGATCTCGTTGCGGAACACGACTCCGAGAATCAGGGCGACGACCGGAATTGCGTATGTGATGAAAGCGGATCGCGTAGGGCCGACACGTCCCGAGAGGGTGCCCATGAGAACGAACGCCACTCCTGTTCCCAGAACCCCGACAGCCAGCAACGCCAGCAGCGATGGCCACGCGAACGAGGATTGGGTCAGTCCATAGATTCCGAACGGGGTCACTGCGGCCGCGGCGACCCACTGGGCTCGAGCGATGACGGGGAGCGATCCGTAACGCTGCTGAAGCGGGGCAACCATGTTGAGAGCGACGGCGTAAGCAACGGTGGCCACCAAGACCATGACCACACCGATGGTGGCCGTCGTCCCGGTGCCGGCCGAAGGCAGAGCGATCGCCACGATCCCGACGAAACCAACGGCGAGTCCTGCCATTTGGAGCCGTCCGGGAAGGGCCCTGAGGAGGATGGTGGCCAGCAGAGCGGTGAAGATTGGAGTCGCCCCGTTGAGCATCCCGGCGACGGCGGAATCGATCCATAGCTGCGCAATAGGGAAAAGAGTCATTGGCAGAGCGATCCAGACGAGGCCAAGGATTCCAACGCGTGAGAGGTCTCCAGTCTCGATCTTCGCTTTGCGGGCCTTGGGAAGAATGGCGATCACCGCCGCGCCGAAACCAACTCTCAGCCATGTGACCAGTCCAGGGTGGAACGCGTCGAGTCCTATCGCCATGAAAAGGAACGAGGCACCCCATATCAGGCTGAGCGACACGAAGAGGCCCCAGTCGATGGGAGCAAAGGCATCCCGGTTGGTCCCGTGCGAGGTTGTCAGAATTCGTGGTGTGGTCATGTATTCAGAACCCCTGATGGATCGGAGTGGTTGCAGTCGAATCTGTGCCGGTTAACCCCGGTTGGGCTGGAGATAATCCGGGGTCGGGATCCCGTCACGTAGATCATCTGACGGCTCGGGGTCTCCGGCGACGACACTGAGCGGGATGACACCTGCCCACGCGTCCGACTTCAGATCATCGGGATCGTCATTAGGGCCTCCCGAGCGCACCTTGGCGGAGACCTCATCAAGGGGGAGTCCGATGACCGAGGTTTGTTTGATCTCCGCCTCGGTCGGCCGACGGATGTCGGAGAGGCGGCCGGGGATCAAGATGTCGACGATCACGTCTAGCCCCTCCTCGTGTTCCTCACCGGTGAGAATACGTCCCTGCCCGTGGACCACGACACTGCGATAGTTGGCCGACGAGTGGAACCCACTCCGGGCCACGACCAGTCCGTCGATGTGGGTCACGCCGACACTCAGAGGCGACCCATCCCTGACCGCTTTGACCAAACCCGATGAGTTCGACCCATGGAGGAGCAGTTGGTCACCATTTCGCACGTATAGCGTCGGAATCACAACCGGTCGGTCTTCGATTACGTACGCGGCGTGACAAACGAAACCTTCATCGAGGATCTCGTTGATCTGCTGGCGATCTGTCACTCCGCGCTCGGGCAGCCTGTTTATCAGCGTCTTCTCGCCCATCAGTGCTCCGACCTTGCCTCACGGGTCATGAGACTGAGGACTGCATCCCTGGGATGAACCCCTTCGTGCAACACCTGTCCCACGTGTTCGGCGATCGGCATCTCGACTCCTGCGCGAGCAGCGAGACCGAGGACGCTTTTCGTCGTCTTGATCCCCTCGGCAACCATTTTCATCTCGGCAACGATCTCATCGAGGTTCTTCCCCTCGGCAAGACCTACCCCCACGCGGTGATTCCGGCTTCGAGTGGAGCTACAGGTCGCGATCAGGTCACCCATACCGGCAAGGCCGGCAAAGGTTGTCGGTTGCCCACCCAGGGTCACACCGAGGCGTGTCAACTCGGCGAGCGCTCTTGTGATCAGAGTGGCGCGGGAATTGTCGCCGAACCCCAGGCCATCCGACATCCCGGCGGCGATTGCCATCACATTCTTGAGAGCGCCTCCCAACTCACAGCCGATCACATCGTCGTTGGTGTAGATGCGGAAGGTCGGTCCCATGAGGACATCCTGGATCGAGCGCGCCGTGTCGGCATCTCGCATTGCGATGACGGCAGCCGTTGGTTGGCCGTCGATGACCTCGGAGGCGAGATTGGGCCCGGTGAGAACACCCATCCGTGATGAATCATGATCTGGAGCCTCGGCAGCCACGACTTCCGTCATGGTCGCCAGTGTGCCTTGCTCGATCCCTTTGGTCAGAGAGACGATCGGGGTGTCGTTGCTGATGGCTGTCGCCGCCTCTCTGAAGACTGCTCTAAACCCATGTGACGGGACGGCAACCACCAGGGCATCGGCCCCTCGCACCGCCGTCTCCAGTTCCGAGGTTGCCTCGAGGAGGTCGGGCAAATGGTGGCCGGGTAGGTAGTCGCTGTTCTCTCTCGTGTCGTTGATTGCCGAGGCGAGCTCGGCGCGACGTGCCCAAAGGGTGGTGGGGACAGATCTCGCAGCTAGAGAGGCCACCGTGGTCCCCCACGAGCCTGCGCCAATGACGGCGATGCGTTGCATCGACGGCACGGTAGCTATTCCAGCGACACGCCACTCGTGTGCTGGCGCCCTTCTAACCTGCCTTGCCGATGAGTCTTTCGATCGGAATCGTCGGCTTGCCGAACGTTGGCAAGTCCACGCTCTTCAACGCACTGACCAGCGCCGGGGTCCTTGTCGCCAACTATCCGTTTGCGACTATCGATCCGAATACGGGGATCGTCCCCATCCCTGACGGGCGTCTCGAAATTCTGGCCGAGGTGTTCAAGTCGAAGAAAATCACACCGGCAACTGTCACTTTCATCGACATCGCCGGTCTGGTGGAAGGTGCCAGCGAGGGTGAGGGGCTGGGCAACCAGTTTCTGGGCAACATCCGCGACGTCGATGCCATCTGCCACGTTGTGCGTGCATTTGGGTCCTCAATCGTCGTCCACGTCGATCACGATCTTGATCCGCAGAGGGATATCGAGACCGTTGAGGCGGAGTTGGCGATTGCCGACCTTGAAACAATCGACAAGCGTCTCCCTCGCCTGGAGAAACAGGCCACGATCGACAAGACGCTTCAGCCTCACGTTGACCTCCTTCAGACTCTTCGTGCTGTCGTTGCATCTGGCGAGATGGTGAGCCGAAACGCTGCGCTCATGAATCGACAGGCCGAGTTCGCCGATCTGCATCTCTTGACGGCCAAGCCGGTGATCTATGTCTTCAACGCCGACGAGACCTTGCTGACGTCCCCCGACCGCAAGTCCGAACTTGCTGCAATCGTGGCGCCGGCCGACGCTCTGTTTCTTGACGCCCAAATAGAAGCCGAGTTGACCGAGCTGGCGCTCGACGAGCGGATCGAGCTGTTGGCGTCCGTTGGCCAGGACGAGCCCGGTCTGCACGCTGTGATTCGGATGGCATATCGCGTCTTGGGTTTGCAGAGCTTTCTCACGGGTCGCGAGAAGGAGACGCGTGCCTGGACGGTTCGCTCCGGCGCCACCGCTCCGGAGGCGGCAGGTGTGGTCCATACCGACTTCCGACGTGGCTTCATTGCGGCCGAGGTCGTGGACTACGACCTTCTGGTTGATGCCGGCTCATGGCAAGCGGCTCGCTCCAAGGGCCTGGTTCGAACCGAGGGCAAGTCATATGTCTTGAAACCCAACGATGTAGTGGAGTTCAGGTTCAACGTTTAGCTGGAGTTGGTGGCCCGACCCCTCTCCTTGGATTCGCCTTATGATGGGGCTGTCAACGAAGTCGACGGGAGAGCCCCGAGGTCGGGGCGCCGAAGGGGCAACTCCTTCCCGGAATCTCTCAGGCCAATAGGACCGCCGGCCGAGGCAGCGCTGAAGTTCACGACAGCGGGGAAGGGCACGTCGTTCAGGAGACACCAATGCCCCATCCCACCGAGAGATTCCAAGACCGGCACATTGGGCCACGCGTCTCGGACGTCGAGAAAATGCTGGCGACAATCGGGGCAACGTCGCTCGACGATCTGATCGACCAGACAGTCCCTGGATCCATCCTCGATACAGAGTTGAACCTGCCCGATGCCCTCACCGAACCGGAAGTTGTGGCGAGGCTCCAGGAACTCGCCGGCTTGAACCAGGTGCTCACATCCCTCATTGGGCTTGGTTACCACGACACGATCATGCCTCCAGTTATTCAGAGGAATGTCCTCGAGAATCCGGCGTGGTACACCGCGTACACCCCATATCAGCCTGAGATTTCCCAGGGTCGTCTCGAGGCTCTCCTGAATTTCCAGACAATGGTCTCGGATCTCACCGGTCTGGACATCGCAAACGCTTCTCTTCTCGATGAGCCAACAGCCGCCGCCGAGGCAATGGCAATGAGCCGTCGTCTTTATCGAGGCGACGGCAAGATCTTCTACGTCGATCCGGACTGTCACGAGCCGACGAAGGCTGTTGTGGGGACCCGGGCAAGAGCAGCAGGAATCGATGTGCGTGACATGGATGATGACGTTGACCCGTCCCTCGCCTTTGGTGTGCTTCTTCAATACCCGGGTTCGAGCGGCGCAATTCGTGATCACCGGGATGTCGCCGACTCCTTCCACGAGGCCAATGCTCTGGTCGTGGTCGCCGCCGACCTCCTTTCCTTGACGATGCTCACACCACCGGGGGAGTGGGGAGCCGACATAGCGGTCGGGTCGGCGCAGCGTTTTGGTGTGCCTCTTGGTTACGGAGGGCCCCACGCCGGGTTCATCTCGACCAGGGAGAAACTGGTGAGAGGTCTGCCCGGCCGTCTCGTCGGTGTCTCCAAAGACAGCGCTGGTCGCCTGGCCTATCGGCTGGCACTTCAAACGAGGGAACAGCACATCCGTCGCGAAAAGGCGACATCCAATGTCTGCACAGCCCAGGTTCTTCTGGCGGTGATCGCCGGTCTCTATGGATGTTGGCACGGACCTGAAGGTCTCAAAGCCATCGCTGGTGAAGTGAACCGACTCACGACCTTTCTGGCGGAAGGTTTGGCCGAGTCGGCCTATCGACTCACCAGTGAGACATGGTTTGACACCATCACGGTTCGGACACCGGGGAGGGCCACGGAGATCGTCGCTCGCGCGCTGAAGGACGGCATCAACCTGGGGTTTGTCGACGACGACCACGTCCGGATTTCGCTCGATGAGAAGACCACCGAGAAGATCGTTCTGAAAGTTCTGGTGGCATTTGGGGCGAAGAGGCCTCACTCGTCTGGCGTGGGTGGCGTCCCGGTCGAAGCGACGAGAAAGTCCGCCTTCATGACTCATCCCGTATTCAGTCTCCACCAGTCGGAGCATGAGATGCTTCGCTATCTGCGAAGACTTGCCGACAGGGACCTGGCGTTGGACCGCAGCATGATTCCGCTCGGTTCGTGCACCATGAAACTCAACGCGACGACCGAGATGATCCCGATGACCTGGTCGGGATTTGCTGACATCCACCCATATGTGCCGATAGATCAGGCCGCGGGCTACATGGAGCTGATCAGGGAGCTGGAGACCTACCTTGCCGACATCACCGGGTATGACACTGTCTCATTGCAGCCCAACGCGGGATCTCAGGGGGAACTGGCCGGTCTTCTTGCCATATCCGCCTATCACCGATCGAGGGGTGATGAGCATCGTGATGTGTGCCTCATCCCCGCCTCAGCCCATGGGACCAATGCCGCATCAGCCGTGATGGCCGGTATGCGTGTCGTTGTTGTTGCCACCGACGACGGAGGCAACGTCGACCTCGACGATCTCGATGCCAAGGCCGCAGATCATGCCGATGAGCTGGCGGTGGCGATGGTGACGTACCCCTCGACACATGGCGTTTTCGAGGAAGAAATCAAACGACTGACGGAGACTGTCCACTCCCATGGGGGTCAGGTTTATGTCGACGGCGCCAACCTCAATGCGTTGGTAGGGCTGGCCCGCCCGGCCGAGTTTGGTGCCGATATTGGTCATCTCAATCTTCACAAGACATTCACCATCCCCCATGGCGGCGGAGGTCCCGGCATCGGGCCTGTGGGAGCTGCGGCACATCTGGCGCCGTTCCTTCCGAGTCATCCTCTCCTGCCCGCAGCCGGTCCAGAGACAGGGATTGGGCCCATATCAGGGGCTCCTTTCGGGTCGGCCGGGATCCTGCCCATTCCATACGCCTACGTCCGTCTCATGGGAGCCGACGGGCTGCGACAAGCGACTCGGGTGGCGATCCTGTCAGCGAACTACGTTGCTCGACGACTCGACCCCCATTTCCCGGTTCTCTACTCAGGCCAAGGCGGCCGTGTTGCCCACGAATGCCTTCTCGACCTTCGCCCACTCGCCAAGGAGACCGGGATAACCGCCGAGGACGTGGCTAAACGCCTTATCGACTACGGGTTCCATGCCCCCACCCTCTCCTTTCCGGTGGCGGGCACGTTGATGGTCGAGCCGACGGAATCGGAGAGTCTCGAGGAGCTCGACCGATTCTGCGAGGCGATGATCGCGATCCGTTCCGAAACGAACCGAGTCGGTTCAGGGGAGTGGCCACTGGATGACAATCCGCTGGTTCTCGCTCCCCACACCACGGAGGATGTTGCGGCCAACGACTGGGATCGTGCATATACGAGGGAGGAAGCAGCCTTTCCCGTCGAAAGCCTCAGGATCGATAAGTACTGGCCGCCGGTTGGTCGGATCGACGGTGTGGGTGGCGACCGGAATCTGATCTGTGCCTGCCCTCCATTGGACGCCTACCGCTAGACCGATATTGACATTCCGCCAACCAATGGGATCGTAAGCTGTGAAAATCCAAATTAGTCTTTGGCTGATGGGTAGGTAATGCGGTGAAATTCACCGGACAAATCCGGGTACCAGAAATCGACCACCCGGGGGTTCCGGCCACCTTGCTGATCGAAGACGTTCAGTTTGAGGTGATCCTCGAGGGCGAATCTCTTGGTCGGTGGTCTCTTTATGACGTCCAAGCTCGGCGTCTTGTTTCGAGTGCCTTTCAGGTGGACCTGGCAGGGGAAGAGATAACTTTCCTCGCTGATGATCCAATCGACTTCGCCTACACCGGAGTCGAACATATGGCAGAGGTATGGGCCCGGTTCAAGTCGATGAACGTCGCCCGCCGATCGGTTGCTGTCCGTCGATCACGTAAAGGCACCACACCCTCGAAGATCTCAGAGTTTCGCGAGGCGATGGTCGAGAACCTTCAGGCTGAACGCGGTGGATTCCTGGTGGAGAAAGAGCCTGTCCGGCAAGGTGAGATCACCGCGAAGTCAGTGGCACAAGAGGTCGAGTCTCTTTCTGTCAACCACAAGAGCATCGAGTCGGTTGAGCCCGCGGCCGAGACTCAGATGCCGGTCACTGACGAAACAACTGGTGATGAGGAAGCGCGTCTCGAAGCACAACGCGCTGATGCAGAGCTTGTTGAGCAGCAGCGTCTTGAACATGAGCTTCTTGAAGACGAGAAGCGAGCCATCGCAGAGGAGCGGGCGAGCCTCGAGGCAGAGAAGCAGAGCCTGGAGATAGAGCGTCTCAAGGTTGAGCAGACGGAAGCCGATCGGGTTGAGGCCTTCCGTCTCGAGATGGAGCGTCTCGAGAGTCAGCGACTCGAGATCGCCAGGGCAGAAGCCGAGCAATTGGAACAGCAGCGCGCCGACATCGAACGTCTCGAAGCTGAACACGCCGAGTCTGCCCGTCAAGAACTGGCGAGTATCGAGAATAAGCGCGAAGAGATCGAGCGACTCGATACCGAACGCGCCGAACAAGAAAGAGCCGACACCGAGCGCGAGGAGGCCATCCAGGCCGAGATGGAACGACTCGAGGCGAAGCGCGCCGACATCGAACGTCTCGAAACTGAACACGCCGAGTCTGCCCGTCAAGAACTGGCGAGTATCGAGAAGAAGCGCGAAGAGATCGAGCGACTCGATACCGAACGCGCCGAACAAGAAGGAGCCGACACCGAGCGCGAGGAGGCCATCCAGGCCGAGATGGAACGACTCGAGGCGAAGCGCGCCGAGCAGGAGCGTTTGGAAGCCAAGAAGGCCGCAGCGGAACAGGCCGCGGCGGCGCGAGCCGAGCAGGTCTCCAAGCAGCTAGTTGTCGATCTGGGCGAGTTTGAGGAACCTGCCACAGAGTCTGCCACAGAGCCGGAGCCAGAGCCGGACCCAGAGCCGGACCCAGAGCCGGACCCAGAGCCAGACCTCGACGGAGATCTTTCGCCTGAACCTGCTCTCGCCGGTGCGCCCCGGGAGAAGTCAGGAATCATGGGTGCCGTGAAGAGTGCTTTCGGTCGCAAGGGCCGCAACCATGTCCACCAACTCGTGGAAGTTCCAGGTGGAATTGGGATAGGCCGCTCCGTCTGCGAGGAATGTGGCTACGTCTCAATCTCTTCTTCCGACTGAACGTGCCGCGAGGGCCCAAAGGGTGGCCGGTACGCTCAGCCGGTGGCATTGATTCGACCTGTGATTCTCTCCGGCGGCGCCGGGACCCGTCTATGGCCGCTTTCGACACCCGAGCTTCCCAAACAGTTTGCATCGCTGACCGGGGGAGAATCGCTGTTCGTCCAAGCCCTGCATCGTCTTGCCGGCCAACCGCGTGTATCGCCGCCAATCGTCGTGACCGGATCAGCCCACACCAAGCTGGTCGAGGCCTTTGCTGCTGAGTCTGGTGTTGACATTCACCTGATACTCGTCGAGCCGGAGGGCAGGAACACAGCTCCGGCGTCACTGGCGGCCGCGCTGTCATCCGATCCAGACGATGTATTGGTGATTCTCCCCTCCGATCATCTGATTCGAGCTCCGGGCGTCTTCGCCGACGCTGTGATCCATTCCGTCGAGTACGCGGCAGAAGGCTCTGTGGTGACTTTCGGGGTGGTGCCCTCACGAGTCGAAACTGGCTACGGCTACATCGAGTTGGGGGAACCGTTGCCGGGTGCCTACAGAGTGCGTCGCTTCAAGGAGAAGCCCGACCAGGAGGAGGCCGAACGGTTGACCTCGGACGGAAACCACGTCTGGAACTCGGGAATGTTCGTCGTCTCGGCTGCAGGGCTCCTCATGGAAGCCCGGCGCCACTGTCCGGTGATTCTGGCCGGTGTCACGGCTGCGATGCGGGCCCCGGTCGATGGGATCGTGGAACTGGGTGCCGAATTTCTCGATGTCGAGAGAATCTCTCTGGACCAAGCAATCATGGAGAAGACGGAGGAGGCGGTGGTGATGCCTATCGATGTGGGTTGGGACGATGTGGGATCTTTCGAGGCCCTCTGGTCCATTTCGGAGAAAGATGATCGGGGGAACGTCACGTCCGGCGACACGGTTCTCATCGATGTCGAGGACTCTTTCGTGAAAGCCACATCCCGTACGGTGGCGGTCGCAGGTATGAGTGATGTGGTTGTCGTCGAAACACCAGATGCAGTTCTCGTAGTGCCCCGCAACCAGTCGCAAATGGTCCGGGATCTCGCCCAGCGTGTCGAATCTGATTGAGGTTGGGAAGCCCTCGCCTCATACCATCGATGTTGTGCGACGCTTCGCAGCCGTGGTATTCCTTGTCGTGTCGGCATGTTCGGTCGGCCGCGTGGCCGATGACGCAGCCGGCGATGAGATCTATGGACAGCTATGTGCCACTTGTCATGGCGCTGACCTCACGGGCAGGATCGGGCCTGCGCTCGGCCCCGGCTCCAACGCAGCTAGCCGCCCGCGGGAGTTCCTCGAGTTCACCATCATGCATGGGCGCGGCAGAATGCCGTCCTTCTCCTCTTCTCTGAACGACGAGCAACTCGAGCGTCTCGTCTCATACCTCCGGGAGGAGCAAGGGGAATGACCTCCGCACTCGAAGCGCTTGAGCTCTACCCGGTCCGGATTCCCATGCGGCATCGTTTTCGGCGTGTCGACCACCGAGAGGCTGTTCTGATCAAGGGCCCCTCCGGGTGGGGCGAGTACTCACCCTTCCCCGACTACCCACCCGCTGTCACCACCCGATGGTTGGCGGCAGCCCTCGAACTCGCCTGTGGGCAGATCCCCGACCCTGGCCGGTCGACGATACCGGTAAATGTGACGGTTCCCGCAGTCGCTCCAGATATCGCCGCATCACTGGTAACGGAGTCGGGCGCCACCACGGCGAAAGTGAAGATTGGGAATCCCGGCGACACCGAGATCGACGACGAAGAGAGGTTGTCGGCTGTGCGCGATGCATTAGGCGCCGCCGGACATGTGCGCATCGACGTGAACGCCTCCTGGGATCTCGACACCGCCACCAGGCGTCTCGAGTCTCTCTCACGATTCAACCTGCAGTATGCGGAACAGCCGGTCGCCACGGTGGAGGACATGGCCGAGCTACGTAGACGCACCGAAGTCCCTATCGCAGCCGACGAGATTGTCCGACAAAGCCCGCATCCCTTGCGAGTTCTTGAAGCGGGCGCCGCCGATGTGCTGATTCTGAAGGTGCAGCCTATGGGAGGGGTGGAGCGGGTGCTCGACGTCGCCGGGCGCTCCACAGTCCCGGTGGTCATTTCATCGGCGCTAGAGACCTCCGTAGGCATGTACGCCGGATTGCTTGCAGCGTCGCTTCTCGATGACTTGCCTTACGCCTGCGGCCTGGGAACCGTTGCTTTGATCGATGGAGATCCGACCCTGAGCCCGCTGATTCCCGATAACGGCCTGCTCGAAGTTCGGCGACCTGAACCAGACCCAGATCTTCTCGAGCGGTGGCGACCGGAACGGACACGTTCCGCCGAGTTGCTCCGCAAGTTGCGAGCCGCGGCCGAGGTGCTCACTTGAATCAGCCGAACCCGAGCACGGCGATGGCGCGGGCCGTTGTGGATGAGCTGTCCAGGGGTGGAGTCGACCTGGTGGTGATCTCCCCGGGGTCTCGTTCGGCAGCCTTGGCGATTGCGGCATCGGAGCATCCTCAGCTCGAGACCAGGGTTGTGTTGGACGAACGTTCGGCTGCCTTTCACGCGTTGGGGCGAGCCAAGGCGACCGGTTTTCCGGCTGCGGTGTTGTCCACGTCGGGCACGGCTCCGGCCAATTACTTCCCGGCCATAGTTGAGGCGGACATGTCCTTGACCCCGCTTGTCGTGCTGTCAGCGGACCGGCCGGTGGAACTCCGTGGTGTAGGTGCAAACCAGACGATCGACCAGATACGGCTTTTCGGCGAAAAGGTGCGGTTCTTCACCGATGTCGAGGCTCCCGGGTCGGATGCAAATCTCAACGAATCGTGGCGTTCGACAGTTTCGGAGGCCGTTGCCAGAGCGCTTGGTCAAGGAGACCGACCAGGCCCGGTGCATCTCAACCTGGCATTCGGCGAGCCGACGGTTCCGGTCGCCGATGATGGGCGAACGCTAGTTTCTGAATATCCGTTTGCCATCGATGGTCGGGCGGCAGGTGCACCGTGGATCGATCCGGCTATCCGGGTGCCGGGGCCCGCGGATCTGCACCTGGTCGGTTCTTCGCGTGGCCTGATCATTGCCGGAGAGGGTGATTATGACCGCGGTGGCGTGATGAAGGCGGCCGAGACTCTCGGGTGGCCGGTTCTGGCGACGGCATTGTCCGGTATGCGTGGTGAGTCGGTTGTGAGCGCCTACCACCACGTGTTGGTAGATGGCGTTCCCGAGCATCTGATCCCTGAGACGGTGTACGTGATCGGAGCGGTGGGACCGAGTCAGCGTCTCGAGGACCTGATCGAGTCGGCAGTCGAGCAAAGAATCCGTGTTGATGTTTGGGGGAGGAGAATCGACCCCAGGAACAACGCCACCGCCGTCCTCCACGCAGAACCTGTGGCGACCCTCATGAGGGCAGCCACCAGCAAGGCGGCTTCCGGGTGGGTCGATGCGTGGATGGCGGCCGAGATGTCGATCCGCCAAGCCGTGAACCAGACCCTCGACAAGCTCGCGGTTCCCACGGGTGCGTCGATCGTTCGTTCTCTGAACGACGTCTCATGGGGAACGCTGGTCGTGGCCTCGTCGCTCCCCATTCGAGAGGTCGATGCCCATCTCATCAGGCGAGGGCATGTGATTGCCAATAGAGGTGCCTCGGGAATTGATGGGTTTGTGTCCACTGCGCTTGGAGTCGCATCGACGACACCGCGCACGTTGGCGATATCGGGTGATCTTTCGTTGCTCCACGACTCCAACGGCTTCCTCTCCGAATTTGTCGATGACTTGGTGATGGTTGTGCTCGACAACAACGGCGGTGGGCTGTTCGATGCTCTTCCGCTCTCGGCCCATGCCCCGTCCTACGAGAGACTCTTTGTGACTCCACACGGGCGGGACATCGAGCAACTGGCCCGGTTCCACGACCTCGGGTTCACTACGGTCCGAACACCCCAGGAGGCCTATGCCGCGTCGACAGAACGACTCGACGCGGGGGGCCGGCATCTGATCCGCGTACCGATCGAACGCGAAGCGGACCTAGAAACCTGGGAAAGCCTCGATGACGCCAGTCGGTCGGCAGTGTCTCTATTTCAGGCCTAGAGCCTGGAGCATCGGGCGAAGTTTCAGCTCGGTTTCGGCGAACTCGGAGTCGACGTCCGAGCCCAAGACGATCCCACCACCGGCATAGAGGGTGGCCTTCCGATTCGTGATCAGACCGCAGCGAAGGGCAATGGCGAACTCCCCCTCCCCGTCAACGTTGAACCATCCGACGGGTCCCGCGTATCTGCCACGAGACCTGGGCTCGACATCTCTGATCACCTTCATCGAAATGTCAGCGGGCTTGCCTGACACGGCTGCCGTCGGGTGAAGGGAACACAGCACGTCCATCACGGTGGTGCCGGTTACGGCCGGCCCGGCGAATCCTGTCGCCAGATGGTTGATCTCGCCGAATTTGAGCACCGTTCGTTGTTGCACGTCCAGCGATGTCGTGTGGGGCGAGATCCCATCCTCCACGGATGACGATGAAAGGGCGTGTTCTCGATCCATCTTGCTGGAGACGAGGCTCTCCATGTCCGGCGCCGTTCCCGCCAGGGCGACAGACGAGATTTGACCATCCTGAAGAGACACCAGAAGTTCGGGGCTGGCTCCCACCAGGCCTTTGACATGAAATGTGTAACAGTCCGGCTCGGTTGTCTGAAGTCGGTCGATCACACCGTTGATCGGCACCTCGGAATCGAATTCGATGTCGACTTGGCGGCTCACCACCACCTTCTCGACCAGGTTGGCCTCAATCGATTCCTGTGCCGCGTGTACGCCGGATCGCCAGGCCTCAGCGCCGTCGGAGACGACCCGACCGTGGAGTGGGAAAAAGTCGAACGCCGGTATCTCCCCTGCAGCCGTCTCAACGAGATCCTCCGGCATCTCGATCACCGAGCCGGTTTCGGTCGGGTCGAAGGTAAACGATGCCATTGCGACCCGCTTCCCACTCTTGCGCAGGGCGACCAGGGCTCTCTCATAGCGGAGAGGCCCAGTGCCTGGATCGAAACTCTGGGATGGGCCCCGACCGATGAGAGCACGATCGTGGCGAATCCACACCAGGTGGGGATGAGAGGGCGACGTCACGCCGGGAAGGGTAGGACCTCTCCGGACCAGTCGGCGATGCCGACATCGCGCGCCAGTTGGGCGAAGACGGATGTATCACCTGACGCGGCCAGCCGTAGCCGACCTTCGCCTTCGATGGCACCGGCTACCCGAATCGTCTGAGCCGCCACCGCCGGTGCGGGATCGATGACCATGACCTCCGGCCCGGCGATCTTCTCGATGGTGGGCCGGAGAAAGGAAAAGTGAGTGCATCCAAGAACCAGCGCATCTGCCCCCTGATCGATCACGGGAGCGAGGGCGGCGGCGACAGTCGTGTCGACATCAGGCCCGGAGAACTTCCCTTGCTCAACCAGTTCGACCCACTCGGGGCAGGCTTGGGTGACAACTTTGGCGTTTCTCCCGTGGATGCTCACGACGGACTCGAAGAGACGTCCCTGAAATGTGGCTTCGGTGGCGAACACACCGATTACTCCTGTCTCTGAACTGACGGCGGCCGGTTTCACGGCTGGCTCCATCCCGACGATCGGGATCCCCGGGCTCCATTCTCGCAATGAATCCAAGGCGGCAGCGGACGCGGTATTACATGCAACGACGAGCGTTTCTGCTCCCCGGTCGATCAGCCAGGCGGCCAACTCGTGTGACATCGAGCGAACCTTGTCGAGGCTCCTGGTTCCGAACGGCGCCCTGGCACGATCAGCGACATAGAGAAGATCGGCGGAAGGTGCGAGCGCTTTGATTTCCTTGAGCACCGAGAGCCCTCCCACTCCCGAATCGAAGACCCCGATCATCCAACGACCTCCGGCGATCGGTGCGAACGGTCGCTGGTAGCGTCGACGCCTGTTAGATGGAGGTGCTTGGTGCAGTTGGCAGATTCGGTTGCAGTGGTCACTGGTGGTGTTTCTGGTCTCGGCTTTGGCGCGGCACAGAGGATGGTCCGTCACGGCGCCTCGGTGGTCATGCTCGACATAAACGAGGAGCGTGGCAAGGAGGCGGTGGAAGACCTCGGTGAGAAGTCCCGGTTTATCCCTTGTGACGTGTCCAATCCGGAAGACGTGAGTGGAGCTGTCTCCGGTGCGCGAGAGGCCTTCGGGTCCATCGATGTGCTGGTGAATGCAGCGGGTGTGGCGCCCGCGCAAAGAGTGGTGTCTCGTGACGGGGTGTTGTTTGACCTGGATGTGTTCAAGTTCACCATCGGAGTCAACCTTGTCGGCATGTTCGACGTGATCAGGAACGTCGCCGCGGCCATGGCGGCGAACGACCCTGGCGAAACTGGCGAACGAGGCGTGATTGTCAACGTTGCCTCGATAGCAGCGTTTGAGGGCCAGGTCGGTCAGGCCGCATACTCGGCGTCGAAGGGGGGAGTTGTTGCCATGACATTGCCCATTGCTCGTGATCTGGCGAGCGCCGGGATCAGGGTGGTCACCATCGCTCCGGGGATCATGGACACGCCTCTCCTCGCTGGAACCCCTCAGGAGTTGAGAGACTCTCTGGCGAAACTCCACGTGTTTCCTCAGCGGCTTGGAACCCCGGAAGACTTTGCTCATCTTGTCCAGGCCATAGTCGAGAATCAGATGATCAATGGTGAGGTGATTCGACTCGACGCCGCGGCGCGGATGCCCCCAAAGTGACCACTCGCATAGCCCTCGTGTGTTTTGACGACATGGAGGAGCTGGATCTGGTCGGTCCGTGGGAAGTGCTGCGCATGTGGCAACTGACTTATCCGGAGGACGAGGTGGACGTTTTCACCGCTTCAACGGATGGCCAGACCGTCACCTGTGCGAAAGGCATGAGGATCATCACCGACACCTCTGTCGACGACATCGGGAGCGTTGACGTGATTGTGTATCCGGGAGGCCGCGGGACGAGACGTCACATAGACGATGCACGGGTCAAGCTGTTTCTCTCCGAGCATGCCGCCGCCGGGACATTGATGACATCTGTGTGCACCGGCTCGCTCGTGTTTGCGGCTGCGGGTCTGCTCAACCAACGCCCGGCGACGACACATTGGAGCGCGATCGACCTTCTGGCCAGTCTGGACGACACGATCGAGGTTCGCCCCGAGGACCGCTTCGTCGACAGTGGGGACGTCGTCACCGCTTCGGGTGTCTCGGCTGGCATCGACATGGCCTTGCATCTGGTTGCACGACTTCAGTCCGAGTCGCGTGCCCGACAAGTGAAACGGGACATCCAGTACGATCCTGCGCCACCGGTTTAGTCTCTTCCCGGCGGAGCGGGTTGGGACCGCCACAGGCGGAGAGATGGCTACCGAGGGCGCAGCCCGCTCAAACTCTCCGGGTTCTCCAAACTGGTCAGATCTCCGGGGTCATTGCCGAGCGCTACCGCCTTGATGACCCGACGCATGATCTTCTGTGACCGTGTTCGCGGCAGGTCATTCACCCACTGGACTGTTTTGGGGCGGAAAGCCTTGCCAAGAGCTTCGTCCGTCTTGGCCTTGACCTTTGCGGTCAGCGCGTCATCTGGGATTACGCCAGGCGCCGGCACGAGGAAGAGGGCGATCGCCTCGCCCTTCACATCGTCGGGCATCCCGATGGCGGCCGCCATGACGACCTCGTCCAACGATACGGCGACGGACTCGACCTCTGTCGGCCCAACTCTCTTGCCGGCAATGCTCAAGGTGTCGTCGGAGCGACCATGCAGATACCAGAAGCCGTCTTCATCGACCGATGCCCAGTCGCCGTGGACCCAGGTGTCGTCGAAACGCGACCAGTAGGTTGCGATGTATCTCTCCGGCTCACCCCAGAATCCGCGGGTCATGCCCGGCCAGGATCCCCGCATCACCAGCTCCCCGACCTCGCCGCGGACTGGCGTTCCTGCATCGTCATACACATCAGCGTCCACTCCCAGCGCCGGCCCGCCGAGCGATGTCGGCTTGATCCCCTGGAGGAGATTGGCGGACAAGATGCACGCACCGATCTCTGTGCCCCCCGAGATGTTCACGATGGGGATCCGCTCTCTCCCGACGTCACGGAACAGCCACCACCACGGCTCCGGGTTCCAGGGCTCTCCAGTGCTGCCGAAGGTCTTCAGCTTGGACAAATCGTGGCGATGCGCCTCCTCGGCGCCGTGAGGCTGGAGGGAGCGCACGAGTGTCGGCGACAGTCCGAGGATGGTCACACCAAGTTCTGAGACCACTTTCCAGATGCGGTCAGGCCCTGGGTGGTTGGGCACTCCGTCGTATGTGGCGATGGCAGCTCCGTTGGCCAATCCCGCAATCACCATCCACGGTCCCATGATCCATCCCATGTCGGTGACCCACATCAGAACGTCGTCCTTGTGGACATCCAGTTGAAAGGCGCCTTCCGCGGCGATCTTGACGGTGAGCCCCGCCTGCACATGCACTGCACCCTTCGGGGGGCCTGTGGTTCCTGAGGTGTAGGCAATCATCACCGGATCCTCCGAGTGGGTGAAGGCGGCCTCCACCAGTTCCGCCTCGGGTACGACGTCGTGCCACCAGAGGTCTCGTCCGACGGTCATTGGCGTCTCGGACAGCGGTGTGTAGTCGACAACGATCGTGTGGTCGATTTCACCGACAACGTCGATGGAATGATCGGCGATCTCCTTCATCCTGACGAGCTTCCCGCGCCGCACAAACCCGTTGGCGCAGATCATGACCTTTGGGCTCGGATTTTCGAGACGGGTGGCCAAAGCATCCACCCCATATCCTGAGAACAACGGGATGAGCACAGCGCCGAGCCGTGCGATCGCTAACAGCGAGATGACTGCAACCGAGGACATCGGAAGGTAGACCGCAACTGCGTCGCCTCTAACGACGCCAAGAGATCGCAGCGCACCGGCCAACCGACTCACCTGGTTCTCGAGCTCGCCATAAGTCAGTTCGGTCGTCTCGCCGGATTCCTTCTTCGATCGAACGGCTACCCGGGTCGGCTCCTCGGCCGCCCAGCGGTCGACGCAGGCCTTGGACAGGTTGAAGGTGGCCCCGATGAACCAGGTTGCCCAGGGATGGCCTCGTGAGGTGTCGCGCACTGCAGACCACGGCTTGTCGAAGGGAAGTCCGATGAAGTCGATAACCGCCGGCCAGAACCATTCGGGGTCTGATGTCGATCGACGCACCAACTCGTCGTAATCGGCGATCCCGTGTTGTCTCATGAATCGGGATGTATTGGTTGCGTGAGCACGTTCCTCGTCGGGCACCCAAGCGATTTCAAAGCTGTCCATGTATCTCCTGGTGGTCGTAGGAGGTTATCGGAGATCCCCGGAGAGAGGTCCGAAGGTTCTTACGCTTGGTCAATGGCCACAATGCAGGAAATCGCCGATCGACAGCAGTTCCGAAGGCGGACGCTGAGTGTGGCGTTTGTCCTTCTGGGGGTGGCCTTTGTCCTGTGGCTCCTTTTCACGTTGAGCGACATTCTCTTCATGGTCTTCGTATCCATTTTCCTCGCGGTTGCGTTGGAGCCTCCGGTCCACTTCTTGGCCAAGAGAGGATGGCGACGGGGATCTGCCACCGGGGTTGTGTTCCTCGGTGGTCTTGTCCTGGTCATTGGCTTTCTCTGGGCTCTGGCGCCGCTTTTCGTCGACCAGGTCAACCTGTTGATCAATGCCATCCCCGGTGTCATCGATTCGTTGCTGTCCTTTCTGGAGGACACATTCGGCTTCGACCTCTCCGAGTTCGATCTCGAGAACGCTGGGGCGGACATCGCGGGCAGCCTGCAATCCGTCGGAGGCGTCCTCGTTGGCGGAATAGTTGGGCTCACGGCCTCGATCGGCGGCTTCCTTCTTTTTTCCACCACGGTCGCCTTGTTCTCCTTTTACATGATCGCCGAGCTACCTCAGTTGCAGCGGACAGTCCTCTCGTTCATGCCGGAGGATCAGCAGCGCCGCTCTCTTCACATATGGGACATCGCTGTGGAGAAGATGGGCGGTTACATCTACTCCCGTCTTGTCCTCGCCGTCGTGAGTGCCACATTTTCGACCCTGTTTCTGACGCTCCTCGACGTGCCGTTTGCCCTCTCGCTGGGCATCTGGGTCGGTTTGCTCAGCCAGTTCATTCCGGTGATCGGCACCTACCTCGCGGCCATCCTTCCGGCGATCGTCGCGCTCTCGTCAAACGGCACGTCCACGATGATCTGGGTGATCATCTTCTTCACCGCGTATCAACAGGTGGAGAATTACATTTTCTCGCCTCGCATCACCAAGCGCACGATGGAGATTCATCCGGCCGTCTCCGTGGCGGCCATCTTCATTGGCGCCAGTCTGATGGGCGGGATAGGCGTTGTCCTGGCACTTCCCATGACAGGGATCATTCAGGCCATCATTTCGGAGTCGAGGAAACGTCACGATGTGATCGTCGATGAGGCCGGCAGCGAGCCCGAACCGCTGCCGGAGACGTAGCGCGGACTCGAATTGCTGGTAGGCATACCAAACACGACCTGCTTATTGTGCCGCCTCGATCACCCGTCTTCTTGGATAGGCGTGTGTTAGGCCCGAGTGAGGAGGGATAGCGAAAGTGAAAGTAACAAGGCCCTCCGGGCTGGGGTTATTTGCCCTCCTTGCCGTGTTCGCCCTCGTTGTCGCGGCGTGTACCAGTGGTGAAACGACCGACACGACCGAGGGCGAAGACGACAGAGGCAGTACAACTACCGAATCCGTCGGAGTCGGCGATGATGGTGAGCCGGATCCTGTGGAGGGCGGTACTTTCCGTATCGGATTCATCTCCAACATCACCACTGACAACTGGTTCGCATCGCTCGACACGCTGAACTCGACTAATAACCGGGCCTACCTGGGCAATGCCAAGACTTCGATGTTCAAGTTGACAAACCCCGGTTTCGTTTACGTACCGGGGATTGCTGCCACCTCGAAGCCCGTAAGGGCTGTCGAGGAAGGTGACGTCTGGGTTGTGGAACAGCCCATTCGCACCGACATGACCTGGTCGGACGGTGTGCCGGTCACTGCCCATGACCTCGCGTTCTATTTTGAGATTACGCGAGAGTTCAAACTTGGCGGCGACCATGCAGCCAATTTCCCGCCCGCGGTTCTCAGCGTCGCCGCTCCCTCGGACGACGTAATTCGGGTCGAGTTCGAGGCAAAGCCCGGTCTGGCGATCTGGCAGAGTGGTGTTGGCTTCGCCAGTTTCGTTCCGTCCCATTTCTGGCAGCCCCATGTCGAAGAAGCCCGCGCTGCTGTCGCAGAACTGGCTGCAACCATCACCGACGAGGATGCCGTGAAGGCCATTGTCGAGGCGTCGCTCAGCGATGAAGATCCTGAGACTGACATCGCCGAGGAGGACGTCACTCAGGAGGACATCGACGCATATATCGAAGACAGCGTTGCCAATGAGGGCATGACGGTTCTCTACGCGGTCGCTGCCCCGATGGAGCCATCGGTTGGTTCGCAGATCTTTGCTAAATGGGAGACGGGCGCCTTCGCAGCCACGGTTTCCAACCCCACATACTTCGACATTGGCACCGAGAACACTCTCTACTCGGATGGCTCGTTCCGGATCGCCAACAGTGGTCGCGGGGAAGATGCCGTCTACGGTGGCAACGGTGGCGGTGACATCATCGCTCAGTACGTTGAGGGCCCCTTCGTCTCAGAGATTCTGTGGGTCGAGCATGACACCAGGGACGAGGCATACCAGCAGCTCGCCGCGGGTCAGATTGATTTTGTCTACGACACGGTCGGCATAAGCAGTGGTCTTCGAAATCAGTTGGCCACCAATCCGGATCTCCGGTTCTCGGTTAGCCAGGGCGAAGGCTTCCGTTACATGGCGTTCAACATGCGCAAAGCCCCGATGTCTGACTTGGCTTTCCGTCAGGCGGTCGCGACTGTCATCAACAAGGAGTGGGTGGCCGACGCCGTCCTCGGTGGTGCTGTGTTCCCTGCCTACACCATCGTCCACCCGGGCTTGACCACGTTCTACAACGCGGATGTGCCACGGGCAGGATGGGCCGATGGCGCTCCGATGAGTGAGGCCGACCGTTTCCTGACGGCCATCCAGATCCTCAAGGACGCCGGTTACACATGGGATTCAGAGCCGATCATCGATCCGGAGAATCTCGATCCGGTCACCACCCCCGGTGTCGGTCTCACCATGCCAAACGGGACCAAGGTTCCGGAACTAGAGATCATGGCTCCTGCCCTCGGCTATGACCCGTTCCGTGCCACGTTCTCCATCTGGATTGAGCAGTGGCTGAACGATCTGGGTGTACCGGCAGTGGTAGACCCGACGGACGTCGAGGCCATTGTCTCCGCCGTTTTCCCACCGCAGACAGAGGAGACCACGACGGCTTGGGAGATGTACTTGCTCGGTTGGGGTGGTGTCGACGATGTGTCACTGCCTGGCACCTTATTGTGGGAGTTCTTCCACTCGAGTAATGATGCCGTGACCAGCGGCGGGTTCAACATACCTGGTTACAAGAGCGAGCGCTTCGACGCCGTGGCCGACGCCTTTGACGATGCGACTGACATGGAGTCTGCCGCTGAGTTGACCAAGGAAATGGATCTGATCCTTGCTGAGGATCTTCCATACGTGGTGTTGTTCCGCACGTCGATCATCGAGGCCTACCGCACGAGCGTTCGGTTCCCCGCAGATGTCATAATGGGTGGCCACTTCGGCTTCCCCAATGTGTGGCCAAGTGCGGTGCGAGTGAGCGAATAGTCGAGGGTTCCAGATTCGCCCTTGGCGAGGAAATATCCACCGAATCCTTGGAAATGGGCGCCGCGAGGCGTTTTATCTCTTGCAATGGAGACTTCGCCCCGTTTTAGCGTCACTCTGATCGCATTGGCTTTGGTCGTCACGGTCTGTGCACAGGGCGAAGCTGATCCGGCAACGACCTCCACCAGCGCGACGATTCCCGCTACCACGACCACGGCACCCCTTGTGACGACAACCGCCGAGGAGGAGCGCTGTCCCGATGCTTTCTGTGTCGTCTATCACATTCAGCCGGAGGCGAAGTGGTCGGATGGCACACCGGTGACGGCGAGTGACTTCGTCTATACCCACGAAGTCCTGGTCGATCCACTCAATGAGGCCGCAGTTGGGGTCGGACATGATCTGATCACCGGATCTGAGATCATTGACGACAAGACGGTCCTGTTCTCCTTCTCCGAGGTTTACGGACCATGGCAGACACTATTTGAGGTCGTCCTCCCGAGACACGTTTTGGCGGGAGCCGATTCTGGGATCCCCTTTGGGCTCGCCCTGACCACGACGTCCGGGCCCTTTGTTCTCCACGAGTGGGTCCCTGGTGATCGCATCATTCTCGAACGCAATCTGCGCTACTGGCCGGTCAACGATCCGTTGTCCGGCTCTCCCCTGGGAGACGTAGACGAGATCCACTTCGTGTTTCCCGACAGTGTGCGCAACATGCTCCGCGACCTGGAAGACGGTGAGATCGATTTGATCAACCCCAGGCCTCTCGACTGGATAGTGGATGACGTTGGCGCCATGGAGGGAGTGACGCACGACCTGGGACCGGGGCCCTTCTGGGAGCACATCGACTTCAACCATGATGACCCACTTCTGTCGCAAAAGTGGGTTCGAGAAGCGATCTCCCTCGCAATCGACCGTGAGGCGCTGCTCGAGGGGACAGTGCGAACCGTCGATCCCGAAGCATCCTCGCTCGACAGCTCGATATGGATGGCCAATTCGCTCAACTATCAACCCAACTTCGTCGATGGCTACGACCCCGAGATGGCCGAGCAGGTGCTCGTCGATCACTTCTGTGAAAGAGGCGACGACGACGTCTACTCATGTCAGGGGCGACGCATGTCTTTTGTTTGGGCCACCACTCTCGGAGATGAGTTCCGCGAGACGCACTTCGAACTTGCTCAAGAGGCGCTGGAGGCAATAGGAGTGGAGTTGGTGGGCGATTTCATGACTCCATCGGAATTGTTCTCGTCTGAGGTGTTCTTCGGTGGACCCGACGTGTGGCAGATCATCAACTTCTCATGGAAGGCCGCCGCCGATCCACACCTCGGCAACAGCACCTACTTCTGCGAGGGCGCCGCTCCAAGTGGTTTTGGTGCGTTGAACGTGAACCGCTACTGCAACCCCGACGTCGACTCGCTGGTGCATTCGACAAACGGCCAGGCGGACCAGGCCGAGAGGGTACGAACCTACAACGAAGCAGACGCGGCTTACTTGGAGGACCTGGCGCTGATCCCGCTGTATCAGAAACCGGCCTTCCTCGCCTGGAACGCCGAACTCACCGGACCCGAGCTCAACATCTCCCGCTCCACCGACCTGTGGAATGTCGCTGCGTGGTTCGGCAAGGAGATCGTCGTCATCGCACTCGACTCGGAACCCGAGTCACTCAATCCCATAATGCCGCACGACACCAGCACGGCGATGGTTCTTGCCGCGATGCTCAGCGGCGCATTCGGCATCGACCCCACCTTGGAGTTCCGACCGGTGTTGATAGAGAGCGCCGAGACGTTTGTGAGCGATTCCTGATGTCAGGCCCGTTGTCCGGAATACGTGTTGTCGAACTGGCAGGTTTGGGACCGGCTCCCTTCTGTGGGATGGCGCTGGCCGACCTCGGCGCCGAGGTGATTCGGGTGGATCGAGCCGATGTCGTAGTTGGCGATCACACGTCGCGTACGAAACACGATCTGCACAACCGGGGAAAGCGATCCATCGGGGTCAATCTCAAGACCCCGGGTGCTGTCGACGTGGTCCTGGACCTGGCCGGGACGGCGGAGATCTTGATCGAGGGCTTCCGTCCCGGGGTGACGGAGCGTCTTGGGGTAGGGCCCGCCGAGTGTCTGGCGCGCAACACGGCACTCGTCTATGGGCGAGTCACCGGATGGGGCCAGGAGGGGCCGATCGCCTTCACCGCGGGTCACGACATCGACTACATCGCCCTCTCCGGAGTGCTTCATGCGGTGGGGCCGGCGGATCGCCCGATACCGCCATTGAATCTGATCGGTGATTATGGAGGTGGGGGGATGCTTCTGGCTCTTGGGGTGATGGCGGCACTTCTCCATGCTCGCGCAACCGGTGAGGGTCAGATCGTCGACGCTGCGATGTTGGATGGAGCTGCGCTGTTGACGACATCACATCACGGTCTGATGGCCGAGGGTATTTGGGCAGCCAGCAGACGGGAATCCAATCCCCTCGACGGTGGTGCTCCCTTCTACGCCGCCTATGAGACTTCTGACGGTCGACATATGGCCGTGGGAGCCCTCGAGCCTCAGTTCTATGCGGAACTGCTCGAGGGGCTTGGTCTGGAGCCCGGGGACCTTCCCGCCCAAACCGACCACTCGGGGTGGCCGGCGCTTCGGGACCTGTTCGCCGAGAAGTTCTTGGAGAGGACAAGAGATGAGTGGGCGGATCACTTTGAGGGCACCGATGCATGTGTCGCCCCTGTCCTCTCGATGGAGGAGGCGCCGAACCACCCTCACAACAGGTCACGGGGAACATTCGTCGAGGTCGCGGACGTGACTCAACCGGCCCCCGCCCCCCGATTCTCCACTACGCCGGCTGCCATTTCAGGCGGGCCGAGCGTTCCCGGCGCCGACACCGACTCGATCCTCGATCAGCTCGGATATAGCTCCACCCAAATCGGTATGCTCCGCTCGAGCGGAGCAGTCGCCTGACCCAATGGAGGAATCGTGAACGAGCAGGCAGTGCTTGCAGAGCGAGCCGAGATCGATGCAGTGGTCGAAGGTAAGACCCTTGTCGATTTCTTCGATCGGAACGCCGACCAGTACGGGGATCAGGCAGCGATCCATTGGAAGGATGGCGACTGGAACAGTCTGACCTGGTCACAGTACAGAAGTGTCGTGCATCAGGTGGCCGCCGGTCTCCAGTCCCTCGGTGTCGGCGAGGGCGAGTTTGTCGCTGTGATGGCGGGGAACCGACCCGAGCACGTGATCGCCGACTTTGGTGTGGTCCACGCCGGTGGAACCCCGGTGACCGTCTACTCCACACTCGCGGCCAATCAGATCCAATACATCGCAGACAATTGCAGGGCGACGGTCGCAATCCTCGAGAACCTGGATTACATGAAGCGATGGGAGGAGATACGGACCGAGCTCCCCAACCTTCGCTACATCGTCCTCATGTCCGGTGCCGAGAATTACGACACCGTTGACTGGGTTCTCAGCTGGGACGAGCTGCTCGCCAGAGGAACGAGTCGGCTTGGCGGAGATCCCGAAACGGTGACCAGGTCGGCTTCGGCGGTAGCGCCTGAAACCCTCGCCACCCTGATCTACACCTCGGGCACCACCGGCACCCCCAAGGGCGTGATGATCAGCCAGTACAACGTGGTGTGGACACTGGAGTCGCTGCGGAGGGCTGCCGACCTCGAGATGGGAGTGCGCATGGTGTCCTACCTGCCCCTGGCCCATATTGCCGAGCGTCTGGCCACCCACTATCTCGGCACCTATCTCGCCGGACAGGTTTGGTACTGCCCGTCGATCGCTGCCGTGCTCGAGTACATCCAGACGGCGCAGCCCACACTTTTTGTCGCAGTGCCTCGCGTCTACGAGAAGTTCCATGCACGTCTGATGGCCCGGTTCGCCGGGGAAGAGGGTTTGAAGAAAACGCTTCTCGATCTGGCGCTTGCCTCCAACACAAAGCGGGTCGACGCCGAGATGGAGGGCAAGAGTGGCCCGATGATGGCCGGTCTCCTCGACAAGATCGTCCTCTCCAAGGTGCGAGATGGGCTTGGGATGGGCGAAGTCAAGGTCGCCATCACCGCAGCTGCCCCAATAAATCCCGACCTCGTCAAGTTCTTCATGACGATAGGGATTCCGCTCTATGAGCTTTATGGGATGTCGGAGACAACCGGCCCCGCCACCACCAACGTGCCGGGCGCGGTGAAGATCGGTTCAGTAGGAAAAGCCCTCCCGGGTGTCGAAGTGAAGACGGCCGACGACGGTGAGTTGCTCATGCGTGGCGGGGTGATAACCCAGGGCTATTACAAACTCGATCAGGCTACCCGCGAGACTTATGCCGATGACGGCTGGCTTCATTCCGGTGACCTCGCCCGAATCGACGAGGACGGATTCGTCTGGATCGTCGGACGTAAGAAGGAGATCATCATCACGGCCGCGGGGAAAAACGTTGCCCCGGCTCAGCTGGAGACGGCTCTCGGGGACAACCCAATCATCTCGAAGGCATGCATGGTCGGAGACCAGCGCAAGTTCATCTCCATGGTCATTGGACTTGATGGCGAGATGGCTCCGGAATGGGCCGCGGCACATGGCATCGACTACAACGATCTGGCCGGCTTCTCGGAGCTTCCTGAGGTGCAGGACGAGATCGCCAGGGCGGTGAAGGAGGCCAACGAGACCGTTTCCCACGCCGAGCAGGTGAAGAAGTGGATCGTCGTGCCGGATGACTGGACCCCTGAATCAGGTGAGCTGACACCGTCGTTGAAGTTGAAGCGACGCGTCGTTCTCGACAAATACGCCGAGGACATCGACGCGATGTACACCGGCGTCTAGCAGGTGGCTCCTTGCCGCTGAGTGAACCAATCACCTTCGACGGACGTGTCGCAGTCATAACCGGAGCAGGTGGCGGACTCGGCAAGACCTATGCACTCGAGCTCGCCCGTCGCGGCGCTCGCGTTGTGGTCAACGACCTCGGTGGGTCGGTAGAGGGCACTGGAGCCTCGGTGTCGGCCGCTGACGTTGTTGTCGATGAGATCAAGAGCGCAGGCGGGGAGGCTGCGGCCAACTATGACTCTGTGTCTACCGAGGAAGGCGGGGCCGCAATCATCCAGACTGCGGTCGATGAATTCGGTGGGGTGGACATCGTGGTCAACAACGCCGGGATTCTTCGGGACAAGTCGTTCGCCAACATGGAGTTTGCCGAGGTCGAAGCGGTCCTCGAGGTCCATCTGAGGGGCGCCTTCCATGTCAGCCAGCCAGCTTTTCGCGTGATGAAGGACAACGGATACGGGCGACTCGTATTTACTTCCTCAAATGCAGGGCTGTTTGGCAACTTTGGCCAGGCGAACTACGGCGCCGCCAAGGCCGGGCTGGTCGGTCTTTCCAATGTTCTTGCTATCGAGGGGATGAAGTACAGCATCAGATCCAACGTCATTGCCCCGGTGGCTCGGACGAGGATGACCGAAGACCTGCTCGGCCCGTTCGCCGAGATGGTCGACCCCAGCCAGGTGACCCCGATGGTCGTTTACCTTTGCTCGGAGGCAAACGAGTACACCCACGAGATCTTCACCGCCGGTGGTGGGCGCTACGGGCGCGTCTTCATAGGAACTAACAAGGGCTGGTTTGCCGGTCAGGGGGCTGTCCCTTCGGTGGAGGAACTTTCAGAGCACCTCGATGAGATTCGCGATATAACCGAGCACATCGTCCCGTCCAATGTCAACGATGAGTTGATGCTGCTCGGTCAGATGCTGGCTGACGATGCCGATTGATATCGACAAAGTTGTTGGTGCCCAGCTGGTGGCCGCGAGTTATTCGTGGACCGACGACGATGTGATTCTCTACAACCTCGGTGTGGGTGCCGGCAACCCGCCGACCGACCCTCTGGAGCTGAAATATGCATACGAGGGCGACCTCCAAGCGGTACCCACATACGGAACGATCCCTCCGTTCGGGATGATGATGAGCATGGGGATGGTCGAGGGGTTCGATATCAATCTCACTCAGATTCTTCATGGCGAACAGGAATTGATCGTCCACGGTCCCATCCCGACGTCGGGAACCGTGACTCAAAGCGGTCGTGTTGTGAATGTTTTCGACAAGGGCAAGGGGGCCCTGGCAGTCATGGAGATTGTCTCGGTCCTGGAGAAGACAGGTGAGCCTCTCTTCACGAATCGGTCTTCGATATTCATCCGGGGTGAGGGCGGCTTCGGTGGCGAGTCGGGTCCGCCGCCAGGAAACGAGGCGCCGGATCGAGAGCCGGACCATGTTGTCGAGTCACCCACATTGCCCCAGCAGGCTTTGCTGTATCGCATGGTGTCGGGTGATAAGAACCCGCTGCACGCAGATCCCGGTTTTGCCAGCTTCGCCGGCTTTGAGCGACCGATTCTCCATGGTCTGTGCACGTACGGCGTGGTAGCCAAGGCAGTCGTAGACAGCGCGCTGAGCGGAGAGCCGGGGAGACTTGCCTCGTATAAGGCCCGTTTCACCGGCCATGTGTTCCCGGGGGAGACACTGATCACGAGGATTTGGGATGAGGGCGATTTCTTGGCCGTGTCCGCGCATACCAAGGAGCGGGGGACGACCGTGCTGTCAAACGCCTCGGTGAGGCCCCGAACCTAGGCCCGGATCTCCACCGGGGTGCCGAGAGGAACCATGGTGTGGAGTTCGGTGATCAGATCGTTGGGCAACCGAATACATCCCAGCGACACCGCTCGGCCGATCGAGGACGGGTTACTGGTTCCGTGAATCCCGATGATCCCGTCCCCACCGTTGAACTCGGTGATGGTGTCGGAGCGCGCCGAGATCCCCAGGGCATGGGGCCCCCACAGGCTGTCGGGGTTTCGCAGAGTCACGCTGTCGGTGACGAAGAAGATTCCGGTGGGTGTCGAGTTCTGGTTTGTCCCGATAGCAATTGTCGAAGTGATCAACTCTTCGCCGTCGACGCTGTAGGTCAGACGTTTATCGCTGAGATCGATCACGATCTTGCCCTGGACCAAGTAGAGCTCGACGTCGTCGACGCGAATCCACCCGGTGCTCCCATTGGGACGAATCGGCAGCATGACCTCTGCCCAGCCATCGATTGGTTCTCCAACGACGGTCAGCACCGTGACGGTATTGAGGATGGTAGTTGCCGGCATTGTGACCAGGGGCTCCTCGTCACCCGGAGCAGCGTAGACCTCGGTATCACCTCGTGTCATGGCGACCAGTGAGCTGTGCTCCCGCAGTCCGGCTTCGAAGCCCTGATAGACGGGTCGGTTGTCGACCTCTGGAACGTCGACTGATTCTTCGTCAGTTTCACCCGGCGGAGCCAGAAACTCGGCAATGGTCGTGGTGCTGGTGGTCGCGGGCGGTTCCGACACCACAGCACCGCCGCACCCGGCGATGACGATGGCAAGAACAACTGAGGGCGCCCATCTTCGGATCACATGAGCTTATCGGTCTCTCCGCCAGACACGTTTAGCCTTCGATTCGTGAATCGTGTGTTTGTCACGAGGGAGTTGCCCGAGAAGCTCATGGCCCCGTTGCGTTACGAGCATGACGTGACGACGTGGGATGGCGACGGGCCTGTTCCCAACGATGTCTTGGTGTCCGAAACGTCAACGGCAGAGGGTTTGCTGTGCATGATCACCGATGCAATTGGGGCTCCACTTCTCGAGCGGGCGTCTCATCTTCGTGTGATATCCCAGATGGCGGTCGGTGTGGACAACATCGACATCGGCGAATGCTCGAGGCGTGGGATCCTGGTGGGTCACACACCGGGGGTTCTCACCGAAACGGTCGCCGATTCAGCCTTCGCCTTACTTGGCGCGGCGGCCCGTCGGCTGTTCGAGGGCGAGAGAGAGGTTCGCTCGGGGAAGTGGGGACCCTGGGAGCCGTTTCACCTGACCGGTGGCGATCTTCACGACACCACCCTTGGAATCGTGGGTATGGGCAGAATCGGCCGTGCCATCGCCAGACGGGCGACCGGTTATGAGATGCGTGTGCTCTACTCGTCACCCGCTCCCAAGGATCTGGCTGACGCCGACCACGTTTCCCTGGAAGTGCTGTTGGCGGAGTCGGATCATGTCGTTCTGTCCGCTTCACTCAACGATGCAACTCGAGGCTTGATCGGCGCTTCGGAGCTGCGTCTCATGCGACCGACGGCTTACCTGGTCAACGTGGCGCGTGGGCCCCTTGTCAACACGGTTGACTTGATCGAAGCGTTGCTTTCAGGCTGGATAGCCGGTGCCGCCCTCGATGTCACCGATCCCGAGCCGCTTCCTCGCGATCACCCCCTCCTCTCGTTGCCCAATTGCCTCGTAGTGCCACACCTTGGGAGCGCATCAGTCAGAACCAGGAATGCGATGGCCGCGTTGGCGGTGGAAAATCTGATTGCCGGTCTCGAAGGCTGGTCAATGCCCGCGGCCTACTCGACGGCCGGATAGCACCGCCTGCCGGATTACCCTGCCATGTTCCGCGACGCCCAAAGGGAGAGTTCTGCCAATGTTTCGACTGCCCGACGCCAAATCCGTCGAGCGCAACCCCAGCCAGGAGAGGCTGCGGCAGATGGCCGTGGCTGTCATGCCACGTCTTACGAAAACCGAGTTCGAGAATCTGAACTATCAGGCCGAGGTCACAGCACGCCTCAACAACTCGACCTTCTTCGTCTCTGACCGTGAGATCCATCACAATCGGATCTCCTCAGCGGAGGCCGACGAGTGGGCGGCAAAACAGGATGCCTATATCGCATCCCAGGACATGCTCCTGATAGAGGGATATATCGGTCCCGACCCGGAGTTTCGTACCGGATCTCGTCTCTTTATCGAGGCGGCGCAACCAAACATCGCAGGGATGCAACAGCATCTCTACTTCCCACCAGACGCCGGGTGGTCCCCCGAGTTCACCGTCATTTACACGCCGAACATGCCGGCTCCGGGTAAGCCAGACGACCGACTCATCATCGTCGATCTGGAGAACTGGGTAACCCGAATCTTTGGCTCCGACTACTTCGGTGAATCGAAAATGGGTGGTCTCCGGATGTGGAACCGTCTTGTTTTTGACCGCGGAGGTCTCGCTCTTCATGCCGGGCTGAAGACCTTTCCGCCCGGGTCGACACGCAGCGGCAGCGAAGAGTCGATGTTGATAATCGGGCTGTCCGGAACCGGAAAGACCACGACCACTTTCAGACAGCAAGCCGGTTCGTTGCCGGTGCAGGATGACTTTGTCGGGCTGATGCCCGGCGGCTCGATACACACCACTGAGGCCGGTTGTTTTGCCAAGACGTACGGCTTGGATCCCGACGATGAGCCAACCATTCACGGCGGTACGACCCGTCCGGATGCCTGGCTCGAGAACGTGGCTGTCACGCCTGAAGGTTCGGTCGACTTCTTCGACACCTCCTACACGGCGAACGGACGTTGTACCTTCCCTCTGGCCAATATCCGGCACAGGGAGCCCAGGGCCGTGCCATCGGCCCGTTATCTACTCATCCTCAATCGCTCAGATCATTTGATTCCGGCGGTGGCCCGACTCAGCCGCCGCCAGATTCCGGCCTACTTCATGCTCGGTGAGACCAAGGGAACTTCGGCCGGCGGAGCCGCCGAAGCGGGGAAGAGTCTCCGGGTTCCCGGCACAAACCCGTTCTTCTTTGATGACGATTCGATGCAGGGCAACCGGCTGCTCGAGTTGCTGGACACCATGACCGAGCTCGAGGCATACGTTCTGAACACAGGACGGGTCGGCGGAGAAGGAGAGGGCTCGAAGAAGGTCTCCATTCCGGACTCCTCCGCAATCGTTCAGGGGGTTGTCGAGGGCACTATCGAGTGGCAGACGGATCAGGACTTCGGCTATGACGTGGCCGGTTCGGTGCCGGGGGTGACCGACGTCGAACTTCTACAGCCACGCCGTCTGTATGAGAGTCAGGGCCGACTCGAGGAGTACGAGTCCATTGTCGCTCGTCTCAAGATGGAGAGGGTTGAGTATCTCAACGGGTACCCGGCGCTGAATCCTGCCGTTTTGAATGGGCTGGGCGGTTAACCAGCGGGGACGACCGCGAGCAGACAGCCCTCTCCGATCCGAATGTCGGCGATCGGGCCTCGCATGACATTGGAAAGCCCACGAGTGCTTCCGTAGGCGAGTGTGTCACCGTCGAGATCCCATTTCAGTCCGCGGGTGTGAACATCGGTGACGTCGCCGCCCATGGGAACCAGTGACAGAGTAGAACCAGCGTCACCGTGGATGATCCTTCGTCTTCTCACCACGTAAGCCCAGCCTCTGGTCGAGACCCAGTCAACTTCGTCGATGCGTCGCCATCGATCGGAACAGAGCAGACCGGCGGTCGAAAGCTCGTGGTCGAGACGACCACCGGCGCCACCAACGATCACCACTCGCTCGGGTGCGTCCCTGACCACCAGATCCAGGGCCAGATCGAGATCGCTGGCGTCCTTGTCGGTCGGATGTCGTTCGATGATCACATGACCGGGGATCTCGGTATTGGTGATGGAATCCATGTCACCGACGAGCACATCGACTCGAAAACCGAGACGGACCGCGTAGTCGTATCCGCTGTCGGCTGCCACCACCAGATCGGGTTTGGGGAGGTCCTCGCTCATCTCGATTTGTGGAGCCTCGCTGCCGGTGAAAATCAGGACGGTATCCATGCAAATGACAAAATCGTCTTACACGCCAAATCGCGGGTAAGAGCTAACCGTCAAGTTGAGCTTGAGGGTGCTGGGGCCTTGGGGAGTGGGGTGAAAAATGGGGGCCATCGGTCACGTCACCAAAACAGCGATTGTGTCCTTGGCCTCCCGGAGCGCCGATTCGACGACGTCAGGGGTGTCGGCGCGGGCGAATACGAAACCCAGGTAGCGATCTCCCTCGGGCGGGGCGAGGACCTCCGAACCGACATTGATGGTGATGTCGACACCGGTGATGTTGGGGATCGTCAGGGTCTCATCGATGCCTTCGATCGAACCGAGGAGTCCCGAGCTGGGAATGGGAATCATCAGCACACCGCTGGCGTGTTGCTCGCGGCGAAGCTCGGGTTTGTCCATCCCAACCGCGTTTCTGAGTATCAGAGATTCGAGGGTCGTGCCCATGAGCCCGAAGTTGAGACTCCTCGAGCAGAGCCCGCCAATGGATCTTGCCGCGACCTCGAGGACACTGGCCCGGCCATTGTGAATCTTGAGTTCGATGTGAACCGGTCCGTGGGTGAGACCTAGCCCACGCAAGGCCGCTTCTGCAACACGGATGCACTCCTGTTGGCTGTTGTCGGAGAGACGACTCGGCGTCACCAGAATCGTCTCGGGAAAGCTGGGGCCCTTGCTGGTGTCGGGCTTGTCGAAGATCGCCAGCACCATCAGCTCACCGTTCCTGACCAGTCCCTCGACGGCCACTTCCTCCCCGGGCAGATAGGCCTCGAGAAGAAGACGCGAGGAGTGCTCGTCGTCTCCGATTATCCGACGGACCCGGTCGATCGTCGCGGGAAGGTCTTGGGGACGGTCGACCCTGATTACTCCCTGACTCGCCGATCTGGATAGAGGCTTGACAACGAGAGGGAAACCGACTGCCTGGGCTATCTCCTCGGCCGACGACTGAGTTGGCTCCAGCGCCACAAAGCGAGGTTGTGGTACTTCGGCCGTTGCAAGACGGTTTCTCAGAAGAAGTTTGTCCCGGGTGGCCCTGGCTGCGTCGGGCTTGTTGGCGGCGAGCCCGAGCGTGGTTCCTGCCAGCGATGCGACCATGACCCCAGCGTCGTCTGCAGCCACCACACCGTCGAAGGCGATCTCGTCTCCCATCTTCGTTATGGAGTCGGCCGCGCTCTGAGGGTCGGAGCAATCGATGTGGAGGTATCTGTCGCCCATGTCGAAAGGCGGCGGGTTCTCTGAGGCGACCACCAGATCGATCCCGAGCGATTCTGCAGCGGACACAAAGTCATGTGCTCGGTATGTGGTGCTGGGTAGTACTACGACGGCTCTTGGCATATATCGAGTTTGAAGGGATTATGATTATCACAGATGTCTGACCCCACAGTTCTCGGCGTAGCAGAAGACGCCCTCGAAATGATCGGCCAACTCAGAGATAACGAACCGGGAGATGAAGAGTTCGCCCTTTCAATCGAGGTGACCGGCTTCAGCGGCCCTCAATTCTCCTACGAACTCGCCTTCGTGCCTCTGGCGGACATGAAAGATGACTGGATCGAAGAGCGTCATGGGGATCTGGCGATCATCTTCCCAAAGATCGATACCGGAAAGCTGGAAGGCTCGACACTCGAATTGACCGATGAGGGTCTGTCGATGAACAACCCAAACTCTCCGGAGACGCCCGCCATGTCGGCACCCCAGGGCGATCTTTCCGGACCACTGGTCGACCGTGTCAACCAGGTGATCACCGAACAGGTGAATCCGGCCATTGCGTCCCATGGAGGTGGAGCCGAACTGGTTTCAGTCGACGGAACTATCGCTTATCTCCGGTTGTTCGGCGGCTGTCAGGGATGTGGACTTGCCCAGGTGACTCTCAAGCAGGGTATCGAGAAGATCATTCTGGAGTCGATCGATGAACTCACCGCGGTGGTCGATGTGACTGATCACGCTTCCGGCGACAACCCCTACTACGAAAGCCAGAAGAAGTAGCAATAAACTCATGGCTCGGTTCACTCGGGAGGAACTCGAGTCTTTCCGGGACCAACCGGTGGAAGACCTCCTCGGACCCGACGTTCGGCTCCTGTTCGTTGGCGTCAACCCCGGGCTTTGGACAGCTGCAACGAACACCCACTTCTGTCATCCGACGAACCGTTTCTATCCGGCCCTGCGCCGTGCCGGCGTCATCGACTGGGATCTCGACCCGGCGGTCGGGATGGACCAACGTCAACGTGCCGATTTCGTCGGATCCGGTATCGGGATAACCAACCTCGTCAATAGGGCAACCACAAGGGCATCGGAACTGACGGCCGAGGAGTTGAGAACCGGAGGCAGGAGACTCCACGACCTGTCGGAGGAGGTAGGTCCCAGGGTAATTGCCGTGGCCGGAGTTACCGCCTACCGGGAGGCCTTCGGCCGACCTAAGGCGCTCCTCGGAAAACAGACCGAGGCGGTTGGCAGCGGGGAGCTGTGGGTTGTGCCCAATCCGAGTGGCTTGAATGCCCACGAGACCGTCGAGTCATTGTCAGATTGGTATCGCAAAGTCGCCTCGGCGGCCGGTGTCATATGAGCGAGACGACTCCTCGCCAAGTTCTCTACGGCCTTGTCGCCGCGGGGTTTGTCCTCATGGTGATTGTGCTCGCGGCTGGTGGAGCGTTTTCAGGTCTCACCCCCACCTGGTGGTCGGTCGTTCTCGGTGTGCTGGTCTTGACCGGAGGTGTCTGGATGGCTTTCAATTGGAAGCGCACCGGGCCAGTGCTGTTGATTGCGATCGGGTTGTTCTTGATCTGGATGATCGGGACCCTGGTTGTCGCCGGCGCCTAGCCGGTCCAGACTTCCGCGTCCGGGAAGAATGCCTGCCATGCGAACCAGAATTCATTGCGGTGGGGTAGAAGCTCCAACTCCTCGCCGGCCAACTCGCCGCTTGTCGCCTTGCCCAGAATCGACCAGGTGGTTCCCGTTTCGTTGTCGACGAACTCGGTGTCACCAGACGCCACGAATGTGAGGCGCTCACCGTCGACGAACGGGTTGTAGACGATTCCGGTCCCGATCCCGATTGCGTCGGCGATGAGTCCGCTGTCCAGGGCGTCGGCCGTGTCACTGGCTCCCCAGAAAACAACCAACTCCTGGCCGGCGAGATTGTCGTGGACAACCCGAACCTTGTTGATGAGGGAGAAGGGGTAGGCCTTGTCAATGCCGTTGACGCTGATTCCGACGACTCGCTCCAGGGCCGGAAAACGATCGTCTATCTCACCGCTGTAGAAGTTGTAAGGCCGGCTACGTGACGAGTAGAACTCATATGGGTTGGAGCCGTACACCAAACCAAAGCCTTGGTCGGAGCTGAGAGCCTGGCCGTCGGGGTGGGTGTCACGGAAGTCGGCCCATCGCACAATCGCCGAAGCGAGGGGTGTCAGAGACTTACCGGCGTGCTCGCCCACGATCGCCTCGCCAGTCACCTGCTGCCAAAGGGTCTGAGTGACGTCGTCCCACATCACCAAGTCGGAGTTTCGGAGAAGTCCCGAGACTCCCAGTCGCAACGTCTCGCCCTCGAAACGCCGATCGAACACCAGGGCCGTGTTGCACAAGGGGCAGTAGGTGACGGCGACCGGGATTCCACCGACCTCGTCGTTGACGATCTCATGGCGAGTCATCACTGACAGCGGATAGAAGCGCGCGTCCCCTTCGATCTCGATGAGGACGCCGGGCTCCGGGTCCTGAATCCAGTCGCTTTCGGACACTGCTTCGAACTGCGGGTTGTCGATGGGTGGGATGGCGTCGCGTGGATCTGAGAGTGGTATGCCAACGAGGAGCTCTTCGAGGTCGATGATGCTGTTTGAGAAGTCGGTTTCCCAGATGGCGGCCATTGACTCGAGGTGGATGGGGATTGTCACTGGGGAGTCATCGTCGGCCGTGATATCGGATGCGGGCGACTCGGAGTCGGACAGTTCAGCCACGCTCGCGCCCCCACACGCGGCGAGTGCAATAGCGGTTGCTATCAGGATGGCCGTCCGACGTTTCACAAATAGGGGAACAAACATGGACCGTCACCCGATTCCCAACTGTTGCCAATTCGTCGCCGAACCGACCAATTCAAGTGTTGTCGAGGAACAGGGTCTGGGCCGATCGGCCGACCCACGCTTCTTCGTCCCACAGGGAGCGCGAACCGTTAGAGACCTGGTCACGCGGGGATTCTCGTTTAGCATCACACTTCGTGACCGGTGAGACGTCAACAGCGGAGACAGCTGCGCCCCGGCCGGTGATGCGAATCGGGTCAGCACTTGTGATCGCCGCTGCCCTCGGCTCGACGCTCGGCATCATCATCGCTCAACTCCTTGACGATTTTGGCGACGGTCTGCTCGCCGAGATCCTGGGAGGAGATGCGGTCCTCTACAACAACCGGGTCGAAATCACAGGGGCCACTGATATTGTGTGGGCGGGAGGATTCCTTCTCTGTTTGATCGTAGGGCTCATAGCCCTTTTCGCTTACCCAACCCAGCGAGGCCACGGCGTCCCCCGTTTGACCTTCCTGTGGATGGTCGTCCACCTCCTCCGGCAGGCCCTGGTTCAGGCTGTCATGTTGCCCTTTGACGGTGATAGCCAGCTCGCGCTCGCATATGCGACTCTTGACGCTCCACCGGGGCTGGATGTGGTTATCGCCGCCGGTGGAGGTGTAGGGCTGCTTTTGGTTGCCCTTGCCGCGGCGTCTGCCTTCCTCGCGTTCACGTCTCATCGCAAACTGATTTCGAGTGCGCGGAAAAGACTCGCATTCGTTCTTTGGATCGCCCTGATTCCCGCTTCCGCCTCGGTGTTTATGGCGATTCCATTTTTTCTTCCTGACTCGGAAAGTCTCGTGATCCGATCACTGCCACTGACAGCAGTGATGTTCCTGGCA
>Ga0209980_10000088_pt1 | contig 43455 bp, 33 predicted proteins | sample CR02metaG_FD_183611 | JGI IMG/M metagenome (GOLD analysis project Ga0209980, IMG submission 183611) | Deep subsurface microbial communities from Mariana Trench to uncover new lineages of life (NeLLi) - CR02 metaG (SPAdes) (version 2) | ecosystem: Environmental > Aquatic > Marine > Ocean trench...
GGGCGAGCCAGGCCAAGCAGGCCAGCAGGGTGAACAGCAAGCCCAACAGCAGGGCGAGCCAGGCCAAGCAGGCCAGCAGGGTGAACAGCAAGCCCAACAACAGGGCGAGCCAGGCCAAGCGGGCCAGCAAGGCACCGAATCCCGGCAGGCGCAGGGCGATTCGGCTGACCAGGACGTCTTTGGCGACGGCACGCAGATCGGTAGCGATGGCCAGATGGCCAACGCGGAGGATGCCTTCAATCGGTCTCTGGAGGAGTTCGACGCGATTATGGGCGACGAACGGGAGGCGATGGCGCGAGCCGGTGTTGGTAGCGCTGCAGACGAAGCCTTCGGTGCGGCTGGGGATATAGGCAAACCCGTCGACGCCCACGAGATGCCGGTTGGCGAGGGGGCACAGGGCGTCGAAGATGGCGCCGAGACGAACAATCCGCTATCGGTATTCGAGAATCGATCCGAGGCTGAACGGACCGCAGCTCAGATCGAAGGCTGCGACGATCGAGATAAGGTCGCTCGCCAGCTGTGTGAGGCCGCCACCGAGGAGAATGACCCGTTTCTCCGCGCGGCCCTTTGGAACGAGTACAACGAATATAAAAAGATTATTGTGCGGCGATAGTTGGAGAAGTTTGCGATGCGGCGATTCGGCATTCTGTTACTCGGAGCAGTGTTACTCGCGGGCTGTAGCACGACTGAGGTTCGTGTTGCGCATACCGTCGCACTGGTACCGGCAACGGAGACTATTCCGGAAGCGCAGTTGCTCGACGTCGCCGTCGTCATATTCGACCCTGGAGTTCCCGACGGCGATATAGACAAGGAAGTACTTGAGGATCTGCTACGCAACGGCACATTCGTTCATATCCGCCGCACCGAAGCCCGTTTTATGACTGTGCATCTCAGAGATACGCTGCAAAAGAGCGGTCATTGGGGTGCCGTCTGGGTAACCCCGGAAGAATCCCTGGTCGCGGATCTGCAGGTCACTGCCGAGATATTGCACTCCGATGGTGACCGGGTTCAATTGGACGTGCAGGCGGTCGACGCTTCCGGTCGTGTCTGGTTGGATCAAGACTACGAGATGTCCACGGCGGCTGGCGCGTATAACCGTCAACGTTACCCGGATCGTGACCCCTACCAGGATGTCTTTAACTCTATTGCTAATGATCTGGCGGATATTCAAGGCGACCTGTCTGCCCGTGAGGCGGAGAATCTTCGGGCAATCGCACAACTGCGCTTTGCCGGCGACCTCAGTCCGGAGGTCTACGCTGATTACCTCGAGTCCGACCGCCGTGGCGTCTACAGCCTGAACCGCCTACCGGCGGAAGACGACCCCCAGTTCGAGCGAACGCTGCGGGTTCGTGAACGCGAACATCTATTTGTCGAGACGCTAAACGAGCACTACGAAGACTTCTATCAGAGCGCGGAAGAGTCCTATAACGGCTGGCGCGAATTCGCCAGGGAAGAAGCCATTTCGATTCGTGAGCTGCAACGGTCCAGTCGCTGGCGAACGACGCTGGGTATAGCCACGATTGTGGCTTCAGTGCTCTACGGCGCCAATAGCGACGGTGATTTCACCAGCCGCATACTGCGTGACGCCATGATGTACACGGGCATGGATCTGATCAAGACAGCCGCCGTCCGGCGTGATGAGAAACGTCTCCACTCCGAGACCCTGGAGGAGCTTTCCGCGAGCTTTGACGATGAGGTCAAGCCCATGGTCGTGGAGATCGAGGGGACGCAACATCGCCTGACCGGAACGGCGAACGCTCAATACGAGGAGTGGAAAGAGCTGCTGTTGGCGCTCTATACAGCCGAGACGGGCTTTGTTCCGGCGATCGACATCTACACGGAGCCCTTGCCGGTGGCCGAAGGGGAAGTAGAGGCAGAGGCAGAGGTGCAGGAGCTTGAGGTATTTACCATCGAGCCGGAGAATCTCGAGGCAGACGATGACGCTGCGACGCAAACGGATCCAGAAACCATTGCCGGAGCGGTCTCGGGAGGCTGAGATTCGTTACGGGTCGCAGTAGGCGCGGCCAGTTCGCCGTCTCTAACGCCGCCGCCGCCGTGTTCGTGAGTTACGAGACAGCTGTCACGCCCGGTACCACGCTTAGCAATGGCGTGCAGATCGACGCACTGTTGGGCCGGGGAGGAATGTCCGAGGTCTGGCGTGCCGCAACCATTGCCGGAGTCATCGTTGCACTGAAAATACCCAGGGCCGACTTGGGTACACGCTCGGCAGCCAGTCAGCTGATTCGCCGTGAGTTCGGGGTCTTGGAGAGCCTGTGCCATGCGCATGTGTTGAAGCCCCTGGGCTTGATCACCGTACAGGAAATGCCGGGCCTGATTACCGAGTACTTGGATGGCGGAGACTTGGTGCCGCTATTGGGTGCTCACCCGCGGCACTGGGCTCGGGCGGCGCGGGATGTGGCTCTTGCGCTCGCCTATGTTCACGAGTGCGGCACGGTGCATCGCGACGTGAAGGCCCGCAACGTGTTGTTTAGCCATACAGGCGAGGTGCGGCTTGTGGACTTCGCGCTCGCGGCGGACACAGGGGGTAAAACGCCGCGAGGCGGTGGAACGCTCGCCTACGAGCGCTTGGCACGCCGGCAAGGGGCGCCGCCCGAACTGGCTGACGACGTGCATGCGTTTGCCGTATTGCTCTATGAGCTTCTGGCTGGGCGGTTGCCGTTCGGCGCGAACCCGACCCAGGCCGTGTTGCAGGCCGCGCCGAGTCCACCGGTCGTGACGATGGCGGATGGTTCCGACGGTGGCGTGCGGGCCCTGGCCGAACTTGTCCAGGCTACGCTGAGTCCTGGGCAAAAATCCGCTGCGGAAGGCATGCGACCATTCCTGAATGTCTTAGAATCTATGCTGTTGGAATATGAGTAAGCCGACTGTTGTGACAGACACAGACCCGCAAGCGACCGCTCACGAAGAGACCATCATCCCGGTCAAACTGGGCTTGGCGCGCGTCAAGCCCGTTACAGCTGCCCGGCAGAGAGACAGCCGGCACTCGCGGCTACTCGTGGGTACCGCCCTGGTCGTGTCGCTGCTGCTGGCGCTAGCCGTCATATTCGTATTACCGCTGTGGGTCGCGGAGCAACAGCCCGAGGAACCGGTGCTGGCGCTGCCTGTAGAGGTCTTGCCCGAGGAACCTGAGGGGCCTGTGCTGACCGCGACAGAGCTAGCGACGCTCAGGGATCAGGCTGAAAAGTTGTTGGCGGAGTTACTCACTCAACAGGCTCGGCTGGACGGACTAGCCGCGGCCGAGTGGGGAGGAGACGCCTGGGAGGAGTATCAGCAGAGCTCTCGTGCCGGCGACGACGCTTATCTTGCGGACGCGTTCCAGGACGCCGTACCGGCATACGCCAACGCGCTGCAGATTGGCGAGCAATTACTCGGCCGGTCGGCGGAAATCATCACGGCCGCGCTCAGCGCCGGTAACGCGGCACTCGATGCCGGCAATGCGCGACTGGCCCTAGAACAATTTCAGCTCGTTATCGGAATAGAAGCTGGCAATGCGCCCGCTCAAGCGGGACTCGAGCGGGCCGAGCGTCTTCCGGAGGTGCTCGTGCTCGTACAGCAGGGCACCGAGCTCGAACGGCAGGGTGATCTGGAGGAGGCTGCGCGAGCTTTCCGGGCAGCGCTCGGACTCGACCCATCCTGGGCGCCGGCGCGGTCGGCGCTGACTGCGGTCACCGCACGTATCGACAATCGACGCTTCGAGACACGAATGTCGCAAGGTCTGACGGCGCTGGCGGAAGAAGAATTCGCCGCTGCCCTTGAACTGTTCGGCGAGGCGTTGATCCTGCGGCCGGGTTCTGCCGAGGCGCTCGATGGCCAAATCCAGGCACAGCAGGGACAGAAATTGGAACAGATCGCGCTGGTCGAAGCACGCGCGCTGGCCTTTGAGCGCCGTGAGCTGTGGGAGCGGGCCATTCAACTCTACCGCGATCTGCTCGTGACCGATGCAACGCTGGTTTTTGCTCAGGCCGGACTCGAGCGCTCTGTGCTGAGGGCCGATCTGGAGGCGAAGCTGGTTAACCTGATCGGTAATCCGACCCTGTTGTTCGACGACCGTGTGCTGGCCGACGCCGGCGGTTTAGTAGCGGATGCTCGGAGCGTGGAGGATCCGGGACCGCGGCTTGAAGAGCAGATCGCCGACCTGAATCGGCTCGTGGTCCTCGCGTCGACGCTCGTGACTGTCGAGCTTCACTCCGACGAGCTCACCAACGTTACGCTTTATCGCGTCGGCTTGCTCGGCACCTTCGCCGTCACTCAGGTTCAGATACGGCCCGGAAACTATACCGCTGTCGGTAGTCGTCACGGCTATCGCGATGTCCGCACAACATTTACCGTACTGCCTGGACGGGAGTTAGCTCCGGTCGAGGTGCGCTGTGTCGAGCCGATCGGATGACGGCAGCGAATCACCGGGTACTGACAACGTCGGTCGGTGGCCAAGAGCGGCATTTCAGCGCCGCCGAATTGCCGGTAACGATCGGTGGCGACATTAATAGCGACGTTCGCCTGCAGGGAGTCTCGGGATCGCTTCAGATCGGCTGGCTTGACGGCAGTTTTTTTATTCAGCCCGGTCGAGACACCCGGAATCTGCGGATCGACGGTGAACCGGTAGCCGGGACACGCTGGCTTAAGAACGGTGAGACGATTGCGCTGGATACTGCCAGGCTCGACTGTTCGCTTGGCGGAGAACGATTGAACCTGAAAATCTCAGGGGTCGTGACCGGCGGCGATACCGCACCGCCCGATCTGGAGGAACTGGCGCGGGAGGCGGCGAATCTCGATGAAATTGAGATCGCGCCAGTCGCGTTTCGGCCGTTGGGTGAGAAAAAGTCCGGAACGTTGCGCGTCAAACCGAGTCGCAGCGCCTTGGTGGTCGGTGGCGCGTTTGTCGTACTGGCCGTACTGGGTTGGTTCGCGTTCACCGCGAAGTCGGTCGAATTGATCGTCGAACCCGAGCCCGATACGGTCGGGTTGCCGGGCACGCTGCTGAAAATCAGAATGGGGGATCGTTTGCTCTTGAGCGCGGGATCGCATCGGGTTGTGGCCGAGCTCGCGGGCTACTATCCGTTGGATATTGAAATCAACGTCACTTCGGCACCGGATCAGACGATCGAAATCGAAATGATCCGGCTTCCGGGCCTGGTGACGCTGACGACCGAGCCGGACGTACGTGCGGAAGTCCGTGTGGACGGTGAGCGTCTTGGTATCACTCCCCTGACCGATGCCGAGATCACGACCGGGCGGCATCAGATCGAGTTCGTCGCGGAACGGTTCCTGGCCGAAGTTCATGAGCTGGACGTCATCGGCGGCGGCGAGCACCAGCGTCTGGTGGCCGAACTGACGCCTAACTGGGCGCCGATCACCGTGACCAGCGCCCCACCCGGGGCTGCCGTGCTGGTGGACGGAACCGTCACCGGAGCGACGCCGCTGGTGATGGAGCTTAGCGCCGGGGAACGGCTGATCGAGGTTCGGCTGCGCGGCTACAACGCCTGGGCGGACGTCGTCTCGGTTTTGGCGGACCAACCACAAACGCTGCCGCAGGTCGAACTGACACAGGCCGATGGCCGCGTCGAACTTGCTTCCGAGCCGGCCGGTGCCGCAGTCAGTGTAGATGGCGAGTATCGCGGCCAGACGCCCCTGACATTGCGTCTTACGCCAGAGCGTCCGCATCGGCTTGTATTGACGAAACCGGGATACGACTCGATCGAGCAGGAGCTCTCCGTCGTGGCTGACAGCGATCGCAGGCTCACACTCTCGATGACCGCGCGAATGGGGATCGTCGAGGTTCGCAGCGATCCTGACGCTGCCGAAGTTTGGGTTGATGGGGAGCAGCTAGGTGTGACGCCGCGCGAGCTAATACTGTCCGCGCTCAGTCATCGGATCGAGATTCGACTCGCGGGCTTCGCCGAGCAGGCGCGGGAAGTCACGCCAAGACCGGGGTTTCCGCAGATACTCGATGTGACCCTGGAGGAGTTGAATACAAGTACGGGCTCGGGCTACGAGAAGGAGGTGCAGACGAGCCTTGCGCAGGTACTAACGCTGATTCCGTCGGGTGACTTCATGATGGGGTCATCGCGTCGCGAGCAAGGACGCCGCTCGAACGAAGTCCTACGGGCTGTGAGTATCAGCGAGGCGTTCTATCTCGGTGTGCAGGAGGTCAGCAACGCAGAGTTTCGGGCATTCCGTGCAGATCATGACTCCGGTTCGTATGGCGGCGTCTCCCTGAACGAAGATGATCAGCCGGTCGTCCGCGTGACCTGGGATGAGATCGCCGAGTTCCTGAACTGGCTCAGTATCCGCGATGGCTTTCAACCGGTCTACGAACAGGTTGACGGTGCGCAGGTTCCCGTGAGACCTCTGCGCAGTGGTTATCGGCTGCCGACCGAAGCGGAGTGGGCCTGGGCAGCACGATTCGCCGGTCAGGACGAGTCCCTGACGTTCCCGTGGGGTAATACCTTGCCGCCCCCCGATCGTTCGGGCAATTTCGCGGATGTCTCGGCGGCAACGCTGCTACGGACAACGCTTGTGACCTACAACGACAGTTTCAATGTCTCGGCGCCGGCGCGGAATTTTCCGCCGAACGCCGTGGGTGTATACGATCTGGGCGGTAACGTGGCAGAGTGGGTGCTAGATTACTGGGAGATCGGCTCTCCCCAGACCGAGACCGTGGCTGTTGATCCGCTGGGTCCCGAACAGGGCCGTTTCCACGTGATCAGAGGCTCGAGCTGGCGGAGCGCGACCATCACCGACCTGCGCCTCGCCTACCGCAATTACAGCAGCGATAGCAGAGAGGATATCGGCTTTCGTATCGCGCGTAATCTGGAATGATCTGTGGCCAGTTTGGTCTAAACTTGATGAGTCTTTGTCGGGAGAAATGACGATGCACTTACCACGAATGCTATTGGCGCTATTGGCTTTGATGGCCCTATCGGTGTCGTCTGTAGGTCAGGACGCTGCCCCCCCAGAGGCCGACACGACAACCACGGTGGCGCCGCCCGCTCCTCCGGACACGCGCCCGCTCGATGAGATTTTTATTCCCAGCGACGAGATCGACGCGGACGAAGAAGTGATCTTCCCGGTCAACATATAACCTTGTTGGACCACTAGCCATGAAACGTAACTTTCAAACAGAATTCCTCTTCCAGGTATTTTCCCTGATTATCGCGATCATTGTCGTGCACGCGACCTATGTGACGGTCGTCAGGCCAAGGGCGACCGCAGTCCTGAATGAACAGGCGTTGCAGATTCAGGAAGACACGAATTTCACGGTCGAGCGTTCTATCTGGGTCTTGATCAAGGACTTCGAACAGGAATCGTGCTTTGTGCTGATGCTGTGGGCGTTTTCCATCATGGGCTACAAGGCAACTTCGTCTCTGCGCGAGCGAAAGCTGTTGCAACAGGTGCTCGTGCCCGTTCAAGACGGCGTCAGAATTCTTCCCGAGGACTCGCGAGAATATGCGCGCACGCTGCAGGCGCTCCCGGGTGGATTGCGCGATATGTTACTACCGCGTGTGCTGTTGTCTTCATTGGAGCGTTTCGGCTCAACGCGCAACATCCAGGATGTGTCTTCCGTCGCCAATACTCTGTGCGAATCGGAAGGTGACAGGCTGGAGTCTGAGCTGTCGATGATTCGTTATATCGCTTGGGCAATTCCATCTGTCGGATTTATCGGTACCGTTCGCGGAATCGGTGACGCGCTCGGACAAGCTCACCGTGCCGTCGACGGCGATATCATGGGTGTGACGCTGAGTCTCGGTACCGCGTTTAATTCCACTTTCATTGCGTTGTTGATCTCTATTGTCGTGATGTTTCTGGTTCACCAACTGCAATCGCTGCAGGAACGAGCCGTATTTGATACGCAGACTTATATCGATCACAACCTGATCCGTCACATGCAGTCGCGCGGCGGCGTGCAATAGCGAGAGATTCGTGAGCACGCTCGCTATCGATATCAATGATGCGAACCTGGTTATCGCCGATGAGTCAGGAGTGCTCGACACGGAACCTGGTTATGCGCTGCTCGCCGACGGTGAAATTCTGACGGGCAATGATGCTTATTCTCAGGCGCGCCTCAGACCGCGCGATAGCAATAACCGTTACTGGGAGAACCTGAGTCTCAAGCAGGGGAGCGCGGGTCTGGAAGGTGTCGATAACACGGCCCAGCTTGCATTCGCGCAGCTTGAGAACCTTTGGAAACGGTACGGCGGCGAGGACAAGGATGCCTTGCTGGTTGTGCCTGACCACTACAGCCGCGAGCAGCTCGGGCTGTTGTTGGGACTCGCCCAGGAGTGCGGAATGCCGGTACGATCGTTAGTGAATACTGCTGCGGCTGCGAGCCCCAGACCCTACCCCGGCCAGCAATTGATCTACCTGGACGCCGGATTACATCGCGTTTCCGCGACGACGCTCGAACAGGCTAGCGATGTTGCTGCAACGACGGAGCAGGTGATCGATGGCGTCGGCCTAGCCTCGCTGATGGACTTATGGGCCAAGCGCGTCGCGGAGATCTTCGTTCTGGCGACACGATTTGATCCGTTTCACGGCGCCGAGAGCGAACAGCTCGTCTACGATCGTTTGCCGATGTGGTTGCAGAGCCTGCATGAGCAGGACCGTGCCGAGCTTAAGCTTCCGCACGGTGGGAAGGAGCTTTGCGTAGAGGTGAAGCGCGACCAATTGCTTGGCGTCGCCGCCGGATTTTTTCGCGCGTTGGTGCAATTGATTGCGCAGTGCAGAAGTACCGGAGACAGCCTGGTCGTACAGGTGTCGCACCGTCTGCTCGGCTTGCCGGGAGTCGTCAATGAACTCTCGCGGCTGGATGATGCGCACATTCTACCGTTGCCCGTCGGTGCGGCGGCGCTGGGCGCATTACAGAGTCTTGACAGTATCGATGCGAATCCTGGGCAAGTGAAATTATTGAAACGACTGCCGTGGCGAGAAGAGGGCGCCCCGGTGACGCAGGTGGTAACGTCGGCAACTGCGGATACCGGCCGCGATTCGGCGCGACAGCGGGAGCGTTCGGCGACGCACATCGTCTACCGTGGGGTCGCTTTCCGCGTGGACAGCAAGGGACTCTTGATTGGTCGCGAGAGCCGGGCTGGGCGTCGGACGATTGTGCTGAATGGCGAGCACAGTGGCGTGTCCCGCTCGCACTGCGAGCTGGTACGTCGTGACGGCGAGCTCAAACTCAGCGATTTAAGCCAATACGGGACCTACGTCAATGAGAGACGAGTCTCTGGTGAGCTTGCGATTCAACCCGCCGATGTGATCCGCATCGGTTCCCCGGGAGAGGAACTGCAGGCGATCGTGATAGAGGAAGCCGATGGCACGTAAGGCGGTCACCGTATTTTCGTTGTCGTTCCTCGACGCCATGACCTGTGGTCTCGGCGCCGTGGTTCTGCTCTTCATGATTATCAATGCGAATATCGATGAGCGTCGCGAGGTCATTCTCGACGAGCTCGCCAGTGAAGTGGACCGCGTGGAGTTACAGGTGCTCGTTGGCCGCAAGAATCTGGTGCAAATTCAACAGGAGTTGGCCAAACTCATCCAGGAGTGGGCGGTTCTGCGGGGTCTGAGAGAAGAGATTATTACGGAGATTTCGCTGACGGCAGAGGAATTCAGTACGTTGACGGCGGACACGACCGCTCAGCAAGAAGCCATCGAGCGACTTCGCTCGGAGCTTGACTCTTTGGAGGATGAAACGCAGCGTCTTTCTGCAGCGAGTATTACACCGGAGGAGGCCGGCAACCGTATTCGTAGTTTCACCGGAGACGGCAACCGCCAATACTTGACGGGTATGAGAATGGGCGGCGAACGCGTCGTGATCCTTGTAGACGCGTCCGGCAGCATGCTGGACCGTACCCTCGTCAATATCCTTCGCCGCAGGAATATGCCGATAGACCAGCAGCTCGCTGCACCGAAGTGGCGGCAGGTGGTCGACACGCTGGACTGGTTGACGACGCAGCTCACGCCCGGCACGCAATTTCAGATCTTCGCTTTCAATGACCGAGCGTGGTCGCTGATCGAGGGAACCGACGGTCAGTGGTTGACGATCACGGATGGCGGTCAACTGGATCAGGCTGTGGAGACCTTACGCGCCACCGTGGCGCAAGGGCCCACGAGCCTGCATGCGGCGTTCGCGTCTATGCGGCCGCTGGATCCCAAGCCCGACAATATCTACCTGCTCGTAGACGGCCTGCCGACGATGGGGGAGATCATCCCGACCCGTGCCGGCGTCAGCGGCAGGGAACGTCACGGCCATTTCACTCGTGCCGTACGAGAGTTACCGTTCAACGTTCCCGTCAATGTCATTCTCTACGCGATGGAGGGTGATCCCCAGGCTGCCCCGGATTACTGGTGGCTGGCGCTCAGCACCGGCGGATCGATGATGGCGCCTTCGGAGGATTGGCCATGAGATATCGTCGACGCGAAGTGGAGACCGGCGGTCTGGCATTCCTGGACGTGATCTGTTGCGGGTTCGGGGCGGTTATCTTGCTGCTGGTCTTAACCAAGATCTTCGAGCCGATTCGGCTCGAAGAAAGCCACGTCGAGTTGGAAGGATTGATCGCCCGCTATCAGCTGGAGCTACACGAGATACTCGGTGAGACCGAGGTCGTGCGGCGCGAGCGGTTATCTACCATCGAGCGTGTCGATGAAGACCAGACTCAGATTGCGTCGCTCGAACGGGAGCTGACGCGAATACGCGCTGAATTTCTCGCAACAGAGGACGATGCGGACATCTCGGCCGAGTTGGCAGGACGACTTGCCGAAGCGAAGCAGCGGCTAACCGAAGAGATGCAGCGTCTATTGGCCGACTACAAACCCGATCCTGACGATTACGTGATCGGCGGTATCCCGGTCGACAGCGAGTACATCATCTTCATTATTGACACATCCGGTAGCATGCAGCGTTACGCCTGGAATCGCGTCCAGCAGCAGCTTCGTGAGACTCTGGAAGTCTATCCGCAGGTCAAGGGTATCCAGGTGTTCAACGACATGGGCGAGTACATGTTCAAGAGCTATCGCAATGAGTGGATTCCGGATACGCCGGCGAGACGCGAAGCCATACTCAATGCGCTGCGGAACTGGAGCGCTTTTTCCAACTCGAGTCCCAGGGAAGGCATTCTTAAGGCGATCGATACATTCTACGATCCCGACAAGAAGATTAGTCTGTATGTTTACAGCGACGACTTCGCGTCCGGATCCATCAATGCGGTCGTAAGAGAGGTCGATCGGCGTAATAAAGCGGGCCCGGACGGCCAACGGCGGGTTCGGATTCACGCCGTGGCTTTCCCCGTCTACTATGAAGTGACCAATGGCGAGCTGCTGACGGCGGCCCGTTTCGCGGTACTTATGCGGGTGCTGTGTCAGCGCAATGGGGGCACTTTCGTCGCCTTGCCTTCGCTTCGCCGCTAGCGGCGCGACTCTTCCTTCGTTCGGCCTTGGCAGTTAGAGCGTCCTGCTGCTGTGTGTGCCTGCGAGGCTGCCGGGACGGCGGACTTTCGTCCGGTATCCTCGCCAGCTCTGCCGGCGTGCGGGGCTCTCATAGCGCGCCCCTATTGAGCTGACCTTCGAAGGCCGGCAGCATGCCTGTCGTCAGAATTGGTCATATTCGAAGCGTCTTCTCGGCCGAATTCATCACCGGTTTGCCGCTAGCCTGAGCTTCAATGGTGGCGTGCGTATTGCACCAGGAACCAAAAGGAGCACAGTCATGAGACACGCGATAATTGTAATTCTTGCTACCACACTGACGAGCGCGAGTTGGGCCGCAGAACCAAGCAAGTCAACCAAACTTGAGAATATCGGCCTGGGTAGCGGCGCGGTGATCGGCGCAGCTGCCGGAGGTCCGATCGGGATGTTGCTGGGCGCTGCCGCAGGGATCTGGCTCGGAGACCGATTCGGTGCGGAACAGGGCGCGCGCATCAAGTTCGAGCAACGCTGGACAGACGCGCGCGAGCAGGTCGCCGACCTCAATGGTCTGATTGAAAGCGGCGAGCGGCAAATCGAAATGCTCGAGACCCGCTACCGGCAGGACGCCCGGACTATGCAAGATGCGGTCGGAGAGGCGTTGGATGTCCATATCCTGTTCAAAACCGATAACACCGTGGTCGCTGATGAAACTCAGGAACGTCTGAGTCGGCTGGCGAACTTGCTGGCGCGCATGGAGGGAATGTCCATTCGTGTGGGAGGGCACGCAGATGCTCGCGGTACGGAGGAGCACAACGTACAACTGTCAGCGCAACGGGCTGCGAGCGTGCGCGAGACGTTGATTCGTGCTGGTATTTCCGCGTCGAGAATTTTCGTCGATGCCTACGGTGAGCAGTACGCTTCAGCCGACGAGCAGGACCTTGACGCCCTGGCGTTCGATCGTCGTGTGCAGTTGACGTTGATTCCGACGGGATCGGTCGAGCGAATCGCTCGGCAGTAGCCATCGAGCAGTAACGGTTCAGTCAATCCGCCAAGCAAGCGCCGGCGGTGTCGATGCCGCCGGCGCGCCGGGGTTTCTACCGCCTCGCCATTAGAGAGGAGACTGAAGGTTTTGCCTGCCGTTAACTATCTGCTTCTGGAGTCGAGGCCTAAAGGTAGGGTGCGAGTAGCGGCAGCAAATCCGGTGCTTGATCAGTGCCTTGCAGCCGCGGCAATAGTAGCACCGGCGCCGGCTCGACGAATCGCGCGATGACGTTCGCAGTTTCCACCAGCGTAACGGGCTGATCGGCGGACTCATTGACGATGATGCCGGCCAGTTCCTGACCCCGGGAGCGCAACATACCGACTGCCGTCAACGTGTGGCTCAACGTGCCGAGATAGCCACCGACGATGAGCAGAACCGGTATGGCCAGTGCCTCTAGCCAGTCCAGTACGGTATGTGACGAGTCCAGCGGCACCATGATGCCGCCGATGCCTTCGATCAGTGTGACGTCGACACGGGGACGCTCGGCGCAGAAGTCGACGAGCTGCGTGAACGGGATAGACCGTTCTTCCCGATCGGCGGCCATGTCCGGCGACAAAGGGTCCTTGAAGCGCCACGGGGTGATCTGTTCAATGAGCCGTGTGTCTATCGGTCTGCCGAGCGCGGCGAGCAGCACACCGCTGTCACTACGTTCGGGCTCCCGCGGGTCGTAACCGGTCGCCACAGGCTTGAGTGCGTCGACGCTGTGCCCCGCGGCTCTTAATTGCGTTATTAACGTACTGGTTACGAACGTCTTGCCGATTTCTGTTCCCGACGCACTGATAAAGAATCGGCTCATACTGCCGCTAGTGCCTCTGCGGCTGCGCGCGCGAAAGCTTCAACGTCGGCCGTTTCGTGAGCAGCCGAGAATGTGCAGCGAAGGCGCGCGGTGTCGACTGGTACCGTCGGCGGGCGAATCGCGACGACCAGATAGCCAGCTTGTTGTAAATGCTCGCTGGCCTTCAACGCTCGCTCCGAGCTGCCGAGCAGCAACGGTACGATCGAGCTCTGTGCGGTGGGTAAGCCAAGCTTATCCGTGAAGAGCCGCGCTCGCTCGATGGGTTTCCGTACTAAGTCCTTGTCCGTCGCAATGATCTCCAGCGCCTTTGACGCGGCGGCCACCGTTCCTGGGGGCAGGGCGGTCGAGTAGATCAGGCTTCGTGCACGGTTCCGTATCAAGTCGGCAACTGCCCGGCTCGTGCACAGATAACCGCCGTAAGCGCCCACGGCCTTGGACAGCGTTCCCATCTGTAGCGGTACGGGCAACGCGGTGCCTGCGTCGACATTCGATCCCCGGCCGTCGCCTACCACGCCTAGACCGTGAGCGTCGTCGGTCATGAGCCAGACATCGAACTCGTTCGCGAGCTTGAGCAAAGCGGCGATGGGTGCTCGATCCCCATCCATGCTGAACACACCCTCGGTCAAGAGCAGACAATAGCGATACTCGGTGCGGTGCAAGCGGAGCAGCTCCGCGGCGTCGCCGACGTCGTTGTGTTTGAATGTAAAAATTCGGCTTCGTGCGAGCCTGGCGCCGGAGTACAAGCATGAGTGGCAAGCTTCGTCCATGAGGATCAGATCGGATCGCCCCATCAGCGCGGGAATCGCGCCGATATTCGTGAGGTAGCCGCTACCGAATACGATCGCGTCCTCGGTGCCTTTGAGTTTCGCGAGCTGTGCTTCGAGGCGCTGATACAGTGAGTGATTGCCGGTCACCAGGCGTGATGCGCCCGCTCCAACGCCGAGGCGTCGAGTGGCTTCCACGCTCGCCTGAATCACATCCGGATGGCGGGATAGGCTGAGATAATCATTGCAGGCGAACGAAATCAGCTGCGTCGCACCCCGTCGAGTGATCCCTGGGGCGATGCGATCGGTTATCACGAGTTCCCGCTGCAGAAGTTGCGCTTCCAGGCGAACCAATTTCTCGTGAGCGAACTGCTGCAAAGAGTCCTGAGTCAAAACTTGTGTTCCGGTTCGACGTCGATCGGAGTCTGACACAGGATCTGTCGCAGGAGAATCTGGAATCTCCGTTTGAAGATAACTACCCAGGCTTTCCGCCCACGGCTTTCAGCAGTTCGTCGGTTCGCACGCGCATCAGCTCGGGGTCGTTGCGGGTCTCTACGTTCAGCCGTACGAGTGGCTCCGTATTCGATGCGCGCAGGTTAAAGCGCCAATCCGAAAATTCAACGCTGACGCCGTCCACATGATCGACAGTTGTGGCGTCCTGGGCGTACAGGCCCTCTACACGTTCGAGTACTTCGGCGGCATCGTCGACCGCTCGATTTATTTCTCCGCTGGCCGGGAAGAGCCTGATGCGCTCCTCGACCAGCAAGGACAACGCCGTCCCGGTTCGGCTCAGGATTTCCGCGACCAGCAGCCACGGAATCATGCCGCTGTCGGCGTAAGAGAAGTTTCGGAAATAGTGATGTCCGCTCATCTCCCCGCCGTAGACTGCGTCGTACTCGCGCATGGTCTGCTTGATGAACGCGTGTCCGGACTTGCTCTGAATAGCCTGGCCACCTGTCTGTTGCACGATTTCAAGCGTGTTCCAGATAAGTCGCGGGTCGTGGACGATGCGGTCCCCGGGGGACTTGTCGAGAAATGACTGTGCGAGCAAGCCGACGACGTAGTAGCCGTCGATAAAGCGGCCTTGTTCGTCAAAGAAGAAACAACGGTCGTAGTCGCCGTCCCAAGCCAGTCCGAGATCGGCGCCCGTCTCTGTGATTCGTTCGATTGTGCTCTGCCGGTTGGCTGCCAACATCGGGTTCGGTACGCCGTTCGGGAACGTGCCGTCTGGTTCGTGGTGCAGCTTGATGAATTCGAACGGCAGATGTGATTCCAGTCGGTCGATGATCGGACCGGCGCCACCATTGCCGGCGTTCACGACGATCTTTAGCGGCGAGAGTCTCGCCACGTCGACGTAGGACAGCAGATGCTCGATGTAGGCCGGAATGATATCCAGCTCGGCGGCGGAGCCCTCGTTAGCCGTTGGGGTGAAGTCGTCTCTTTCGGCCGAGGCGCGTATCTCCTGCAATCCCGTATCCGCGCTGATAGGTCGCGACTCCTCTCTAACGAACTTCATGCCGTTGTAGTCCGGGGGATTATGACTGGCGGTCACCATGATCCCGCCATCGAGTTTTTCATGGAATGTGGTGAAGTAGACGAGTTCGGTGCCGCCGACGCCGATATCGACGACGTCGACGCCTGAATCGGTAAGGCCCCGTATCACCGCTCGCGCAAGGTCGGCGCTCGACAGGCGGATATCGCGACCGACCGTAACACGCTGTGGCTGGATGAAGTCGGCATAGGCTCGGGCGATGCGATAAGCGATGTCCTCATTCAGTTCCTCTGGGACTCGGCCGCGGACATCGTAGGCTTTGAAGCAAGTAATTTCTGTCATCATCATCGAGTTGTGCGGATGAGTCACAAGTATACCTACTCACGGCATACGAGCTCGCAGCTCATGTAACGCTACCTTGTGTTGCCGACTCCCCCGAGTGTCCCTAAACTTGGCGCACCTCAGCAATAACAAAGCAGTCGATGACTTCATCCCACCTCTGGCTGCCGTACTCGCAGATGCAGACGGTGCCCGCGCCGCAGATGGTGACCCGAACCGAGGGCGTACGTATCTATTTGGCGGACGGCAGATGCTTGATCGACGGTACTTCGTCGTGGTGGACGGCCTGCCACGGTTATAACCACCCGCATATCGCTGCCGCTGTGGCGGCACAGCTTGAGCAGTTACCCCACGTCATGCTCGGCGGCCTAGTGCATAAGCCCGTCCTGGATCTGAGCCGTCGGCTTGCGGGCCTGCTTCCCGGAGATCTCGACTACGTCTTCTTCTCCGAGTCCGGTTCGGTGTCTGTCGAGATTGCGTTGAAGATGGCGGTGCAGTTCTGGATTAACCAGGGTGTACAGGACCGCTCGCGATTCTTGAGTTTTCAGCACGCCTATCACGGCGACACGTTCGCAGCCATGTCGGTCTGTGATCCCGATAAAGGTATGCATCGGCTGTTGAGCGGTGTCTTAGCCCAGCAGCTCGTGGTCAAGTTGCCGCGGGGCGCTGCCGAATTTACCGAGTTCGAACAGGTCGTGGCCAAACATGCTGCCGAGCTCGCCGCGGTCATTATCGAGCCGCTCGTTCAGGCAGCGGCGGGCATGAAGTTTCATCAACCCGAAGTTCTGGCGAAAATCACCGAGATTGCCGCCCGCTATGACCTGCTTGTTATCTTTGACGAAATTACGACCGGTTTCGGGCGCACGGGAACGATGTTCGCGTGCGAGCAGGCCGGTGTCGTGCCGGATATCATGACGCTTTCCAAGGCGTTGACCGGAGGCACCGTGCCGCTGGCGGCGACAATCGCCAGGCGTCATGTTTATGAGAGCTTTCTGTCCGACTCGATCGATCAGGCGCTCGTGCACGGCCCGACTTTTTGCGGTAACCCGATGGGCTGCGCGGCGGCGAACGCGTCACTGGACTTATTCGAATCGGAGCCGCGTCTTGAGCAGGTGGCGGCCATCGAGGCCGGGTTCGAGGCGGGCCTGGCGCCTTGCCGCGGGCTGGCACAGGTTCGCGATGTACGAGTCAAAGGGGCCATCGGTGTCGTGCAGCTGGATCGAGTGCCCGATCTGGACGCTCTGCGGCAACGATTTCTGGAGGCCGGCGTCTGGGTGCGGCCCTTCGCAGATGTGATCTATCTGATGCCGCCGCTGGTCATCGGCGCCGAAGAGCTGGACACGCTGATACAGGCGGTCAACCGTGTGGTCAAGGACTGGTCTGCTCTGCCCTCCTGAGGTCGGCTTAATGGTGGCGTACCCGGTTCCTCAGGCCGGCGCTTGTTGTAGCTGCCCCACCAGGACGCGCCCTAGAGCCGCGAGCGGGCTAGAACGTTTCCGATGCGTCGGGCGTCGCCGCCACTGGGTTGTCGTAGCGACTCGGGATGAAATCGCCGGTGACCATATCCCGATAAGACAGGCCGGGCGGTACCATGGGATAGACCCCGGCTTCGGGGTCGATGATGACCTCGAGAAATGCCGGGCCGTCGTAGCGCAAAAATTCCGCCAGTACTTCAGGGACATCCTGCTTGCGATCGAGCTTCTTCGCATAAGGGAAACCGTCGGCCTGGGCAGCTTTGATAAAGTCCTTCTTCCGTAGCGATTTGTCGCTACCGGACAGACGCCCCTTGAAGAACATCCGTTGCCATTGCATGACCATGCCGTCACCGTAGTTGTTCAGAACCACGATCTTGATCGGCAAGTTATAGGTCGTGACTGTTTCGAGTTCGCCTAGGTTCATACGAATACTGGCATCGCCGTCCAGGTCGATCACGAGCCGGTCGGGGCGCGCGAACTGAGCGCCAATGGCGGCCGGTAAACCGAAACCCATTGTCCCCATGCTTCCCGATGTGAGCCAGAGTCTGGGCTCACGAAAGTCGAAGTATTGCGCTGCCCACATCTGGTGCTGCCCCACGCCGGTCGTGATGATTGCCTTGCCCTTCGTGATCTCGTTAATCGCTTCGATGACGTAGTTGGGCTGGATTAGTGAGCTGTCGCGATCGTAGTTCAGCGCATAGGTCGACCTCAATTCCTTAAGCTCTGCATGCCACGTGCCAAAGTCCGTAGCAATGCCGCTGCGATGCCCGTAATCAATCAATGCGGCTAACGCATCGGCGAGCAAGCCGACATGGAACCAGTCCACCGGCTTGACCTTCTGGATCTCGGATGGATCGATATCGAAATGAATCACAGATCGGGCATTGGCCGCGAACTTCGACGGATCGCCAGCGACCCGATCGTCGAAGCGGGCACCGATGTTGATTAGCAAATCGCAGTCGTCCACCGCATAGTTCGCGTACGCAGTGCCGTGCATGCCCAGCATGTGCATGGCTAGCGGGTGAGTCGTATCGAATCCGCCCAAGCCCATTAATGTAGTTACAACCGGGATATCGAAGTTCGATGCGAAACTCCGCAGCTCGTCGCTTGCGTTGCCGTTGATCACGCCGCCACCAGCATAAATCAATGGCCGCCTGCTCTCCTGGATCATCGCAAAGAATTCTTTACAACGCACATCATCCAGTTGGTTCTTCCGGACTGCTTCCACGCGATGCTGAAAGCCGGGCATCGACAGCAAGCCCTCGCCGTGGAAAGTTCCCTCCCAATTCTGTACATCTTTGGGAACGTCTACGACGACCGGGCCAGGGCGACCCGCGCGCGCAATCTCGAACGCAGACCGCAGCGTAGATTCCAGCCGCTTAGGATCGGTCACGAGAAAAACATGCTTGGCGACCGAGCCCATGATGCCGATCACCGGTGCTTCCTGAAAAGCGTCCGTGCCGATCGCTGCGGTCGCGACTTGCCCGCAGATCACAACGATCGGAATCGAGTCCGCCATGCAATCTCGAACCGGGGTCACACAGTTCGTGGCCCCGGGACCCGAGGTGACGATAGCGACGCCGACCTGGCCGGTCGCGCGGGCGTAGCCTGAAGCCATGAATCCCGCACCCTGTTCATTGGCGGGGACTATCAACGGCATTGGCTCGACGCCATTCTCAGCGTGGGCTTGGTTGTAGCGAAAGACCGCATCGTAAGTCGGTAGAATCGCGCCGCCGCTATAGCCAAAGATCGTCTTCACGCCCTCGTCGGCAAGCACCTGGATCATCATGTCGGCACCGGTCATCACGGTACCGGTCAGGGGGTGCGGGCGATCTAGTTTGGTTTGGGTCCGGCTATCCATGGCTCTGCTCGAAACAATGTCCGCTGTCGTCAGTTTCCCAATCACGACTATGGTGGTTTTTGGGAGTGTTGACGAAAAGTTTGTGCATTGCAATAGCCGTTGTTCTGGGCCAACATTGATCGGTTCAGGCCGCAGCCCGTAAGGATAAATCTGGGTAGACAGAATGCGACATATCATTTCAATACTGCTGCAAAACGAAGCTGGCGCGTTGGCTCGTGTGGCGAACCTGTTCTCTACGCGTGGCTATAATATTGAAAGCCTCAATGTTGCGCCGACGAACAACGAACTGGTGTCTCGCCTGACGCTCGTGACCAGGGGTTCCAACGCTGTTATAGACCAAATTTCAAAGCAACTCGTCAAACTCGTGGACGTCGTCAACATCGTCGATATGACGGACGGCGATCATATTGAGCGGGAACTCGCGTTGTTCAAATTGCAGCTGCACGAAGCAGGCCGGGATGAGCTCTCCGGAATGGTCAGTGACTTCGGCGCCCGGATATTGGATGACCACCAGGGGCACTTCACCGTTGAGCTGATCGGCGGTAGCCATGATATCGATCGGTTCATGGTGAGCGTCGCCGAATGCGCCGATATCCTCACGGTGGTACGCAGTGGTGCCATGGCGGTCGCCAGAGGTGCACCGATTCTTACTCCCACGTAGGACGTCTACCGCGCTCCGCCCGGACAACTCACATGGTTGCTGAATCGAGATCACTCAGCGCGAAGCGACTTGCCGATGCGCGGCGGATCGTTTTAAAGATCGGCTCCACACTCTTTGTGGATCACGATACTGGCACGCTTCATCGTTCCTGGCTCGAGGCCCTGTGTGCGGACGTAGCAGCGATGCATGCGAACGGGCAGGAGGTCATCATCGTCTCCTCAGGCGCTATTGCCCTGGGCGCGAGCCAGCTCGGGCTAAAGATCGGCAGAGCCAGACTGGAGGAATATCAAGCAGCGGCCGCGGCCGGGCAGATTCAACTCGCCCACGCTTATCAGGAGATTCTAGGTTGCCACGGTATCAGCGCGGCCCAGGTGCTGCTGACGCTCGACGATAGTGAGAGCAGACGCCGCTATCTCAACGCCGCGAATACACTGTCCACGCTGCTGAAATGTCGCGCGGTACCCGTCGTCAATGAGAACGATACGGTCGCGACGCTGGAGATACGTTACGGCGACAATGACCGGCTTGCAGCCCGGGTTGCGCAAATGGTGAGCGCGGATTGTCTCATCTTGCTGTCCGATGTAGATGGGCTGTATACGGGCGATCCACGAACCGACTCTGACGCCCGGCATATTCCGGAGGTCACGAAGTTAACCAAGGAACACTGGGACATGGCCGGTGGCCCCGGATCGACTTATGGCTCCGGCGGGATGCGCACGAAGCTCGAGGCGGCCCGTATCGCGATGGACGCTGGCTGCCGAATGTTGATCGCGCCGGGCCAGGTCTCGCGACCTATTCAAGCGGTGCAAGCGGGTGCCAGAGTGACCTGGTTTCTGCCCAGTTCGACGCCGCGGGCTGCACGTAAGCAGTGGCTGGCCGGGATGCTGCAGCTCAAGGGCAGGCTTACCGTCGATGCCGGAGCGAAGGCGGCATTGGTGGCCGGTAAGAGCCTGCTGCCCGCTGGCGTGACACGGGTTGACGGCGAGTTCGAGCGCGGTGACGCGGTTTGTGTGATCGATCAAGACGGGCACGAGTTCGGTTGCGGGCTGATCGCCTACGGCGCGGCGGATGCCCGTGCCATTTTGGGGCGGCGCTCCGATGCAATTGCGGCAATATTGGACTATCGCGGCCGGGATGAGATGATTCATCGGGACGATTTGGTGCTGACACACGCAGAGACAGGCTAATGACGATGGCGGAAAGACATCTGGCCAAGACAAGCAGCGGCGATCGGCTGCACGGGCAGATGCTTCTGCTCGGACGCAGAGCACGGCAAGCGGCCGAGCTCCTCGGACGGGCGAGCACGGACAGCAAGAACGTGGCGCTGCGGGCTGCGGCGCAAGCCCTGCGTACCTCGGCGGACGACATTTTGAGTGCGAACGAGATCGATCTGGCCAACGGTCGCAAGCGCGATTTATCTGCGGCCATGCTCGACCGCCTGGCATTGACGCCCGAGCGGCTCGACGGTATTGCCATGTCCTTAGAGGACATCGCCGAGCTCGCGGATCCCGTCGGCGACGTTATGGCGGAGTGGCAGCGTCCCAACGGGCTGATAATTCAGCGCGTGCGGGTACCGCTGGGCGTCATCGGCATTATTTACGAGAGCCGCCCGAACGTGACGGCAGATGCGGGCGCGCTCTGCCTGAAGAGCGGCAATGCCGTGATATTAAGAGGCGGCTCCGAGGCGGTGGAATCCAACACGGCAATACACGCGTGTCTCGTGCAAGGCCTGACGGCTGCGGGTTTGCCGGAGACGGCGATTCAAAGAGTTCCTACCCAGGATCGCGAAGCGGTAGGCATCTTACTCCGAGACATGGCCGAGTTTGTGGACATCGTCGTGCCCCGCGGCGGCAAGAACCTGATCGCCAGAGTTCAGGCGGACGCTCGGGTGCCGGTCATGGGCCATCTGGAGGGTCTTTGTCACACCTATATACACAGTGGCGCGGACGTCGACATGGCGTGCGAGGTTTCGGTCAACGCCAAAATGCGGCGCACCGGGATTTGTGGTGCGACCGAAACGATTCTCGTTGACGAGGCGATTGCGGATACGCATCTAGGACCGGTCGTAGCGAGTCTGATCGATGCCGGTTGCGAGGTGCGCGGCGACACGCGCACTCAGGCAGCCGACACTCGCGTGAAGCCAGCGGCTGAGAGCGACTGGGGTCACGAATTTCTGGACTCGATCGTCGCAGTCCGTGTCGTGGATGATCTGGACCAGGCGTTGGACTATATCCGCCGCTATGGTTCCGGGCATACGGATGCGATCATCACGGCGGACGCTGTGGCCGCAGAGCGCTTCCTCAACGAACTCGACAGCGCAATTGTGATGCACAATGCCTCGACTCAGTATGCGGACGGCGGCGAGTTCGGCATGGGCGCCGAGATCGGCATCGCCACGGGGCGCATTCATGCTCGCGGGCCGGTGGGTGTCGAGCAGCTGACGAGCTACAAGTATGTCGTCAGAGGGACCGGACAGACGCGTCCCTGAACTCGAGTCCCCTACTTGAGAAAACTTTGGATGTGAGCCGCGCTGATGTGATTCATGCGTGGGCCGGATCGTCTAGTCTGCTGCATTCCTATTCAGTGGCCGATGGGATCGGGAAATCTTGAGTACGGTGCGGAGTTCGACGAACGGAGCGTTGCCAGAGCAAAGCATGCCGGCGGTGGTCTATGTCATCGTCCTGACGCAGTTCGCCATTCCGTTCATGTATTCGGGCGTGGCGTTAACGCTGCCGGCGACCGGACTTGAGCTGGGCGCCAGCGGTGTGGCATTGACCTTGATCGAGACCGTGTATTTGGGTGCCGGCGCGGCGTTCCTGTTGCCCTTGGGGCGTATAGCGGAGAGCGCGGATAAGATCACGCTGTTCAAGACCGGACTCCTGATTTATGCCGCGGCCACTTTGCTGATTGGATTTCTGCCCTCGATGGCGACAATCATTACGGTGCGCTTTGTGCAGGGTGTCGCCTCGGCGTTTATGGGTGCGACGGCGATGGCCATACTCTTCGAGAACGCCTCGGCACACGCTCGCGGCAGGGCGATCGGGCTGTGCTTGGGCGCGGTCTATGCGGGCCTGGCAGCCGGCCCGTTCGTTGCCGGCCTGGTGACCACCCAGTTGGGTTGGCGCTGGGTGTACTACCTTACCGCGGTACCGTTGTTCGTATCGTTCATCGTCGTGGAAGCGAAGCTGAAACACTGGCGATTCTCCGCGCCCGACCTCAACTGGCGCGCCAGTTCGTGTGTCATCGCGGCGGTCTTTCTGTTGATCTTCGCTTGCGCATCACTCGGGCGTGGCGCCATTGGCTATCTGTTGCTTGCGCTGGCTGTCGCCGCCTGTGTTGCATTCTTCGAACTCGACAGGCGTAGTGCCCGGCCAATGCTGGAAGTCGGTAGGATTCGCGAGAACAAGGAGTATAGGGGCGCATTACTCGGGCTGTTCGTGATCTACGCAGGCGGGTTCGGCATGATTTTCCTGTTCAGTATCTATCTGCAGCTGCTGAGTGGGTTTTCGCCGCAAGAAGCAGGATTCGTGCTGATGAGTTCGCCCATCGTCATGGCGATCATCGCACCGATCGCGGGACGCTTGGCGGATCGCTACTCACCGAAGGGGCTGGCGGCGCTGGGGGCACTTTTCGTCATGGTCAGCCTATTGATGGCAACTACCGTCACGATCGGGACGGGGTTACCGTATATCATCGCCGTCCTGATGACTCAGGGGGTTGGCTTCGCCTTATTCTCCTCGCCGAATATGTCGCTGATCTTGCATAGTGTCGAGCAGGATCAAATCAGTATGGCGTCCGCTCTGTCGGCAAAGATGCGCTCGCTGGGCATGGTGGCAAGCATGGCTATCGTCACGGTCTTCGTCTCCGTGTTCATGGGCAGCGGGCCGATCGAACAGGGTGGGGATTATGTGCACGGCATGATGTTCGGTTATCTTTCGGTCCTTGAGTATTCTTTTGTCGTGCATGCTGTCCTGGCCTGCTTCGCTGCGTGGTTCGTAATCGGGAGGTCCGGGGCACTGTTTTGGCGCAGGAACAGCGATTAGCCTGCGGTTCGCACTAGTGCCTGAAAATGTGGGAGAGTGGGGATGTCATCCGCTAGCGGGATTGGTATGAAGAGCTCTATTTTGCCGTTGGCTATCGCGCTGACCGCCGCTGTGTTCAGCCATGCGGCGTTGGCGTCGTTCGATCGATTATCTGCCGACGTGTTGGATGTCGTGCCGCCGTCCGCGCGCGTCAGCGGCGCGCCTGGTGAGATGACGATCCAGCAGGGCTCGTGCCGGACTTTTTCCACTGCTGAGGTTCGGCGCCGTATCGTCGACGTCGCTGTACAAGAATGGGGCTTCTTTGGCTTTCACATCGTCGATCAGACGAACCCGGACAGCGCCGATTCCGGAGCACCACGCTCGTTACGCCGGCCTCCACGGCTCGGGGCAGCGGAAGCGGCGCGCGTCGCCGACTCCATTGCTGGTTACTGGACCGTAACGCCGGATGGCAGCTGGATCCTTGATCGACAGAACCGGGCGTGGAACGGGCCGAGCGGAGTCGCCGCACGCTGGCGAGATCCCTGGTCGGCAGCATTCGTTTCGTGGGTGATGTGCGAGAGCGGCCTCGGCGACTCAAGTCGTTTCCGGCACGCCATCGCGCACCATGTCTATATCGACCAAGCCATTCGTGCTCGCGACGAAGGTCAGCCGCAGACTGCGTTTGCGGCCTACGATGTTGGCGAGGCGGTCATCGAGCCGGGCGATCTCCTTTGCACCGCGCGACGGGCGGCCTATCGTACGCTTGATGAACGGCGGCTCCATTTAGGCGCTAGCGCCCGGACCCATTGCGACATTGTCGTGAAAGTGGACGAAGCGAACGAACGCATCCTCGCCATTGGCGGCAACGTGCGCGGCTCGGTGCGCCTGAAGCTTCTGCCGGCAGTCCGCATCCCCGGGGAAGCAATGCGCCCCGTGGATCAGTCCAGAATCTCTGGCGGCCGAACGGTGTTCGCCCATCTGAAACTGCGCGCCGCTTCCGTCGAGGCAGATGCGCTGGATAACAGCCCGACGATCAAGGCACTCGGTGGGCGGGACGCAGTTCAGCCGCGCGTCTAACCCGGCACCGGATCACGTGCCCCAGGGCCTAATCGCGGCCACGAGTTGCTCGTAGCCCTCCAAGAACCCAGGGCGCTCGCCGGAATACACTTCGTCGAAGGTAGCGAGAGCCTGGTCGAGCCAGGTGTGCAGTGCCTGATTATCCGGATTCGCGTCCCGATAGGCGTTGCGGATCAGGACGAAGTGGATGCGCGGGTCATAGGGACGTTTCGTACCGCCCATCGACTCGTCGCCATTTAGCAACCTCTGCAGCATTGCGTCGGCCGAACCTAGGGTCTGCTCGTGAATCGGCGGGCCCTTGATGCGGTACATGATCGACGTCATGTCACGGCCATTGCCCGTCGTATAGCCCATCTCGCCCCAGAGGTCGTTCATCTCGGCATCTACGCCGAGGTGATCGATGATCCGCTGCCCGTACGCGCGCAGCGGATCGGACACGTCTGCGAGTAGATCGGTGAGACGGTCGCCATCGAGATCGGTTGCGATGACAATCGTGTCCTGCTGCTGAATGAGGTCCCAAAGAAGCAGCCCGTAGTTGGTATCGGCAATGTGCTGCTCGATCTGTCCGCTCCAGCTGTCCATCCCGTCTTTGAAGTCTGCAGGCAGGAGCGCGATGATGCGGTCTACGAGTTTGCGGTGCTCGACATAGCCGTCCACGGTGTACTTTCGGCCAATGTTGAACTTCGTGCCTTGCAGAAGCCACGACAGGAGCCCGGCATTGACGCCGTCCTCCATCGCCTGAGTCGGCTTGAAGGCAACACGACCGAGGTGACCGGTCTCGTGCACCATCTTCAGAAAGCGACGGTTGGCATACGCTATCTGCACGCCCGGCGTGTTCATTTCAGAGTGAATGACTCCGGTTTCTGCGCTGACATCGAAGGCTGCCCTATCCTGAGAGTATGGGAGGGCCGGCATGCAGCGGACGACGGTGATTGGACCGTAGGGGCGGACGTTGCAGTACACGCCAGCCTGAGTGCGCAGCGGCGCATTGCCGGATTTACCCATCACGACGACTTTCTTACCGCTGCCATCATCGACGTAGGCATCGCCGGCAGTCGACCACTTGATCGATGTGCAGGGCATGTGGCCGAACCAGCTCAAGGGCTCTAGCTTCAGATCGTGACGATACTGCGCCCACATCGGTACCGCGTAGAAGGGGAGTCCGAGGACGTCAATGGCTGCGATCGTTCCGAGTAGCGCGTAAGCATCCGTCAGCGAGTGGGCGACCGCATTGACGTTCTCGTCGGGGTGCCCGCCCTGCCAGATCACGGCGTCAGGATAGCCTTCGGGCCGGATGTCGGCAGGCTCGAACAGGCTCCCAAGGAGCCCTAGCAGATCGCCGCCGCTGGCCTCGGTCCGCGCAATCTTCATCAGATCGACCATGTCATCAGTCTCCAACAAGCTAACGTGTCGACGCTGTCTCCGAACCAATCGACGTAGGGTGCCGGCAGGGTTACAAAGGGCGGGTATTATACGAGCGAGTCAGCCGGATTCCGACTCTTTGGAGGCCTCTACCGTCTCATGGATGACATGGGGCCGGTCACCTCGCCGCGAATAGAGGTGTTCGCTGGCCATATCTGCCAGTACGGTGTCCCGCTCCTCCGCCGTTGCGAACCAGTGATACTGCTCCCAGTCCTCACCGAGAAGACGATTGAGTGAATCCCCGGCCGGTAGGCTCACGCGAATGCCGTAAGGTTTCGAGTGCGTGGATTTTCGAGTCAAATTGTGGGAATGGCAGATCGTCATGCCTAAAGATTCCAACGGGTAGAGAGTCCCGGCGGCAATGATAGCTCACGCGCCTGCTACAATCTGCCCGGTCCGCGAACGCGGCGGGCACGACCTTCTGGGAGCCGAAAGGAGCGGGATTCGGTGGCAAGCGTGATCCATACAGGCGATTTCTTCGTTGCGGCCGGCCCGGTCCAGCCTGATCGGCCATGTTATATCGAGAGGGATAGCGATGAGGCGCTGTGTCAGGAACTCAGAGATCAACGCTTCTGTTACGTTCTAGGCCCCAGAGCCAGCGGTAAATCGAGCCTCATGGGGCGCACCGTCAAGACCCTGCGCGCAGAGGGACAGATCGCGGCGGTCGTCGACCTGACCCAGATCGGGGCGAGAGGCGAGAGCGAGGAACCCGGGCGTTGGTACTACAGCATCGCGTACCGCATCGTGCGTCAGCTCCGGCTTAAGGTCGAGCTACAGACCTGGTGGCAGGAAAAAAGCGCACTGATGAACGACGAGCGGTTGGCGGAATTTTTCTGGGAGGTCATTCTCACCAATACGACGGCGCCGGTCACGATCTTCTTTGACGAGGTCGAGCGCGCCGTGGAGTTGCCGTTTTCAAAGGAGCTCTTCACGGCGATTCACAGTTGCTATAACTCTCGGACGACAGAGCCTGATTTTGGTCGGCTGAATTTCGTCGTGCTCGGCGTTGCGACTCCGCAGCAGCTAGCCCCGGATCGCAGCGTCTCGCCTTTCGATCTAGGTACAAGCATCGAACTCGAGGACTTCACGCTGGAAGAGACCTACAGGTTGGCTGCGGGTTTCGCGGCGGAAAAGGACCGCGCGCACGCATTGCTGGCTGATATCTATTCTTGGGTTAGCGGTCAACCTTATCTGACGCAGAAGATCGCCCGCGGCGTGGTGCGCCGCGGCGGGAAGCCTGAGGACGTGAATCTGGTCGTGCGCGAGCGGTTTCTAGCCGAAGGCGCCAGGGGCGAGGAGCCGCTCTTAAATCATATACGCGCACTCCTGACTCGGCGCGCGCCGCGAAATCGCCAGGCGTTGGCCCTACTCGGCAAACTCAGCCGAGGTGCCAAAGTGCCCGAGGAGCAGGGGTCTGCTCCGCAACAGGCTTTGCGTCTGGCCGGGGTGGTGGCGATGGGTTCCAACGGCATGTTGACGCTGCGGAATCTGCTCTTCAGGACTGTCTTCGGCCCTCGTTGGGTCAGCAGCGCGCTGCCGTTCAACTGGCGCGGCGCTTTCGTGGCGGCGGTTTTGACCGGCGCGATGATTTTGATTCCGTGGTGGTACACGCAGGTCCTTCCTCAGCCCTACATTGAATCGCTGTCGGTCGTGAGCCAGCCGCTGGATCGTGCTGTGGATACCTATCGACGCCTGCATCGCCTGCCAGGTTTCGGCGCGGACGCAGACGGACTGCTCACAGAAATCCTGATCTATCACAGCCGGCGCGCGGACACCTTCGCACAAATTCAGGCCGCGGATGACCTGTTACGCAGCCTGCCGGATCGACAAGAGCTGGCTGAAGAGCTCAAGGGGGCCTACTGGCTCAGACGTGCAACAGAGGCTGCTCGAGCCGAGCGTCGAGACGAGGCGCTGCTGTTGGCATCGGCGGCGATTCCGGGTCAGGGAGAGCCGGCAAGATCACTCGCGACGCAATTAATTGGTGCGGACTACGGCTCCCTGCGACGGACTTTCCGCTTGGCCGAAGCTCCTGCGCATTGGGAAGTCGACTGGGAATCGCAAGAACTTGTTCTCGTAGCCCCGGATCACAGTATGCGGCGGCTCTCGCTGAACGACTCCAGCGAGATGGAGTTTGCTGGCGGGCTGACAGCCTTGCAACACCTGCCGATCCGTCGTGAGCTCAGCGTTGACGAGCCCGGCTCGGCAGGCGCGTTCTTACTCGAACTTGACGTCGTACATCTCGACGACGAGCAAGTCCTGGTTTCTCTTGAAGCACCTGGCGGTGCACGGGCGAGCTTCACGCTGCCCATGAGCGCCGCAGACCATCGCGAGTTCCGAGCTATCGGGCGCTCGCCGTTGGCGAGCCTGGCTGATGCGGACCGCCAGGGTGTGTGGCGCCTGACGCTCGTCGATCGAAAGGAAGGCGTTGTTGGGCGATTGACGCGCTGGAGCCTGCTGTTCGCCGAGGAGCTTCGCGGCTGGAATGACGACCCTGATCCGGATCTGACAATTTCCGATCCAGTTCGCACCGATCAGGTCGAAGTGACGGTCAGCTCGAACGGGCGTTTGGCCGTCGCTCGCCCATCGCGAGCAGGGGCGGTCGGTACGCTGGCACTCTGGGATCTGCGCGCCGCCGGTGCGGTTAAAGATCTGGAGTTCGATACAACACCGGAATTCCTAGCCCTGGCCGACAATGCCGCAAGGCTACTGGTCGTCGCCGGTAATACGCTGACGCTCTGGGACACGGACGAGGGCTTGCCCGTCGCCCGCGTCGCGACGCAGACCGGATTTTTGTTACCGCCGGCGGTCGGCGCCAATGGTGATTACATAGCGATCGCCGAGCAGTTGTCCCTGCAAGCGCCCCTCTACAGTCTCCTACGAACTGCAGACGGTGAACTGGTCGCGAGCGTGACAGGTATCGCGGGTGTTCGCGATTGGGTCTTGGGACCGCAGGCGCGTTATCTGGCTCTGCTCGGACCGACGCGCGTCGTTCGCCTCATGGATCCGCGTCGCGGCGATATTCTGGCGGAGCTTCCCCATGACCGGGACCCGGTGCGGTTGATAGCCGTGGAGACCGGCGATCTGTTGGTCAGCGTCGATGACGGCGGCGATATCTTCGTCTGGACCCTTGGCAACACCGATGCGGCAGTGCCGGAGCGCCGACGCCTAGGGATGACCGTGGATCCCCAAAGCGTTAGCGTCGCTGCGGATGGTTCCGCGGTCGCCTTCGAAGCGCTACACGGTCATGTGGTCACTCGGGACCTTGCGGGTGAGCGCGAACCGCTGAATGTGCGTGTTCATCAGCTCGACGGCGGAATTCGAACTCGGCTCGCCCCAGACGGCAGCCATCTGCTAACCGCTGGTGGATCGCTTCTGCAGCTTTGGCGGTGGGACGATAAGGACCCTGGAACCGGCACGGATCTGGATATCTCTGCACTCGCGCTCGACCGAGCTGGGCGACTCGCTGCGCTAGGGTTTCGCGACGGCCATGTGCAGGTTCTTACGGCGAGTCAGCTGCAAAGCGGCTCCCAAAGTGATGAAGGCATCGATTACATTGGGCATCAGGGCAGTGTTAGTAGCATAACGGTCGATGCATCTCAGGGGGCCGTCGTCAGTGGTGGCGATGACGGCGTGGTCCGAATCTGGGCTATCGCGAGCGGCGCGCCACTGGCGCCATTCATGCGTCACCCCGAAGGCCCCGTTCACGACGTCGCGCTGAGTCCAAACGGTGAGTGGATTCTCAGCGGCGCCGACAACAGTGCGCGACTCTGGAGTGCCGCAGACGGTGAGCTATCCGGCGAGGTACCCGTCAACGGTGCTGCGCTGTCTGTGACGTTCTCACCTCAATCAGATCGGTTAGCGGTGGGTGACAGTGCCGGCAACCTTTTTATTGCCTCGCCGACCGGTTCGCTATCGCTGCAATCGGCGCGGGCCCAGGATGCTGTGTTGACGCTGGCGTTCTCAGCGGACGGCGCCACGCTCGCGACCGGCGATGCCTCGGGTCGGGTTCAGCTATGGGATCCGCTCAACGTTGAGGCGCTGGGTGAGCCACGAAATTTCCCGCACCCGGTACGGTGGGTCGGCTTCACCGAGGCTGGGGGGTACCTGATCGCCCAGACCGACCACTGGGTGCACCGGCTGTTGATCACTGGTGAGAACTTAGCCGTCTATGACAGCCATCTACTCGAAGCGGGTCTGGAGGCAGGTGCGGCGATCGCCACGCCACGCGGCGAGCAACTTCGCCTGGTGGGCGGCCGCGGTCTCGGGCGGCTGATGTATTACGAGCTCAGTCTCGCTGAGCCCGCGGCGAAGGCGCTGCCGGCGGGCGCTGCTCTGTTGAGCCGAGACTGGCCCGACCTGCTCGGACTGGTACTAGACCCGACCGGCGCCGTGGTCGACAGGCAGCCGTAATACCTGATAGTTCCGCGGTTTTTTAGCTTTCTTCGGTCAAATCTGTGAACTAGTGCCACAGTCGTCGCGACTTGGCGCGATACGCTAGTTGGGCGTGACAAACAATCAGACGGATCTAGCGAGGAGCAAGATAAGGCCTATGGTGGTTCGATATATCGCTGTGTTCGGCGCAAAGGGCTTGAGGCGGGGCGTGCTGCTATCTCTAGTTCTCATCGCCTCCCATCTAGCAGGCTGTTCTGCGGAGATCAGACCACGCAGTTTCATGCAATTCATGGACGACTCCATCGCCAGGGAAGGCACCCTCGCGCGTTGCAACCAGGACCGCGAAGCAACGGCGGGCGACGCCGAGTGCATCAATGCGCGCCGCGCTGCGTCGACGCTAGCAGCTCGCGCGGATGAGGAGTTGCGTGAGCAACGGGAAGCAAATTCGGACGTCCTACGTGCTGCAGTCCGTGACCGTGAAGGTTACGCTCAAGCTGCTGCTCGGCGGGCCGAAGCGGCGGTGCAAGTAACGGCCGACGCTGAGTTCGAGTCGCAATGGAGAGTCGCTCAAGAGAACGTGCAGGCTCAGGCTGCGCAGCCTGGTTACGCCGAGCCGTCAGCGGCGACGCTCGACTTTATCGAACTCCCGCCCTCTGCTTCGGTAGCACTGCCCTACGTTCAACTCCCGGCGAGCGCACGGCGTCGCGAGCTCGTGCCCGAGCCCATGCTTGGGGAGATCGAGCTGCCGGCCGGGGTCGAGTACCGCGATAACGCTAATCCTACAACGGGAGCTGCGGGTTCGGGGTCTTGATATGCAGGTCTTGCTGCGGGAACGGAATCTCAATGCCGTTCGCAGCGAAGGCTTTATAGACTGCACAGTTTAGCTCGTGTTCCAAGCGGCCTCTGAACACCGGCTGCTCCACCCACGCCAGTAGTTCGAAATCCAAGCTTGAGCTGCCGAACCCGCGCAGACGCACGCGAGGCTCGGGCGTCTCGCAAATTTCCTCATGATCCATGGCCGTTTGCACGAGAACCTGCTCGATCTCGTCCAGGTCGCTACCGTAAGCAACGCCCACCTTGATACGAATTCTGAACTTCTGGTAGGGACCACCGCTCTCGTTGACGATCTTCGCGTTACCCATCACGCTGTTCGGTATGCTGATTTCGACGTCATCGCGGGTCAGCAGGCGTGTGCTACGCAGACCGATGTGGGTGACTTCACCTCGCTCGCCGGTGTCCAAGGTGATGTAGTCACCGACCTGGTATGGACGGTCTGCGAGAATCGACATGCCGCCGAAGATATTCGCGAGCGCGTCCTGGGCGCCAAAGCTCAAGGCCAAGCCAATGATACCGGCTGAGGCGAGCAACGCGCTGACATTGATGCCCCAGGCCAGAAAGATGAAATACAGCGCGCCCAGCATCAGTATGAGCTTGGCCGAGTTGTCGAACAACGGTAGCGTGCTCGGCTGCACGAACTCGTATCTGCCGCTGATTCGGCTCAGGATCGCCAACACCTGCCCGGCCAGTCGGATCAGAAATCCCAACCAGATGAACGTCGCGATCGTGCCCAGGCACGCCAGCGTGACGCTCGTCAGAGTCGGCGCGAGTTCCAGCCGGTAGGTTGCCACGGCGAGGCCGATGAAGAAGATACTGACGAAAAGTGGCCGTCTTAGCGCCTCAATAATCCGGTCGTCAAGTTGACTCTGGGTTTTTTTGGCGAGCTTTCCGATGGTCGTGACGATGAGCCTCTCAGAGGCAACGGCGAGAGCCAGACTGACGACGACGATGATGATCGCTTGTAGCCAAACGTAGGGCCCGAGCCATGACAGCCACGGCAGGCTCGCATCGGCTAGGGTTTGAATCTGGTCTTCCATGTCAATTAGCGCCGGCACCAAGAGGGTAAGTAATCGCGTCTTCGGCAGCGTTGTCCTCCACGGTGGACTCCGGTGAGCCTCGCGATAATGTCTCGGCCGCATAGAGGGTCGTCAAGAAGCGTCGCGCACTGTCGGACGTCGCGAAAGTCGTCGCGGTTAGCGGCTGGGCTTCACCGCCCGGCGAATAGAAGTTCCGATTGGCAGCATGGTCCACACCCAGCTTGGCACCTTGAATGGTTGCGCCGGCGAACAGCCCGCGGCTGCGAACGTAGGTATAAAGCTCAGACGCGAACGTCCTGTCCCTAGTGACGGCCAAATTTCGGCCGACCGGACCGGCTGTGGCGGAGGCGTCACTGCCGACTGTGAACTTGCCCTCGCTGATATTGCGGACGGAGATCTCATTGCCAAAGACCAGTATCAAGTCCGTAGATTCCGCACCGATCTGCGCGCCGAAGCTGCCGCCCGTCAAAGTAATAAAACTGGGGTTACTCCACTCGCCGTTGTCACTGCGAACGACGACGATACCTTTACCGCGGTGTCCGCCAAAAATGAAGCCGACTCGAATCACACGGGGAATGATTGCAATGCCCTGTGCCTGTTGCAGGAGCTGTGAGGGAATCGCGGTCGCGGGGTCGGTCGTGAATGCATTAAGGACAGCTCCTGCGCTGGCGAGCCGGGCCTCTTCAGCCGTCTGGCCGTAGCTCTGGCTCGAAGGGAGCAGGCCACCGAGCGCTAGCCCGGCCAGAGTGAGTAGTAAACAACGCATGCTGGCGTCCTAGAGATTCGGTGAGTGCAATGTTACCTAAACATCGAGGTCGATGGCGGCTGCGGGTGGGACGGGGCAACCCAGCGTGGCAGCGATGGCTCGAAACAGTTCATGCTCGGCGAGTGTGATGTGGTGGTCATGGCGAATACAGGCGAGCACGGCGGCCAGCACCCGAGCCCTGACGCGAGGTTTCAAGACGGCCAAACGGGCCAGGGCGCCGTCCAGGTCGCCCAGATTGCGGGCGTCGGCCAGCGGTTCGAAGCGCGGTTCAGGGACGCGAGATTTGCGCTTGCTGATGCTCGCGATTCCGCTCCTGAATGCCGCTAGCGCGGCGGTGCTGTTATCGTGGCCGTAGGCTGCGACGCATCGCAACAGTGCCACTAGCGCCGTATTCGGGGACAGGCTGCGCCTTGCCTTCGGTGGCTTCATGCCGGAATTCGGTAAGTCCCAAAGATAGCTCTCCAACAGACGCAGCAAGACGTAGTCGAATAACCGCTCGTTCGTGTTGATGTCTGTCAGGCGTTTCAGCAGCGTAGATAAAAACTCCAGTTGCTCGGCAGGCCTCTGTTTTAGCGCGGGCATGGCCAGTTCTAACAACGGCAGCTTCAGCTTGTCGTCCAGATTCTCAAGTTCGTTACGGAGCTTCCCGCAGAGCGCGTTGCGCGCACTACCAAGTTGCTGCTCCAGCAGACTGTCTTGACGTACCCGAATCCGTTCCTCGTCGCCGATCGCAAGCGCCAGTATTAGCAGCAGGCTCGATTCCCTCGAGTGGGCTGCGTGGTAGAGCTCATCGGGAATTGCAAGCCGCAAATCCTTGGCTACTTCGTGCGGCGCGGACTGTCCCGCTGTAGCCAAAATATTCGCTTCGCTTACGGTCCCGCTGCCGCTGGCCAGCGAGTGAACCAGGGCGGCCGAGCCCGAGTCCGCTGCGACAGAGAATGTCGCATCGACCTTAGTGTAATCGCCGGGGGTGAAACTCGGATCAAGTGCCTGGATGCGTTCGTCCAGGGGCGGATGTGTCGCGAACCAGCCGCGAAATGCGTGCGAGCCGCGGGAGAACAGCATGTGCGCGATCTCTTCACTATTTCGTGCGGTGAGCTTGCTCGTAAAGCCGCCAATCTTCTTCAATGCGCTGGCGAGTCCCGAACTGTCTCGCGTGAACTGAACTGCGGAGGCGTCCGCCAGCATCTCGCGCTGACGCGAGACACCCGCCTTGATCAGGCGACCGAAGAAGAGGCCGATGTAACCGATGAGCAGGAATGCCAGACCGACTCCGGCGGCTGCCGCTAGCCCCCCACCGGAACGACTGCGTCGCGTGAAACGCATGCTGTACAACAGCCAACGGCCCATCAGAGCCAGTATCAGGATACCGAACGACAGCCCCATGAGGCGCTGATTCAGGCGCATGTCGCCATTGAGAATATGGCTGAATTCGTGAGCGACCACGCCCTGGAGTTCGGCGCGACTGAGTTTTTCCAGCGCTCCACGGGTTACTGCGATCGCCGCATCGGCGGGCGTCAGCCCGGCTGCAAAGGCATTGATTCCCTGCTCTTCTTCAAGAACGAAGATCTCCGGCACCGGGATACCCGATGCGATGGCCATCTCCTCCACGACATTTAGCAGGCGCCGCCGTAGCGGATCGGAACCCTCGCCCGTGACTTCCGTGGCGCCCAGCATTCGAGCCACCTGACCGCCGCCCCGGGAGAGTGTCGCCGTGCGATAGAGGCTGGCCAGTGAGATAAACAAGGCGGTGAGCGCTGCGACGCCGGCTAACAGTGTGCCGTTCTCTACTATCCAAGCGGCGAACGACCCGCCGTTTATGACCGACTGTGGGCCATACGGGTCCATATACATGCGCAAGATGAACGCAACGACCAAGGTAACGGCCAACACGATTAGTGCTACCGCGAGCAGGAACATCACGACCAAGACTCGCGTAGCACGACGCGAGCGCTCTTGTTGAGTGAAGAAGTCCACGGCCTTAAGTCAGGACGACGGTAGGTTCAGCCGCTAAACGAGACACTCGGTACCTCGCGCTTCTCCTCCTGTTCGATTTTCAGAAACTCCGCATGCTTGAACTTGAAGTTATTTGCGATCAGGCTGTTGGGGAAGTTCTCACGAGCGTTGTTGAAGGACATTACGGCGTCATTAAATGCCTGCCGCGAGAACGCGACCTTGTTTTCGGTTGAAGCGAGTTCTTCCTGAAGTTGCATCATGTTTTGATTGGCCTTCAGGTCGGGGTAGTTCTCCGTAAGCGCGAAGAGTCGTCCTAGTGTGCCGCCGAGCGTGGCTTCCGCGCCTGCCAGTGCCTTGATGGCTTCCGGGTCGGATGGGTCGGCCGCGGCGCGTTTGAGCCCCGAGACCGCTGAGTTGCGCGCGTTGATCACATCGTCCAAAGTTCCTCGCTCGTGGCTCATGTAGCCTTTGACAGCCTCTACGAGGTTGGGAATCAGGTCGTAGCGGCGTGTCAGCTGCACATCGATTTGTGAGAAGCTGTTTTTTACACGGTTGCGAAGGTTGACGAGCTTATTATAGGCGGCGATCGCCCAAATCACGACGACGAGCACAATGCCAAGTACAACGTACAGTTCCATGAACACGCTCCCAAACGGTGGACCGTTGGGGAGCATACGCCCTACTTTTCGCGTTCGCCAACGGAGCCGTTGCCGGTTCGTGGTTTTAGCCGCTTCGCTGCTCTGCTCAACCGCTACACCGTCGGCATGGGGTGCTTGGGTGGGCGACGGCGAAGATCTCATGGGGACGAGAGTTTCGGTCGAACTCTGGCATGAGGACGAGGCACAGGGACAAGCACTGGTGCAGCGAGTCCTGGCGGAATACCGACGCATCGATGCGAGCATGAGCACTTACAAAGCCGATAGCGAAATTTCGATGATCAATCGGACCGCGGCGTTCGGCCCTGTCGTAGCAGGTGAAGAGCTGTTCAACTTAATTAGGCGCTCGGTGGAGCTCTCGACCTTGAGTGCGGGCGCGTTCGACATTACCTATGAGAGCGTAGGTTACCTCTACGACTTCAGAGTCAGGCGGCGTCCAAGCCAGTCCGAGATCGATGTTCGTCTCGCTGCTATCGACTATCGGCACATCGTCCTGGACCCGGCGGCCGGGACCGTCGCCTTCGCGCACCCCGAAGTTCGCATCAATCTCGGCGGCATCGCCAAGGGTTACGCGGTGGAGCGGGGCGCTGCGTTACTCCAGGCGGCCGGAGTGACGCACGCGCTACTCAATGCCGGTGGTGACACACGTGTGTTGGGCGACCGCCGCGGCCAACCTTGGATTGTCGGTATTCGACATCCACGAGCCGCCGATCAGGTGGTAACGCGTTTGCCGCTGGTCGACGAAGCGATCTCCACCTCCGGTGACTACGAACGTTTTTTTGAAGATGCGGGCCGTCGTTATCATCACATCATCAATCCGATGACGGGCTCTCCGACCGAAGGTATTCTCAGCGTAACGGTCATCGGACCCGACGCGACGCTTACCGATGGACTCTCTACCACGTTGTTTGTTCTAGGCGTAGAGCGAGGTCTGGAATTCATTCGGACACTGCCCGAGTACGAGGCGATTATCGTTGATGCTGCGGGCCGACTTTCCTACTCGGACGGACTCGCGCCGCCCGCAGACTAAAGCGTCTGTGTTAGGCGCGTCCGGCGCGCCTGCAGCCTTCGGGCGCATCACCGCGCCGCACAATAACTTATTGATTTATAGAGGGTATCTCTAGCTGAATCCGGTTCGAATTGAGCCGTGGATGATGCTCCGAGCGCCGCTTCGGGCGATAGGATGAGACCTAGCTCACAGATACCTGACTGACGACAGAATAACGTTTCTTGCCTTGGTGAGCGCTTGTGCGCGATTAAACATAAGTGGCCAACGGCATCCATTCGCTGTAACCCGGTAGTGATGCGCGGGTTTTCGCTGTGGGTCGCATGCTCAGGGATGAGCTTCATCAGGAAACGGATTGTTGCAGACGATGTTCATCAGACTACCGGGTTTCGCACTCGTTTTATTAATCCTCCCTTTAGCAGGGATCGGGGTAGGTTTCGCGGCCGCCCAATTATCCGGAGCGCAAGCTCCGGATTTTGTCTTGAAGAGTCTCGCCGGCAAGAACTTGCGACTATCCGAGTATCGCGGCGAGGTTGTCATGCTGAGTTTCTGGGCGAGCTGGTGCAGCGACTGCCGTGCTCAACTCGCTGAGATAAACGGAATTTATAGCGCCTATCGTCAGACAGGATTCCAATCATTGACGGTCAGCATGGACAGGGATCGTCGCGACACGAGCGAGACGATGGCAGCGTTGAGTCTAGGCTTTCCCGTGTTAGTTGACGCGAATCTCGAAGTCAGCAGGCTTTACGATGTGGAATCGCTGCCTATTGTAGTGCTGATAGATCGCGAAGGTGTCCTGCGCGAAGTGATTCACGGCTACGGCCAAGGCAGCGCGCAGCAATATCTGCAGCGCGTACAAGCTCTGCTAACGGAATAGCCAAACCACTCAGCGATGGTAATGAGGTGACGCATGGAAAGCGGTCGGAGAATTTTATGAGGATCATCGTAGTCGGCATTCTTCTGAGTCCGATCTGGGCGAGTCAACCGGCCGCCGGACAGACCACGTTAAGCAGTGCCGTACCCGAGTTCGCAGCAACGCAGGCTGTCGCTACGCCCGATGCCGGTCAGGACCAAGCCGAGTTCAGGACGCTCGATGAGAGCATTCAGAATTTGAAGACGTTGGTCATGAATCTGAATCGGGATCTGTTCCTGCTGGAGGAAGAATTGCTGTTTCCCGCCAATACGCAGGTAGCCATCTTCGTCTCGATGGATGTGGGTGAGTTCTTCGACCTGGATTCCGTGCAAATAAAACTGAATGATCAAAACGTCGCGAATTACCTGTACACCTCACGGGAGGTGGACGCTCTGATCCGCGGTGGCGTGCAGCAGCTTTACCTGGGAAACATGAAAGCCGGGCAGCATGAACTCGTCGCTATCTTTACCGGCCATGGTCCTCACGAGCGGGATTATCGGCGCGGCGCCACCATTGTGTTCGACAAGGGTATCGGGCCGAAGTACATCGAGCTCAGCATTTCTGACCGGGAGCAGAAACTCCAGCCGGAGTTCGTGGTCACGGAGTGGGAGTAGCCGGTGATTAGCCAACGGCTGCAGGCACTCGGCGTTGCGGTGCTGCTTATTTCTCTCGGCTCGGTGCGGATTGCTGAGGCCGCTGCGGCACGCGAAGAAGATAGGGTACTCAGTGGCGTGCAGGATTTAGCCTACGGTGAGGTCCTATTCTATTTTTTCCAAGACGATTATTTTTCTGCGCTAACCCGACTGCTCGCGGCGCAAGCTCGCGGTGAATTGACGCACCACGCAACCGAGGCCGAGCTGCTGCTCGGGGGGCTCTATCTGTCGTACGGTCAGCATCTCCTGGCCGGCGAGATATTCGAGCGGTTGTTGGAGCAATCGGTGGACTCCGAGGTTCATGATCGGGCGTGGCTGTTCCTGGCGAAGATCTGGTATCAGCGCGGCTATCTCGCAGAGGCTCGCGCGGCATTGGCGCGGATCAAAAACCGGCTTGACGTCGAACTCGAGTCCGAGCGGCAAATGCTGTCTGCCCGCGTATTGATGGATCAAGGCCGCTTCGATCAGGCGTTGACGATCCTGGAAGCGTGGCATGACCCAGAGGCACAGTGGGTTGGTTACGCGAAATACAATATTGGCGTGACCCTGGTTCGCCTCGACCGGGTGGCAGAGGGCGCCGCGATTTTGGACGCAGTGGGGCAGCTCGACCTCAGTAATCCCGCGCTCCGCGGTCTCCGGGACAAGGCCAACTTGGCGCTGGGGTACGCCTGGTTGCAAGCGGGCCGCCCGCTCGAAGCCAAGGCACCCTTACAAAGAGTTCGGCTACACGGGCCTTTCTCCAACAAGGCGCTCCTCGGTGTCGGCTGGTCCGACGCGGCGGTCGAAAGTTTTGACGCGGCACTCGTGCCCTGGATGGAATTGCGGCAGCGGAGCTTACTGGATCCGGCTGTCCAGGAGGCGTTACTCGCAGTGCCGTACGCGTTCAGCAGGCTAGGCGCGGACGAGCAAGCCGCGACTCACTACCTGAATGCCGTCGCGGCTTTTGATGTTGAGTTGTCGCGCGTGGAAAGCTCTATCGACTCCGTCAAAGCGGGTGAGTTCATCGCCTCGCTTCTCGATGCTGAGGTGCTCGACGCCTCCGGCTGGCAGTGGCGCCTGGCAGCCCTTCCGGACTCGAATGAGACGCGCTATCTCTACGAGCTGGTGGCATCGCATCGCTTCCAGGAAGGCCTGAAAAATTATCGTGACTTACAATTTCTGCGCGGTAATCTTGATCGATGGCTGCAGAGTCTGGGAGCGTTTGACGACATTCTGGACGCTCGGCAGCGCGCCTTTGACCAGCGTCTTCCTCTACTCAACGCTAGCCTCGCCCGCATGGACTTGGGGGAAATCGCTGGGCAGTTAGAGAACTTCGAGTCCCGGCTCGCGGCCGTAGAGGGCGCTCGTGATGTAGTCGCGCTGGGTACGTCTGTCGAGCAGGATCAATGGCGCCGGTTGCAGCGTTTGGAGTCGCAGCTCAGCTTGCTCGGTGATGATCCGAGCGCACAGGAGCTTAGGCGCAAGCAGCGTTTTCTCCAAGGCGTGTTGCTATGGGATGTTGAGCGGGACTACAAAGTTCGCTTGTGGCGAGAACAGAGAAGCCTGCGTGAACTCGACGCTCAGCTCACGGAGGCCCGCCGAACCTATCGTCAGGTGGACAACGCTCGTAGCGAGTGGCCGCAAGAGTTCGCGGCACTCACCGAGCGAATCGCGCTTCTGGAACCACGCGTCTTAAGTCTCGCCGCCCAGATCGGCGAGACGTTGGCGCAGCAGGCGCGATACCTTGAGGGAATTGCGGTGGAGGAGCTGCAAGCTCAGCGCCAGCGGCTCAATACCTATCGAGTTCAGGCACGCTTCGCGCTTGCGTCGGTCTATGACCGAGCGACCGCTAGAACAGATCCGCCTGCCATCGACGGCAATTCTCTCCACCAACTCGCGGAGGCCGGCCAATGAACGGTGCCACCGTGTTGACCATCGTTGCGATGACTGCGCTATGGCCTCCCTGGCCGTTCGGCCGCGACGCCGACCGTGCCGAGGATAACGTGCAGACGATACGGGCTCTGGCGTCACAGACCGTGGAGGTTGATACGAGTGCGACCATCGTCGGCAGTCAGGAGAAGGCCATCGAGAGTTATCAGCTATTTCTTAGCCTTGCGTCGATCGATCCTGAGCTGCAAACGGAGGGTATGCGCCGCCTTGCAGATCTCCAGCTGGAGTCGACGGAGATCGAACAACTGACCCAGAACTTACAAGCGCTGGGCAGCGATTTCGATGATGCTGTGCATCTTTATGAGCAGCTGCTCAAATCCTACCCGGACTACCGCAAGAACGACCTCGTCCTTTACCAGTTGGCTCGTGCCTACGAAATCAACGGTCAGACGGACGAGACGCTGAGTACTCTTAACCGGCTCGTTGCTGAGTATCCGCTGACACCGCATCTGGAAGAAGCCCATTTTCGCCGCGGTGAGACGCTCTTCGTACAACAGCGCTACGGCGAGGCAGAGGAAGCTTATGCGCAGGTACTCGCTAGCGGCGGCGCACAGTTCCGTGAACAGTCCCTATACAAACACGGCTGGTCACTCTTCAAGCAGCAACGGCATGAGGAGAGCCTCGACTCTTTCTTTGCACTGTTGGACGATAAGTTCGTCTCTGAGGCAACCACGCCGGTGGCGGACCCGGCAGTCATTTATGCGGCGATGGGCCGGGCTGAACAGGAACTTCTAGCGGATACGCTGCGGGTTCTATCGATCAGCTTTTCCTTCCTGGGAGGGCCGCAGTCCATCGGCGATTACTTCGAAGCCATGGGCACGCGTGCGTACGCCTACATCGTCTATTCGACGATAGGTAAGTTCTATCTGGAGCATGAGCGTTACCAGGATACTGCGGCCGCCTATCAGGCATTCATCGACCTGGATCCTTACCACGACAAGGCGCCGTTGATGCAGGCGGAGGCAATCGACGCCTACCAACAGGGGGGTTTTGCCAATCTCGTACTGATAGCCAAGCAGGACTTTGTCGAGCGTTACGGTGCCGGCAGCCCGTATTGGCAAATGCACACGTATGAGCAGCAGAGCGAGGTTGTCGCGCAATTAAAAATTAACCTTGGTGAGTTAGCGGCTCATCACCACGCCGAGGCCCAACGGCTAGGCGACACCACGCATTACCATACCGCAGCTCACTGGTACCAAACTTATCTGGAGTCCTTTCCGAACGATACGGATGTTGCAAACACCCGGTTTCTATTTGCTGAGGTGTTATATGAAAGCGGCAACTATCATAACGCCGCCCTCGAGTATGAACGAACCGCGTACGATTATCCGTTGTATGGACGCGGCGCTGAAGCCGGCTATGCTGCATTACTCGCCTACGCGAATTACGAGGAAACGCTTGCGGATGCAGAACAACTGGCCTGGCATCGTCAGGGGATAGACAGTGCGCTGCGGTTTGCGGCGAACTTTCCGGGTCACGAACAGGCGGCTCCAGTTCTTACCGACGTCGCAGAGAAGTTATTCGCATTGAATGAATTCGGATGGGCGCGAGATGTCGGTTGGCAGTTGCTGCACAGGGAGCCGCCGGCGGAGTCGACACTGCGGCGCACTGCCTGGACCGTCGTGGCGCACGCCGAGTTCGACCAAGAGAACTTCGCCGCAGCGGAAGCGGCCTATCTTCAACTGCTCGCGTTGACGCCGGCAGACGACGCGACACGTCCTGAACTCACGGAGCGATTCGCGTCGTCCATTTATCGGCAGGGCGAGCAGGCCCAGATCAGAGCGGAGTATGCCAATGCCGTTGGGCACTTTCTCAGAATAGCCGAGCTCGCGCCGGGCTCGGAGATCGTCGCGATAGCACGTTACGATGCTGCCGCCGGACTCCTTCAACTCGAGGACTGGAGCAGTGCGGCGTCCGTGCTCGTTGAATTTCGCCGCGACTATCCGCAGCACGAGCTGGTTCCGGAGGTTACCGCCAAGCTTGCGGTCGCTTACTTGACGTTAGGGAATAATGTCGGTGCGGCCAACGAGTTCGAGCGCATCGCCGCAGGCGATGACGAGCCCCAAGTTCGGCGTGAGGCGCTATGGCAGGCTGGAGAACTCTACGCGGAGGCTGGACAGGACACGGTTGCTGCTGCGACCTTCGCCCGCTATGTGGAGCGCTATCCCGATCCGCTTGCCGAAGCTGTGGAGGTGCAGCAAAAACTGGTCGAGCTCGCCGAAAGAGCGGGCGACTATCCAGCCAGAATGAGCTGGCTCGCGGCCATCGTTGCGGCCGATCGCAGTGCCGGAGATTCGCGCACCGAGAGAATGCGCTATCTCGCGGCCCATGCGGCACTCGAGTTGGGCGCGCCGTCTCGCGACGCCTTTAACGCGGTGCGTCTGGTCATTCCCCTGCAAGACAGTTTGACGCTGAAAAAAGAGCGGATGGAAGACGCGTTGAGTGCGTACGGCGTTGCGGCCGACTACGGCGTCGCGGAAGTCACCACGGCCGTAACGTTCGAGATCGCGAATCTCTACCACAGCTTGAGTCGAGATCTATTCGACTCCGAACGCCCGACGGATCTGACGTCGCTCGAGCTGGCCCAATACGACATCCTGCTGGAGGAACAGGCATATCCGTTCGAAGAACAAGCCATTGACCTTCACGAGATGAACGCCGCCCGAACGGCTCAAGGCATCTACGACGAATGGGTGAAGAAGAGCCTAGGAGCACTGGCGGTGTTGTACCCGGTGCGCTATGCGAAACATGAAGAGGGAGAGCAATTTGTTTCGGCGATTTGGTAACTCAGCCCACATATCGCAGCAGGCGACCTTCGCCGCGGCATTCATCGCGTTCATCCTGCTGTTGCAAGGCTGTGGAACATCCGGTTCGCCGCTGTCCGGGACAGCAACTCGTCGCGTACATGCGACGAAATCTGTTCCCGAGTTCGCTATGGTCG